>JAEEGL015924451.1_pt1 | contig 10936 bp, 6 predicted proteins | sample 9134231 | NCBI WGS metagenome assembly JAEEGL01 (sample SAMN16246548, study PRJNA631951) | gut metagenome | biome: gut microbiome; feature: rumen; material: fiber-attached | host: Bos | place: Iran: Karaj | collected 2018-10 | reverse complement strand
CACCAACGTTTCGGACGTAAAGCAGAATATGGGGCTTGTCAAAGTCTCGAAGAGACGAAAGAACACAGACGGGGGTGTTAGCCCCCGGGTAATAATGCGACAACAAAGGAAGCCCCGAGGGGGCGACAGAGACTAAAGAAACTGATACTGAACAAGTAACACGTTCTGTCGCCCTTTCTGGAAAACTATGGATGATGATAGGCCAGGGGCTAACACCCCTGTCTGTCATCTATCGCACCTTCGGTGCTTTTCCCTGGACACTAATATTAGTTTTATTAGCTCCATTTATGGAATCGCGCTTAAAGTATCGTCTGCCGCTCGACCTTGGTCGCTTTGCTTGCAAAGAACTCCTGTAACTCCTGTAACTCCTGACAGTTAAGCACATAAACAAAAGAGACAGCCATTAGTGCGGCTGTCTCTTTTGTGTTGTATTCAGAGCTTCACGCTGACGGCTTTTCCGCTGTACGTTATCATCTGCCCTTCTGGGTTGTCGAGATTGAGGGGCTGGGGCTTGTCTTTCGACACGACAACGACATTGAAGCGTCGGTTCTTCAGCATGCCGGGGAACGTGCCCTTGCGCTGGCCGATGGTGAGGGTGCGCGTGGCCTCGCTGTAGCTGATGTCGATGGTGGCGTACTTGCCCTTCTCGTAGTTGTAGTTGGTGCCTTCGTCCTCGTAGAGCTGGAACGTGGCGTCCTTGCCGGTGTAGACGTAGAGGTTGATGAGCTCGGCGGGCTTTTCGTCGCAATACTGTATCTCCGGGCCGAAGGGGATGATGCTGCCCTCGCGCACGAATACGGGGATGCGCTCGTAGGGTGCGTCGACGATGAGGTGCTGGCCGCCCTCGATGTAGCTGCCAGTGTAGAAGTCATACCATCCGCACTGCTCGGGGAAGTAGACAGCACGGTTGCGCGCCTTGTAATAGCCCACAGGACAAGCCATCAGGGCGGGACCGAACATCCACTGGTCGGCGATGTTGAGCACCTGCTTGTCGCCGTTGAAGTCCATCACCAGACCACGCATGAGCGTGTAGTCCTTGAAATGTGCCCAGCCGGCCATAGAATAGAGATAGGGCATGAGGCGGTAGCGCAGCTTGTCGTACCAAACGATGGTCTGGTAGCAGGGATGGTCGGCAGGGGCGATGTTCCACACCTCGCGCAGGGGCCACTGACCATGGGCACGATAGAGGGGGATGAAACATCCGAACTGGTTCCAGCGTGCCTGCAGCTCACGCCACTCGGTGAGGTCGCTGTTCTCCACGCCTGTCTTGTCGAACTCCTGCTGTGCTCTTACATAGCGGCTCTCAACACTAAAGCCACCCTGGTCCATGCCCCAGAAGGGAATGCCCGACATGGCGTAGTTGAGTCCGGCGGTCATCTGTGCGCGCATATCCTCCCATCGTGTGCCGATGTCGCCACTCCAGGTGGCAGTGCTGTAGCGCTGCTCACCGGCAAAGCCGCTGCGGGTGAGCAGGAAGACGCGCTGGTTGGGTGCCACCGAGCGCTGGCCGTTGTAGATGGCATCGGCGTTGACAATGCTGTAGGCATTGAAATACTCGGTGCTGGAGCCAAGAGCGGTGGGACCTGAGAGGGCCTTGCGGTACCACATAGGCGTGCAGTCGCGCACATTGGGCTCGGAGGCATCCATCCACCAGGCGTCGATGCCACGCTTATATTTCGTGAAGAGGTTATCGTTCATCTGTCGCCAGAACATCTTGCGGGCACCGGCATCGTAGGCATCGTAGAACGAACCGGTGTAGCCGAGCCAGTCGTGAATGTCGTCGGTGATGGCCTGATGATAGATCCATCCCTTGGCATCGAGTTCCTTGTAGTTGTCAACAGTATCGTAGAACTTTGGCCATACGCTGATCATGAAGCGCCCGCCGAGCTGGTGTACGCGGTCGAGCATGGCCTGGGGATTGGGATAGCGCGATGCCTCGAAGGTGTGGTCGCCCCAGTTCTCGAGCTTCCAGTAGTTCCAGTCCTGCACGATGTTGTCGATGGGTATCTGTCGGTTGCGGAACTCCTGCAGGGTCTCCTCGACCTCGGCCTGTGTCTTATAGCGCTCGCGACTCTGCCAGAAGCCGAGCACCCACTTTGGATAGACGGGTGCCTTGCCTGTGAGCGTGCGATAGCCGGAGATGACCTCGTCGGCATTGTGTCCGGCGATGAAATAGTAGTCCATATCGCGCGCCATCTCGCTCCAGATGCTGAGCTGTCCTTGTTCCTGGGTGGTGCGCGGTCGGGCTACGCGCAGTCCGCAGTAGCTGACACCACCGTCGGGCTGCCACTCAATTCGTATCTGTGTCTTCTTGCCCTTCACGAGGGGTGCAGTGAACTTCCACGAATTGGGGTTCCATGCTGTACGCCAGCGCTCGCTCACCACTTCCTTGCCACCGATGTAGACCTTCATGTAGCCTGCATAGTAGAGGATAAAGTGGTAGAGGGCGGTCTCGGGTGCCTCGAGGAATCCCTCGTACACGACATTGGCACCGTCGAGGTTGAAGCCCTTGGGCAGGTTCTTGATGCCTCCGGGCTCTGTGCGGTTGGCCACCTCGGAGGTCTGAGGACAGTCGAATTCATAATAGATGCTGTCCTCGTCGCGCACGATTCGCTTGCCGTCCTTGTCTACGTAGGTGCCAGTCAGGTGTCCGCTCTTGCCGCTCTTGTCGTAGAGTCTGAAGGCGCGGTTGAGCTGCATGTAGTCCTCAGGATTGCCCCAGCGGCAATAGCTGTAGGAGTCCCACAGGATGCCGTAGTTGCGGCTGGAGAGGACGAAGGGGATGCTGACCTTGGTGTTGTACTGGAAGAGGTCTTCGTTCTTTCCCTTCATGTTGTACTCTTCTGCCTGATGCTGTCCCAGTCCGTAGAAGGCCTCGTCGGCGGGACTGTCGAAGAGTGCGTGCCAGGTGAGGCCATGGCGCTGTGCCTCGGTGAGTGTGCCGATGCCCACCTCGCGATCGGGAACGGTGAAGGGCTTGAACGTCTTGCCGTGCTCGGCTTCGCGGAGCAGCTGGTGTCCGTCGCCGTCGTAGAACACGATGGCACCTGTGCGCTTGCTCACCACGGCCTGCACGCCGGCAGCCTTGACGGTGACGCTGGCATCATCCTCGGTGACGTCGAAGCTGACCTTCTGCGTGCTCTGCGGCACTATCATCAGGCTCTGCTTCTCGGGGAGTGCCTGTTCCGATGTTGCCTGCACGCGGATGATGCGGTCGTTCACTACCTGCAGCCTCACCACTCGTGCGCCGTCCTTCTGCGGACTGTCCACCTCAATGGTTACGCTGTTTCCATTTTTCACAAACCCTGCTGCCGAGGCCAGCATCGAGCAGCCCAGCAGCATGGCAGAGACAAATAGTCTTGCGGTTCTCATTTCTTTTTCCTTTAGGTTATGTTATTATTTGGTTATCTTTGACAAGTGATTGTTACATGCAATGAACGCAGAACGCCGCTTTTCTTTTCGCCGATTCCACGCTTTTACGCAACCATCGACCACCAATGGTTTTATGGGGACAAAGTTACGAAAAGCTGAGCGAACATCCAAATTTATTTGCACTTTTTCCAAGGCAGGAGAGTCTTCACGCCAAACATTCTTCACGACGCTCTGTCGCTAAGACCTCTTCACATGATGACAAAACGGGCACTTTCTGTATGAAATCATCACGCGATGACGCAATCACGTAATCACGGCAGAACGTATCACATAACAACGAGACAACGATAATCCGACATATCGGGTAAGCGGAAATACTGCTATTGTCAGCCTCATCCGACAAAAGCGGAAAACGAAGCCATTCGTATCGTTAAACAAAACCAATGGATTTGTTGAACTATTCCATTGAAAACGTTGAACAAATCCATTGGATAAATTACAAAAAAACGGCAGTTTTTTTACTTTTTTCTGGCACTTATTTGGCAGAAGAGTACCACTTTGCTGCGGCAGTTCCCTCGGTGATGCCCTCCATGGCTGGTGTGCCGAAGACAGAAAGTCGGGAGCGGTCGATGACGGTCATGATGCCATTGACGCCCTGCTGCGACGCGACGTTGATGTCCCACACCATGGGAATCATGCCGCTCTCTATGGCTGTCTGTACAACCATTTTATGGAACAGCTTGATGGAAGCGTCGTGGCGGTCCTGGTTGGTTCCGATATTACGCCAGTTGGCTCCGAACTCGCCGAGAATGATGGGATAGCCTTTGTCAGCAAAGGTGGTCTTCATCTTCAGGAACTGCGACTTCAGGTGGTCTTCCTCACCCCATGTGGAGTTCTTGTCGCTGCCCGAAACATGGTTGCCGTTTCCCCAGAACCAGTAGGGATGACCGTTTTCCCATACGCCTGAGAACTGCGCGGGGTCGTAGTAGTGAACCTCTATCATGAGGTGATCGTTGGCGGTCGTGTTTGCGGGGTCTTTGATTTTCGACATGTCCAGCCATCGGCAGGTGTTGTCGATATTGGTGTTGGGACCCTGCAGGACGAGCGTGCGGGTGGCATTGTTGCCTCCCGTGGCGCGCACGGCATCAATGAATGCCTGATGGTAGCGCATCAGGGCATTGGTCTTGGTCTGCGAGTCGGCGTTGGGCTCGTTGAGTCCGCCAAAGAGCAAATGCTCGTCGTAAGTGCTGAAGGCGGTAGCAATCTGCGTCCACAGGTTCTTCAGCATGGCTTCCTTGGCCTGCTGGTTGCTTTCCGAGAGGTCTGTGAATCCGTCCACCTCAATCCATCCGCTGTCCCAGTGGTCATTAAGAAGCACATAGAGACCATCGGCAATGCAGTAGTCCACAACCTCCTTCACGCGGTTCATCCAGGCGGGGTCTATGATGCCGTTGGTGCTGTGGATGAACCACGAGCACGGAATGCGCACGCTGCGGAATCCCTGAGCCTTGACGAAATCGATGACGGCCTGCGTGGTCTTTGTCTTCTGCCAAGCCGTCTCGGCACTCAGTCCGCTGCCGGTGGCTTCCATGGTGTTGCCAAGATTCCAGCCCGGATACATGCGCGCAGCAATATCCCATGCGGTCGTGCCGGTGCCATCGGTCTTGGCTGCGTCCTGTATGACGGTGACCTTTTGCATGAGATTGTTCAGGCTGAAGGTGATGGTGGCGCTGCGCTCAGCGCCTGTATTGGCATCGACAGTAAAGGTGTGGCTACGGGTCTGCATGTTGGCGCGCGATCCTTCGTTGAGCCTTAGCCATGAGGCATCGGTGCTGATGCGGTAGTCGCCGTTGGCAGCCACCTCGACAGTCATTGTTGATGCAACGCTGGGCACGCGGTTGACGGACGTGGTGTTGACAAGAAGGGCATCTGTGGGAAGCTGCGTCACCATGATGGTCTTCCTGCTGGAAACGGTGCTTGCGGTGAGGGTTTCGGTGCGGTCGTTTGTCCCCGTATAGGCCGAAGCCGTGAGACGGTAGATGCGCGTGGCGGCCTCGTCCGAGGGTCGCTCTTCCACGATGAGCCATGTCTGACCGCTGAGGGTGACAGGCTGGGACGACTGGACACGGAGCTCATCGGAGCCTCCTTCGCTGGTGAACGTGAAGGACTCTGCGCTGATGGTCAGCGGAATGGCGGGACTGTTGATGCCTTCGTCGTCGTGGTCGCTGCTGCAAGCAAACATGGGCGACAGCACGCACAGGCTGATAATGACGCTCAGCAAATGATTGATTGTTCTCATTGATTCTTCTTGTTTTTAGCTTCAGTAGTTTTTAAACATGATAACATGATTGAGCCACAAAGGTAGTGCAAAAAAACGAAAACTACAAGAAAACACCCGTAGTTTTTGTTTTTCTCAAAGTATACCCATGCGGTTTTACAGTCATAACGTTATTTGTCGTAGCGACAACATGGCGTAACGTTACAACAACTATAAGTAAAAAACGACGTCAACGCAGCAAGGGGCAACGTACTCCTCGTCCACCGTTTTCACTTGGCGTGATTCTTCTGGCTCGACTCCCTGATTTTCAGAATCATGGGTACCACCTCTTTATATATACGCGTGTCACCGCCTACATGACGGAGGAGGAGCTCGCAGGCTTTTCGTCCCTGTTCGCGTGCCTGGTCCTGAATGGCAGAAAGAGGCGGGGTGACAAAGGCGGAGGTGTCGCCGTCGGTGAATCCGATGATGGCCACGTCCTGTGGTATGCGCAGGTTGACGGTCTTGATGGCATCAAAGGCGGCATAGGTGATGATGTCATTGAAAGCCACGATGGCATCGGGACGGTCGGCACGTTGCAGGAGCGTGATGGTGGACTGGCGGGCCTGCTGGTAGTCAATTTTTCCGCAGACGACCAGCGTACGATCAATGGGTATCCGGTTTTCGCGCAGCGCCTGTAGATAGCCATGCTTGCGCCTTCGTACCATATCCAGATGGTTAGGACCACCAATGAAGGCGATGCGGCGCGAGCCCGTGTCGATGAGATGCTGAGTGGCTATTTGCGCTGCCACGTCGCCGTCGGCAGTAACGGTTGAGAAGCGCTCAGGCATACAGGTACGGGCAAAGAAGACGAGGGGAATGCCCATTTCGTCGATTTCGACAAAATGACTGTAGTCGGTGGTGTCTTGTGCGAGACAGGCGATGATGCCTTCCACATGAAGACTTACGAAGTTGTCGATGGCGGCTTTCTCATCCTCGTGGTTTTCGTGTGAGTTGGCGCTGATGACGCTGTATCCTTTTTGGCGGGCATATTCCTCGATACCGTCGAGTACGCTTGCATAATAATGCGTGACGAGGTTCGGGACCACGACACCGATGATACGAGGTGACTCAGAGCGCAGACTTTGTGCAAAGGGATTAGGTCGATAGTTCAGCTCGCGGGCAAGGTCCTGCACCCGCTTGGTCATTTCCGGTCCCACCTCATGAGAGTTGCGCAATGCCCTCGAGACGGTGGCGATGCTGACACCAAGCTTTTCAGCAAGGTCCTTCAAAGATGTGCGACGAGGTTTCTTCATAGATGAGTAATGAGTTAAAGGAGATAGCTGCTAATGCTACCTATAAACGAATACTACATAATGCTACTAATTGCTTGACGTTGCAAATGTAGTCAAAAATATCGAATTCTGCAAACGTTTACGTTATTTTTTTGAGTAAAATGGTATGTTTTTTACAGAAAGAGCCGTAACTTTGCAGCGCAAAAAGTAAAATGAGTAATGAATAGTTGATAATAAGTTAGTTAGAAATCGAAGCCCGGAATTGTTGTGAAACAATTCCGGCTTTTTTGTTTGGGCATTTAGGAGATTGGTCGTTTAGGCGTTTGGGAGATTGGTCGTTTAGGCGTTTGGGAGATTGGTCGTTTAGGCGTTTGGGGAGTAGAAGTTTTGACGATAGTATGATGAGAGTTTGTGGTTAGTGAATATACGACAAATCTCCCAAACAACCAATCTCCCAAACGCCTAAACGACTAAACAACCAAACAACCAAGCTGAAGAATCTCCTCCAGCGATGTGATGATATGGTCGGGAATGCTTTCGTCCTCTTGTTTGTCTGTCCAGCCTTCACCCTTGAACCACACGGTCTGACACCCAAGGGTGCGGGCCGGGACGATGTCTTTGGCCATGCTGTCGCCCACGATTGTAATCTCTTGTGGCAGCAGCTGACCACCTGTCGCAGCATGATATGCCTCCTGTAAGGCCTCCACAGCCAACTGGAATATCTGCGGGTCGGGCTTTCGGATGCCCACCACGGCCGACTCGATGACGGGCGAGAAAAAGCTGTCGAGCTGCATCTCCTGGAGCACGGTGTGCACATTGCCATAGAAATTGCTGACGAGCGCCATGGGAAAGCGGCCATAGAGCTGACTGAGTACTTCCCTGCTCTCGCCCACCGTCTGCTGCACCTGCTCGTAAAGATGGAAGAGCAGGCGCTGATGGAGTTTCTTGAAGGCATTGCTGTCGCTGCCGTCAAACAAATGGCCGGACAGGTACTCAAGCTGGAGCCGAAGTTTCACGTCGAGAGTGAGCTTGAAGGTGTAGGAAGGACGGACAATGGGATTGCGCCCAAGGGTTCGCTCTGCGTAAACATAGGCCTCACGGAACTGCTCTTCGCTAACGGGAACGCCTTGTTCCTGATAGGCTTTCCAGATGACTTTTCCCCAGTGGTTGCCACGGGTGTCAAGGGTGCCCCCGTAGTCGAAGATAAACGCTTTGGTATGCATGGTGGTCTGCAAGAGGGATGAAGGGTGACAGGATAGGATGGTTAGAATTTCATGCGCAACATCAACCTGACGCCTTGTTTGTTGGCAGTGGGCAGATGGAGATAGGAAAGACGGCGAACGTATTCCACATGAAGAATCTTCAGAATGTTGTGCACACCGAGGGCAATCTCAAAGTAAGGCTTCTTCTTGTCCATGACGAACGAACCCTGCGGGAAAGGCATGAGCATCGGGTCGCTGGCATTCTCGGCAAGCATCGGGTTGTTCTTGTCGGTGAGCGTACCCCAGAGCATCTTCACACCGATATACTCGCGCCACTTCAGCTTCCTGATAAGCGGGATGCGGTTGAGAATCTTTCCGTTCAAATCCCACGCGGCATCAACGGAGACATACCGGTCATTGAGGAACTCCATGTTGTTCACAAGGTTGAAAGTCTCATCTTCAATGATGTACGACAGGTTGGCAGCAGGCATGATAAGCAGGGGGAAAGGCACCTTGCTCCACTGAATGCCACCCTTGGCTGCAAAGTCTATCTTTCCGAAACTGAACGGCAGCCAGAAACGTTTGTAGATGGCAGCCTCGGTCAGCTGGTAGTCGTACTGTCCGCCGAGGATTTTGTTGAAGCCCATGGTGTGGCCGACGGTGAAGACCGGAGCATCAAGATTGATGGGTAAACGCCGCTGTTTGGTGTTGACAAACGTCTCGCCAGGTGCGAAGCGCAACTGTGCCGACAGCTCGGTGGTGCGTATCTTGCCGTTGTGGAGGGGCAGTGGACCATTGCCGTCGTAGGTCTCCACGGGTTCATCCATACCGCGGAAAAAGAGGTTGCCACACGCCTCGTTAGCCTCGGCCTTGAAACTGATGGTGGTCTTGAAGCCAAACTCCTCCTCGCGTTCGAAGGTGAGCTGCTGGCGGTTGTAGAACATCATCTTGTCCACGGTGCTCCATTTAAATGCCGTGAACACATTATCCTTGTCGGTGTGAATGAACTTATCGGAGGGACTGCAAACGTCGTAGGTTGAGGTAAATGTCAGCGTTCGCTTGGGGAACTCGCGCGGCAGGTAGTCCTTCTTGTTGAAAGAATAGGTGAGCTCGCCTTTGTAATAGTCCTTCTTGCTGTCCCATCCGTGAGCGTAGTAGCCACTGAGGAACCAGTGGGGATTCAGGTTGGCTGTGGTCTGTGCGCTGATGCGGGTTCTGAATCCATCGATAAAGTTCTTTGTAAACATCGTATTGATAGGACCGATGTCCACCTTGCTGGGATGCTCTTTTGACCCAGTATCAACAAAGTTCTCCACAAAAGCCCTCAGCACAAAGATGCCATACTTAAAGCCTTTTATCTTTTCCAGATTGGCCAGGAAATCGTCCATTCCCTTCTCGCTCTTCGTCAGTTCCACACTTCTGTACTGGTTCCAGAAGTCGTCGTCGCGCATCTTGGCATTGGCCTCGTGTCGTGTCTTGGCCTTTCCCTTGAGCAGTTTTGGGTTGATTTCCTCAAACGCATAGTCCTGCATGCGCGTCGTCCTTATGACGATGGCCTTGGCAAGGAACTTGGCCAGTGACAGCTCGACAAACATGTCATCCTCGGTAAGCACCCATTCGCCCGACGGCAGCTGCTCATACGACTGTCTGATCTGCAGGTTCTCCACGAAGTTCACATCGCTTTTCTTCGGGATGGTAAGGTTACAGGATTTCACGTGCAGGCTACTGTCTTTCAGGATATAGAGGTCGCCACGGAAGCCGAAGTCCTGCTGGTTGTTCGGCATGAACTGCACATGGAAGCACGAGTCGCGACCCACCATCAGCGTGTCGGCAATGTAGTAGCGATAGAAACTGATGGCTCCCTTGCCGATGGGCGAGGTGAATGGATACTGCAAGAGCCTCACCTCGTCGTCGTAGATGTCGACATCTGTAAAGACGTCCTTCACCATGCCGGTCAGTATATCGCCGGTCTCAAACAGGTCGTTGATACCCGTAGAGTTTTCGCCCATGATGATGTCGCGCTCGGTCTTGGGGTCCTTCCTGTACATTTTTCTGGTGACGGTCTCGCTGACGCTGAGAGGCAGTATCAGCTTGCTGTTGAGCGGACATACCTCCACCTGGTTGAGCAGCCACTGGCGTTTCTTGAACAAAGGTCCTTCCAGGTCGGTGGGTGTCAGCTCATTCAGTCCGAGTGTCATTTTCTGATACTTGTCGTACTGGTAGTAATCATGGTTGGCCAGATTGGTCTTTTTCTTGGCCTCAATGACACGGCGCATGAGTTCCACAGCTGGATTGTTTTTCCTGGAATAGCGCTGGCGCTTCTGTTTCACGACGACGCCCTCCAGCTGGTTGGCCTCGGGCTTGAGCGAGATGCGCATCTTGGTGGGCGAGTTCTTGCCGATGAGGATGCGCTGCGGTTTGTAACCGAGGGCGCTGAAGGTGAGATACCATCCGTCGTGACGGTCAATGCTGAACTGCCCTTTTTCATCGGCAGCCACCATGACATGGTGTCCACGGTAGATGGCACTGGCCAAAGGGATGCTGTCGCCGGTGTTGTCGTCTACCACCACTCCTGTTATCTTCTGTGCCAATACAGGCAGGGCCATAAAGGCCATGAGCAAGCAAAGGACTGTTTTCTTCATTTGCCTAATCTTTCGGTCATACGTTCACAGAGCTGTTCGTGCTCATGATGCATGTAGATGTAGAGCACGGAAAGCACGAGTATCTCAATCAGCATGTACACCCACGGACAGTTGAGCAGGCAGGTGACGTAGATGCAGATGGCTCGCACGTTAAACGTAAGGATATTT
>JAEEGL015545144.1_pt1 | contig 10936 bp, 8 predicted proteins | sample 9134231 | NCBI WGS metagenome assembly JAEEGL01 (sample SAMN16246548, study PRJNA631951) | gut metagenome | biome: gut microbiome; feature: rumen; material: fiber-attached | host: Bos | place: Iran: Karaj | collected 2018-10 | reverse complement strand
TATCCAGTTCATTTATAAACGTCATACCTATTGAGGGCTGCAAGACTATCTCGGCGACTCCTTCTAAGGCTTTTGGTATTCAACATTCAGACATTCTTTCTATCTGATTTTGTTCATTTTTTTGACTCATTTCTCAATGTTCGCAAGTGCAATTACATAAGCAAAAAACGCCAATATATCCACTGATAATTCACTAAAATTGAGCAATTTGAGTTATCAAAATGGTATTCACCCATATCCATTGGCATGAACAAAATTAATAAAGTATCCTTAGATCGTCGTAGTCTGCAGACTACGACGGATATAATAGCAAGGCTCCAGCCTTACATAAATCCAACGCAGTAAAAATGAAAGCGCAACGAAACGATATAGCGAACGTGCAAGGCAGGAGCCTTGCTTTTAGCCACACCGTAGGCACAGCCTGCGATGAACATTGGAGAACGGGGAACGAAAAAAGATAATTGCAGGCGTAAATATTTTTTTTCAACTATTATGAAAAATTCTCTCAAAAAATATTTTATAAAACTGTACTTTTGCGCGATTATTCATACATAGATATGAGACAACTAAAAATCATCAAATCCATCACGAATCGTGAGAGTGCGTCCCTCGACAAATACCTCCAAGAGATTGGTCGTGAAGAACTAATAACTGTAGAAGAAGAAGTAGAATTAGCTCAAAGAATCAAAAAAGGTGACCAAGCAGCACTTGAAAAGTTGACGAGAGCAAACTTGCGTTTCGTGGTATCGGTAGCCAAGCAGTATCAGAATCAAGGATTAAGTCTCCCCGACCTCATCAATGAGGGTAACTTAGGATTGATAAAAGCAGCTGAGAAGTTTGACGAGACCCGAGGATTCAAATTTATCTCGTATGCTGTGTGGTGGATTCGTCAATCTATTCTGCAAGCTCTTGCTGAGCAGTCGCGTATCGTTCGCTTGCCACTAAATCAGGTTGGTTCACTAAACAAAATCAACAAAGCTTACTCGAAATTTGAGCAGGAACACGAACGACGTCCAAGTGCCGAGGAACTTGCCGACCAGTTGGAAATTCCTACAGAGAAAGTTACCGACACGCTACGTGTTTCGGGTCGTCACATCTCGGTTGATGCGCCATTCGTCGAAGGCGAAGACAACAACCTCCTTGATGTGCTCGTAAACAATGACTCGCCAAACGCCGACCGCTCACTTATCAGTGAATCGTTGGCTCGCGAAATCGACCGTGCTCTTGGCACGCTCACCGAACGCGAAAGCGATATTGTGAAACTCTTCTTTGGTATCGGTTGTCAGGAGATGACTCTTGAGGAGATTGGCGAACGTTTTGGCCTAACCCGCGAGCGTGTGCGTCAAATTAAGGAGAAAGCAATTCGCCGTTTGCGTCACACTTCACGCAGCAAACTTCTAAAGACATATCTCGGATAACAAATTCGAGAACATCATTACTCGCCGCCTTGAACTTCCCCTCATGGCGGCGTTTTTTTTGCATATTATAATCTGTGAAAAACCTTTCATTTGCATTCAATTATCGTAACCCGGAATTTGGAACTCGTAATTATAGAAATATTAACTTCGCGACTAAATAATAAACAATAAATATGAAAGAACTGGAACTGAAATACGGTTGCAATCCGAATCAGAAACCCGCGCGCGTATTCGTTGAGAATGGCGAATTACCCATCGAAGTGATTAATGGCAAACCAGGCTACATAAACTTGCTCGATGCCCTGAATGGCTGGCAGCTTGTGAAAGAGCTCAAAGAGGCTACCGGTATGCCTGCTGCAACATCGTTCAAGCATGTATCGCCTGCGGGCGCTGCTATTGGCAAACCGCTGAGCGACACGTTGAAGCAAATCTACTTCACCGACGATGTAGAACTCACTCCTTTGGCATCGGCATACGCACGTGCACGAGGTGCCGACCGTATGTCGTCGTTTGGCGACTTCATCTCGCTCAGCGACGAATGCGACAAGGCCACAGCTCAACTCATATCTAAAGAGGTTAGCGATGGTGTGATTGCTCCTGGCTACAGTGCCGAAGCTCTCGAAATACTCAAAGCCAAAAAGAAGGGCAACTACTGCATCTTGAAAATTGATGCTACTTACGAGCCACCGTTGCTCGAGCAGAAACAAGTCTTTGGCGTTACGTTTGAGCAAGGCCACAACTTCCAGAAGTTCGACAAATCGGTGCTCGACAATGTGGTTACCGACAAGAAAACCTTCACCGAAGAGGAGATCCATAACCTACTTATTGCTCAGATTGTGCTCAAATACACGCAGTCGAACTCTGTATGCTACGTAAAAGATGGTCAGGCAATAGGTATAGGTGCAGGACAGCAGAGCCGCATACACTGCACACGTCTCGCAGGCGACAAAGCCGACAAATGGTGGTTGCGTCAGAGCCCGAAAGTGCTTGGTTTGCAATTTGTTGACGGCATAAAACGCGCCGATCGCGATAACGCCATCGACCTTTACACCGGCGAAGAGTACGAAGACGTACTTGCCGAAGGAACGTGGCAAAACATCTTCAAGGTTAAGCCAAGCGTATTCACCCGCGAAGAGAAGAAAGAGTGGATAGCCAAGAACACCGACGTGGCTCTTGGTAGCGATGCCTTCTTCCCATTTGGCGACAACGTTGAACGTGCGCGCAAGAGTGGCGTAAGCTGCATAGCTCAGCCTGGCGGCTCGGTTCGCGATGACAATGTGATTGCTACTTGCAATAAGTATGGCATTGTGATGGCATTCACCAACATACGTCTGTTCCACCATTAATATTTATAGGTATAAATAGTCTGCTAAAGATTTATGCGAGGGGGCATGCCACCTCGTCTAATGAATAAGGCAGTTTGTGAATAACTGATTTTGACTATTTTTGCCACACTTTTTACGCAATTTTTACCAAACTTAACAATATGGGATATAAAATCGTAGTTCTTGCTAAGCAGGTGCCCGACACCCGCAATGTAGGTAAGGACGCAATGACTCCGGAAGGCACAGTGAATCGTGCAGCGCTTCCGGCAATCTTCAACCCTGAAGATCTAAATGCTCTTGAACAAGCACTTCAAATCAAGGATCGTTTCCCTGATTCTACAGTATCTGTATTAACCATGGGCCCTGCGCGTGCAGCCGAAGTAATTCGTGAGGCTATGTATCGCGGAGCTGATGGTGGTTACTTGCTTTCAGACCGTGCGTTTGCTGGTGCCGACACCTTGGCTACATCGTACGCACTCTCAACGGCAATAAAGAAAATTGGCGACTTCGACATTATCATCTGCGGTCGTCAGGCTATCGACGGTGATACCGCTCAAGTAGGTCCACAAGTTGCTGAGAAACTTGGTCTTACGCAGATTACCTATGCCGAGAAAGTTGAAAAAATTGAAGGCAAACGCATCACCGTTAAGCGTCACATCGATGGCGGTGTAGAGACAGTAGAAGGTCCATTGCCTATCGTTATCACTGTAAACGGTTCGGCTGATGCTTGCCGACCACGCAACGCTCGCCGAGTACAGAAATATAAATATGCGCTCACTCCTTCTGAGGCAAAAGATGCTAACAATGCACCTAAATATCCAGAATTGCTGAAGTCGCGTTCATATCTCAATATCACCGAATGGGGTGTTGCCGATGTAGATGGCGATGTAAATCAATGCGGTTTGAGCGGTTCGCCTACCAAGGTTAAGACTGTTCAAAACATTGTTTTCCAAGCTAAAGAGAGCAAGACTTTCACCGATTCGGATGCCGACATCGAAAGCCTCATTGTCGACTTGCTTGATAACAAGATTATTGGCTAACAGTATCTATTATATTACATATCAATAGATGATAAAATCGTTATCCACAAATAAGATAGAGAAGAAATGAACAACGTATTTATATATTGCGAAATAGAAAAAACGACCGTTGCCGACGTTAGCCTTGAGCTACTCACCAAAGGTCGTACACTCGCCGATAAACTCGGTTGCCAGCTCGAAGCTGTTGCCATAGGTACAGGTATAGAAGGCATTGAAAAACAAATATTTCCATACGGTGTAGACAAAGTTCACGTGTTCGACGCTGAAGGCTTGTTCCCATACACCTCACTTCCTCACACCGACATTGTAGTTAAGCTCTTCAAAGAGGAGAAACCACAAATCTGCCTCATGGGTGCTACTGTTATCGGTCGTGACCTTGGTCCACGCGTTTCGTCGGCTCTCTTCAGCGGTCTTACGGCTGACTGTACGGCTCTCGAAATTGGCGACCACGAAGACAAGAAAGTAGGTAAATCATACCAAAACCTTCTTTACCAAATTCGTCCTGCTTTCGGTGGCAACATCGTAGCTACCATTGTCAACCCAGAGAACCGTCCACAAATGGCAACCGTTCGCGAGGGTGTGATGAAGAAAGAGATTCGCGACGCCAACTACAAAGGCGAAGTTGTAAAGCACGACGTTGCTAAATATGTAACCGACGCCGACTTCGTTGTAAAAGTTATCGACCGTCACGTAGAGAAAGCTAAGAACAACCTCAAAGCATCGCCTATTGTTGTGGCTGGTGGTTATGGTATGGGCTCGAAAGAGGGCTTCGAAATGCTCGAGGAACTTGCACGAGTGCTCAAAGCTGAAGTTGGTGCAAGCCGCGCTGCTGTTGACGCAGGTTGGGTTGATCACGACCGTCAAATTGGTCAAACTGGTGTAACCATTCGTCCGAAACTCTATATCGCTTGCGGTATCTCAGGTCAGATTCAGCACATTGCTGGTATGCAGGAGTCGTCGATGATAATCTCTATCAACAACGATCCTAACGCGCCTATCAACAAGATTGCCGACTACGTAATTACTGGCAATGTTGAAGATGTGATTCCTAAAATGATTAAGTACTACAAGCAGAACAGCAAGTAATAAATAACAGAGTAAAAAGTTGTAGTTATGAAGCATTTAGTAACAGCAGTTATGGCTTTGGGCATTAGTTCAATTGCTTTTGCTCAAAACATTCAGGACACGATGTATGTAGACAAAGACTACAACTTTGTCAGCAATGCGACTAACGCAAAGCACAAAGTACTTTTCAACAAAAAAGATGGCGGACTGACTCAGTTGCTCATCTTCTCGCCTGAAGGTCGTTTCCAAGGAGAGGCTAATTACAAGCACTTCTCGTACGGAAAAGGCTCTCGTATTCGCGAAGGCCGATTCAGCAAAACCTACGTTAATGGCGGCGATAGTCTTGTGGTTTTCTATAAAGACGACGAAGCCGTTTGGCCTAAGGTGGTTAACTATCCAAGTGGCAAGAAATGGTTTGAATACGAATCGGATCGCACCGTTAGTTCATACACCAAAATCACTGTATACTATGAGAATGGTACGGTGAAAAATAGCGAACAGACTGTGCGAAACAGTGCGGGAATTTGCGAGACAACGGGTCATAGTTATGATGAGAATGGCAACGAAATAGCATTCACACCATTCTATGCTGCGCCTAAATTCAAGAAGGGCGACTTAGAGCTGCTAAAGAATGTCTACAAAGTGCTTCGCTATCCTAAAGCGTTGAGAAGTAAGCGTCTCGAAGGCGATGTTACGGTGTCTATCACCATCGAAAAAGATGGCACGCCAAGCGCCTATAGAGTAGTACTATCGGACAACGAGAAATTCTCTGCCGAGGCGCTCAAAGCTTTCAAGTCTGCTACTGAAAACGAGCTGTTTACTCCTGCTTCAATTGATGGAAAGCCAATAAAAGCTACTTATGTTGGCAGAGTGCATTTTAACCTATAACTAAAAAACATCTAAGAAATGGCTAATTTTTTTCAAGATACTCCAGAACTAAAGCATCATCTATCACATCCTTTGATGCGTCGCATTGTTGAACTGAAGGAGCGCAACTATGCAGATAAAGATAAATTCGACTATGCTCCTCAGGATTTCGACGACGCAATGGACAACTACCACCGCGTGCTCGAAATTGTTGGCGAAATCTGTGGCGATGTGATTGCACCTAACGCAGAAGGCGTCGACCATGAAGGTCCAAAATGCGAGAATGGTCGTGTTACCTACGCATCGGGCACTGCAGTAAACCTTGAGGCTACGCGCAAAGCTGGTCTTATGGGTATGTCTATGCCACGCCGCTTTGGTGGTTTGAACTTCCCTGTTGTTCCTTACATCATGGCTGCCGATATGGTTAGCCGCGCTGATGCTGGTTTCGAGAACCTCTGGGGCTTGCAAGACTGCGCCGAGACGCTCTACGAATTTGGCAACGAAGACCAAAAACAACGTTTCCTCACTCGCGTTTGTGCTGGCGAGACGATGTCGATGGACCTTACCGAGCCTGACGCTGGTTCCGACCTTCAGAGCGTTATGCTCAAAGCTACTTATAGCGAGGCTGACGGCTGTTGGTTGCTCAATGGCGTTAAACGTTTCATTACCAACGGCGACTCTGACATTCACCTCGTGCTCGCTCGTTCTGAAGAGGGCACTCACGATGGTCGCGGTCTTTCTATGTTTATTTACGACAAGCGTCAAGGTGGTGTAAATGTTCGCCGCATCGAGAATAAGATGGGTATCAAAGGCTCTCCAACTTGCGAGCTCGTATACAAAAATGCCAAAGCAGAGCTCTGCGGCGACCGTCGTTTGGGCCTTATCAAATACGTTATGGCACTTATGAACGGCGCACGTCTTGGCATCGCAGCTCAGGGCGTTGGCCTTTCACAGGCAGCCTACAACGAGGCTCTTGCATACGCTAAAGATCGTCAGCAGTTTGGCAAAGCTATCATCGAGTTCCCTGCTGTTCAGGAGCTTCTCGCTACTATGAAGGCAAAACTCGACGCTACCCGCGCACTTCTCTACGAGACCGCTCGCTTCGTTGACGTATACAAAGCACTCGACGACATTGCTAAAGAGCGCAAACTCGAACCAGAAGAACGCCAAGAGCAGAAGACTTTCGCTCGCCTTGCCGACGCCTTCACTCCACTCTCAAAACTTATGGGTTCTGAATATGCAAACCAAAATGCATACGACTGTATCCAAGTTCACGGTGGTTCGGGCTTCATGAAGGATTACACTTGCGAACGCCTCTATCGCGATGCTCGTATCACCAGCATCTACGAAGGTACTTCGCAACTTCAGACCGTTGCAGCTATCCGTTATGTAACTACTAACGTATACCTCAACAAGATTCGCGAATACGAAGCAATTCCTACTGCACCTGAATACGACAACTTGAGAAACACCCTCAAAGATATGGCCGACAAACTCGGTATGGTGGTTAACCAAGTTGTAGAGTCGAAGAACCAAGACTTCCTCGACCTCGTAGCACGCCGCATGGTTGAAATTGCCGCTCATACTATCATGGGTCACCTCCTCATTCAGGACGCAACAAAGAATCCTGAACTCTTCGCTAAATCGGCTAATGTATACGTACGTTACGCTGAAGCAGAAGTTGAGAAGGCAGTAACGTTCATCCGCAAATTCCGCGAGGAATATCTTGCCGACTACAAGCAAGCATAATATAGACGTTTACCGTAAACAGAGAAACCGGTGCGAGAGCAATCTTGCATCGGTTTCTTTTTTAGTTTTATTTCAGGCAACATTCTCAGCTAACGAGTTGTATGCCACCTTGCCGTTGTAACAAAATCATGTCTATTTAGACCTATAGGTCAAAATTGCAGCCTGCAAAATGACCTATAGAGCAACATCTTGTTGTTTTCAGCCTGCAAAATGACCTATACGCCTAAAATTCTCCCCATTGACGAGTGTCTTTATGTGCTAACTTCAAATCGATTCTTTCGTTCGACGTAGATGAACGCAGAACTGGGTGGGAAAAGAACTTTTTCAATTATTATTAAGCGCACACCAAAAGAGTATTTCCAACGGTAAAATAGCTGTATCTAACAAAATTGGTCCTGGACAACCCAAAACTGTAAATACATATAATGGGAATGAACGCCTTTTGTGATAAATTTTCATCACCTCTTTTTGCGAAACGAAAAACGCGAATTGGTATTTTTTATCTGTATCTGAATAAAACTCACAGGTCAAGAACAGAACTTTTTTATTCATATATGCAGGAGAAATGTATGCGGAGGCAATGCGTTTTTCTTCGTCAAAATCCTCGGCGTCACATTCGCTGACAATGAGGCCCTCGGCAGGCACTTTTTCTGACTTGGAAAATTCAAACTCTTGTGGAGTGTTGCTATCGTAAAGCAAAGGGAAATCCCCTGACCTTCGCGGGATGCGGTAGATGCGATAATCGTGCCAATGCCAATCGTCTTCGTTATGCGGAAGTGCAATCTTGACGTACTTGTCGTCGTCTGTTTTTATGAGATTCTTGAACACGAAGACATCATAAGGACTGCCCCCGTAATCCTGCGTTCCAATATAATAACCAGTGTGGTTGTTAGGTTCAAAAGGGCGTTTGCAGTAATCGTACCGTCCATAACTGACAACCTCATCAAAATACTTTGCCGTAAAACACCCCGAGAACAAGAAAGGTGCGAACAACAATAAACCTATGATTGTTTGTTTTTTTATTTTCATAAAAACAGAGGTACTATATAATGATGAAAATAATGCTATAATTTATGTACAAGGTAGGAGCTTTGCTTTTATCAAGGACATAGACACAGTCTACACTCAACGGGGACTCCGTATAAATAAGCCCCAAGAGCGTGAACTCTCGGGGCTTTACATTTGTTTATAGTATGAAACTTAGAAAAGCTTCTTTACTTGCTCGTAAACATTTTGAGCGGTGAAGCCGAGTTTCTCGTCGAGCACTTTGTATGGTGCTGAGAAACCGAAGCTTTCCAAGCCCCAAACGCTGCCTTCCGACTCAGGAACTAAGCCTTGGAGGTTAACAGGAAGACCGGCTGTCAAACCAAACTTCTTAACACCTGCTGGCAAGATAGATTTCTGATACTCTTTGCTTTGGCTGCGGAAGAGACCTTCAGATGGTACGCTTACGATACGTACTTTCTTGCCATCTTTGCGGATAAGTTCTGCACCTGCAACGAGAGTAGAAACCTCAGAACCCGAAGCTACGAGAATAACATCAGGGTTTTCGTCGGAACCTGCTACTATGTATGCACCTTTGGCTGCCTCTGCGTAGTTGTTGCCTTCTGGGAGGTTGGTGATGTTCTGACGTGAGAAGATGAGAGCTGTTGGAGTGTCGGTATTCTCCATAGCAAGTTTCCAAGCTTCAGTGGTCTCTTTAGCATCGGCAGGACGAAGTACCAATGTTGAGTTTTTGCCGTGATGGTTTTTGAGTTTTTCCATCAAACGGATTTGTGCCTCTTGCTCAACAGGTTCGTGGGTTGGACCATCTTCGCCTACGCGGAATGCGTCGTGTGTCCAGATGAACTTAACTGGCAATTCCATAAGAGCTGCCATACGTACAGCTGGCTTCATATAATCTGAGAATACGAAGAATGTACCGCAAGCTGGGATAACACCACCGTGCAATGCCATACCTATACAGCAGCAAGCCATAGTAAGTTCGGCAACACCAGCCTGGAAGAATGCGCCACTGAAATCACCTGCGGTGAAGGCGTGGGTCTTCTTCAAGAAACCATCGGTCTTATCTGAGTTAGAGAGGTCGGCCGAAGCACAGATCATGTTAGGAACTTGCTCAGCCAAAACGCCTAAGCACGCAGCCGAAGCCGAACGTGTAGCGTCGTTGTCTTTCTGTACGCATTTGCTCCAATCGATTTTAGGAGCTTTGCCACTGAACCAATCGGCTTGTGCAGATGCTTTTTCTGGGTTAGCCTTTGCCCAAGCGTCTTCTTCTGCATGGCGTGCAGCAGCTATTTTAGCGAGTTCTTCAGCGCGTTTAGCGTAGAGCTCTTTTACTTCTGAGAATATTACGAATGGGTTCTCAGGGTCGCCACCGAGGTTCTTGATGGTATTTTTGTATGCATCGCCACCAAGAGGAGCACCGTGAGTTTTGCAGTTGCGCTCGTATGAAGAACCATCTTCTTTCAAAGCGCCTTTACCCATAATACACTTACCAATGATGAGTGCAGGTTTGCCTTTTACAGCTTTAGCTTTATCGAGGGCTTTGCGAATTTGGTCGGCATCGTTACCGTTGATTTCTTGAACATCCCAACCCAATGCGCGATATTTAGCAGCTGTGTCTTCGGTCATAACCACTTTAGTCTCGGTAGAGAGCTGAATGTCGTTCGAGTCGTAGAACATGATGAGGTTGTCGAGGCCGAGAGTAGCAGCGATACGCGCACCACCTTGAGAAATCTCTTCCTGAACGCCACCGTCAGATATGTATGCGTAGATAGTCTCTTTTTCGAAAGTAGGGTTGCCAGTGTGAGCTGCGAGGAATTTAGCAGCAATGGCAGCACCAACAGCAAATACATGACCTTGACCGAGAGGACCAGAGGTGTTCTCGATACCACGAGCTATCTCAAACTCTGGGTGACCAGTTGTAGGCGAACCCCATTGGCGCAATTGTGCACACTCTTCGAGGGTAAATTTACCTGCGAGAGCAAGCTGTGCATAGAGCATAGGTGCCATGTGACCAGGATCGAGGAAGAAACGGTCGCGACCAACCCAAGAAGGATTCTTAGGATCGTATTGCAGATACTCAGAATAGAGTACATTGATGAAGTCGGCACCACCCATAGCTCCTCCAGGGTGACCACTCTTTGCTTTTTCTACCATTGACGCTGCCAATATTCTGATGTTATCGGCTGCCAATTGTGTTGCATTTTTTGACATTTTCTATCTATTTTATTTTTATGAAATTTCTAATTAGAAGCGGTCAATCTTCTCTATTCTACGCTGATGACGACCACCTTCGAATGCTGTGTTGAGGAATATTTGCGCAAGTTTCCAACAAGTCTCTTCTGGAAGAAAACGAGCAGGCATCACGCAAATGTTGGCATCGTTGTGCTGACGTGCAAGTGCCGTTATCTCTTCTTGCCAGCAATATGCCGAACGAACGCCAGTGTGATGGTTCAGTGTCATATTTATG
>JAEEGL014317526.1_pt1 | contig 10936 bp, 8 predicted proteins | sample 9134231 | NCBI WGS metagenome assembly JAEEGL01 (sample SAMN16246548, study PRJNA631951) | gut metagenome | biome: gut microbiome; feature: rumen; material: fiber-attached | host: Bos | place: Iran: Karaj | collected 2018-10 | reverse complement strand
AGGGATGGAAAGAGAGAATAACATGAATAGCAACTTTATGAATATAGTGGCGAAAGCCGCCGAAAATAAGAGCCTATTCGACTCCTCTGTCGAAAACATCAAGGTCGCACTTGATGACTCCATCAAGGTATCCACGCACGCCGTTCCGCACATGGCGCCCAAGCCCGAATCTACCGGCTGGCTCCCCGGCGCGCTATCGTACCCGTGGGCAATATTCTGCCTGGTCATCCCCGCCGTAATCGACGTGGTCGTGTAAAGCAGGGACCTACATAACAGTTTATATCAAAAAGCGGTCGCGCCTTAGGCACGACCTTTGTCGTTTTTGGGAGGGGGGGGATTATTTATTTTGCCGATTTGCCCTTTTTCAAACTGACCTTGATACCGCCCGTACGAGTTCGACTTTTTGCTTCCTCAACAGCACGAGCCTCTTCGCTGAGTTCATTCGCCTCCTTTTTTGCAGCAGCCTGCTCCTGAGATTTCGCAATACGAGCGAGGATTTTTGGATCAGGCTTGAATACTTGTATCTTCATAGGAGGTTGTACAAGCTTTTCTTTGAACATGGAATTGACATGTTTCTGAGCAGCAATGCGAGCAAGGATACTTGGATCAGATTTGAATACCTGCGCCTTCACAGAAGAATGTTCAATCTTATCTTCCGGTCGTGACAGTCCGCTCAATTCCTCAAACGGGCATTCATCATTTAGCCAATCACGATCGGGTTTCGTTATCAATCGGCTATTACTATACGCCAAAGCAAGGGGAAGGATGGTTTGTCCTATGTAATTGCCGTTATCACATCTTTCAACAACCAAGGCTGCATCAGCTATTCCTTCCTCCAATAGGCATAATGGTAAAAGGAACGACATCTTTTTATTCGTCGGATAGTACATTGGTATAGCTGTCTTGTAATTCCACTCAGCACGTTTTTCCGCCATTTTAACAGCGTCATCTAAATCTCGCACGATTTTTCGGTAGATTTTGTCATTTTTCTTTAGTATATCTTGAAAGGAATTGAAATACTCTTTGCTACGTTCATCTCCCTCATCAAGTCTTTGAGCTTCGTCAAAAGACAGCCCGTTAATCTGAGTTAATTTATGCGGACCATAATACTTTTCAAAAAATTTTGCAGGAAGACGCCTACAATTATCTATTAAGATATGATCAGTGACACAACTAAAGTCTCCCGACCTAGGATCAAAAAAAACATACTCAAATTTGCCCTTGAAATAATCTGCTTTAGCAGGAAGAGGGTTAAAGCTTCTGACAAGTTGTTTGCCCCCGCCCTTACTACCAGCAGAGAAAAATCCATTTAAGCACCATTCTTTGGGGCACTCAGGATCAACATTCTCCTCAAACAATGCATATATGTCCTCGTATTTTCTATCCACCAATCCCGTATTAAATGCAACAAGAGGTTTACCATCCCCTTCGCAAAATCCAATCTTATTCTCGTCAAACAATCTTCCAAAAGTATGCTTAAGATATTGAGTTAAAATAAAATATCTCTTCCGAGGGTCTTTAGGACATACACTTCCATAATACCATTTTTCAGGAACAGCAATGTTTTCAGCAAGATCTTCTATCTGAGAGTCACGGATAACAGCCCAATCAAACAACCCCATGCCTTCTTCAAGTTCAATTCGTCCTTGAGGGATTCTTTTTATCCTTATTTCGAGATTTGCGGGAGCCCCCTCTTTGGAACTTGGCACACTACGAAATTCAAAGATATCACTAAACTCTCTCATGAATTCGGCTAATTTAGAATAATGATAATCTTTATACGAAATTCCATTCGCGCTAAGACGAGGCCCTACGTCCGCTAGTCTGCGCCATGATCCTTGTTTGCCCAAATTAGCGATTACGCGTTTAATTTTTTCCCCTAAATCGTTTTTTTGGGAATCACTTAAATGAATTAGGGCCATTTACAACCTCTCTTTTGGACACCAAGTAAAAAGATAACATAAAAATTTATTTTTCATTGTTTTTTCGAATTCTTTCCGAGATATCTTTTGCCAAATCTGCGGAAGAACGGGGTTTAAGACGATGCCGTTCCCATATTTTCAGCTGTTCATCGGTGATTAATCCTGTTTCTTTTGCCTTTTCCCAGGAATTAAGGTAAATAATGTTTTCATATTCTGTTTTTTCATCTTGAAGACTCCATGATGACCAATATAATGGCGCAAACCTATAAACGTTTCCCTTTGTAGTATGAACCATATCCATAATCCCGTTTGCAAATATCAGTGAAATCAAATCATCTTTACTTATATAATCTAGAGAGCTATTATGATTGCAAGTAATTTCAATCAATCCCTCAAATTGTTCATCATTTAATGACTTACAACGCAACCAGTCATTATGAGCATTGAAAACAACGTTTTGGAAATCAAGCAAGACATTGCTATAGGAATCCTGAGCCATATTTTCCAACAGAACCCGCGTTGCTAGTTGACGGACCTCTGCAGCAGTATAAATAGTCGGGCTTATGATTTCTGTAATATTTGTTTCTGCAGTTGCCAGAGCTGTTTTTACCGCATTTCTATTGAATATGTTGATAAAAGCCTGCAAATTGGCAGAATAATCAGCATTAGATATTTCTTTTCTAAAATAATCCCACGGGGAACCATATTTCTCAGTGCTTTTCCCAAAAAACACCTGTACAAGAGGTTCCATTTCCGCTTGTGATAATATATTGAACTGATTGTCATTATTTTCAAATATTCTTTTCACGTAGGAAATATACTGTGAATCTGTACAAAATTCTTTTGCAAGAGCCCAGCACGCTTCGTTTGCTGCAGAATCCGAAAAGACCTGTTTGAAAAACCACCCAAACACCTCTTCAACAGACCATTCTAAATTAAGAATGTTATTTAGAGAGAATTTGAGTAAATCAGTACGGATAAAAATTTTCGGGATAATATTGTCTATACTCTCCACATCTTTTTCCCAATAATTTAGAAGTGAAGGAATCACCGTGTCACAAAGAGTATGCGAAACGCAAGAATGGATGCCGTCATAAAGCACAAAAACTTTTTTATTTAATTTTTTTAATTCCGCGTTGAATCGATGCAAGTCCTCTACAATATGTAAACAGCCATCTACATTGTTCATTAACTCAAATAATTCTTTTGTTTCCAAAACTTCGTCAACAACATGGAATTTTTCATACGATAAAGAACTTTGTTGTTTGATGAAACTTCGAATTTCAGATAACGCTCCAACACTATCGTCCAGCAATAACTTTGCCCAAGTGCAAATCCACCAAAAGGCATCCATATTGCTATCCTTGTCAAGATAGGCGTGCCTAATGGATTCTTTGATTAAAGATTGTCCAACTTTTGAAGTCGGAAAAGCATTTATAAAAATAAAATCATTATTATCGTTAACTTTAGACAAGTCTTTTATCTTATTCAAAATCGCTTCATTTTGCAAAGCCCTACATAAATATGTTTTGCCCGTTCCTCTACGACCACAAATTACAAGCTTTTCTTTTTTGAAAAAATCACCAATGCAATCTCTATAAAAGAATGTCTGCGCATCAATAAAAGCATCCTCAGCAGGTTTCGCCGCATTATGCACAACTTTTTCTATTTGCTGCAAAACAATGTTTCTACAAGAAACCAAATCATTTTCATAAATCTGTTTTGTTCTATTTCGGGAATTCCAATCCTCATGAGAAAAACAGGTATTATCAATAGTACCAAATAACCTATTGTAGTCTAAAAATTGCTGCTCTCTTTGATTTGTGATGCACATATCAATGAATTTTCTTTCGACATCTCTATCACCAGTCCCTATTGACTCTAATAACGCATTTCGATGAATAAGACACTTTACCGGAGGCTCTTTTTTGCCATAGGCTCTGTCAATAAAGTCTTGCATTTCTTCTCTAATTTTATGAATGTTTTCCGGTAAAATTGAAAAAGCGAGTATTAGTTTGAATACATCACCTTCATTTCCTTTTTTACTATGTTCCGCCAAAAGATTTGTAAAGCCGGGTTCCGTTTGCCGACTCAACCCGAAGAAACCAACAACACAAGAAGAAAGGTGCCAGGCCGTCGTTCCAAAAATATCATTAAAGCCAGTTCTTGAATCTATCAAAATCGCGCCAATATGAAGATTCTCTAGCCGTTCAAAAAGCGAATAAAACCCATTAATAACAGTTTGAGGATCTCCAAAATTCAATTTTGCCAATCCCTCTAGATAATCCCGCCTACTTTGGCTTACAATGGTATCTTTTGCTCCTTCATTGAGATTCCCTGCAGGAACAATCCAAATTTTTTTCAGTTCAGGAAAATCAGCACTATTTTCATCATATTCCCCAACATTAAATATGTAATCTTTTATTTCAACCGTTTCTCCAAGAAATTGAGAATCACACATGAACTCAATCAGGCCGTTTTTTTCGCCTTCAATTAATTTAGGATTTTTAGACAAATCAAAAAAATTGAGATAGCCGGGAGCTTCTAAATCACAATCTATTATGGCAACCTTTTTTCCCATTTTCGCTAAATGCAAGGCGTAAGAAATCATCGTCGTTGTTCTGCCTACTCCGCCTTTGTAACTATAAAAAGTGATAACGGGTATATTTATTTTTCTTTTTTTCACAACAACTTCAGGCGAATCTAAAAAAGAATCAAACCTGTAACGAGGTCCATAATCAATAGTATTTGGATTTTCGTTTATATCATTGAAGTATTCTTCTTCTGCCAACTCATCTGTGTCTAATATGTTAAATATTATTCGTACATTTTCCATTTGTTTTTTGGAAACGGAATCCGGCAATGGATTATTCTTAAAGAATTCCTCTCTCAAGTCCGCTTCTATCGAATATTTATCGGTAACAACATAAACATCCAACAGAAAGCCCGTCCTCCAATATATTTTGAACTTGCAAACAGAACCATCTTTTACCAAGCGATTTAGGAAAGCCTTCAAAGCTCGTGCATATTGAGATATAAACGTCATGGCATGTTCCTTTTTCCAAAAAATTTGACACTTCTGATTTTTCCCAAGATTTCGTCACAGATTTTCAGCAATTCACCAACATTCTCTTTATTTAAAAAGGAACCTATCTTTTCTTTGTTCCACGGATCCTTAGGATCATCTGTTGAATAGCGAAGACAAACATCCCACATATCAATTAACGCTTTAACGGACGGACGAATATCCGATGAATCCGTAATATAAGGAATCCTCAAAGGATGAATACAGCACTTATTTTTTTGGTTTTGACAGCAATTGTATAATAAACACTTGAATTTATGACTTTGTACCGCATATAAAGGCTTTTTTTGTTTCAGCCATTCTTTGTCTTCTTCTGTCAACTCTGTTGTTTTATCATCGATCTTATACAAATATCTATTCCTAGCAAAAAAATCAACATCGGTTCTTTCTGTAAATTCCTTATCAAAATCTTTAATGTTTGTATTTTCGTCAAATCCACCTTTTTTATAAATAACATAAACAACTACCGCTTCAAAAATATAGCCAGTAAGGTAGTAGATGTCTCTTAATACCGGCATCGAGTCCCCACACGTTCTCCAATCGATACTATTATAAAAGGCCTGGCAACTCTTTAGATGTCGTTGCGCCGTTGTCAGATACTCACTGTATTTCATATGGATAATATATCTTTTTTAGAGGCAAAAAGAACATCTTATTCCTCTTTTCCCCTCAATGCATTTTGCAAATTGCGTTTTGGCCACCCAATAGACTCTTCTATCTTAGAAATTGAACCGTATTTAATATAGACCACCATGTAAGGTCTATTGATTCCCTAACGTTTTTGCGCAGCAACCCACTTTACGGGCAGCTTTTTCTTTTGACCCATATTTTTTTATAGCCCATTCAGAGAAGTATTTCTTTATTCTTTGGACAGTGTCATCATAGGAAATTTGAAATTCTGGGAAATTATTAATGTTAAATTCCTCGCGAACGGAGCTCATCTTGATTGTAATTTCTTCCAACATTTCTTTAACATTTTCCAATGTCATATCCCTGCTCGGTTTGTAGTCAACAAACTCTATTTCTTTTTTTATATCTTCAAAATCTTTTTTCCCGTACCAAGCATTCCAGTAGAGAGCCAGTTTTGTCAAGGACCTGAAATTTCCGGGCAGGCCTGATTTTACTAGAAAATCTTCTATATCCTTATTCCAAGGAGCGATTTCTGGAACCAACGGATCTTTCCTACGCGCTCTTTTCCATTGTTCGTTCCAGTCATTATGCAAATCCTCTTGGCATTCTCTTAATGGAGGCATATAAATAGAGAGATAACTAATTCGGTCATAAAAATCCGGGTAGAGAACTTTTTTTAGTTCTTCATCCGGCAAATTAGAAGCAAATACGAACAAAACATTCTTTGCGAAACTTTTTGTTGAACTTCCTAGTTTTGTATACGGGTGATCCTTTTCCTCTATGGTGTTTAGTATTTTTCGTTGGACAATTTTAGGCATATCCTGTATTTCATCCAAAAAAAGAATGCCCCCATTCGCCTCTTCAATCAACCCCTTTTTTTCGTTGTTGGCCCCTGTAAAAGCACCTTTCTTGTGTCCGAATAGTTCATCTTCGGCCATGCGAGAGTCTCCGGAAAGTACGCTGCAAACCAATGAGATGACGGCTTCCTCTTTCACATTTTTTTGCACAGCTAGAAGTTTTTTTACCGCTGTTGTTTTCCCAACCCCTCGTTCGCCTCTCAAAAAAAGAGGCACACTGGGACTCCACATTTGAGCAAAAGCGTCTAATTCCGCTTGCATCTTTTTTCTTGCAGGAGACCTTGCCATTCCTGGATCTAATGGTTCCTGAGAGGGGAATAAATCTTCCCTTTTTCTGACAAAATTCAGAAAAGAAGGTGGCTCAAAATCAACTACTCTTATATCCTGTTCTTCTTTTGGAACACAACGACCCCTTTCTTTTGACGGAGCCTCTTTTTGCGCTGAATAAAATTTTGCTCGTCCCCTAAAGAAATCGCCCGTTTTCAAAACAATCCATATTGTACCCATTGTAGGCGTTCCACCAGTAATGTTTACGCATGCGTCTCCTATTTGGGGGAGTAGCGGTTCTAGGACACGTTGGGTTTCTTTAAGTATTTCTGAATGACTTGATGGATCGCTAATTTTTACAGGGATTTCTTTTATTTTTTTTCCAAAGCGTTGCTTAACCTCCTTAAGCTTTTCACGACACGTTTCGTCATCTGTGAAGAGATAATAAATATTCTCTATTTCCTCTTTGCATTTGCGATCCAGCGCGTAAATCACGTTTTCTAAGAAATCCGGGTCTCGGGTTCTAGCCATCCATGTTACCAGGTTCTTTTTCATATTGCAGTTGCCCTTAATTACAAAAATCAATATAGAAATATTTTTCCGAAATCGGTAATTTATTTTCCTATCCAACACTCATCCTTCCAAAATTAGTTCATCATCAAATCTAGAAAAACGACCAAATTTGTTCAAAAACGCCATTTTTCGTTTTGGCATAGATTTTGCACATACATAGCAAGACCACTTAAAACAAGGAGTTCTCTATGAACAAGCAAAAAACACCCCTTAACAACCATGAAGATGAAACCGACGAAGATTCCTTCGCTGGAAGTGCCGCAGACTGGGGCTATGGTCCTGATGACTACGAGGAGACCATGGGCCTCAAAGAAGACCCCGACTGGGAAGACTGCTTCAATTTCGACAATTTTGGCGATGCCGATGACTAGAGCGACCAGTTTTCTTGGCAAAGAAAGTTCAAGTACATAGGAGCTACAAGATGTTCTTTTTGGCAGCACTGCTTATCAGCAAGTTTTTTTAATGAACGCGCATCACGGTCCTCTGCGCACAGTAAAATGGGGACCATCATCTCAAAGGAACACAAAATGAAGAACTTTCTGAACTACCGCGCGGCCGAGATCGGCTTTAAGCTTGGAGACAATCTTCCGCTCGACGTGATGATCGTAGGCGCTACGGGTGCCGGCAAGTCTTCGCTGGTCAACGCTCTCTGCGAAACATCTCTTGCAACGGTGGGCAAAGGAACCGACCCTGAAACGATGGATGTGAAGCGCTACAAGCTCAACGAGCATTTCTGCGTGTGGGATACGCCAGGGCTTGGTGACAGTGCCTCGGCTGATGCTCGTCACAAGCGCAAGATTGTGAAGGCCCTGCTGATGACCTACGAAAATTTTGGCGTGCGCCACAGCTTTATGGACATGGTACTGGTTGTACTCGAGGGCGGAATCCGCGATATGGGATCATGCTACTCGCTCCTGAACGAGGTGATCGTGCCTAACATTGACCGTGACAGAATCGTAGTCGCCATTAACCAAGCCGATATCGCCATGAAGGGGACTCACTGGGACTTTGTAAGCAACAAGCCCGATGCGGTACTTGAATCGTTCCTGCGCGATAAAGCTGAATCGGTGAAGCGCCGTGTATACGAAGCAACGGGAGTGTCCATCAGAACACCAGTGTGCTTCTCGGCAGAGACCGGTTACAACATAAGCGCCGTGGTGGATGCCATGGTAGAACAGATTCCACATTACCGCCCGAGCGCCCGCTGCGCATGAAAACGGTAGACTTTTTCACAAACAACAACAAACACTCATAAGGAGTATATATGAATAAACACAATGACTTTCTTTCGAAAATGGAACGCGATATTGAAGCGTCGTCCTTGCCGGAAGCAGTCAAGCGCAAGCTGATTGCCAACCTCTTGCTTCTCAAGGCAAAGAAGGTGAATCTCATCATTACCGGTGCTACGGGGTGTGGCAAAAGTTCCACGATCAACGCGCTCTTTGACGCCGACGTGTCTAAGGTTGGCGTGGGGGTCGATCCCGAAACCATGGATATCGAGAAGTACGAACTCGGAAACCTCGTTCTGTGGGATAGCCCGGGGCTCGGCGACGGCAAGGAAGCCGACAACCGTCACGCGAAAAACCTCACCGCGAAACTCCTCGAACAGGATGATGACGGCAATCCGTTGATTGACCTCGTGCTGGTGATTCTCGATGGCAGTTCCCGTGATATGGGCACATCCTTCGAACTCATCAACAACGTGATTGTCCCGAATCTGGGCGAGGATAAGTCGCGCATCCTGGTGGCAATCAATCAGGCCGACATGGCAATGAAGGGTCGCGGCTGGGACCGCGAAAACAACAGGCCCGAGCCCGAACTGGAGCGGTTCTTGCAGGAAAAGGTGGAATCGGTAAAGCGCCGCATCAAGGAAAGTACGGGAGTCGACGTGGATCCCATCTACTATTGCGCAGGCTATAAGGATGGCGACGCTCCGCAGAGGCCCTACAACCTGACCAAACTTCTGTACCAGATTGTCCACTATACACCCAAGGCAAAGCGTACAATTTACGCGACCAACATCAACCGCGATCGCGAAATGTGGAAAGACGACGATGACCTCAAGGACTACCGTGATGGAATCCTTGACGATATCGCCGAATCGGTTTCGGAATGCTCCAGCGTTGGTGCCGAAATCGGCGAAAGCGTGGGCCGCGTGATTGGTGGTGTTCCGGGGCGCGTACTCGGTCGCATTGGCGGAAAGGTCCTTGGTGGCGCTTTCGGCGTGATCAAGAGTATCGCCAAGTCATTCTTCAGGGGAATCTTCGGCTAGTAGAAATTCTGGCTCCTGCGCCAAGGTCCCCTGCGCACAGTAAAATGGGGACCACCACCTTTGATTAGGAGTGCCAACGATGAAACAAGTTCTGATGGTTCTTGAAATCGTTGCAGCGGTAATCGCCATCTACCAGAAGGCGACAGCCAACAACGAAAACGCCTAGTGCCAGGTGGGTGCTAGTTGGGATGCGCGAAGGCCCCGGCGCACGATGGGGTCACCTTTAGAGGAGAACGCCTATGCAGATCAAGGAAGTGATCGAAGTGGCGAAGACCCTTATTGATGCGGCCAAGCCCATCATTGAGGCAATCCAAGAAGCTACAGAAAAACTCGGTAAGTAGTGTTGTGGACAACCGAGTACGCGCCAAGACCCCCTGCGCGAGGGAAAATGGGGGTCATTTTTTTTTCAATCCACTCTAAGAAACCGACAATGAAACCGAAAGACGTCATCAACATGTTCCCCTATGGTTACGTACGACTGCGCAACCACAACGGTAGTGTCGCCCTGACGCTCGATACGCCCAACACGGAGGCATTCGTATTCATGAAAAGGATTCTCAGCAGCAACCAAATGCCCAGAATCAATCAAGACCAAATAGATCTCTTACAGGTTGATTTCGGCAAAGGGAAAATCGTCATAGACTGGTTTGACAACGACGATTGCCGCTACTTCATTACGATGTCGACCGACAATATTCATGTCAAATACAGGCTCTTGCTGACCGCCACTTTTGGAGAGGACTTCTTTGAAGTAGATGGCTATTTCTTCGAAAAAAAAGACGGGACCAGCCGCAAAAAGATTTTCAACGAACGCTACCTGAAGAATCTTCCATCCAACGCCCTCACAACGCAGACGGACTTTACGGAAGAGCGCTACGATATCATCTTCCCGGACGACCCGCTGTCGCATTGCAGGAGATTAGCAGACGTCATTGCCATGAGAACCTTCTCGCTAACAGACCTGTACCCACGCAAACTTGAAAACTATGACAATTCTAACCGAGAAGACTCTGACGGGTGACAACGTCAACATCCATCCCCTCAATAAAAAATGGCGAACAGTCTGCCTTTTTATTTCTATCTTTCTCCCTGTAAAACAGCGCATCCTGCGCACCGGAGACATTATGGCAGCACTCATCCTCGACGGCAAGGCACTCGCCAAGACCACTGAAGAAGAACTCAGCGCCCGCGTGGCGAAACTCAAGGAAAAGACGGGCAAGACCCCGATACTTGCCACCATCCTGGTGGGCGACGACCCAGCGAGCGCTACCTACGTGAAGATGAAGGGCAACGCCTGCGCCCGCGTGGGCATGGAAAGCATCCGCGTGGT
>JAEEGL013480552.1_pt1 | contig 10936 bp, 7 predicted proteins | sample 9134231 | NCBI WGS metagenome assembly JAEEGL01 (sample SAMN16246548, study PRJNA631951) | gut metagenome | biome: gut microbiome; feature: rumen; material: fiber-attached | host: Bos | place: Iran: Karaj | collected 2018-10 | reverse complement strand
TTACTCCATGACAACCGCACAATACAACCTCGAACAGAGAGTTGCCGAATTCGCTTCATGTGTGATAGCGGTTTGCGATGCGCTACCGACCAGAACTGGTGCCTCGCACATTAAGGATCAGATGTTTCGCTCGTCAACGTCGGTTGCGGCAAACTACGCAGAAGCGAGCGTACCCGAATCGCGGAAAGACTTCATCCATAAGATGAATATCGCACTTAAAGAACTTGTCGAGACTCGTATGTGGTTGAGAATAATTATGCTGCGCAAATATCTTGACAATTCAATGGTAGACCCAATAATTCAGGAGACAACAGAGTTGGCCAAGATTTTCCATTCCAGTGTAATGACGGCACGTAAGCGGCTGGCAAGCGAACCCGAGGGGTAATTTTCATTAGTATTTTTGTCAATTGTGTTCAATTGATATTTATGTCATTGACAAAAACTCCAAGTGAGCACAAATGACAAAAATATAAATGTCAAAAATGCCGAGACAACCCCTTTCAAACCATTTTTAACCAACGGAGACTGCACCATGACCCCAAAAGAGAAAATGGCAATCCTTCCTCAGGAAATGCCAAGCCAAGATCCAAAAACCCGCGCGCACAACATGAAGGAAGTGGCCCTCGGCTACACGGCCGAGATGGCGAAGACGGAGGCAAGCCGCTGCCTCGGCTGCAAGAATGCGCCGTGCATGGAGGGCTGCCCCGTGAAGATCCGCATCCCCGACTTCCTCGCGAAGGCGGCGGAAGGCGACTTCGATGGCGCCATCGCCATCATCCGCGAAAGCTCGCTGCTGCCGGGCATCTGCGGCCGCGTCTGCCCGCAGGAGAAGCAGTGCCAGGCGAACTGCACCCTTGGCAAGGCGCTGAAGGATGTCGGCAAGGCCGTCGCCATCGGCCGCGTCGAGCGTTTCTGCGCCGACCTCCAGCGTGAAAGCGGCAGGCAGAAGCCGGCCGCCGTGAAGCCGCCGACGGGCAAGAAGGTCGCCGTGATCGGCTCCGGACCCGCAGGCATCACCGTCGCGGCGGACGTCCGCCGCGAGGGCCATGACGTGACCGTCTTCGAGGCGTTCCACAAGCCGGGCGGCGTCCTCGTCTACGGCATTCCCGAGTTCCGTCTTCCGAAGGCCATCGTGCAGAATGAAATCGACGGCCTCAAGGCGATGGGCGTGAAGATTGAGACGAACTTCGTCGTCGGCCGGACGCGGCGCATCGTCGACCTCGTCGAGAAGGACGGCTTCGACGCCGTCTTCATCGGCACGGGCGCGGGCCTTCCGAAGTTCATGGGGATTCCGGGCGAGAACCTCGTCGGCGTCTATTCGGCCAACGAGTACCTCACGCGCGCCAACCTCATGAAGGCCTACGACACCGAGCACGCGCACACGCCGGCCATCGTCTCGAAGAAGGTTGCCGTCCTGGGCGGCGGCAACGTGGCGATGGACGCCGCTCGCATGGCGCTCCGCCTCGGCGCGGACGAGGTCCACCTCATCTACCGCCGCAGCGAGAAGGAGCTTCCCGCGCGCGTCGAAGAGGTCCACCACGCGAAGGAGGAGGGCGTCGTCTTCCACATGCTGGAAAACGCCGTCGAGGTGCTGGGCGACGAAAACGACCGCGTCAAGGCGATTCGCTGCATCCGCTTTGAACTGGGCGAGCCCGACGCCTCCGGACGCCGTTCCCCTGTGCCGATTCCCGGCAGCGAGTTCACGTTCGACGTCGACACCGTCATCGTGGCGATCGGCAACGGATCGAATCCGCTCATCTCGCGGACGACCGACGGCCTCGCGGTCAACAAGCGCGGCAACATCATCGTCGACGAGAACGGCAAAACCTCTGTCGACGGCATCTACGCCGGCGGCGACATCGTGCTCGGCGCGGCGACGGTCATCCTCGCGATGGGCGAGGGACGGCGCGCGGCTGCTGCGATCAACGCCTACCTCGCATCGTGAACGATGCGAGGAGGCATTGATCGCAGCAGCCGCGGCAGATAATAGATAATAGATAATAGATAACAGATAACGGATAATAGATAGTTGCTGCCCTTGCTCTACTATCTGCGCTGCTATCTTAAATCCGCTATCTACTGCCTGCGCCGCCAGCCGCCATCTGTTATCTGTTATCTGTTCCCGTTGCGCTCACCGGCGCAACAGGAACATACCGCTTCTCCGTCGTGAGGAGGAACTGGTCAAGGGCGACGCCGTCTTCACGGTTACGGAAGACGATGGTGTGCCGTCCCTTTGAGAGCGCCATGGGCTTCGCCATGCGCGAAACGGGGTACCGCACCCAGTGCCAGACGTTGAAGGTCATATCCTCGCCAAAAAGGAAGGGCGCACCGTCGTCAATCTGGACCGTAAAGGAATTGCTACACTCGCCATCCCAGAGGACGCGCGCCCAAAGGTACCAGCCGCCATCGGAGGGAATGTCGATCTCATACTTTGCGAAGCCTTTTTCCAGCTTGGGCGGATTGCCCGCCTTTTCCGGTATCGCCAGCCAGGCGCCGCCCGAGGCGGTGTGGCCGATGTCACTGGCCGCAACCGCATTGGTGACGAGTGCCATCGGTGCCTCCGTCTCGGTCGCTGACTCGGCCTCGACGAGCACGGTTGCGGCATTCGCCGCCGCAATCGTGCAGATAATAGATAATGGATAAAAGATAATAGATAAGAAATGTTTTGCCATGGTGTGCCTCCAAAACACGGAAAGCAGATTCTGTGCCCGGCCCCGCCAGAATATCTACTATCTATTATCTATTATCTACTATCTATTATCTGCATCTGCTTCGCGTAGCGCCGCTAGGCGCTACGCGAAGCAGATGCGTTTAACGCACTCCTTGAAGTTCTCGTAGCCGTCGAGGATTTCGATTTCCATGCGCATGTAGTAAACAGGCACTTTGGGGCTCTCAAGGTGCGGGAGGCGGACGGCGTCCTTCTCCGTGGTCAGGATGTAGTCGGCGCCCAGTTCGTCGGCGTTGTTGATGATGTCGATAATCTCCTGCGGACGATAGCGGTAGTGGTCGGAGAACCGTTCGCGGGCGATGATCGCGGCCCCCATCTTCAGGAGCGAGCTCTCGAAGCTCTGCGGCGAGGCGATGCCGGAGAGGGCGACGACCCGCTTCCCGTTCAGCGCCTCCAAGGACAGTTCGTCGGCGCCGTAGGCGTTCTTGAAGTACTTGGGCGAATGGCGGCATTCCGTAATTTCGGCGTTCGGGTTGAGCTTCCGGATCTTCGCCCGGAGGAGCTCCGTGTCGCCGTTGGACTTCGTGATGAAGATGAAGTCGGCGCGGCGGATATGCGCGGCGGGCTCGCGAAGGGTGCCGCGCGGAAGGAGATGGCCGTTCGAGAAGGGGTTCGTGCTGTCAACGAGGACGATTTCATGCGTGTGCTTCAGGCGGCGGTACTGGAAGCCGTCGTCGAGGACCAGCACGTCGCAGCCGAACTTCGAGATTGCGTAGCGGCCGCTTTTGACGCGGTCCTTGTCCACCAGCACCACGACACCCGGGAGGTTGCGCGCGAGCATGTAGGGTTCGTCGCCGCCCATTTCGCTGTCGAGCAGGACGTGATGGCCGTCGCTCACGACGCGCGGCAGCGTTTCCGTCACGGCCTTTTTCTTCGAGCGGTAGCCACGGCTCAGAATCGCGACCTTACGTCCCTCCTCCGTGAGCGTGCGGGCGAGAATCTCCACGACGGGCGTCTTGCCTGTGCCGCCGGCCGTGACGTTGCCGACGCTGATAACCTGGCACCCCAGCGGGAACTGCGTCAGGAAAGCATGGTCGTAGAGCCAGGCGCGGATACGGACGGCGAGGGTGTAGCCCTTTGAGAAGAAGTTCAGGATGCCGAGGAAGAAGCGAATGGACTTCGGCTGCCCCTGGTCGGCCCCTTCCTGACGGATAAGCCGCTCCATGAAGCGCCACAGCATTTCGTTTCTTGTCGGTTCAGCGCGTTTCATCGGTTATTCGTTTGTTCGTTGCATCGTTTCATCGTTAGGTCGTTGAACACTCGTCACTCGTCACTCGTCACTCGTCACTAATAAAGATGCCCCATTTTCGTCTTTTTCGTCTCCATGTAGCGGCGATTGAAGCGGGAGGGGGGGATGACGATCGGGACGCGCTCGACGATTTCAAGTCCGTGCCCCTGAAGACCGACAATCTTCTTCGGGTTGTTGGTGAGAAGGCGAATTTTCGTGAGGCCGAGCATGCTGAGAATCTGGGCGCCGGTGCCGTAGTCGCGGAGATCGGCCGCGAAGCCCAGGCGTTCGTTGGCCTCGACGGTGTCGAGCCCCTGCTCCTGGTACTTGTAGGCGTGGAGCTTGTTGGCGAGGCCGATGCCGCGGCCTTCCTGCCGCATGTAGAGGACAACTCCGCAGCCGGCCTCCTCGACCATCTTCATCGCCTCTTCGAGCTGATGTCCGCAGTCGCACCGTTCGGAGTGGAAGACATCGCCCGTGAAGCATTCGCTGTGGACGCGCACAAGGACCGGCTCCTTTGCGGCTGCGACGTCGCCCTTTACGAGGGCGAGGTGTTCAAGGCCGTCGGACTTTGAGCGGAACATGCGCAGGTTGAAGTGGCCGAAATCGGTTGGCAGGTCGACAGATTCGACCTCCTCGACGGTCCCGCCGGCGCCGCGCCTGTACGCGATGAGGTCGGCGATGGTGCAGAGCTTGAGGCCGTGGCGCTTTGAAAAGGCGACGATGTCGGGAAGCCTCGCCATGCGGCCGTCGTCGTTCATGATTTCGCAGCAGAGGCCGCAGGGACGGAGTCCGGCGGCCTCCATGAGGTCGACCGTGGCTTCGGTGTGGCCGGCGCGACGGAGGACGCCGCCCGGGCGCGCCTCCAGCGGGAACATGTGGCCTGGCCGGCGGAAGTCACCCGGCTTGGCGCCCTCCGCGACGCAGGCGCGCGCCGTGAAGCCGCGCTCCTCGGCGGAGATGCCCGTGGTCGTCGAGACGTGGTCGATCGAGACGGTGAAGGCGGTGGAGTGGTTGTCCGTGTTCTCGGCGACCATCTGCGGCAGGTCGAGGCGGCGGGCGAGGTCGGCCGTCATCGGCATGCAGATGAGGCCGCGGGCGAACGTCGCCATGAAGTTGACGTTTTCCGTCGTGGCGTATTCGGCGGCGCAGATGAGATCGCCCTCGTTTTCGCGCTGTTCATCGTCCGTGACGATGACGATGCGTCCGGCGCGAAGCTCGTCGAGAATCTCGGAAATTGGGGAAAATGGCGCGGTAAGAGGCATGGGAATAGTTTACCACATTCGCCCCCGAGGGGGGCGAATGTGGTGAACAGATAACAGATAACAGATAACAGGTGGCCAGATGACGAGTGATATCTGTTCAAGCGCGAGTGAGCGCAACGCGCTCACTCGCGCTTGAACATGAGTCCGTAGGAGCTGCCGTCCTGCTGGGTGCCGGTGCCGGAGAGCTTCGAGCCGTTGTAGGACATCCGCCAGCTGTCACCACAGGAAATCTGCACGCGCACCAGCGCCCCGGTGTGCGTTCCGGTCACGGACATGGTCCGGTTGGGCCACTTGAGCGTGCCTGAGACCACCCCGTTGGTTGCTTCCGTGAGCGAAAGGGTGGATGAGGCGCGGTCGGGGCCGGAAGTCCCGGTCCATTTTCCCGTCGTCGGATTCGACGAGGAGCCTGTGGCCGAGGGGGCGGCCGGCGAAGGCGTCAAGACGACTTCCGGGTCTCCATGCTCTTCGCATGAGCAGAGAAAGACGGCGCCCAGTGCCGCAATAAGGGTCACTCCCAGTATGCGGACCATTGAAAGGCTGGTTTTCATGTTGCGTTCCTTTTCCATTGTGGTTTCCCGGTCTTACTCTTCGAAGAGCCGGTCATTGAGGTAGCGGGTGCGCCGGGCGGCGATTTCAAAATCGATGTTCGCCCAGAGCGGCGTGAAGTCCTTGAAATACTTTTCGACCGCCTTGTCGGGGCAGGGGGCGAGGAGGTCCTTGCCGGCCTGGTCGAGCTTCTCAAGGAGCGGAGCGACTTCCGCGGCGTAGAAGGCGGGGTCGCCGAGAAGCTTGTCGTTCCAGCTCTTGATGAAGGCGCCTTCATTGCGGCGGACGGCGTTGTAGCGGTTGAAGGCCATGAGGGCGACGCGGCGCTTGAGGGCGAGGAGCTGGTCTCGCGAGAAGTTGAATTTGATACGCATGCCGCGAGATATTTCGTGAACGACCCCGCCGATGCTCTGCGTTCCGCCCTTGCCGGAGCGGATGATGCCGATGGCCCACTGGTTGCCGTCGACGGGGAGCGAGTCGTAGAAGTCAAGCCAGGGGATGCGGAGATGGGCGACGACGCCGTCGGGCGTAAGGGCGGCATCCTTCTGGAAGACGTCGACGTTGCGCCGGTAGCCGGGACCGGGCATGGCCCAGTCAACGGCGTGGGGGTCTTCGGTGCGCGGCATGTTGTTGATGAAGATCGAGTAGTAGGGCTTTTCCCGGTCGCCGGCGCGGAAGCACATTTCGAGGCCTCCGGCATCGCGCTGGCCGAGGCGGACCTCGTCCATGGCGGGGTCGTCGCAGCGGATGAAGACGTGGACGGCCGCATCGTCGAAAATCACGCGCACGCCAGTGCGGTAGTCGGGGTTGCAGAGGGGCTGGTCGGCGCTGCGGAGGTGGCGCTTTTCGTCGACCGACGCGCTTTCGCCGTAGCAGTCGCCGTAGGGGGTGAATCGCGTCTCCATGGCGTCCCAGTCGCCGTAGAGGTCGGGCCGGGCGGCGAAGGCGCCGGCTGACTGCGGGGCGTCGGCGAGATAGGTGGCGGTATGGATGCGGGTGATGTCGGGCGCATACATCTTTTCGGTGATTTCGGCGAAAATGGCGCGGCAGTCGTCGTAGCGGCGCATGTTGAAGAGTTCGCGCGAAGTCTTGCGAAGAGCGGAGAGGCGCTGGGCGTCCGTGAGGTTGAGGGGCTTGTTGACGGCGTCGAAGCCGCGTAGGCCGCGGCCTTCGAGGAAGGCGATGACGCGGTGGGCGGAATTGGAGGCGGCCGGGGTGTTTAAGCGCGGCCGTCCAATGCGGGCGAGAAGGTCCTCGACGGCGCCTTTCGCGTCGCCGCGGATGGCCTTGACGCGGGCGCGGTAGCCGAGCGTTTCGCCGTCGTTCGGCCTGGCGGCAAGGTAACGCGCGATGAGGTCATCGGCGAAGGCGAGGTCGTCGTACCAGATGGCGCGGCCGATGGCGGCGGGAATCCAGCTTGCGTTTGAGACGCGGCAGGCCTGGTTCGTGGGGTTGGCGTCCTCGATGGAGAGCTGTTCGCGGACGATGGCGCGCCAACGGCCGTACTGGCCGGCGGAATTGAAGCCGTAGTTCCAGATGGGCGGCGTGTTGAAGTCGCGGTCCTTGGCGAGGTAGGCCTGGCGGCGGGCGGGGGGCATGGTCTTGTCCGCGAGGGCCTCCTGGAGGAGGAGATTGGCCGTCGCGCCGTCGAAGGAATGAAGGATGTTGAGCATCTGGCAGTAGGGACCGGTGCGCTTTTCGGGCGGGAAGGCGCGGACGCGGGCGAGAATGGCGTCGAAGGCGGCACGCTCGTTATGGTTCTTGTAGGACTTGGCAAGTTCGATGAGGAAGGCGGTCTGCTCGCCTTCCGAAAGACGCTCCTTGACCTTCTCGAACTGTTCGAGGGCGAGGTCGTCGCCGAGGACGAAGAGTCCCTGGACCATGCTGCGGAGGCGACCGGCGCGGGTACGCTCGAAGTTGTTGGTCGCGGTGGCGTTGCCGCCGGGGACGGGTTCGTCGAGGACGGCCTGGAAGAGTTCGTCGTAGCGCGCGGCGGCGCGGTCACGCTTTACCGAGAGGCCAAGGGAGGCGAGTTCGGCGCGCTTGGCCATGCGGTAGTTGGCGTCGAAGAGGTCGGCTTCGGCGTCGAGGATGCGCATGGCCGTCTCCCAGCCAAAGGCCCGGTTGTAGGAATAGGTATGGATGCCGGCGTCAATGAGGGAGCGGAGCTGTGCGGCCTTGAGCTGCCGGTTCGTGCAGGCTTCAAGGGTGGCGAAGTGCTTCTCGAAGACGGACTTGTCCGGCAGGGCGGCGGCGTGCTCCGCGATGCGGCGGGCGACGGTCATCGACTGCGCGTAGGTGAGGTCGTTCGTCTTGGCGAAGGCCTCCATGTCCGCGACGATGTCGGCGTGGCGGAAGCGCTGGTAGGAGGGGCTGTGGGCCTTGCGGATGGCGTCGAGGGCCGCGTCGAGCGGCGTCGGCGCTGCAAGCGCCGACGCCGCAGATAAGAGATAAGAGATAAGAGATAAGAGATAAGAGATATTTGCCACCTTAAAGCGTGGCAGAGGCGACGCGGGCAAGAGATAGGAGATGTGAGATAGGAGATATTTTCCCTGACCCCTAATCCCTGATCCCTGATCCCTGTTCCCTATTCCCTGTTCCCTGTTCCCTCTCATAGCTTGCCTCCTTTCAGTGCGGCGTCGAGAGCGAGGATGTGTGAGATGCATTCGGCACGGAAGGCGTTGGGGTCGGAACGGTAGCCGTCCCAGTAGGCGAGGAAGGAAAGGACGCGGCGCCCCTTGAGCATGACGTCGCCATCTGACGAGGCCGCGGCCTTGAGGGCGAGCTGTTTGCAGTGGGTGGCGTAGCGGATGTCGTCGAGGCCTTCGCGGATGCCTTCCCAGGCGAGGGTGTCGATGACGCCGTCGGCGGCGCCGTAGGCGGAGACGATGGCGCGGAGGTTGGGTTCGTAGGGGACGGCCACGTCATTCCAGTTGTTGCGCCACCAGCAGTAGTTGAGGGAGACGTCGTAGCCCGCCTGCCAGGCGGTGAGGCCGTGGACGCGGCGGAAGTAGTCGGGGCTTTCCGGACCGCAGTGGGGGTTGGCGTACCAGCCGCAGAGGGAGGCCGAATTGGCGTCGTGGAAGAGACGGACCTCCTTCTCGCGGCGTTCGGCGGGCATGCCGGGGAGGATCATCAGGTCGAGGGCGAAGAGGAGTTCGCGATGGGCAAAGGAGGTGACGCCGACCTTGCCGCCGGCCTCATGGGCGATGCGCCAGGCGTCGCGTTCGGCGCGGATCGCGCCAGGGCCGCCCTCGTCGATGCCGTAGCTGTAGAAGTCAGTGTGGCCAAGCTTTTCAAGCGAAAGGGCGCGCGTCTTGGCGATTGTGTCGCGCAAATCTTCCAGCATGGCGTAGTCGGACGGTGACGGGGTGCTGCTCCAGACGGCCTTGCCGACGCCGGGGACGCCGGCAAAGAGAGGCCGCGTGTTGAGACCGTACTGCTTGGCAAGGGCGATGTCGCGGTCGAGGCCGCCGGGGTTCATCGGGTTGATGGAGGGGAAGCCCATCGGGTTTTTGCAGTTGTGGTCGGCGAGGTCGCGCAGAATCTTCGGATTGCGCGAACCGGTGCCGTAGAGGCAGAGGTAGAAGCCCTTGTCGGGGTCATAGCTCGTCTTCGGTTCTGGGAGGGCGAAGGGAAGGACGCGGAGACGCATCTCAAGGGAGCCGACCTCGGCGCCCTTGGCGTCCACAAGCGTGAGGCGACCCCTATAGATGCCCGGCGCCTGGTCGGCGGGGACGCGGACGGTGGCGAGAATCTGCTTGAATTCGCCCTTGTTGAGGACGAAGGGCTGGATTGTCTCGGCGTCCTTGATGAGGCCCTGGTTGGCCTGGTTGTCGAAGGAATAGTCCGTGACCTCGAAGCGGGCGGTCATCCAGGCGTAGCGGCGGCCGCCATCCTCGTTCTCGTAGCGGACGTAGTCGTCCTGAGTGGCGTCATCGGTGCGGATGAGGTTTTCGTCGTGGAGCAGAAGTTCCGGGACGAGGGTGCGCCGTGTCGCGTCGGAGAAGTAGCCGTACCAGGCGCTACCTCCCTGGTACCAGAGCTTGATGACGCGGAAGTCAATGGCGGTGGCGGGGATCGAACCCGCCTTGCCGGCGAGGTCGGTTGCCTTCAGCGTGACGCCGTCCCGGTCCGAAAGGGCGTAGGCGACGAAGGAGGCCGGTTCGATTTCACCCTGCGCGGCGACCCAGGAGAGCGGCGCGAAGAGGGCTCCGTCGGCCGGATAGGTGTCGGCGAGGCGCTTGACGGCGGACATCGCGGGGACGGCGTAGAGTGCGGCCGGGGCGTTCTTTTTGCCTGCGGCGGCGAGATCGTCCGCCACGCGGGCGGCATTGGCTTTTGCCTTTGCGGGGTCGAGGCGGTGTCGTTGGCGGAAAGCCGCCGTTTCATCGGCGGCCGCCGCGACTAAAGTCGCCAGACCAAGGCCGGCGACAACGAGACGGAATTGTGGATGCATGACATTCTCCCTGTCGGACGTCCGTGAAACCGGACGCCGAAAATACTATAGCACAAACAATGCCATTTAGTAGAGAAAGAGCATTTCGCGATACTTCGGCAGGGGCCAGGCGTCGTCCGAGACGATGCGCTCCAGGGCGTCGACGGTTTTGCGGAGATCGGCCATGGCAGCGATGATGGTGGCAGGTGCGCCGTCGAGCGCTGCGCGAAGGGCGGCCGTTTTGCGTCCGAGGTCGTCGAGGCCCGCGCCGAGGCGAAGGGCCGTGGCGCGCGCCGTCTGGCGGCCGCGGGCGATGCCGGCGTTCTTGGCGGCGCCGTAGGCTTGGACGGCCGTCGAATACTCGGCGTCGACCGCCGGGAGGATCATGCTCTCGGCCATTTCAAGGGCGACGCCGCCCTCAATCCGCACGCGGCTCGCGTATTCGACGGAGAAGACATCGTAGCGCGATTCGAGTTCGCGGCGTGTGAAAACGTTGTACCTTTCGTAAAGCTGAACGGCGGCGTCCGCCACGAGGCAGGGGAGGGCGTCGGTCGTCGAGGCGTAGTTCGGCAGGCCGCGCCGTTTGGCCTCTTCAAGCCATGAGCCGGAGTAGCCATCGCCGTTGAAGACGATGCGGCGGTGGGCGCGGACGGTCTCGCGCAGAAGGTTCTGCAGGCCTTCATTGAAGTGCGCGGCGTCAAGCTTTTCCAGCACGTCGGCGAACTGGTTGA
>JAEEGL013201045.1_pt1 | contig 10936 bp, 11 predicted proteins | sample 9134231 | NCBI WGS metagenome assembly JAEEGL01 (sample SAMN16246548, study PRJNA631951) | gut metagenome | biome: gut microbiome; feature: rumen; material: fiber-attached | host: Bos | place: Iran: Karaj | collected 2018-10 | reverse complement strand
TCCTGTCATGCCGCCCGGCGGCGGCTCTTCTTCAGCAGGAAGGATGATGTTGTATTATACCATATACTGTGGTCCCTGTCATGGAAAATCCTCCGAATCCGGGCACGAAAAAACCCGCCTCGCGGCGGGTTTTATGCCTGCGGTTTTCCCCGTCAGACTTCCATGATTTCCTTTTCCTTCTTGGCGTAAATCTCGTCCACTTCCTTGACGGCCTTGTCCGTCAGCTTCTGCATGTCTTCCTCGGCGTCGCGCTGGTCGTCCTCGGTGATCTCGCTGTTCTTCTTCAGCTTCTTGATCTGCTCGATGGCGTCCCGGCGGATGGAGCGGATAGCGACCTTCGTTTCCTCGGCGCCCTTGGAGGCCACCTTGGTCAGGTCCCTGCGGCGTTCCTCGTTCAGTTCCGGGAATACCAGGCGGATGATCTTACCGTCGTTGGACGGGTTCAGGCCCAGGTCGCTCTTCTGGATGGCCTTTTCCACCTGGGGGATCATCTTGGCTTCCCAGGGGGCGATCACCAGCAGCCGGGGTTCCGGCGAGGAAATGTTGCCGATCTGGGGAATAGGCGTGGGGGTGCCGTAGTAATCGACCATGATCCGGTCCAGCAGTTTCGGGTTGGCGCGGCCCGCGCGCAGGCCCATCATATCCCGCTCATAAACTTCGCAGGACTTCCTCATTTTATCTTTCGCGGTATCCAGAATATCCTGAAGCATGGGTGTTCCTCCTCGTTATTTCGTGCGCGGAGCGCCGGTACTATCCCTTTTCCGAAAAATGTCTGCGGATATTATAACGTTTTTTACCCGCTCTGGCAACAGTTTTTCCGCCGTCAGCTGCCGGTGGAACGGTAAAACCTCATCGCCTTCCGGAACAGCAGATACATCACCCCGAACAGAACCAGTCCCGACAGCGGCGTCAGGAACGCCGCCCACATCGGCCAGCCGAAGATGGGCTTGTCCAGGATCGCCGAGGCGGGCACGTGCATCACCAGGGCGAAGGGCGCGATCACCGTGAACAGCACCCGCAGCGGCCGGGGATAGATGTCGCTCGGATACTCGCAGGCGCTGCGTCCGCCGTAGGTCAGCGTGTTCGCCAGCTCCACGGACTTGACGCTGTGGATGCACAGAATCGCTTCCACCAGGAACAGGCCCAGGATCAGCCAGAAGCTGAAAAAGACGGTTTCCGCCAGCAGCAGGGCCTTCAGCGGCGTCCAGGCGACCGCGGACAGCCGGCTGCCCAGCACCAGGCTCACCACACCGACCGCGATGCAGGCGATCCGCCGGGGATCCGCCGCGCTGCAGAGCACCTGGGTCAGCACGCCCCGGGGCCGCAGCAGGATCGTATCCAGCTGGCCGCTCCGCACCAGGTACGGGAAATTGCCCGTAACTCCCCGGCCGAAGATCTCCGTCAGGTAGAAGGAGACGGACATCAGACCGAAAAAGAAATACAGGTCTCCGGGACCCCACTGGTTCATCCGGTCGAACCGGTCGATCAGCAGGACCACCGCCAGCATCTCGCCGCCCTCCATCACCAGCTGGGCCAGGGTCTGCATCAGGAAGGAGACCGGATACTGCAGCTGGCTTTTGATCAGCATGGCCATGGACCGGCCGTACAGACGAAGCGTATTCATCCCCTCAACCTCCCTGTATGATCAGCTTCCGCTGGTTCGTCCGCCAGAAGAAAATCCCGCCCAGCACCAGTACCAGCGTCCAGGCGGCCTGGATCAGCAGCGCCTCCGGCGCGGCGCCCAGGGCGTATTCCCCGGTGTAAAGCCGGATCGGCGTATCCAGCAGCTGCGCGTAGGGCAGCAGGGTGATCACCCGCTGCCACCGGTCCGGGAACAGGGTCAGCGGCAGGATATTGCCGGCCAGCACCATCATCAGCATGTTCAGCATCGCCTGCATGCCCCGCGGGTCCAGCGTCCGCATGGTGAAGGCCATGGTGATGTTCTCCAGTGCCGAGACACAGAAGAGCCCCAACACCAGCGCGATAAAGGCCAGCCCCAGCGCCGGCAGGGACACAGGCAGTCAGAGTCCCCAGCCTTCCGGCAGAAGCGCGGCGAACACCAGCATCGGCAGCGCCCGCAGAACGCTCCCGGTCAGCTTCTGTGCCAGGATCCGGGCATAATAGTACCCGTACAGGTGCAGCGGCCGGCACAGGTCGTAGGCGATGGCCCCGGTGCGGATCTTGTCCTGCAGCTCCGGGTCCGCCGCCACCAGCATGCGGAAGAAGGCCTGCTGCAGCCAGACGTAGGTGGTCACGTGGCTCAGCGGGATCGTCTGTGGCTTTCCGGCATACAGCGCCCGGTAGACCGCCACCAGCACCAGGCCGAAAAACACCTGGCAGATCAGGCCGCCCAGAACCGCGCCCCGGTACTGGGTTTCCATGCGCCTGCGCATCCGGAAGATCGACAGATATGCTTTCATCTTTCCCTCATATCACTCTGAATTACAGTCCCATGTCCCGGTACATGTCCGCGATCACATGGTCGATGTTCTGGTGCTGCTCCACCTGCACCGTCTGCGTCGTGTCGTATTTCGCCAGCAGATCCTGCAGGCTGCCGTCATACAGCTTGCTGCCGTGTCCCAGCACCATGACCCGGGGGCAAAGCGCCGCGATGTCCTCCATGTCGTGGGTGGTCAGCAGGATGGTCGTCCCCTTCTCCGCGTTCTCCCACTTCAGGAAGTCCCGCAGGGCTAGTTTGCTCACTGCGTCCAGCCCGATGGTCGGCTCGTCCAGGAACAGCAGTTCCGGGCTGTGGAGCAGGCTCCCGCACAGTTCCGCCCGCATCCGCTGGCCCAGGCTCAGCAGCCGCAGCGGCGTCCGCAGCAGGTCCCCCAGCTGCAGCGCCTCCGTCAGTTCCTCCAGCCGGACCCTGTACGCCGCCTCCGGCACCCGGTAGATGTCCTTCAGCAGGGAATAGCTGTCCAGCAGGGGTACGTCCCACCACAGCTGGGTCCGCTGGCCGAACACCACGCCGATATGGCTCACGTGCTCCTTCCGGTCCATCCAGGGCGTCCGTCCCCCGACGCTGACCGTTCCGCTTTCCGGCACCAGGATCCCGGAGAGGATCTTTACCGTGGTGGACTTCCCGGCGCCGTTCGGCCCGATATACCCCACCAGTTCCCCTTTTCCGATCTCAAAGGAAACGTCTTTCAGCGCGTGCACGGTCTCTTTTTCCCGCAGCAAAGCGCCCTTCTCCCGCTTTTTGCGGACGACAAAGGACTTGCACAGATGGTCGACAAAAATATAACTCATGAAAGAATCCTCCGGATATTGTCCCGAACAGAAACGGGAGTTTCTCGAAGCGGATCATTCTGAATTCTGTCTTGTGAATCCTGAATTATCATTGCGAACTGCGGAGGAATATATCATATCCGCCCGGAGAAGTCAAGCGTTTCCCGGGCGGTGGGGCTTTTTCCGCTACCGGTTTCCCCGCGGGGATGCTATAATGGATCCGGTATCCGGAATCCCCTGTTTCAGGGGTCCGAAAAATTTTTTATTTTTTCTCAGAAAAACGCTTGACCTTGCACTTAACTGCAATGATAGCCTGCAGTCGAGGAGGATGAGATATGATCACGATCCAGGGATTCGCAAAGCTCTGCGGATGCAACACCCAGACCCTGCGCTACTATGACCGCATCGGCCTGCTGGCCCCCGCGAAGGTGGACGAGTGGACCGGCTACCGGTACTATGAAGAGCAGCAGGCCATGCGGTTCGTCAAGATCAAGAACCTGCAGCAGGCGGACTTTTCCATCGAGGAGATCAGGCCTCTCCTGGAAGTCGATGACGATCGGCTGATGGAAGCGTTCGAACGGAAGATCGACGAGCAGAAGCAGAAGCTGGAGCGGATCCGGACAATACAGAGATCGTATCTCAAGGAAACCATGGATATGCAGAAAATGGTGCTCATGATTACTGATTTTGTGGAAGGCCGGATGGATGATCCGCGTCTCTGGAAAGAATTCGGACTGGACAACGCGGAGGAAACGGAGATCGCCGCTCAGGTGCACGAGATGCTGGCCGACTGGCTGTCTCAGTGCAGGAACGCCAGCGAGGAGATCGCCCGGAGCATGGATCCCGAAAAGATCGACACCATGAAAACGGTCATGGAGACGATGGCTGCCGGGAAAACGGACGAATCGAAAAAGCTGATGATGGGGATCACCGATGAGCAGGGCACGCTCCAGGAGGAAATCCCCGCCGACGCGCAGGCGGTGTTCGAACGCAGCGGCTGGGAGCACGTCAGCGAGTGGATCGGAGAAATCCCGGATCTGGGCGCGGATAAGCAGAGCTTCTTCCAGTTCCGCGTCCGCAGCGACAGTCCCGTGGCGGACAGCGGCTTCCCCATGCTGATGCTGGCCGTGATGGCCACCCGGTGTGACGCCCTGAAGGGCGGCATGTACTGCAACGTCGGCCGGAGCGACGACGGACTCAACCACTTCACGCTGTACCGGAAGTAATTCCCCGTTCCCGGCTGACAGGAAAAACCCGCCGATCCCATGGATCAGCGGGTTTTCTGTTTCCTTATGCGGCAGGTTCCGTTTTTCGCTGCTTCTTTTCGATCGCGTCGATCCGCTCGCTCAGCGGCGGATGAGAATACTGCAGTTTCACCAGCAGCGGACTCGGGGCCAGTTCGGAGAAGTTCTCCTTTGCCAGCTTTTTCAGCCCGGTGATCAGCGCCTCCCCGTAGCCTTCCTTCACCGCCTGTTCGTCCGCGCGGTATTCGGCCCTGCGGGAGAACCAGTTGATCAGCAGGCCGAACAGCGGCGCGATCAGGGCGAACTCCACGCTCATGATCAGGATGATGGCAAACCCGTAGTTCACGCCTTCGAAACCGAAGGCCGGATAAATCTCCGCGGTGCGCAGCGTCAGCCAGGCCAGCACGCCGATGACAATCATCTGGACGCCGGTCAGGATCTGGTTCCGCAGCGTGTCGCGGTGCAGTCCGTGCCCCAGTTCGTGCGCGAACACCGCGCAGATCTCGTCCGGCGTCATCCGGCTGATCAGGGTGTCATACAGAACGATCGTCTTCATTTTGCCGAAGCCGGTGAAATAGGCGTTGGATTTGGTCGTCCGGCGGGAGGCGTCCATGACCTTGATCCCCCGCACATGATAGCCGTGCTTTTCCAGCAGGGCGGTCAGCCGGTCCTTCAACTCTCCGTCCTCCAGGGGCGTGAACTTGTTGAATATTTTGCTGAACACCGGATACAGGAAGGAGAAGAGCAGGAGCAGCAGGGTCATTGCGCCTGCGAAGGCAATGATCACCCAGTCTCCCAGCGCACGGTGCACGGAAATCAGGATGCAGCCGATGCCGATCATCAGCCCCAGGCTGATCACAAATGACTTCAGCTGGTCCGTCCAGAATGTCTTTTTGCTGGAACGGTTGAAGCCGTATTTTTCCTCGATCCGCATGGTGTCGTACCAGGAGAAGGGCAGCAGTGGCAACTCCGAGAGTGAAGCCAACAGCATCACCGCAATCATCTGCGTATAGCGGTTGTCCTTCGGGAACAGTCCCGCGAAGGCGGCGTACACGTTCAGCGCCAGCAGCAGCATCCCGATGATCCAGGACACGGTGGAGGTGACCAGGGCCAGCCTGGATTTTTCCCCGTGGTACTGCCGCCATTTCCGGTAGGTTTCCGCGTCATACACGTCCGAAACATTGTCCGGAATCGGATTGCCCGCGGACCGCATCCGGATCAGGTGCAACGTCATCTCATACAGGTATACGGCTGTCATGGCGATCAGCACAAGAATTTTAACGGTACTCACAGGAACAGTCCTCCTTTTTCAGGCGCGCTCTCCAAATACTATACCATCCGCCGCCCCGGCCTGCTGTACCTTTCCGGTTTTTATGGGCGGGAGCGCCGCGTCCGGTGAACCGTCAGGCCGCTGTATTCTCCCTTTCAGCCAGTTCAACAGACTGAAGAAGGAAAATGAGGCCTGCGGCGGCTGCCGCCGCTCCCAGGCAAAGTCCTGTGAACCACCAATCCTCAGGAAAATACTGCCAGTTGTTCCCAGTCAGCCTGAAGACCAGCGTAGCCAGCAGCGTCAGGGCCAGGCAGACGATGACCGCAGCAGCGGACCGGGACACGCGGATAAAGCTGTGCATATACTGGTCCCGGCGCATAGGTTTCCCTCGGAAGGGAAGCGCCAGCGCGCCCATAACCATGTACAGCAGCGGAAAAAGGCCCGCCAGCAGCGGGATCATAACCGTCAGCTGGCTGCTGGTCAGGTGCGTCAGCAGCAGAGCCCGTACATATGCAGCCGCTATCCCGGCGGACAGGGCCAGCGCACCCCACAGTTTGCAAAAGGTCCCGGACGAAACCTCTTCGAGGATCGTCCAGGTCCCTTTGTATTTCACGGTTTTCTTCAGTTTTCCGTTCCGGTTTTCCTCAACGATCTCGAAATCCTCAACGTATTTCTGCAGATCGCTGAAGTTTCTTTCTTTTCCGGAGAAGATGTTCAATAAACCCATGGTTTCCCCTATCTTCCGAACAGCAGAATCGTAATGCCCGCAATCAGCAGGACCAGCAGGAGGCAGGGCAGCCCGATAACCAGGAGCCCGGAAATGTACATAGCGGCGGTATCCTTTTTGTCCAAGGGTGTTTCATCCGCCTCCGCTGCTCCCCGGCGGTCCCGTTCCGGCACGCTCATGCTCAGTTCTCCTTCAGGGTCGTCCTGGCGCTGAACAGGAAGTTCTTGTTCTCGTCCAGCTTCCGTTCCGGATAATGGCAGGCGCAGAAATGGTTCGGCTCAATTTCCACCAGCGGCGGGTTCACACGACGGCACTTGTCAGTGGCCATATAGCAGCGGGTACAGAATTTGCAGCCAGCCGGCGGGTTCACCGGACTGGGAATATTTCCTTCCAGGATAATCCGTTCCTTGTCCGCGGAACCAGCGTCCGTAGTCGGGATGGAGGACAGCAGGGCTACCGTGTAGGGGTGGCGCGGATCGTCAAAGATCGTCTTCTTGTCCGCCAGTTCCACAATGTTGCCCAGGTACATAACTGCAATACGGTCGGAAATGAATTTTACGACGGACAGGTCATGGGAAATGAACATATAGGTCAGGTTCTGCTTTTCCTTCAGTTCCTGCAGCAGGTTGATGATCTGGCTCTGGATGGACACGTCCAGAGCGGAAACGCATTCATCACAGACCACGAACTTCGGCTGCACGGCAAGGGCGCGGGCAATGCAGATACGCTGGCGCTGTCCGCCGGAGAACTGGTGGGGGAATCGGTGCAGCATGTATTCCTGCAGTCCGCATTTTTCCATGGTGTCCACGATATACTCGCGCAACTTGGCGGAACCGTGTCGGAAGAAGTGGTGTGTCACCAGGCCTTCCTCAATAATCTGGCCCACCGTGAACCGGGGATTCAGGCTGGAATAGGGATCCTGGAAGATAATCTGCATATCCTTCCGGAGGTTGCGCATCTCGGAGCCGCTCAGACGCGCCAGGTCGATACCATTGTCCAGCATTTCCTCGTACCTGTCAAATTCTGCATCACCGCAGTACTTAGCCTTTACCGCCTCCAGCTCGCCTTTCAGCGCGGCTATTTTCCCGTCCAGTCCGGAAATCTCGGCATCCATCCTGGCCAGGGCAGCTGCCGCCCGGTCCTTTTTCCGGGTCAGCGAGGCCGCCTTGCCGCCTTTCGCTTCGGACGCCTCATGGCCAAAGTGCTCATAATTCAGTTGAACAGCTTTCCGCTTTCCCAGGATGCTGTTGCGCTTTTTGTTCTCCTGGTACAACTGCATCAGCAGGCGGATCCCTTCCGGATCCTCCTTGGCGCAGAAGCCGCCGAGGATCTTCGCGATGTTGCTCAGTTGGGTTTGCTCGTCGCAGTGGGCGATGTTCTGCTCCTGCAGCAGGTAGAAATCCGCGCCGTCCTCTCCGCCAGCTTCCCGGACCTTTTCGTCCAGGGCCGTGGCCTTCGCCTTTGCCTTCTCCAGTTTCCTGCGGTATTTTTTCCCGTGCTTCAGGGTATCGTGCACATAGGTTGGCGTCATCTCGTCCAGCGTCGTACCGTAATACAAGGAGCAACCGGCCGTCTGCGGATAGAGTTGCAGCAACACACGACCCAGCGTGGATTTTCCGCAGCCGGATTCGCCGACAATACCCAAGGTTTCTCCCTCATAAATATCGATCGTGATGTCCTCGTTCGCGCGGACATACCGCTTCGTGCGCTGGAAGATGGAGGACTTGGCAACCGGAAAATACTTCTTCAGATTAGTGATTGACAGTAATTTTTTGGTGCTCGGCACTGGTCCGTTCCTCCTTGTTGGGATAGAAGCATCTGATTGACTGCTTTTCGCTGATCTTTATCAGCTGAGGTTCTTCTTCCATGCATTTCTGCGTGCAATACTTACACCGGGGACCGAATTTGCACCCCTTCGGCAGCGCCAGCGGATGCGGAACCGTGCCGGGGATCGGTTCCAGCCGGTCGCTCTCCGTTTCCAGCCGGGGAATCGAGAGCATCAGGCCCTCCGTGTAGGGATGGCTTTCCGTGCAGTTCCGGAAGATCACCTCCGCCGGTGCCTGCTCCACCACCTGGCCGCAGTACATCACGGCCACGTCGTCCGCCATTTCATTGATCACACCCAAATCATGGGTAATGAAGATGATGGCCGTACCGGTGGTTTCCTTCAGGTCGTTCATCAGCTTCAGAATTTGGGCTTGGATGGTCACGTCCAGTGCCGTGGTCGGCTCGTCCGCAATCAAAATCTTCGGTTTGCAGGCCAGCGCCATGGCAATCATAACGCGCTGTCGCATACCGCCGGACAGCTGATGCGGATACTGCTTGATCACGACCTCCGGGTTCGGGATCTGAACATCATACAACATCTGCAGAGCATGCTCATGCGCTTCTTTTTTGTTCATGCCCTGGTGGATCATGAAGGGCTCGGAAAGCTGCCTGTCCACCGAGAACACAGGATTCAGGCTGGTCATAGGTTCCTGGAATATCACGGAGATGTCGTTGCCGCGGATATGGCACATCTCGTTCAGGGACAGCTTGGTCAGGTCCCTGCCCTCCAGCAGGATCTCGCCGCTTTCAATGTAACCGTTGCCGTCCAGCAGCTGCAGAATACTCATGGCGGATACGGATTTTCCCGAGCCGCTCTCTCCCACGATACCGATGGTCTTTCCCGCTTCCAGCGTATAGGATACGTCGTTGACCGCCTTGACGATTCCCTTTTTCGTTGTAAAGAAGGTATGAAGGTTTTTAACTTCAAGTAAAGGCATCCTTGTTCCCCTCCTTACTTATCATTGGTCGACTTCGGATCCATCACGTCACGGAGCGTATCGCCGATGGTGTTGATACAGACCGTAGTCATGATCAGGACCGCCGAAGTGAACACCCACTGCCACCAGAAATTGATGGCGGCCACCGCGTTGCTGGCGCGGGACAACATGTTGCCCCAGCTGGGCTGCGGATAGTTGACGCCGAATCCCAGCCAGGACAGGGTCGTTTCCGTCTGCATGGAAGCGGCGAAGCTGAGCGTCATACTCACCAAGATCACGGAGAAAATGTTGGGCAGGATATGCTTGAACGCAATCCGCGAGGACTTCACGCCCATAGCCTGAGCTGCCGTCACATACTCGCTTTCGCGGGCTACCAGCACCTGAGCACGGGTGATGTGGGCAAATCCGGGCCAGCCCAGCACGCCCAGGAGCACCATGATCATATACAGGCGCTCATCCGTGGTCATGGAAACCTGCGCCAGCAGGGAGCTCAGTATCAGCATGAAGGGGATCAGCGGAATGGAACTGAACACTTCCGCCACGCGCATCACGAAGATGTCCACCCAGCCGCCGGCAAAACCGGCCAGCAAGCCGAGGGAAACGCCGATGATGATCTCAATGATAACGGCGACAGCGCCAACCGTCATCGTGACCCGGCCGCCGGCGATCACCCGCTCAAAGATGTTTGCGCCGCGGTCGTCCGTGCCAAAGATATAGCCTCTCAGGCCCCATTTGTTGATCAGCCTGCCGTTTTCATCCACCGCGTAGCTCTGGAACGCGCCGGCAAACAGTTTCTTTGCTCCTTCGACTTTCGGGGCTTCTGCCTGGCGGTAATGGTCCCCGCCGAAGGAATAGACATGGCCCAGGTTGGTCAGGCCGGAATAGTGGTAGGTACCCGCCTCGATATCCACAAAGTATTCGCCTTCCTGCAGTTCAGGAACACCGATGCTGTCGCTCTGGAAATCGCCGGTCAGTGCAATGGAACCGTCGTCCAGCAGCAGGCAGACGCTGGTACTGGTCGCGCGGACCTCGTTGATCTTCCTGCCCGCCAGGAACTCAGACATTTTCTTCGTGTTGGTCTCACCGATCTGGTTTGCCACCCTGCCGAACAGACCCTTCGTGCCGGTATAGACCGAGCTCTGTTTCTCATCCAGGCCGACGACATAGTTCAGCGTAAAGTCTATGTCCACCATGTTTTTGCGGCCGATGAACTTGTCCAGGTTCGCATAGGCCTGTTTGTTGCCCCAGATATACAGAGTTCCGTCGTCCATCAGGATCGCGTTCGCCTGATATCCGCAGGTCACTTTCTTGATGTGGGCCACATCGATCTCACCGTTCAGCACAGCATCCGGCACTGGTTCCAGGTTCGGGTTATTCCGGATGGTATCGTCCACGGCATACTGGCCGAACCGGTTGCTGCCCCAGCCATAGAACTTTCCGTCCTCGTCGATAGCGATGATATGGTCCTGTCCAGCTGCCACATAGGCAATCTTCGCGTTTTTGACTTCCTCGGGGATCTGCTTGATATCGATGCCTGTGGCGCCGATTCCACCGATTCCCCACACATACACCTTTCCGTCATTGGACAGGCCGACGGAAAAACTACTGTAGCTGTCGATCATACGGATATTATTCTTCAGCTCTCCCGGAACATTCAAGAAATCCAGGGTAGGCGGAAGATCCTTCTGGGTGGTCTCGG
>JAEEGL016420580.1_pt1 | contig 10937 bp, 11 predicted proteins | sample 9134231 | NCBI WGS metagenome assembly JAEEGL01 (sample SAMN16246548, study PRJNA631951) | gut metagenome | biome: gut microbiome; feature: rumen; material: fiber-attached | host: Bos | place: Iran: Karaj | collected 2018-10 | reverse complement strand
TGTGTTGTTTTCTTTTCGTTCCTCCCATAGAGAATTAATCCTCCCACATACCCTTTATCCCGCCAACGAGCAGTAACAGCCATCAGCGCTAAACCTGTCTCATGATTTCTGCGATAACCTTTTGCAAATCTTCACTGTTTTCTTCATACAACGGCGCGTCAATAAAATTGAGGGTATGCGCTTTCACAGCGATTTGATTCATATTATGATTGATCTGATCAAGCTGCCTCATCACAGAAAAAAAGTCATGCGGAGGCAGAGATTTCGGTTCATAATTATTGATTCGGTCACGCGCGTACTGTTGTTTTGAAAGTCCGGATTTCTTTGCTCGCTTACTGAATTTTTCCATCTCTTCTTCGGTAAGCCAAAGCAAAAAGCCAATATTTCTTTTTCTCATTTCTCACCTCTTGCAACGGGTTCTTAGGGGACGTCCCCTAACAAGTGCCAAAGTGTGTATATACTTTGGCGATGCTTGCTAAGATAATACCGCACATCCTTAGGTCCTACCATTTGGATTTTTGGTTGCTTTAGAAAAAGCGCAAGCCATACGAATTTCATGGGAACATTTCGCACAGTTTCCTTTGCAAACCTCGTCTTTTGAAAAGGTTGTTACTTCGTTTGCCTGCACATGGGAGATCCTCAGTGCCTGCGGTTGGATATCGAGAAGGTTTGTGTTCAGATAGATATCAAGCGCTTTCATTTCTGCTTCTGCAACCGAATTCGCAAGCAGTGAAAGCTTTCTTTCCGCAATTGCTGTTAAGGTCACATCATACATTTTCATTTGTTATCACTTCCTTTCGATTATCTATCGTGTTCCTTCATAGGTTTGATCGGAACGCCTTTAATGTCTCCGTTTACACGGAAAAAGCGTTCGGGATATTTGAGCTTCTGGGAATACTTTTTGATCATCTCATCGGAGAGATCGGTAAATCTTTCGCCGTTATCTCCGCACAAAAATGCAGTGCCGGCGATAATATCAACGATCTTTTTGTTTTGATCATAGATACCTCTGTTCAGCGGCATCCCGTTGATTTTTCCTTCGTCGTTTACAACAAGAACAACGGGATCATCAAAGTAGTATGCGGTCTCAATCAAACCACCGACGACCTTCTGCATCGCTTCGAGCGAGGTTCCGATTTCAACGACTTTGGCAACCTTATCCGGCTCCAGAAGCAGTACTTTGATCTTCTCCGGTTTCGCTTCCTCAGCTTCAAAATCGAAATACGGTTCCGCGTCTTCGGGGAAAGAATACTCACCGGAATAGAACATTTCCGACGCCTTTTCTTCCGCTTCATCTTGGGAAGCGGCTTCGATTGAGACCTTATCCTGTGACGTCTTATATACCGTCACGTCATATTTCATGCTGCATCACTCCATTCTTTTTTGTGTTGTTTGGGCATAAAAAGAGCCGCAGTCTTTTGATGGCTGCGGCGGCAAAACGGGTATTATCTTGTTGATTTGTTTTCTTCTCTGTTTTCCTTTCTCCGGTTCTTAAGACGAAAACAAAGATAATCGTTGACATCCTTCCCATAGGGAACGGGACGGTTTACAACGCGGTACTTGTCCGAAAGCAAGGTGGTAATGGCGTTCGCTGCGTTCCTGCCAGCACGGTCGTTATCGAGGTGCAGGCGGATGGTTTTGATCTGCGGATTGCATTTCAGAAAATGTGACAAAGCAACGGGAATGTGTCTGGACTCCTGATACTGTTTTGCGTTATACACACCGTCCAAAGATATCAGATTATCCGCAGCCCAATCTCTTCCCGCCATCTGCATCAGCGTCATATATGACAGCAAATCAATCGCGCCTTCAAACAGATGGACGGTATCGGATTTTGGATTTACCACCCGGAAGGAGTATTGTTTGTCGCTTCCGTAAACGTCCCCCTTGAAGTCGGAATCCCGCGTCCCTCTCATCGCCGCGTATCTCGGAATATGGTTTTCATCAAAGCCGACGAAAACCACGTTATTCATCGGAAGACTTTCGTAAATGCTCCCGTTCTGAATACAGAGATCAACAATGTTTTCCGCAATCCCTCTGTCTATAAGGTATCGCTTTGCGATGTTATTCGTCGGAGAAGCGCGGGGAAGGATCAGTTTCTTTTCGGTTTTTGTTATGGTGGGGCTTCTGCTGCGGGGCATATCAATGGACTTGTTTTCAAGGATTCTTTGTACGGCGTCGGGGAAGGACAACCCCTGCACGGCGATCAAATAATCTACCGCGCTCTTACCGCCGATCCCCTGAGACCACCACATCCATTTACCGTTTGAGATCTTCAAACTGTCATGTGTTCTGGTGCAGTATTCCCTGTCTGAAATCCGTACCAGCTCACCCGGTTCATAGGTCTTCAGATACGTCAGCAGATCCATTTCCTTTGCCTTCGCAACCTGTTCTGGCGGGATAAATGGCATACTCTACCGACTGGCTTCCCGCTGTTTTCGAACAAACTCTCTGCGGATAATATCGTTGGCGCGGCATTGGACCGTATCGAAAATGTTATCCATATGATCGGTTTCCCGCTTTTCAAAATCCTTGAAAATATCCGCAAGCGGGCTTGGAGATTTCAGCAGCGCCTTACACTGTTTCTCGTTCAAATCATGGTATTCCAAAGACAGTACAATATCTTCGCGCACGGTATACTCATAACAGTGATTCAGGATTTCATCCGGCGTCTGCGTCAGCAGCCATGCCCGAAACTGCTCCTGCTCGTCAAAGATCTTTTTGTAAAGCTGGGTGTTCAACTCTTCAAGCGTCATCGGTTTCACTTCCTTTCCTTTGAAATTGATCCGCCGAACCGCAGCGGATATGTATCGCTCACACGGGCTTCTCCCTTATTGAAAAAGCCGCAAGCGTTATCGGCTTACGGCATTCGTCTGATTATATATGGCTTGCTTATTCCTTCGGATCGTGATAATACTTTTTGTCCCACTTCTCTGGTTTCAAACGAATGTCAAACGTCATTGTGGTTTCTAATCCGTCCAAAGTGGTGTGACGAGCGTCGATCCTTCCGATCTCAAAATTTTCAAGCAGAAGATATCGCATGGCGAGTCTCGTTTGTAAATCGTTGACCGTTATGTTATATTTCATCGTTCCCATCAGTGTGCCTCCTTAAATCTTCGGTTGTTGTCCAAAAGCTCATCAAACGTCACCGGGGTAAAGCCGTTGAGATCAACGCCCGCGTTCAGCAAATTGTCTCTCGCTTTAATACAGGGCCAGAAATCCATATCCGTGTTCGCGTGGATATGTCCGTGGATCATGAAGGAGCGGCTTTGGTGCTTCCAGCTCATCATCGGATAATGGCAAAGTGTCAGAGAGTGCTTGCCGTCGGAAATATGAAGGAAATCGTCTACGGAGACGAAATACTTTTCGTAATTGCACTTGCTCATCCACGAGCTGTCGTGATTGCCTACGATCAGCCGCTTCTTCCCGTGGAGCCGCTTCAGGATCGGTTCCGGTTCCTTGCAAACGAAGAACAGATCACCGAGAATGCAAACGGTATCGCTGCCCTTAATGCGGCTGTTCCAGTTTTGTATGATCGTCTCGTTCATTTCCTCTATCGTCTCAAACGGACGGTTACAGAGCTTCAAGACGTTTTTATGTCCGAAGTGCGTATCAGCTATAAAGTAAAACATGAAAGATCACTCCTTTCAAAGAGTATCGTAGTCGTCAAACATGAATTGCAATTTATCAATCTTCTTGGAAATGTGGTAGTGTCCGCAATACCATTTGTCATAACTGATCCAGCTTTCGATCTCGTCGAGCCAATTTTCTGTGCTTCTATCGACCTTCGACTGGTCAATGTTCGGCATGAAGGTTTCGACCGGCTCATATTTCACCGGGCAGGTATGAGACAGAACCATGTCAACCTTATTGCCGACTGAAGCAAGCTGTTTCTCAACATACTGTTTTATTTCATCGGATGGCTGTTCGTCCGGAAACCAGTGCCAGCCCATCGTCAGACGATAGAATTTGTCCACACTGTACGCGCCGCCGATGACGATGCATTTTCTGCCGTCAAAATCATAAATCTCGCCGTCTTTGGCAAACAGGATGTTCGGATACGCTTCTTCATACCAGACCGTGCCACCGTGATACTCTTTTTCAATATATGTCTGTAGAGATGCCGGTCTGCGTTCGTGGTTCCCGTGGATGCAAAACAACGTGATCGGCAGCTTGGAAGCATAGATTTTCGCTTTTTCATCCCTGTAGTTTGCGTAATAATTGAAGCTGGCGTCACCGAGAATAATCATCGTGTCGTCAAGCGTCGGCGTCACCTTAAAGCAAAACTGCTTTATGCGTCTGAAATCTCCATGAGTATCACCCGTAAGATATACCATGTCGGCACCTCCTTTTGTTGTGTTCTAAAAATAGTATATATCATACATACCGGTTTGACAAATGTGCGATTACATTTTTTCTTGTGTTTTTTGCAGATTTGTTGTATAGTAATTTTGTGGGAAAAGGAAAATAAAAGGAGAAACTGTTTATGAAAAAGCAAAGGCGTCATATCAAAGCAAAGGTTATCTGTTGTCTGTTGATTGTCTTAATTTGTGCCGTGTCAATCATGTTCGGGAAACTCGGTATTACGCTGTTAAGTGTAAAGTGCGATGAAGCAAACGGCGTGTACGTCATTCACTATCGTGAGGATTACAAGCTGCAGCAGCTTCTTGATGAAGGAGGCGTTACCACGCAGGATGAGCTTGCAAAATATCTGATCCGCATTTTGCTCAAGGGCTTACCCGTCAATATCGATTACGACGTTCCATCCCTTGCGTGTTCTACATTCGTTGCGACAACACCGGACGGGGAATATCTCATGGGGCGGAATCTGGATAATCAGGAGACCGACCTTGCAGTTGTCAAAACCTCGCCGAAAAACGGCTATCGTTCGGTGTCCGTTGTAAATCTGAGCTTTCTCGGCTATAACAGGGAGCATACGCCCGCCAAGCTAAAGGATCGTATCGTTGCCATGGGCGCGCCGTATTTCCCGCTGGACGGGATCAATGAAAAGGGACTTGCCGTGGGTGTGCTTCAGCTTCAGGCGGACGCAACAAACCAAAACACGGAAAAGGTTGACGTGGACACCACCCTTGCCATTCGCATTCTGCTGGATAAGGCTGCGAACGTTGAAGAGGCGGTGGAGCTTCTGCGGCAATATGATATGCACGCGTCTGCCGGGGGCTGCTACCACTTTCAACTCGCCGACGCCTCCGGAAACAGCGTTGTGGTAGAATACATCGGAGACGAAATGGTCGTTGTAGACAAAAAGGACGGTTTCCTCGCCGCGACGAACTTTTATCTCAGCGACGTGCCGTTTCAATACGAGGCGCAGGGACAGGACCGTTATGAGGGTATGAAGGAAACGCTCGCCGAAAAAAAGTATGTGATGACCGCAGACGAAAGCATGGATCTGCTGATGAAGGTCGCGCTGACCGGCACCGCTCCGGACGAGCAGGGGCGCTCCTACAGCACGCAGTGGTCTTCAATCTACGATCTGACAAACCCGTCGCTGACGCTTTGTGTTGACCGCAACCGGGAAAATGTGTATCGTTTCAGTCCGATTGACTGATTTCTCTTTTCATATTCTCCATTGCATTATGCTGGAACCTATATGTATTTTAGCCGACTGCTTTCCACAGCCGGCTTTTTTGCGTCGTGATTTTTGTTTTGCAATAAACCTCGTATTCATGCGGGATTACGGGCTCACATCAGTTATGGGAATATACTTTTATGCCCATGTCTGATTTGGGAGGTCAAACACCTTGTAAAATAAGGCTTCGCGGGTTCAAAAATCACGACGCTTGGCTCGTTTTTGACGCTGCCAGTCCGCGTCCTTTACCTTACGCCGTTTCTTCGCGCATTCAGGACAATACTTGTGATTTCTGCCGTTGGATATAAAGCGTTTACCGCAGGATAAGCACGTTTTAGTCTTTTCCTTGAACAACTCTGCGTACAGCACCTTATCAATCGGCAGTACTACGTTCAACAGATAATTGCACATGATCCTGCTGAAAGATATGAGCTGCGGGCAGGGGTGCTCGTCGCCGTCGTCCAGCAGAAGACAGTTTCCACGAACACAGTTGCAGCACCATTTTTTGACAAGCGCGTTGATTCGCTTGGATTGCTCCGGTGTGATTTTTATCACATAGAACCACCTCCGATCAGGTCATCCAGTTGATTTCCTGAACCATGTGTGTGATCGTGTGGATCATCCAGATCACAAAGCCGTAAATGCCGCCTTTGTCCTTATTGGCGTCATACCAGTCGCACCGGTCACATCGGAAGCGGTAATTTGGGTTCGCAGTTCGTTCCACCTTATGGGTACCGCACTCCCTGCAGGTGTAATCGGTCACCGTAAAACGATCATATTCTCCGCTTTGTACGTCGCCTTCGTTCCAGACATGTGCGCCATAGCCGTCATCGACGGTTTCGGTGGACAGCATTTCACCGCAAGTCGAGCAGTAGACAATTACCGTATGCGATCCCTGGGTAGAGCAGGTCGGAAGAATAACATCCGTGGTCTGCACATTATCAGGAATGTGAATCCCGGTCGGAGGAATGCTACCCGTCGTTCGGGACATTTCCATGCCGCAGTCAGAACAATAAACCACTATCTCACCACAGCCGGGATCAACGCAGGTCGGCGCAACCGTAATATTCTCATAAACAGCATCGCCGGGGACATGGATCACCGGCGTCTTTATTTCCACCGACACCATAACAAGCGGTCCGTCATGCGAAAAACAGGTTACGAATGTGGTTCCGGGTTCAAGAGCAGTCACCAAACCGGTATTCCAATCCACGTTGATGACGCCGGAGGGCTCCGTATACCAATTCACGGTTTTATCCGTGGCCTCATCGGGCAATACGGTTGCTTCCAGTTGGAAGGTCTCGCCGGGATACAGCTCGATCTTATCGGTATTCAATTGGATCTCCTCCGCCATAATAACAGGAGGCACATAGGGAACGGTCAGTTCTTCCGGAGTCGCGGAACAGGTACCCGCCTCGTCAAAGAACAGTGCACCACAGGCAGAGCAGCGGTAATGCTCGACAATACCTTGCTGTTCCGACGTCGCTTCTACTGTGGGGACAAGCGCAAGTTCATGCCCCTTCGCCGGGATAGATTCGGGAATCATCTTCAAAAAACTGCCGCAATCAGCGCACTTTACTTCCAGATTCCTTAGACCTTCTTGTGTGCAGGTCGGCTCCTGATTCATCACTGGAGTTACCATGAGGTATTCCATATGATCGGAGAAGAATGTCAAAAGATCGTTGTTCAGCGCGCATTCATGGAACGCATCTTCTCCTATTTCGCTCAGTGATTCGGGGATATACAATGTGTCGGAAAGACTTCGGCAATACTTGAAAGTGTTTTTGCCCAACTTAGTCAGCGTATCCGGTAGAATCAGATTTCCGTGTAGATTGAAACATCTTTCAAACGCGCCGCTGAGATACATATCGTCGCCGATAGACTGAAGCTGATTGCTTAACGTCAAGGTTCCATCCAAACCGGAACAATTGTAGAATGCTCCGGACTCTATTTCCGTGACAGAATCAGGGATTCTCAGATCGCCTTTCAGCGAGGAACAGTTATAAAACGCGAGGGAACCGATCTTTGTAATCGTGTTTCCCAAATCAATGGTCCCGTCAAGACCGGAGCATCCCCAAAAGAGTGAGGACGGAATTTCAGTGATGTTGGCCGGGAACACAACGCTGCCGGTCAGCCCACGGCAATCACGGAATGCCGCTGCGCCAAGCACCGTCACGTTTTCGGGAATGGTGATCGTTCCACGGAAGCCGCTGCATCCGCTGAACGCCTGCAGGCCGATCACCTGCATTGTGGACGGAAATACAAGTCCGTCCACAAATCCTGTACAGTCACGGAAGGAGGCAAAGCCGATTTTTTGCAAACCCTCATGGAGGCAAAGATTGGTATACCCCGTACATTCTTCAAACGCGGCGTCACCGATCTCAGTAATATTGGAGGGGATCTGCAATTCTCCGGTCAAACCTGCGTACTGATAGAATGCGTAATTGCCAATCTTCGTAATTCCCTCAAACGAGAGGGTTTTGATCTGATCCTTATACGCCTCATAAGAAGGACGCCCCATCTCACCATAGGAATAGTTGGACATCCTTCCTTCGCCATGGATCGTTAGTTTGCCGGTATCGTCCAGCTTCCAATGGGCATTGTCGCCGCAATCGCCCTGTGCGATAATTAACGGTGTTTCCTCCGCAAAAGCGGGAACCATCATGCTGACGCCTATCAGGACGCACAGCAAAATTGATACAATTCTTTTCATTGTTTTCAACAACTCCTTTATCTTGTAGTTCTTTCTTGATTTTGTCGTTCCGTTGGGGACGAAGAATCCACTTCTCCATCCACGATCTCATTGTCCGGTTTATCGAGACTCAACATCGAATCCAACTCGGCAAGGCGGGCGGATTTTTTCGCCAAGTCCTCTTCGTGCGGAAATGGGATCTCCACATCCTTCTTCGCCGTTTCCAACTGCTTTTTTGTTTCGGTCAGTTGTTCCTCGGCTGCCTTAAGCTTGTCGGGCAAACCGGATATAGCGTTGTCCAAACGCTGAATGTTGCCGAAAATATCGGTGCCAAGCGGTACGTTATGCGTACACTCATGTTTCATCGTGACGACATATTGTCGGGACATACTATCAAATAACAGCGTCATATCGAAACCGCGATAGGTTCCAAGCGGGATCGGATCGGGCGAGGTCATGGACTTGCAGATCGCCAACAGTTCTGTACCAGCTTCCTTTTTCTCGTTAAACGTTACGCCTTTGATAACCATCGGAGAAAAGCCGTCCTCATTCGGATGCGTATGCTGTTCGGCGAAAGCAATATCCGCTTTCACAGCCACGATCCTCTGTTCCAGTGAAGAAATCCGTATAGGAAACTCTTTGAGTATTTTGTCCTCAAGCGCGTATTTCTGGCTCAAATGGTTGGACTTCAGGAGCTTGAGCTTTGCTACTTCGATATCCAAATCCATTTTTTCTTTGATATACGGATTTCCCGTCGCCAGCATCTTGATCTCCGCATAAGAAAGCGCCTGTTCGTCAACGTCTTCCGCTGATCGCACAGGCGACTTGCTCGTCATGATTTGTCCGATGAATTTCTGTTTGTTTTCAACAAGCTGGTACAGGTAGGAATCAAAGGTGTTTTCGGTGACATAGGTGAAGATCTCAACTTCGGGATTGTCGTTGCCCTGCCGGATAATTCGTCCGTTTCGCTGGGCGAGGTCTGCCGGTCGCCACGGGGTATCAAGGTGGTGCAAGGCAATCAGCCGTTTCTGCACGTTGGTTCCTGCGCCCATCTTGAAGGTGGAACCGAGCAAAACACGCACCGTTCCGTTCCTCACCTTGCCGAAAAGCTCCTTTTTCTGCACCTCGGAATTGGCGTCGTGGATATACGCAATCTGTTCTTCCGGGATGCCCATAGAGACCAGCTTTTTCTTGAGATCATCATAGACGTTGAACTTCCCGTCGCCGTGCGGCGTGGAAAGATCACAGAATACCATCTGCGTGGATGACGTCGGCGTTGTTTTCTGCCAGATCTCAAACACGTTTTTCGCGCAGGCCGCGACCTTGCCGGTCTCACTGTCGGGCAACATATCGTTCATGAGCCGCTGATCGAGCGCCAATTTGCGTCCGTCGTTAGTGATAAGCAGCATATTGTCCTCATCGGACGATACCATCTTGCTCCGTACCCGCTCCGCGCGCTGTCCCAACGCAGCGACCATTTCCTTTTGCTGTTCGGAAGGTTTGAGAACCACGTTGTGGAAATTGGCTTTCGGAACGGGGAGCTTCAGCATATCGGCAGTCTGGATATCTGCGACCTCCCGGAACATTGTCATCAATTCGGGAAGGTTAAAAAACTTGGCGAATCTTGTTTTCGCACGGTAGCCAGAACCTTCCGGAGAAAGCTCGATTGCCGTTACCGTTTGTCCAAAGGTGGAAGCCCAGGAATCGAAGTGTAAGAGTTCGTTTTGCCTGAGTGTACCGTACTGCAGATACTTCTGCATCGTATACATTTCCACCATACTATTGCTGATAGGCGTACCGGTCGCGAACACAACGCCTTTTCCTCCGGTCAGCTCATCGAGGTAGCGGCACTTCATATACAGATCGCTTGACTTCATCGCTTCGGTCTGACTGATACCGCCGACGTTCCTCATTTTTGTGAACGCCGCGAGGTTCTTGTAATAGTGTGCCTCGTCAACGAAGAGGCGGTCAACGCCGAGTTCTTCAAAGGTCACCACATCATCCTTGCGGCTGGCATCGTTCAGCTTTTGCAGCTTCAATTCCACACCTTTTTTCATCTGCTCCAACTGTTTGACAGAGAAACGGTCACCTCGATTTGCTTTCATCTCAATGATCCCCGCCATAATCTCATCCAACTGCTGCTGTAAAATATACTGCTGCCGTTCGATGGACATAGGAATTTTCTCAAACTGTGAATGCCCAATGATGATCGCGTCATAGTCGCCGGTAGCAATTCTTGCGCAGAACTTCTTGCGATTCTTCGTTTCAAAGTCCTTTTTGGTCGCAACCAAAATGTTGGCAGCTGGGTAAAGCTGCAAATACTCAGATGCCCACTGTGAAATCAGGTGATTCGGAACAACGAACAAGGATTTTTGACACAAGCCAAGTCTTTTGCTCTCCTGTGCAATCGCGACCATTGTAAAGGTTTTGCCCGCGCCTACTTCGTGAGCCAACAGTTCGTTTCCACCGTAGATTGCATGGGCGACGCCGTCAAGCTGGTGCTTCCGAAGTGTGATCTCCGGGTTCATCCCGACGAAATTCAGATGGCTGCCGTCGTAGGTTCTCGGACGGACCGAATTGAACCGGTCGTTATACATCCGGCACAGCTTATCGCGTCGCTGCGGATCTTTCCAGATCCATTCCTGAAACGCTTCC
>JAEEGL012180001.1_pt1 | contig 10937 bp, 6 predicted proteins | sample 9134231 | NCBI WGS metagenome assembly JAEEGL01 (sample SAMN16246548, study PRJNA631951) | gut metagenome | biome: gut microbiome; feature: rumen; material: fiber-attached | host: Bos | place: Iran: Karaj | collected 2018-10 | reverse complement strand
GCCGTAATAGCCCTCGATCGCGCCGTAGCACGCGCCGATCATAAAGTTGATCAGGGACACGGAGATGGCCAGGAGGAAGGACAGCCGCGCGCCGGCCGCAAGGCAGGTCAGGATGTCCTGGCCGTACACGTTGGTGCCGAACAGGAAGCTGGGATACTGACCGTAAATGTACCGGAAATACTCGTAGTAATCCACGCGCACGCGCACGCCGGACTGGTTCTTGCGGCCGTACACATACCAGGACTGGCCGTCTTCGCCGCCGTCGTCGCCGGCGATGCGCAGGCTGGTGTAGCCCGCGTATTCCTTGTTGTCGGACAGGATGTAGTTGGGAACGAAGTCCCCGTTCTCGTCCAGATCCGGATCGCCCTTGGTGGCCGCGCTCTCGTCCCGCAGCTTGTACCAGAAGTTGGCGCCGTCGTTGCCGTTGATGTAGGTCGTGGCAATGGTGCGCGGCAGGGGGTACAACACCTGGATGCCCGTCCTGTTCTGGTAGTCCATGACGGCCTCAAACTCGGACTGGCGCATGTTGACAAAGGCGTAGCCGACGCTCAGATAGGTGTCCACCGTGGCGATGTACATGGTGGTCTTCTTCACATCGTCGTTGGTGTAGGACTCCTTGCTCGTGACGACCGTGCGCCCGGTCTCCACGCCGATGCTCTTCAGGTACAGGTAGCGGGTCTCGTTGATGCGGCCCGTGCTGGTCCCGTCCCAGAAGCCCGTACCCGCAAAAAGCTCGTTTCTCGGCAGGACGGTGTGGTAGTAGGGATCCCGGAAAGCCACCGTGTATTTCGAGAAGATCGGCACAAAGATGGCAAACAGCACCAGGATGATGATCAGCACAAAGGCCACCAGGGCGCTCTTGTTGCGGGTGAAGCGCATCCAGGCGTCCTTGAAATAGCCGATCGGCTTGGTCTGCAGTTTTTCGTCCCGCAGGGTGCGGTCCCGGTTGACAAAGCTGAACTTCTCGGCCGGGATCTCGGGGATATTGCCCAATTTCTGCTCGCTCATTATTTCTTCGACCCCATTCTGATTCGCGGATCAATCAATCCGTAGCTGACGTCCATCACGATGCCCGATGCCAGGCCGATGAAGGTGTAGAACACGCTCATGGCCATGAAGAAGTTGTAGTCGCGCACGTTGATGGAGTTGATATACAGGTTGCCGACGCCGGGGATGCCGAATATGTTCTCGATGATGAGAGAGCCGCCGAGGATGCCGATGAAGTCGCTGATGATCATCGGCAGGATGACCACCATGGCGTTGCGCATGGCATGGCGGGAGATGGCCTGCGCCTTGGTCAGGCCCTTGGTGCGTGCCAGCAGCATATAATCGCCGGTCAGCACCTCCGAGAGCTCGGCGCGGGTGTAGCGCGTCAGGTTCGCCACCACGCCGAAGCCGAGGGAGAGGATCGCGGGGATCAAAGCCACGAAAACGCGGCCGCTCAGCAACGTGCCTCCCAGTTCGGACACGGACGGCATCGTGAGCTTGAACCAGCCCGCCTTGAAGCAGAGGAAATACTGCACGATAAATGCGTAGACATAGCTGGGCACGGAGATGAACACCATGACCAGGGTGGAGATCAGGTGATCCTGCCACTTGTTCTTTTTCAGGGCCGCAAAAATGCCGAAGGCCAGACCGATGGGGATCGCAATCAGGATGGAATACAGGTTGACCAGCACCGTATAGGGCAGCTTATCGATCATGACGTCCCAGACGACCAGGCCCTCATACATCTGCTCGCCGACGCCCCAGTCCCATTCGGTGAGAATGTTTTTCCAGAAGAGGAAGTACTGCACCATGATGGGCTTGTTGTAGCCCATCTTCTCGCGCTTGGCCAGCACCAGGTTGATGTCCCTGCCCATCTCCTTCACCGCGGGCAGCGGCAGGAGCTTCACCAGGATGAAGCACATCGTCATGATGATGAAAAGCGTCAGGAACATCAGCAGGATACGTTTGGCAATGTACATGCCCATATAATGCTTGCCCATCCAGATTCCCCCAGATCGATTTGTCGGGCCTTGAACTCAGCCCTCCGCGGGAAAACGCGCCGCGCGTGCCCTCCCGTGGAAGGCCAATGGCAACAGGCACCAAAACCGCAGGAAGGGGCACGAGGTTTCCCCCGTGCCCGCTCCTGCGGTCAGAAGCCCAGGATTAATACTCGAGGGTGTTGTTGGTGATGTACTCCGCCCACTCGGCGTCGTCATAGTTGTAGGTCATGAACTGGATGCCGCCGAAGCCGACGAGGGTCACGTACTTGTCGCTGCCGGACTGCACCTTCTGGCTGTCCATGGACGCCGTGTTGCGATAGTACACGGCAGTGGTGGGATACCAGCTCAGGAAGGCCGCCTCGAGGTTGGCGAAGAAGAAGCAGCGGGTATCATAGTCGTAATCGGAGAACTTGCCGATCTCTTCGATGATGTGATCCGCAGCGCCGCCGTCGCACCAGAGCGCCCAGTTCTGCAGGGTATCGGAGACTTCCTTGCCGTCCACGACGAAGACCACGGTGATCTTGGAGGTGTCGTAGCCGTACTCCATCTGCTGGCCGGAGCCGTCGCAGGCGTCGCAGTAGCACTCATAGAGCAGGGTGAAGGGAGACATGGTCGCGCCGCCCCAGGTAGTGAAGATCATGTCCGCGCCGCCGGAGTAGTTGGTCTCGTAGTAGTCGGCGTCGACCGTCATCTTCAGGGTGACCTTGCCCTCAAAGCCGGTGCCCTTGCAGGCTTCCTGCAGGTGCTCGTTGAGGTAGTTGAACATCTTCACATAGATCTCGTCGCTCTGATAGACGCGGAACTCGATCTCGATGGGAGACTCGCCGTCATAGATGCCGGCAGCCACGGCCTTGTCATAGGCGACGGCCATCAGGGCCTGGGCCTTCTCCATGTCGTAGCCGGTCATGGCCTCATAGGCCTCGTCCAGGGTGGCGTACTCCTCGCCTTCGCCGTACTTCACGTCGAAGACCCGCAGCAGGCCCTTCTTGGCCTCGTCGCTCTGACGATAGTAGGCGCCGGTGAAGGGATTGTAGCAGTAGAGCTCGTTGATCAGGCCGAAACCGGCGGTGCCGGCGGCGGTGTAGGCGGTGGCGAACTCACGGCGGTCATAGCAATAGCTGAAGGCCTGACGGAACTCGTCGATCACCAGAACCTGGCTGTTGGTGCCGCGGCTCACGAGCTTGTCATAGTCGGTGTTGAAGGTCAGCTTGGTGGTATAGCCGTTGTTGGGGCCATACTTGACATACTGGGAAGTGCCGTACTTCTCCATGTCGGCGGACTGCAGCGCGATGCCGTCGATCTCGCCCTTCTCAAAGGCGAGCATGGCGGTGGCGTGCTCGGCGATGACCGTCACCTTGATGAAGTCGGTCTGATACTGGCCGAGGTGCTTGCCGTCGCGATAGCCGTACCACTCCTCGTTGCGGGCCAGGGTGTATTCCTTGTCCAGCTCGAAGGAAGCCAGCTTGTAGGGGCCGTAGGACATGGTGGTCTCGAGGGTGCGGCCATAGGTGGTGGTGATGGTGGCAGCCTCTTCCTCGGTCTCAACGGGGTTGCCGTCGGCATCCCAGAAGGCCTTGCACTCTTCGTACATGGGCTTGTACACCAGATAGGTGCTGCTCAGGTAGTAGGGCACATAGAAGGCGGCCTCCTCAACGGGGTTGGCCAGGATGAAGTCGATGGTGTACTCGTCGACCATCACGAAGCCGACCTGATCCCAGGTGGTTTCGGGCGCGATGTCGGCGGTGTAGCAGTACTGGTTGGCATAGCTCTCATACATAGCGCCGGCGGCGAAGTAGGTCTCGAAGACTACCTTGCCGGACACCCAGTCGCCGTCCTCGCCTTCGGGCACGCCCGCGTCGCGGTACAGGGTCTCGTCGGTCACGGCCAGGTACTTGGGGCACTTGTTGCCGTTCTCGTCCACGCAGCCCTCGTTGTTCATGCCGTAGAAGTCATACATCTCGACATAAACGGTCTCGCCGTTCGCCATGAGGTTCTCGGGGGTGTCGGTGATGAGATCGTACGAGGTCCTGCCGGAGTACAGATAGTTCTTGGCGTTGTAGACCTGCCACTGGCCGGCATAGTAGGAGTCGGCGCGGCGGTTGAGGGTCTTGGGGTTCAGGAGCTCCTTGATGGAGTAGAGGTAATCCTCGGCGGTGATCTTTTCACCGTTCTCCCAGGTGGCATCCTGGTTCAGGGCGATACGCCAGGCCTTGCCGGTCTCGCCTTCCTGCACGCCGAACTGGCCGACATACTCAGCGGTCACGTCGACGGCTTCCGCGGCGGCCAGCTCGGGCACGACGGAGTAGCCGGACTTGTCGCTGTTCAGCACGAAGCTGTAGAAGCCGCTGCTGATGTAGTCGAGAACGGCGCTGTCACTGTTGGTCTCCCAGGACAGGGGATCCCAGTTCATGCTGGAGCCGATCGTCTCGGCATAGTCGTTGTAGGTGTACACCTTTTCATCGGTGTAGTCCTTGCCCTCGATGCCCGCGTAGACATCGGTGCCCACCGTAGAGCCAGTGCCGCTGCCGGCCTTGACCGTGGTGATTTCGCCACCGTTGAACACGCGCTCGCCGGGGTCATAGGACTCAGCGGGGGTGAAGCCGTCAGCCAGAGCGGACACCATACCAGCGCACAGGCACAGTGCCAGCACAAGAGCCAGAAGCTTTCTCATGAGAAATCTCCTCCTTTGATTTAATCGGTTAAACCGATGGTAGGGATTATAGCACAGGGTTCACCAAAAAAGCAACCGCAATTCATCATATCCGCGAAAAACGCCGAAAAAAATGCAAAAGCAAGACAAACCGGCCGGTTTTCGTTCAACCGTTCTCCCGCATTGCACGAAAAAGGATCCGGCCGCGCTCTGACCCGCAGAGGCTTCCGGATCCGTGATATGGGCTCTGCGCCGCCCCTTACCGCTCCTCGCGGAAGTAGGGCAGCCCCAGATGGGCCGGCGGCTGGCTGTCCCGGCTGTCGCGGATGCTGGTGATGATCAGCACCAGCAGCGTCACCACATAGGGGATCATCTTGTACAGCTCGCGAAGGGCCAGCATCTCGCCCGTGGGGATGTAGATGTTGAGGATGTACAGACCGCCGAAGAGGATGGACGCGGCCACGCCCACGCCCGGCCGCCAGACGGTGAAGATCACCAGGGCGATGGCCAGCCAGCCGCGGTCGCCGAAGGCGTTGTTGGACCAGATGCCGCTGGCGTAATCCATCACGTAGTACAGGCCGCCCAGGCCCGCGATCATGGCGCCGATGCAGGTGGCCGCGTATTTGTAGCGGTTGACGGAGATGCCGGCCGCGTCGGCGGTGGCGGGATTCTCGCCCACGGCCCGCAGGTTCAGGCCCGTGCGGGTGCTGTTCAGCAGGTGGGAGGCCAGCAGCGCGATCAGCGCCGCCAGGTAGACCATGTAGCCGTAATCGATGCCCATGATCGCCACGAAGAGCACGGCGGCGATCAGGAGGCTGACGCGCATCCACGTCGGAGCCTTCCGTTTCCGGGCTTTCAGCACCAGCCGCGCGATGCCGATCCCCAGCAGCCCCATGAGCAGCAGCAGGAAGCACACGAGACGCACGTTATCGCTCAGCAGGCCGTTCAGGCTCACCACCGGCGCGTGGAACACCGCGGCCAGCTTGCCCAGGCTGATGTTGGCGGAGTTGCTGCCCGCCAGTTTGGCCAGGGACCCGCCGAAGAAGTTGCCGATGCCGGTGCCGAAGGTGGTCAGGGCCAGGCCGGTCACGTTCTGGTTGGCGCGGAGGGTCACGGTCAGGAAGGAGTAGATCAGGCCCATCAGCAGTGCGCCCGCCAGGCAGGAGAGCAGTGGGATCGCGATGGAGAGGAAGCCGCTCTGGAGTTCGGCGTAGGCCTCGCCGATGCGCACGGTCTTCTCGGCGTTGGACAGGACGGTCCCGGCCTCCTCCAGCACGCTTTCCACCCGGAGGGTGGCGCGGGCGGTCAGGTACTGGTCATACAGGAAGCCGCCGATCACGCCGCAGATGCCGCCGGTGTACATGATGCCGGGGATGCCGAGGTTCAGGTTGCCCGACTTCTCCGTCAGCGTCTCGCCGGTGGAGCCGAAGAGCAGCGGTACGCCCTGCACCACGGCGCGGGGGATGAAGTTCACCAGCCAGGCCAGGATGGCCGCCATGGCCGCGAAAAACGGAGCTTCAAGCACGGCTCACACCTCCTTCCGGGATCTTCGCGCCATGCCGGAACCTGACCTTGTAGCGGATGAAGAAATCGCTGGCGATGATGAAGAACAGGATGATCCCCGTCAGGATCTCCGAGAAGGACTTGTTCAGGGAGAACTTGGTGGCGATGTCGCCCGCGCCCTTTTCCATGAAGACCAGCAGGAAGCTGGCGAGGATCATGATGAAGGGATTGAACTTGGCCAGCCAGGACACCATGACCGCCGTGAAGCCGCGGCCGCCCGCCAGGGTGGTGGTGAGGGTGTGGTTCTCCCCCGCCGTCAGCAGCAGGCCCGTCAGGCCGCACAGGGCGCCGGAGAGGATCATGGTGCGGATGGTGACCCGCCGCACCTTGATGCCGAGGTAGTTGGCGGTGCGCTCGCTTTCGCCCACCACCGACAGCTCAAAGCCCTGCTTGGAGCGGTACAGGTAGAAGTACATGAGCAGGGTGACCGCCCCGGCCACGATGATCGTCAGCAGATACTTGTTCCCCCCGATCACCGGCAGCCAGCCCATGCCCCGCAGGGCGCCGTTCTGGTTGATGATGCCGATGGTGCCGGACCCCTTGGGGTTCTCCCACAGGATGCAGAAGAAGGCCACCAGCTGCGTCGCGATATAGTTCATCATCAGGGTGAAGAGGGTCTCGTTGGTGCCGAAGTGAGCCTTGAAGATGGCGGGGAGCAGGCCCCAGAGGGCACCCGCCAGCAGCGCCGCGATCACTTCGCAGACGATGATCCACTCGTTGGGGATCACCCCCGCCAGCAGTTTCATGCAGGCCGCGGCTCCCAGGCAGCCCATGAGGGTCTGGCCCTCGGCGCCGATGTTCCAGAAGCGCATGCGGAAGGCGGGCGTCACCGCCAGGGCCAGCAGCAGCAGGATGCTCAGGTCCCGCAGCATGGGCCAGAACTTGATGCCGAACATGGCCGCCTTGGCCGGGAAGGAAGCCTGGAAGACCGTCACGCTGAAAGCGATGGGATCCACGCCGGTGATCAGCCATGTCAGCAGCGTGCAGAACAGCAGGGACACGATGATGCAGCTCAGGCGCACGGCCACGGAGAAATACCAGGGCATCGGCGCGCGGGCCGAGATGTGCAGCAGCGGCTCGCGCTTCTCTTCACTTTTTGCCATGCTTCTTCTCCTTTCCGCCGTCCTTGTCCTTCTTGTCCTTTTTGCCCTTTTTATCCTTCTTGTCTTTCTTTTCCTTGCCGGACTTCTTCCCTTTCTCCCATTCTTCCTCTTCGGTCGGCCCGTCTTCCGCAGGCAGGGCGGTTGTTTCGGCTTCGTCGGCTTCGGGCCGGTCTTCACCGCCCACGGTGGTCATCATCCGGCCGATCTCCTCCTTGGTGGCTTCCCTGCCCTCCACGATGCCGCTGACCCGGCCGTCGCACAGGACGAGGATGCGGTCCGCCAGCTGCAGCAGCACGTCCAGGTCCTCGCCCACGTAGATCACGGCGACGCCCTTGGCCTTCTGCTGGTTCAGCAGACCGTAGATGGTGTAGGCGGCGTTGATGTCCAGGCCGCGGACCGCGTAAGCGGTCAGCAGTACCTTCGGCGCTGAGACGATCTCGCGGCCCACCAGCACCTTCTGCACATTGCCGCCGGAGAGCTGCCGCACGGGCGTGTGGATGCTGGGGGTGGAGACTTCCAGCTCCTGCACCACCTGCTCGGCGGTGCGGGTGGGCTCCTTCAGGCTGGTGAAGAAGGATCCGCCGTCCCGGTACGTGCGGAGCATCATGTTCTCCGCCAGGTCCATTTCGCCCACCAGGCCCATGCCGAGGCGGTCCTCCGGGACGAAGGACAGGTGCACGCCCATCTGCTGGATCTCCAGGGGATCCTTGCCGAGAAGTTCCTCCTCCGTGCCGTCGTCTTCCAGGTAGGTGACCCTGCCGGACTCCACCTGCTGCAGGCCGGCGATGGCCTCCAAAAGCTCCTTCTGTCCGGAGCCCGCGATGCCGGCGATGCCCAGGATCTCGCCGGAGCGGGCGGTGAAGGACACGTCCCGCAGCTTCAGCACGCCCTCGCCGCTGCGGACCGTCAGGCCCCGCACCGCGACCCTCGGCCGCGGATGCACGGGCTCGGGGCGATCGATCTTCAGCTCCACCTGGCGGCCCACCATCTGGTTGGTCATCTCGCCCGGGGTGGTCTCCGCCGTGCGCATGTCGCCGATGTACTCGCCCTTGCGCAGCACCGCCACGCGGTCCGAGATCGCCTGTACCTCGTTCATCTTGTGGGTGATGATGACGATGGCCTTGCCGTCGTCCCGCATGCTCCGCAGGACGCGGAACAGCTTCTCCGTCTCCTGGGGCGTCAGCACGGCGGTGGGCTCGTCGAGGATCAGGATGTCCGCGCCGCGGTAGAGGACCTTGATGATCTCCACGGTCTGCTTCTCGGAAACGGACATATCGTAGACCTTCTGCAGGGGGTCCACCTCAAAGCCGTACTGGCCGCAGATGGCGCGGATGCGGCTCACGGTCTCCTGCAGGCGCAGCTTGCCCGGCAGGCCCAGTTCCACGTTCTCGGCGGCGGTCAGCACGTCCACCAGCTTGAAATGCTGGTGGATCATGCCGATGCCCAGCCGGAAGGACTCCTTCGGGCTGGAGATGACCACGGGACGGCCGTCCACCTCGATCCAGCCCTCGTCCGGGAAATAGATGCCGGAGAGCATGTTCATCAGGGTGGTCTTGCCGCTGCCGTTCTCGCCGAGGATGGCCAGGATCTCGCCGCGGTAGATGTCCAGGTCCACATGGCTGTTGGCCCGGACCTCGCCGAAGGTCTTGGAAATGTCGTGCAGGCGCACGGCCGGAATCTCGTTTCTCATGGGACACCCCTTTGATTCGGTCGGAAAAGCACTTTCCGGAATGAAACGAAAGCTGCAAGGGACACCGGGTCAGCATCCCTTGCAGTCTGGTTCAGCTCACGATGGGATCACCGGGCGGATCACTGGCCCAGGATCGTGATGCCGTCGATGGTCAGGTCGAAGTAGGGGGCGGAGCGGAACTCGGACTCGGCGAAGCAGCCGTCCTTGATGACCTCGGTCTCGCCCTGGAAGTCGCCCATGTCGTCCACGTCGGCCAGGTAGCTGGTGACGGTCTCGCCGTTCACGGTGAAGGCAGCGGTGTCGAAGACCTTGACGGAGCCGTCGGCCAGGCCGGCCTTGACTTCCTCGATCTTCTCGACGGTGCCGGGGGCGGCGGCGGTCTCGTTGATCTCGCTCAGCTCCACGGAGCCGGTGGCGATGGTGCCGGTCCAGTCGGCGGGGATCGCCTCGCCGTTGATGGTGCACTCAATGATGAAGGTCATGTAGGGCGCCCAGTTGATGCGGGAGGACACGATGAAGGTGTTGGGGCAGGCGGCCACGGTGGAGCCGTTGTAGGAAACGTTGGGAACGCCCGCATCCTCGCAGGCGGTGGGAGCGCCCATGGAGTCGGCATGCTGGCTGATGAGCACGCAGCCGTTGTTGATCAGGCTGGTGGCGGCTTCCTTTTCCATGGCTTCGTCATACCAGGAGTAGGTGAAGGTCACTTCCATGGTGGCGGAGGGGCACACGGAACGGACGCCCAGGAAGAAGCTGGTGTAGCCGCTCTTCACCTCGGCGTAGGGATAAGCGCCGACGTAGCCGACCTTGGCCTGCTCGGGGGTGATGGTGCCGGCTTCGATCATCTCGTTCAGCTTCAGGCCGGCGGCGATGCCTGCCAGATAGCGGCCTTCATAGATGGAAGCGAAAGCGTTGTGGTAGTTCGGCAGGCCCTGGGTGTGGGCGCGGGTGCCGGTGGCGTGGCAGAATTCCACGTCCGGGAACTGCATGGCGGCCTCGATCATGTAGGGCTCATGGCCGAAGCTGTCGGCGAAGATGATGGTGCAGCCGTCGGCCACGAGTTCCACGGCGGTGTCGAAGCACTCTTCGCCCTCGGGAACGTTGGTCTTCAGCACATAGGGAACGCCCGCCTTCTCGCAGGCTTCGATGGCGGCGTTGATGAAGTTGAGGTCATAGGTGGAGTTCTCGTCGTGCAGGAAGATGAAGCCGACCTTCATGTTTTCCTTGGCCACGGGCTGGCCTTCCAGAGCGAAGGCGGCGGTGCAGCCGATGCACAGAGCAAGGGTGAGCAGCAGGGCAACAAGCTTCTTCATGTTGTGATCTCCTTTGTTGCTGTCGATTGAAATCCGAACATTTACATCGCTTTTCGCTCCAATTTCGCCCAAATGACGAACATTCGGATGAAAAGCAAACCTATCGTACACCCATTTGGCGGGAAAATCAAGGTATTTTCCCATACAAACACAACTTTTTGGTGAAGAATGTGTTACCAGTCTGGGGCTTTGTATCAGATGCAACAGAGGCATCCGCCGTCCCCGCGGCCTGCGCCGCACCGGTCCGGACGCGCATGAGCAAAACGGAGCCTCCCGCCGCCGCCGCGGGGGAAGCTCCGTTCTCATTTGTCCGCCGGCCGGCGGCCGGACGGGTCACGCGATGAACAGCCCGTTTTCGCCGGCGTCCACGGTGATCACATCGCCGGGGCGGATATCGCCGGCCACGATCCTCCGGGCCACCAGGGTCTCCACCCTGGACTGGAGGTAGCGCTTCAGCGGCCGCGCGCCGTAGACGGGGTCAAAGCCTTCGCCGATGACCTTCGCCATGGCGGCTTCGGTCAGGACCACGCTCAGCCGGCGGTCGGCCAGGCGGTCGTTCAGACCCTTCAGCATCAGCTTCACGATCTCGGTGATCTGGGCCTCGTTCAGCGGCTTGTAGGTCACGATCTCGTC
>JAEEGL010613045.1_pt1 | contig 10937 bp, 6 predicted proteins | sample 9134231 | NCBI WGS metagenome assembly JAEEGL01 (sample SAMN16246548, study PRJNA631951) | gut metagenome | biome: gut microbiome; feature: rumen; material: fiber-attached | host: Bos | place: Iran: Karaj | collected 2018-10 | reverse complement strand
TTCGTTATCGTCGACAACGAGAATTCTTGCTTCAGGTGCTTCGAATTTAGGAGCATAGTCAGCCTTCTTGCTTGAGCTGGTTTTACTGAAGTTGTAGTCGCCGACATATCCTTCGCGCTCAACTCTCTGAGGTATCTCGATGATGAAGGTGGAACCCTTAGTGTAAACGCTGTTAACCGTAATCTTGCCGCCCATGAGATCAACGAGCTGCTTAACGATCGAAAGGCCGAGACCCGTTCCTTCAATATGTTTTGTAGCTGTTTCATCAACACGTTTGAATGCTGAGAAAAGATAAGGAATATCTTCTGTCTTGATACCGATACCAGTATCTGAAACCGTGTAGATCATGTTGCAGATCTTGTTCTCTTTCATCTCACACTGAACAGAGAGTGATACGGTTCCTTCCTTGGTGTATTTGATTGCGTTGTTGATAACGTTGATAAGTATCTGTTTAACACGTACTTCATCACCAACGAGTTCTGCAGGGATCTCAGGTGATACATCGATATGGAAGTCGAGCTTCTTTTCTTTCGCTCTGATCCAGAGCATACCGACGATATCGGAGAGCATGTCACCTGTGTGATAGGGGGCATAGAGAAGCTGCATTTTTCCTGACTGGAACTTTGACATATCGAGGATATCGTTGATGAGGTTAAGAAGCAGTTTACCTGCCGCCTTGATGTTCGCAGCATCCTCAACAACTTCTTCGCTTACATCTTCACGAAGGATCATTTCGTTAAGACCGATGATCGTATTGATAGGCGTTCTGATCTCGTGGCTCATGTTAGAGAAGAAACTGTTCTGAGCCTTGTTGAGCATCTCGATCTCATCGTGCTGTTTAGCGGCAGTAACGAGCTGTTCGTGGAGACGATATCTCGTATAAAGCATCGTTAAGCCCATAGCGAGCTGGAAGATCGAGAATATTGCGAAATTAACCAGGGCATTATTCGAAGTTGAAATGCCTGATATGTATGCCTGCAATAAGAATGCGAGCATTGTCAGATTCGAGAATATAGAGATGAGCAGGAACTCTATGGGGTTAGTATACACGCATAAAGGAACGAGCATGGATACCATCATGTAAAGTGTTGTATCGACGACGTTGCCGATTCTCAAATTGACATAAGCGAGTGCAAGAACCAAAGCGAATAAAACGAACTCGGTCAGTACATTCATGAAACATACTGTGCGGTATCTGGAATCGAAATCTTTGGAGGCGTTGTATGCGACAAGACTCCAGGATAATCCGATCAGGAACAGAACCGCATAACTGATACGGTGATGTATTATGGTTTCACCGAACAGATCAGGGAATATGAAACTTAATACAAGGAAGAATAAACCGACTATTGTTCCCATGAACATCATGAGATGTGCAGGCTTCAATGAACCGGCATATGCTGACTTGATTGCCTCACGACTATTCTTGGAGGGCCTGAAAAGATAGTTCAGAAATTCTTTCATGCTTCTTCACCTCCGTCATTGCCGTTATCTTCCGGTTCGAATTCCAGGACTTCGTCATCGTCTTTTGAACCTACGTTGAATTGGTCCTTAATGTCGGCAGTAACGCGGGAATAGATCTTGATAACTTCTTCGTGGTTATCGGTAATGAAATCTTCCTTTTCTTCTTTTGCTGCCATCTCGAGCGCCTTTGCCTTCTCTGACAGATCCATAAGTCCGATCATCTTTGAAGTGCTCTTAAGAGCATGGACAAGAATCTCGTAGTTATGCCAATCGTGTTCAGCGAAATATTTCTTTATCAGAGGAATCTTCTCATCGGATTCGTTGGCAAACTGGATGAGCAGGGACTTATAGAATTCCTTGTCATCGACGCAGTACTTGAGTCCTGCATCTGTATCGATGCCGCTCTCCTTGAGTTTTGTGAAAGGATCAGCAACGGGTTCTTCTTTCACGGGCTGCTCTACTTCAGGCTCAGCCTCTTCTTCGATGTTTTCTGCGTATTCGTCAGTATAAGTAATGGATGACTTCGGCAATACGTGTTTCAGGACACGCTCTAATTCTTCGATCTCAACAGGCTTACTTACGAATCCGTCAAAGCCTTCGTTAAGGAACATCTGCTTGGCTGAACTCATCGCATTAGCAGTAAGAGCAACGATCGGGATAGAACCGTTTAATCCGGATACATCCGTTCTGATTCTCTTCATTGCTTCGACACCGTCCATGCCGCCCATCATGTGATCCATGAAAATAATATCGAAAACTCTTTCGCGGCACATGTCTATTGATTCCTGACCTGAAGTAGCTGTCCAGATCTTCATTCCGTAACGCTTGAAAATACTCTTTGCTACGACGAGGTTCATTGTCTCATCGTCGACTACGAGGGCTCTGATGCCGTCACAGCGCATCTTCTTAACCTGAGTTTCCATAGAATCTCCGATACTGGAGTTGAGGACGGTTACAACAGGGAAGCAGTAGAAAGGCTTTTCCAGGATCCTTGCCTTGGAATTCCTGGGCAGCTTGAAATCTTCGTTAGCTACAACTGTAACGACCATTTCTTTCGCGAGTTCCTCAATGAGTTCAGGAGCCTCTCTGTATTCTTCTTCAGCAACAAACAGGTGTGTCATCTTAACTGTCTCGTGCAGAAGTCTCAGGTTATCAGGATTTGTAACTCTGTGCATCTGTACGCCAAGGCCCTTAACCATATTGAGGACCATTGAGTTGTAGTAATCTCTGACAGAAGGATTAGGGAACTTCTCGAAATGGAAGTAAGCACCGAGGCAGAGATTATCAGGATTTGCAACTGACATACAGCTGGTGGAGTCAACAACCTTCTGGGGGAGACTGACGTGTACGGTTGTTCCGGCTTCAGGCTTGCTGTTGATAGTCATAAAGCCGCCGAGAAGGGATACGAATCCGGATACGATTGCAAGACCTAATCCTAAACCGCCGCCCATTCTCGCGCGTCCGGAATCTGCCTGATAGAAACTGTCGTAAACACGCTCGAGTTCATAGTCAGACATACCGATACCCGTATCGGTTACTTCGATACAAAGGTTTACACCATATGCCTGTTCCTCGGAAGTGATTCTTACATATACACCACCTTTGTGTGTGTACTTGAGACCGTTGGAGATGAGGGCCTTAAGAATCTTCTTGAGTTTGGAAACATCGGAGTTCATTACCGCAGGAATAGAAGGATCTACGTCAATGATGAGTTCGATATCTTTGGACTTGTACTGCTTGATCTCTGTGATAAGGTCGTGAAGAACAGAAGAGAGCATGTAATCTTCGTTGTTTCTTACAGCCTTATTTCTGTCGAGCTCTGAGTAGTCGAGAATATCACTGATCTGCTCTGCAACTTTACGGCCGGCGTTTCTAACGTTAAGCATCTCGTCCATGACTTCTTTATCTACGGATTTCTCGATGCAGATGCTGGTTAGACCGATGATCGCGTTTACAGGAGTTCTTATTTCGTGTGAAACGTTGGCGAGGAAGTCATTAAGACGGTCAGTAGCTTCGGTGAGTGACTCGATCTCTTTTGTAGATCTGTTGAGAACTTCATACCAGGTCTCGATAATCTTTTTAGAGAACTGACCGATGAACAGAACCATAAAAAAGTGAAGTGCGATTCTGCTTATCATGAGCGCATCGAAAACTTCGTTTGCCAATATCAGCTGGATGATCTCATATGTCATCGCCAGAACGAATGTAAACTGGCACAGTGTAATAAGACCCTTTTTGCCGCTCATGGTGTATATCAGAATAACTGCTGACATAACGAGTGCGAGGTCAAATGTGCTCGTTATATGCGTGCCGTAGAAGAAATACGTGCACATCATCAGAATCGAATAGATCCAGACTCTTATCTGAGAAGGAGTGTCATGTCTTAAGTGGAGTATCCAGCAAATGACATTGCTTAAGACGATCAGGATGACCATCCAAAGCTCCCAGTTCATTATCACCGACTCCGCAATGAGAACCGCGGAGAAAATCGTATAACTTATGAGCAGCGTTAACTGTGATGATTCAAATAGTTCTTTGCTCTCTGTTTTTATAGTCATGAATTATGCACCTCATGATGAAGCTGCTTCTGCAAGGTTAGCAATTCGATCATGTGATTTACCCTTAGGAGGAGAACCTCCGGTACAAAGGGTTTACGGATATAATCCAACGCGCCGAGTGCCAGTCCCGTTGCTTCTGATTCGTCGCTCTCGTCAGCTGTCAGGAAAATAACGGGGAGACGGGCAGCGGGAGTATCCTTGGTGCGTAGTCTCTTCATAGTTTCATAACCGTCAAGACCGGGCATCTTGACGTCGAGAAGTACAAGGTCGGGGAGAGTAGTATCCTTTTCGAGATGATCGAGAAGTTCTTCGCCGGACTTTAATGTCGTGACCTCGATTCCGCTGGAGCTCAGTATCTTATTTGCGATCTGCAAATTAATATCGTCATCGTCAACTACGATAACGTGCTTAACAGGATTGATCTGGTAATACTTTGAATTACCGCGTACGAATTCTGTGGTGTAAGTTACCTTAAGAGTTCCTTTGTGTTCACTTTCCCAGTTCTCGATGATGTGGTCGACAACTTTTTGATAGGAATCTTCTCTTATGTCAGTGAGGAATACGAAATACTGTTTCTTGTTATTTCGCATGTAGAAGTCTGATTTTCTGAGTGATGTTCTGATCTGTGTTCCAAAATCATCAACGAGCTCAGCGTATTCGCCGTTGGTAATTCCTTCTGCAGGATTAACCGTGAACAATACTTTGCAGACATTGATGTTATGTCTTAGCGCATATCTGATAACGTAACGGTATACATGTGAGAATGCTTCCTTGTCCAGATGGAGTGCCATGTTCTGGATGGAACGTTCACCAAGGATCTCTGAAATAGCCTGGATGTCGAGTTCGGTGTTATCGTTCTCATCGAAAGCATCTTCATCGTAGAGTTCATAACCGTGCTTGCCGTTCTTCTTAACGATGTAAAGTGATTTATCGGCGAGCTTCAAAAGTGAATTGTAATCGTTGCCGAATTTAGGAACGAAGATCGCGCCGATAGAAGTTCCGAGAGGGATACCCATATCTTCGCCCATGAGCTGCTTTGCCATGGCAACGAGATCTTCGTTAAGTCTTACTGTGATTTCTTTTACCTGGTCTTCTGAATTGACGCCCATCGCGAAAGCAACGAATTCGTCACCGCCGATACGGCCGCACTTGCTTCCCGAAGGTACAGTCTTACGTACGAGATCGGAGAAACCGATAAGAACCTTATCGCCCATCTCGTGACCGTAAATATCGTTTACGAGTTTGAATGAGTCGAGGTCGATCATCATGAGACAACCTGAAGACTGTGAACATACTCTGGATAATTCAACTCCTGTTGCACCTTTGTTCAACAGACCTGTGAGTTTATCGATCGAAGCCTCACTCTTGAGGTTCTGCATTTCCTGACTGTTGGAAACGATGTTGCTGATACGTCTGATGAGAACATCAGGGTTAAACGGTTTGCGGATGAAGTCAGATACACCGACCTCAAAACCACGTGTCTCAGTATCGACATCTTCATCTGCTGTAAGGAAGATAACAGGGGTTTTCATTAATCCCTTTTTCTCTTCGAGTTTGCGCAAATTCTCAAGAGTCTCGAAGCCATCCATCTCCGGCATCTTAATATCAAGCAGAACAAGATCCGGCATTCCGTTGCCGTCTACATATTCCAAAAAAGATTTACCGGATTTTAGGGCTGTAACTCTGAAATTGTTTTTGCTCAGGATATGGCCTGCGATCTTAAGGTTGGCTGTGTCATCGTCAACTACAATTATCCATTTAGTCATAGAAATCACCCCGCTATGAAACACATGATTTATTGTATCATATTTAATATATTATTAGTCAGATGGGTTCTTTACCGTTCGATTACAGATTAACCATGATGCCTTAGTATTCACATAAGTTTTGAGATGAAGACTGATATAATAACGGCAATCTTGGGGAAGAGAGGAAAAATATATGAAAAAATTGATCTCACTTGCATTATGCGGAGCCATGCTGTTTGCAATGGCATCCTGTTCTGCCGTTACGGATGAGACAACAAAAAAGACCCGTGATACCGAACAGGCAGATGACGAAGACGGCAGAAAAAATAACGGTGATGAAACTACCGCAGATAACACGACCGTTGAAGTTTCTGTTTCAGATACTACAGTTCAGGTTTTACCCACGGGAGACATAGTCGTTTTCAGTACGACAGACAGAAACGGTCAGACTTACGATAACAGCATTTTTGCTGATCACGAGCTGACAATGATCAACTTCTGGGAACCCTGGTGCGGCCCCTGCGTTTCTGAGATGTCGGATATTGAAAAACTCTATGAAGACTATAAGGACGAAGGCCTTCTTGTTATTGGCGTTTATTCAGAGACTTCAATGGAATCTGAAGTTGATGATATATTAAGCAGTTGCAAAACAAGCTATCCGATACTTACATATACCAATGATTTTGATAAGTATCAGACAGGTTATGTTCCCACAACTATTTTTGTCGATAAGAACGGCAATATAATTGATACAGGCTCATCTTTCGAAGGTATGGACAGTACCTTGATCGTAGGTTCAAAGAGTTATAAGGAATGGGAATCACTCGTAAAGAAATATTTGGGTAATTGATGAAAAGATATCTTCCGGCAGTATGTTTAATCGTTTTGGCGGCAGGACTTATCGCCGTCGGAATAATTATGCAACAGCCGGAATCGATCCTGCATAAAGCAGTAAGGATCTGTATGGAGTGTGTAGGCCTTGGATAGGAAAAAGATAAGATTCGGTATCCAGGCGGCGGCAACACTCCTGCAGAACGCCAACTTCAAAGGTTTCTTCACCGGTAAGATTTATGAAGGTGCCGGTAAATCCGTATGCGTTCCCGGACTTAACTGTTATTCATGTCCTGGTGCGATCGGTTCTTGTCCTATTGGTTCGCTGCAAAGCTATTTGAGCGGAATGAAGTTCAAGTTTCCATACTATGTTGTTGGACTTCTTATCTTTTTCGGTGCGGTATTGGGAAGAGCGGTATGCGGATTCTTATGTCCGTTTGGTTTTTTGCAGGACCTTATCTATATGATCCCGTTTTACAAGAAAAACAAATTCAAGCTCGATAAGTTCCTCCGCTATCTGAAATATGCAGTTCTGTTAGTTCTGGTAATTATCCTGCCGATGGCATTTAAGCTGACACCGTTCTTTTGCAAATACGTTTGTCCTGACGGAACGATCGCCGGCATAATGCTGGCAGCCGTGGATGAAAAAGTCAGAACGGTATTAGGACCTTTATTCAGCTGGAAAGTAATTCTCCTTTGCATATTTATAGTTTTGGGACTCATCGTAAGACGCCCGTTCTGTAAATATGTTTGTCCGCTCGGCGCGATATACGGATTCTTTGATAAGATCGCTCTTTACAGAATGACACATGACAAAAACAAGTGCATTAACTGTGGTGCGTGTGCTAAGGCATGCCAGATGAATATCGATCCTGTTAAGACACCTAACAGCATGGAATGTATCCGCTGCGGTGAGTGTGTTGATGCATGTCCTGAGAACGCTTTGCATCTGGGATTAACTAAGGGTAAAGTTGAATTAAAAACCGGGAATGTCGAGGTGGAAAAATGAACGTATTTGAAGCCGTTAATATGAGGAGAAGTTACCGTGGTAAGTTTAAGGACGTTGCGGTTCCGAGAGAAGATCTGGTAAAGATCATGGAGGCCGGACTGGCTGCTCCTTCAGGATGCAATAAGCAGACGACAAGTCTTATTGCCATTGATGATCCTGAGGTTCTCGCAAAACTTAAGGGAGCAATCAATCCTCCTGTTGCACAGACTGCGCCTGCGGCTATTTGTGTGCTTACAAAGCGCATAAATGCATACCGTGATAAGTGTTTTGCTGTTCAGGATTATTCTGCCGCTATTGAGAACATGCTCCTTGCAATTGTAGAGCTGGGTTATTCGAGCTGCTGGTACGAAGGACATATTACAGATGACGATGACATCGCATCTGTTATGGCAAAGATCCTTGGCGTTCCTGATGACTACGATCTCGTCTGTTTCCTGCCTGTAGGCATAGCAGAAGATGAAGCCAGGATGCCGGTTAAGAAGTCTTTCGAAGAGCGTGCTTGGTTTAATGTTTTTCCTAAAGATTAACGGCGGCTTTTCTTAGTAAGCTCTTTTAGAATTTCGATATATTCTCCGGTAAGGTGCGATGGGTGAATGGAGTTAGGGAGTATGTATCCTATCTCCATGTAATCGTCGACCTTCAGTTTCTTTGCGATGATGTTAGGACCGTTAAGTTCCTCGTTAATGACACCGCTGCAGATCGTGTAACCGTTAAGACCGATGAGCATATTGAAAAGCGTTGCACGGTCTAGTACGACCAGTTCCTTATCGCAATCTACAGTGCTTAAGATCTCTTCCGAAAAGTAAAAAGAGTTATGGCTGCCCTGTTCGTAAGAAAGACGCGGGTATGGTTTTAGATCTTCCAATGTCAGTTGTTTCTTTTTGGCAAGAGGTGAGTTCTTACCGATAAAGACATGTGGCTCGGCCTTAAACAGCGGAGTGAACGATAGGTTGTTATCACGAAGAGTTTTGGTGATTACTTCTTCGTTAAACCTGTTGAGATATAGGATTCCGATTTCACTTCTTAAATGCGATACATCGTCAATGATGTTGAACGTCTGTGTCTCTCTCATGTGAAATTCGTATTTGTCAGCACCGCTTCTTTTGAGCAGTTCAACAAAAGCTTCGACAGCGAAAGAATAGTGCTGCGCTGATACAAAAAACTTCAGCTTACCTGAGCTCTTTCCTTTGTAGCGTTCTTCTATAAGTGTTGTCTGGTCGAGGACCTGTCTGGCATATCCCAAGAATTCTTCACCGTCAGAAGTGAGTTTTATTCCTTTATTTGACCTCGCGAAAATCGTGATCCCGTATTCATTTTCTAATTCTCTTATGGCAGATGTAAGACTCGGCTGCGCAATGAATAACTTCTTCGCCGCACTCGTGATATTGCCTTCTTCTGCAACGGTTACAATGTATTGGAGCTGTTTATATGTCATGAATATATACTCCCTTTAAATAGATTGTGTTGACAGTTTACTACTTGCCATAGAGAAAATCTATGGACAAACGCAGGTTATATGTATTTTACCCATTGACAAGGTGGGATTATACTCCGAGACAACAAATTATCGACCCAATACGGAGGAAATACATATGAAAACATCAGTCATCGGTTATCCGAGAATCGGTAAAGACAGAGAACTCAAGTTCGCTTCAGAGAAGTTCTTCGCAGGCGGACTCGACGAAGCAGGCCTTCAGGCAGTTGCTAAGGAAATCAGAAAAGAAGATCTCCTTAAGCAGAAGGAAGCAGGCATCACATACATCTCATCTAACGATTTCTCTTTCTCCGACAACGTTCTTGATACAGCATTCCTGTTCAACGTTATTCCGCAGAGATATAAGGATTTAGGCCTTTCTGAACTCGAGACATACTTCGCACTCGCAAGAGGCTATCAGGGTGATAAGGGCAACGTTAAGGCTCTCGCAATGAAGAAGTGGTTCAACACAAACTACCACTATCTCGTACCTGAGATCGACGATGACACAGAGATCAAGCTCGTTGGTACAAAACCTGTTGATGAATACAAGGAAGCAAGAGAGCTTGGTGTAGATACAAAGGTTGCAGTAGTAGGACCTTTCACATTCTTAAAGCTCGCAAAGTTCACAGGTTCTAAGAAAATCGCTGATGTATCCGGCAAGCTCACAGAAGAGTACGTAAAGCTTGTATCAGTTCTCACTTCCAAGGGTGCTGATCTCATCGAATTTGATGAGCCTTACCTCGTAAGAGATCTTGATTCAGCTGACATCGAACTTTTCAAGAATATCTATTCTTCTATCCTTGCACAAAAGAGCGGTGCGAAGATCCTTCTTCAGACATACTTCGGCGATATCAGAGATATCTATGCTGAAGTAATCAAGCTTAACTTTGATCTTATCGGTATCGATTTTGTTGAAGGCAGAAAGTCCTTAGAACTCGTTAAGACAAACGGTTTTCCTTCAGACAAGACTCTCGTTGCAGGTCTTGTATGCGGTAAGAATATTTGGAGAAACGACTACAAGAAGACACTTTCAGCATTGAAGGAAATAGGCGCACAGAATGTTGTTCTCGGCACATCCTGCTCACTTCTCCATGTTCCTTACACACTCGATAACGAAACAAAACTTTCTAACGATTACAAGAAGCATTTTGCTTTCGCAGAAGAAAAGCTCACTGAGCTCTCTGAGATTGCTTTCATCGCAGGAACTGATTACGGGAACAGCGATGTTTATAAGAAGAACCAGGAACTCTTTAATGGCCGCAAAGACAGTGAGGATAAGGAAGTACAGGCAAAGGTTGCCGCTATCACAGAGGCTGATTATGTAAGACTCCCTGCTTTCGCAGAGAGAGAAAAGATTCAGAAGGAAATTCTTAATCTTCCTTTGTTCCCGACAACAACGATCGGATCTTTCCCTCAGACATCTGATGTCAGAAAGAACCGTCAGGAATTTAAGAAGGGATTAAAGTCCAAGGAAGAATATGTTGAGTTCAACAAGCAGAAGATCGCTGAGTGCATCAAGCTCCAGGAAGAGATCGGTCTCGATGTGCTCGTTCACGGTGAGTTCGAGAGAAACGACATGGTTGAGTACTTCGGCGAGCACTTGAACGGCTACCTTTTCACGGAAAAGGCATGGGTTCAGTCCTACGGCACAAGAAACGTTAAGCCGCCGATCATCTGGGGTGATGTATCAAGAAGAGAAGCTATTACCGTTGAATGGTCAAAGTTCGCCAAATCATGCACAGACAAGCCCGTTAAGGGTATGCTCACAGGTCCTGTAACCATCCTTAACTGGTCATTCCCGAGAGAAGACATCTCCATAAAGGAGAGCATTCTCCAGATCGCTCTTGCCA
>JAEEGL010490248.1_pt1 | contig 10937 bp, 6 predicted proteins | sample 9134231 | NCBI WGS metagenome assembly JAEEGL01 (sample SAMN16246548, study PRJNA631951) | gut metagenome | biome: gut microbiome; feature: rumen; material: fiber-attached | host: Bos | place: Iran: Karaj | collected 2018-10 | reverse complement strand
TATAATCACACTCTTCTCCCAAACCCTTAATAATAACATCAAATAAATTTCTTAAATGTTCATATTTAGGTTCTTCTTCAAAACCTAAATTTCTAGTATAATCAATATAAGTACAAAATTCTTTAGGAAAACCTTTACATAATTCTTCAGCAGTTGTTAAACGTTTTTTCTCCAAAATTTTTGAATATCTTTCTTCTTTATTTCTAACTAACATTCCTTGCCAGGGTAAATTACCTCTTAAAAAATAAAGTAATACATATCCAATAGCTTCTAAATCATCTCTTCTACTTTGTTCATAACCACTTAATGCATTAATACTTGCATATCGAGCAGTTCCTGTTAATTTTTTATTTTTTACAAAACTATTATGTTTTAATGTTTTAGATGACCTATATTTTTTAGCTAATCCAAAATCAAGAATATATAATTCTTTTTGACTTGTATATCCTGTTGCAAAATTATCTGGTTTTATATCTCTATGAATATAATTTTTATTATGAATAATTTCTATTAATGTTATCATTTCTTTTCCTAACATTGCTACTGTTTTTGTACTAAATTTTTTATTTTCTGTACTTTTCATTAAATTTTCTAAACTTTTTCCAAGTAATTCTAATATCATTATTGAATAATCTGAACCAGGTATGTATTTAAATACTTTTGGTATACCTTTTCCTGCAAGTTCTTTCATTATTTTATATTCTAAATCAAGTAAACTTATATGATTTGGACGTGGTTTTTCAAATTTAAATGCAACTAAATCAGATTTTGATTCTGCTTTATATATCATACCAAAAGAACCTTCTCCTATTTTTTCTGTTAATGTATAATTTTGAAATTTTCTTCCTATTAAAAAATCTTGATTTTTTGGTATATTTAAATTTTGATTCATTATATTTTATATATATATATTTTTTTTTTATTTATTAATTTTTTAAATAATTTTTTTAATTAATAATTACATTTTAAATAATATTATTAATAATGATTCATTGTCTTTTGTTAGTAAATCGTCAAGGAAAAATACGTTTAATGAAATGGTATGATTGTTTTAATATTAATGAACGTCCAAAATATATAAAAGAAATAAGTGTAATGGTTATTGGTCGTTCAAATAGAGTTTCAAATTTCATAGAGTGGAATCAATATAAAATAATATATAAAAGATATGCATCTTTATATTTTATATTATTAGCAGATAAAGAAGACAATGAATTAATTGGATTAGAACTCATTCAACATTTTGTTGAATGTTTAGATCAATATTATGGAAATGTTTGTGAATTAGATATAATTTTTAGTTTTCATAAAGCTTATTATATAGTAGAAGAAATTTTTTCAGGAGGTTTATTACAAGAATCAGATAGAAAAGAGATTCAAAATATTCTAAGAAAACAAGATAGAATGTTAGTTGAAGAAAAAGAAGAAGATTATTCAGGAGAAGCTAAATAATTTTATATAGAAAAATACTAATAATTATAATATAATATTTAATTAAATTATATATATTATATATATTATATATATATAAAATATTTTTATATTTAAATTTATATTGTTATGGAAGAAAATAATAATGATAATATAGATGATGAAAAATATTCAGAAGGTCCTTTATCTTTATTAAAAGAAAGTGTCAAAACTAATAATCAAATTTTAGTTTATTGTAGAAATAATAGAAAGTTATTGGGAAAAATTAGAGCTTTTGATAGACATATGAATATGATTTTAGAGACTGTGACAGAAATTTGGACAGAGATGATAAAAGGAAAAAATAAAACCAAAAAATTACAAAATAGAACAAGAACAATTCCAAAATTATTTTTGAGAGGAGATTCTGTTATTTTATGCGTTAAAAACCCAAATAATACAACATATAATAAAGATAATAATAAAAAAAATGAAAAAGAGAGTAAAAAAAATGATAAAAAAGAAAATAAAGAAAATAAAGAAGATAAGGAAGATGAAAAAGAAATTAACACAAATTTAAAATAAAAAAATATATATTTAATTTTAATAAATTTATATATAATAATAATTATTTTATCATAATTAATTTTAATTTAAATTAAAAATTTAATTAATGGAGTCTAATGAAAATATGAATAATAATATAAAAGAATTTATTTATTATCTTGAAAATTCAATAAATCCAAACAATGAAATTCAAAAAAAAAGTGAAAATTATTTATTACAAACAAAAACTAATCCTTTTTTATATATTCAAAAATTAATATATATTCTAAATTCTTATAATAATTTTAATATTAATTTAAATTTAATTAAAATTGCATCAATTCAACTGAAAAATATAATTATTGAATATTTAAATAGTATGAATAAAATAGATGAAAATAACATAAAATATATTCAAGGAAATATTATTTCTTTATATCAAAACTCAATTGATAAAGTTTCAATGAAAAATTATCAAATTATAATATATAATTTATTAGAAAAAACAAATTGGAATAATTTTATAATAATATGTGAAAATTTAATAAAATATAATAATAATTTATGTTATAATTATTATGGAATAGAAATTTTTTATTTATATTCTAAATTATTTGAATTTGAATCTGAAAGAGAAGAATATGATAATAATTTTAATATAATATATAATAATATGTTAAATTTATTTTTTAATGTTCAATTATGCTATAAAAATAATATAATAAATAATAATAATATTAATAATAATGCAGATGAAATTTTAATTAAAAAAATACTAAATAAGATAATAAAAATATTCATTAAATCAATAATAATGTCAAATCCTCCAAAAAATCTTATAAAAAATTTTGAAAAAATTATTTTAATTTTAATTGATATTCCAAGTAATAATGATTTAAAATTAAATAAAACAATCACATTTTTTTTATATGAATTTTATGTAAAAATTTTAGATAAAAAAAATAATAATTTTTCTATTATTAATGAAAATATAAATATTGAAAATATGAATTTAAATTTATTCAATTATTTTACTAAATTAAGTTCAAATAATATTAATGATGATTTAATTTTATCTTTTGTTTATCAATATTATTTATTATGTTATAATAGAAAAGAAAATAATATTATAAATTTAATTGAACAAAATTTAGAAAATATTATTAATTTAATGATAAAAAATAATAATTTAAAAAATTATGAAAATTTTTTAAATGAATTTAATCAAAAAGAATTTGTTTTTTATTTTTTTGATAATATTAATGAAACGAGAAATTTTATTATAAAAGTTTTAAGAAAAATAATCAATAATAATGAAAATTTAACTAAATTTATTTTAAAATTATTAGATAAAAATTTTGAAAATAATTATATAAATCTTAATAATAATAACAATAATTTAAATAAATTAAATATTGAAAATATTTTATTATTAATAAAAGTTTGTTTATTAAATTCAAAATTTTTAGAACGAAATGAATACATAAAATATTATATTAAAAATTTTATTTTAAAATATCTTAATATTAATAATTTAAAAACAATTTTTGATTTTTTTATTTTTTATCAATGTTTTAATTTTTTTGGTTTAATTAATAAGAAATTAAATTTAAATGAAGATGAAATTAAAATAATTGAACAAATTTTTTTGTATGGAATTTTATTAAATAATAATGATTTAATAAATATTATAAGTTTATTAAATTTACCAAAAATTTTAAAATTTTCAAAATCTAATTTATTTTTAGAAAATTATGAAAATATTATGAAAAAACATATTTATTTAATGAATAATTATGAATTAGATAAATTAATTTGGAGTTTAAATGAATTTATTTTATTTTATAAAAAAGAAATGTTAAAATATATTGATTTTTTATTTAAAAATTTATTTGAAATTTTTATTAAATATTTTAATGAGTTAAAAGAAGAATTAAATATTATTATTATTGAAAATAATAAAAATAATGAAGATAATAATAATATTAATGATAATTTAGAAATATTTTTCTATTCAATTTTTGATATAATATTTAATATTTTAAAAGGTATTTTTGAAGAATCAAATAATAATATAAATATTTATTCAATATTATTTAAAAATTATATTTTATTAGATAATTTCATTTTATTTATATTTAATAATAAAAAAGTAAATAATTTTTATTTTGAAGAATCTTTAAATTTATTAACTTATATTTTAGAAAAATTTCCTGATAATTTAATTTCAAATTATCAAAATAATTTTGATATTTTTTTAGAAAAAATTATATTATTTATTGAAGAAGAAAAAGAAAATAATTTATTAATAGAAAAAATATTAAATATCATATTTTTATTTTTAGTAAAAAACCTAAATTTTGTTTATTCAAAAATAGAAAAAATTTTAAATGAATTAAAAAATTTAATAATATTTTATAAAAATATTTTTAATTATGATAAAATAATTATAATTTTAAAAATTTTAATTTCTTTTTATGAAATGTTTTATTTTAATTCAAATTCAATTTTAGATAATAATATTAATGATTATATAAATTTAATATCTAATGAAATTAATTATATTAATAATAATAATAATGTTGAATTATTAACATATAATTTATTTTTAATACAATTATTTGAAATTATATTTTTTTATAATACTGACTTAACAATAAAAATATTATTAAATAACAATTTATATAATAAAATTTTTAATAATATTATAAATAATTTTAATAATATAAAATTTGATTTTGAATATAAACGTTTAATAATTTGTATTTTTTCATTTTTTAAAATTAATAAAAATAATATTCAAAATGAACAAAATAATTTAAAATTTTTATTTGATAATTGTTATAAATTTTTAATTAAATTTGAAAATAATATTAATAAAAAAAATAATAATAATTATAATAATAATAATTCAATTGAAGAAGAGGAAAATGATAATGAAAATAATAATAATGAAGAAAGTATAAGTTTAAATGATAATAGTTTTAATTCTTATAAAAAATTTATTTTTAATGATAAACAATTTAATAATATTAATGAAGATATAAATAATAATGAAGATAATGATGATGAAGATGATTCTTCTTGGATTGAAAGTGATTGTTCAAATGATACTTGTTTTAAAAATGATAATTGTAAAACAATAATAGAAAAGAAAGATATATTTGAAATAATTAGAGACTTATTAAATTATAATAAAAATAATTATGGAGAAAATAATTTTAATTTAATGATTAAAGATTTTATAGATAATAATTTTTTAAATTATTTGAAAATAAAAATGAATTAAATTTATTAAAAAATTTTTAATTATTATTATAAAATTTATTTACAATTATTTTTTTCAAATAATTTAAATAATTTTTTAATATATTATTAATATTATTTTCAATGAAAATTAATTTTTTATTTTTTTTATTATCATTATTATTTATTTCATATACTTATTTAGACCCATCAATTCGTGTTGCATTTAATAAAAATAAACTTTCAGATATCAAACAAATAATAATTAAAGATTTATTAGAAAATATTTCATTATCAATCGAACCCATTGATTTAGTTCAAAAAATTGATTTATTTGGAACAATCGAATTTAATATTTCTTATCCAAAAGTTTATACATTTTCTTTAAATGATTTTGAATTGAATATTGATTATGAAAATATTTCAGATAATAATTTTATTTATATAAATTTTACTAATTTTGAATTTATGTTTAATTTTTTATATAATATTGATAGTAATTTTTATCATAGTATGTCATATTTAAATTTAACAGTTTCTAATGTTACATTTTATTTGAATTTGTCTTTAAATTTTTCGGTGAATAAATATGAACCTTTTAAAAATAGCCCGAAAATAATTTTTAACGAAATTTATTTCGATGATTTTCCAACATTTGATTTTGTTTATTATAATATTAGTAATAATAATGATAATAAAAAAGAAATTATTATTAATGATAAAAAAACAGTTTATATGAATTCATATATAATATCAAATTTCTGGCCAAGAATAAAAGATTTATTATTAAATACATTAGTATCAATGATAAATAAAGATTTTATGGATTATATAAATGATGAAATTAAATCATACACTGAAAAATTAAATTTATATGAAGATATAATAGATAATAATTATACTAAATTTCATATTGATTTTAGTATGAATGAATGTCCTTATATAAATGATAATAATATATTTGAGCAATCTTTAGATACTTATATAAGTTCAAATATTACTGATAAAAAATATATAAGAAATTATACATATATTCTTCCACATATATATGAAAAAGATTTTGATATTAATAATTCAATTATTGTTAATCTTGGAAAAGATATTATTGATAATAATATTTTTATTTTATATCATTCGAGATATATAAATTTTTTTATAGATGAAAATACTTTTGAAGGATTTAAACTTCAGGCATTTATGTTTATGTATTTAATTCCTGAAATTTATTATAATTTTAATATTTCAGAAATTGTTAAAGTTAATATTACAGCTTTTGATATACCTTATATTAGTTTTGATAATGATAATTATATTAAAATGAGTTTCTATGAAATTATTGAATTTATTATTCAAGATAAAATTTTTTTATCTTTTAATTGTACTATTGATTTTGATTTACTTTTTAGTATTAAAGAAGGAGTTTTTGAAATTAAAATAAATAAAACAAAATTTGATGATATAGATATAATGATAAATGAATTAGGTTGTGATGAAAATGAATTAGAAGATAATTTTAATTCTAATGTTGAATTATTAAAAAATGTAATAAATTTAATATTAAAATATATTTTACAAAATATTGAAATTCCGGATGTTTATGGAATTAAAATAAAAAATGCTAATTTTGATATAAATGAAGAATATTTAAAAATAGGAATAACACCTGAATTAAATACAAAAAATATTAATAATAATTTCTTAAAAAATATTATAAAAAATGTTATAAATAAAATAATATTAAATATAAATAATAATAATAATAATAAAATATTATAAATTTATAATATAAATTTGTCACAAATAAATTAAACAAAAATTTTTATTAAAAAATATTAATAATAATAATATATTATTTATTTATATTAAATATATAAAACTACAAAAATCATCTTTATTGATAATTTTATTTATATAAAATTTCAATGATTTAAAAAAAGTTTATATTTTTTTTCTATGACATTAGATTTTTGTTTACGAATTTCATTACCATTATTATTATAACTATTATTACTTATATTATTTTTTTTATATCCAAAATAATTTATTTCTTTTTTTGATATATTTATACTATTATAATTATTATTATTATAATTTTTCATATTTCTAATACTTGTTTCACTTTTATTTCTTATTATTAAATTATTTCCACTTCCTGTCCATTTTTTTTTAATACATGGAAGAAAATAATTTCTTTCATGTTTTTTATTATTTTCATTTTTATTACTATCATTAATACTATTTTTATAATTTTTCCCATTTAAATTATTATTACTATCAAAACCTAAAATTTCAATTTTCACTATATTAAAATAATTTGAATAAATTTTAGGTTCACTAAATTTATCTAATGTTGCTAGAAAATCATTTCCAATTTTTTTATAACTTTCGATATTAAATGGAAATAATATTTGATTATTTCCTGAAGTTGATTTATAATTACTAATTGAACTTTCTAAACATAAACTTAATTCTATATTAAATTTATTTCTTACAATTGCTCTTGCAGTTTTTATTTTTTGAGGATTTATTCTATCAATACAAGATTTCATATCAAATAAACAATTTTCATTTTTAAAAATATGATTGAAAATTTTTTCACTTGGATTTTTTTTATTACAACTATAAATAAAAAAATTACTTTTATTTGAATGTCCATGAAAATCACAAAATAAAAAAATTTCTCTTGAATTTAATGTTTTTAATAACATTTTTTGAATGTGAAAAATTGTTGGATTTTTTAAAATATTACTTTCATTCCAAGTTCGATTTAAATCTAATCCTAAATAATTCATACGATAATTACCTAATTTCACACCATCGATATTTAACATAGGTACAATTTTAAAAATAAATTTTTTTCTCAAATTTTTAGCTGTTGTATTTTCACTTAATAAACTTTCAATTAAACCTTCAATAACAATACTACTATTTGTTTCCCCAGGATGAACTCTACTAGTAAGAACAACTGCAGGTTTTTTAGCTAAACATTCAAATGAATCTGTAAAATCTGTGATAATTAACATATATAAATTGTTATTAAGAAGACTTTTTCCAATTTCTTCAAAACGAAGATAATTTTTACAATTTGTTAGATTAGAAATGAATGTTAATAAATGTGTGTAAGTATATGGATAACAATAAGAGAAATATATATATTTTATTGGAGTTTGTATTTTATTTACATCAAAAGAAAATGTTAATGTGTAAAATGTTGGGATAATATTATTGTTATTATTGCTATTAATTGAGTCTTTTATGTTTATGTTGTTGTTTGAAAAATTACTTAATGTTAAATTTATTCCGTTATTATTATTATTATTTAATAAATTTTTTTCGTTATTATTTGGAATTCCATTTTGATAATAATAAATATTAAATGTATCTCTTGACCAACCATCATTAAAATAACTTAAAATTTTTACTGTATCATTATTAAAAGAAATTGATTTTTTTGTTAGATTTATAATATTAAATTTATAAACAGATTTATTTGAATTATTATTTGAATAATGTTTATAATTTTCTTTGAATAGGAAAAAAAACCATTGAAAATTTCTTATACAATTTGTTTCAGGTCTTAAAATAAGATCATATTCATATTCTGATATTTTAATAGCCATTCTTAAATTTCCTGATTCAAAATTGCTATCGAAAAAAACTCGATCAGAATAATTTTTATATTTAAATCTAGTATAACTATCTTTAATAAAAGGATCTTTTAAATTTAATAAATTAGTTAAATCATTATATGATATATGTTTATCAATTATATCTGTTTCAGAATAAACTATTTCATTTAAACAATTTTTATATTTTTCCATGTTGTTATTACTCATTTGAATTATTTCATTTAATGTTAAACGCTTTGCATTATTATATGTAGTTGATGAAATAATGTCGCTTGTTATTTCTTTTTTATCTATTAAATTTGGTAAAGAAATATTATTTAAACTATTATTAATATTATTATATGTTTGGTTATCATTCATATATATTAAATAATTATAAAAATCAAAAAATTAAATTTTTTTTTATATTCAAAAATTTATTATTTTTTTCTATATTTTTTTTATAATTAAAATTTATAAATAAATTATTAGTTTTAATAATAATTATTAATCTAATAATAATTATTTTATTTTAAGATAAATTAAATAATGAAAAATTCTGAAAAATTATCTCAAAGTATAATATCATTTAACACAATTAATGATAATATTGATTCAGTAAATTTAAATTACAATTCATTATCAAAAATAAATAAATTTTTAAATGAACATTTTTTTTATAAAATTTTTTTAATTATAATTTTTATTTTATCTTATACATTTTCAGCAATTTATATTCGAATTAATTATTTAGAGTGTACGCCTCTACAAGCAGCTTATATTCAATGTTCAGTATTTATAATTTTTATTCCTTTTTCTTTTATTATTAATCTTTATAATGATAATAAAAAAAATTTAAATGATGATGAATTTATTTTTGAAAGTGAATCAGATATAGAAAGAAAAATGGAAAGTAATTTTTCTCAATTAATAGAAAAAAAATATTATGAAACTTATTATAGTTATTATAATAATTTTATTAAAAATGCTTTTATATTATTCATATTATTTTTATGTTATTTAATTTTTTTTTATTTTGCTTCGTGCTATGTTACTCCTTTATTAAATCAAATTATTTTTTTAAGTTTAACTTCTTTGGTAATGATGATAAATAAATTTTTAGGAAGAAAAAAAATTAAGAACTTAAGCTTAAAAATTTTTTTTATCATTATAAATATTTTATTGTGTACATTTTTTATTCTAATGTATAAAAAATATTTAAATAATTTTAAAGTGGATAAAATTAATATTGGAATTTTATTAATAATATTTTCTTCTTTATTTTTTTCTATGTTTTTAATATATTTTCATTTACTTATAAAAAAATATCAATATTATTTTGAATTAGTTGAAATGTTGGGTTATATGGGACTTTATTGTTTTATATTTATATTAATAATAATATTTATTTTAAATATATTAATTAAAAACGAAAAATTTAATTATCCAACTGGTAAAGGTTTTTTAATTTTAATATTAAAATGCATTATAAGTTCTTTAATTTGTGATTTTAGTCTATTATCATTATTTAAGTATTTTAATATTATGATTATTTCTCAAATATTTTTAATTTTAATTGGGATTTTAAGTGGCATTTATTGTTTTTATAAAAAATATATTAATAATATTTTTTTATATATTGCAGAAGGATTAGAATTAATAAATATTATTATATTAATATATAAATTAAAGAAGAAATTTAATAAAATTAAAATAAATAAATTTACATATTCAAAAGTTGTTGATAAAAAATAATATTAAATAAATATAAAAATATATTATAAATGACATATATTATAAATAAATGAAAAAAAAAATGTTTAAAACATTTATGTATTCATTATTATATTATATTAATGTATTAATTATAATGAATATTATATATTATGAATATAATATTATTTAATTTAAAATATTTTGTATAAATATTATTATATATTATATTAATATATAATAAAAATAAAATTTGAAAATTAAAATATAATATTTTTTATTTAAAAAAATATAATAAAATTAATATATATAATTTAGAAAAATGTAATTTATATATATTTAAATTGGGGATTGGGGATTGGGGATTGGGGATTGGGGATTGGGGATTGGGCCCAATCCCCAATCCCCAATCCC
>JAEEGL016946123.1_pt1 | contig 10938 bp, 7 predicted proteins | sample 9134231 | NCBI WGS metagenome assembly JAEEGL01 (sample SAMN16246548, study PRJNA631951) | gut metagenome | biome: gut microbiome; feature: rumen; material: fiber-attached | host: Bos | place: Iran: Karaj | collected 2018-10 | reverse complement strand
AAAGTATACTCAAAAAGATTGAGGGAAATACAAAGTGAATATATAGATATGAGACTGTCTTTCCAGAGGATGAGCATGGTGTCATCGCTTCTTTTGATGGTGCTGTCAATGATAGTCTCATATATCTCTTACGGATGGGGAATCTACAGAGTGTGGAGCGGAGCCATCACATACGGTACCATGACAATGTTTCTGACTTTGTCGTCAACGCTTTCGTCTACCGCGACCAATATGATAAACCTGATACCGGGAGCGGTTTCTCTTTCTGTTTCTGCCAGAAGACTTATGGACATCGTGGAAATGCCGAGGGAAGATTATTCCGCAGATGATGAGATGACCGAGTTCATGAAAGAGAACAGATCCAAAGGAATCGGATTTGAGGTCAGAAATGTTACGTATTCCTACATGAACGGAAACGAAGTTTTTGAAAATGCTTCGATGCAGGCACGGCCGCACAAGATCGTGGGCTTGATAGGACCATCAGGTGAAGGAAAGACCACCATGATGCGAATGCTGTTGTCGCTTATCAATCCTTCTGAGGGAGAGGTGGTGCTGGCACCGGGAGACAGTGATTTTTCCGGGGAAGAGTGCAAACGTCTCTCGCCTGCGGCGCGCAAGATCTTTTCTTATGTGCCTCAGGGAAACACAATGTTTTCGGGAACCATCAGGGATAACATGCTGAGGGTGAAACCGGATGCGACGGATGAAGAGATAGAAGATGCTTTGAAAAACGCCTGCGCATGGGATTTTGTTTCGCGTCTGCCAAATGGCATAGACAGCGTTATAAAAGAAAGAGGCGGCGGCTTTTCAGAGGGACAGGCACAGAGACTTTCCATCGCAAGAGCTTTGTTAAGGCATTCGCCCATATTGCTGTTAGATGAAGCAACATCCGCGCTGGATGAGACAACACAAAAGAAACTGTTGAAAAACATAACGGAGGACAGGTATCCGAGAACTTGTGTTGTCACCACTCACAGATTAAGTCTTCTGAAAGTCTGCGATGAGGTGTACGAGATCCGCGATAAAAAATGCAATCTGTTAAAAGAAGAAGAGATCCATGAAATACTGAGAAACATAATGGATTGATTCAAGCCTGTGAATGAATGTTCAATGGCTGTGTTCAGTGATCGCCCAATATCTGCCCGGCACTTACGGCCGCACTTTCATCGTCTAAGGTCGCATACAAAACGTTCACACGGGTGTCCGGATCTGCGCAGAGTTTGGAGACAAAATCCATCCGGGTGCGCAGAGCATTACCGTCAAGCACAGGTGTGATCATGCGGTTGGAAACTGCGAGAGTGCTGTCGACGTGTGATAAGGATTCCGTCTTTGGAACGGTGCCTCTTTTTAACAGAAAGATCCCGCCGAGAGGATATGTGTTTTTATCTGCAACACCCGAGGTTCCGCACCATGGAGTTCCGTATACGAAAAACTTGTTTTGAGTGTCGTCGTAACCGATGAGATTTAAGTCACCGTTTACGGGCAGGGCGTTATAGAGCCTTACAAGTTTTTCTGTGTGTGTGGATTTTCCCACACCGGATGGAGCCGAAAAACAATACACCTTATCACGCATCAGAACCGAAGAACTGTGTAGCATGAAACGACCGTAACCCGCGGCTTTCAATAAAAACGGAAAGCGCAAAGCGTAAAAGAATTCCATACAAAAAATAAAAATATCATTATCGGAAGATGAAACGTCGTTGGCAAAGACATATATGCTGTCGGCGTTTTTTTGTGTTACGACATTTTTTATCTTTGAAAAAAACCCGTCATGATATTTTATCATAGTGTATTCGTCACTGTCGAAAACAGACATGCCTTCGCCTGTGAAAAGATATGTGAATGCATCCTCGTCGATGGCAGAGGATGGAGTCTTTTCTGTTATAAGAGTGATTTCAATAACCGGATCGTGACCGAAAGAATCGGTTTCGAATCCGGAGAACATTTCTTTGCAAAGAAGACGAAGAACTGCTTCGTGGGAAGAGTCGAGACTTACTGATACATTGAATCCGCCGATAAAAAAATTTCGTGTGGCAGTGTTGTGAGCTGCGAACTCTGCAAAGTCGATCGAGGCATGATGTCTTACTGATGTGTTTGAATTTTCCGTATCGGAATCCGGTATCACAGCTTTTGAATTCGTCATGGAATTTAAAAATGCAGAGACATCTTTTTGCAGATCCGAGAGATCTTCTTCTTTATTCACGGACAAAACAGATGCTGTTTTTTTCGTTATGAGATCTACGTCGTCGCTTGTTTCCATACACTCCCACATGATACGTGCAGTGGAATTTATCTTTAAATTTTTTAGTCCCTGCATCACGCCGCAGGTGTCCGGGCAGAGGCAGGAAGTGTTGTCGAGATCGAATAAGTGGAGATGAGGATTTTGGTTCATGGTGGTTGCCTTTCATGAAAGTAAGGTAACTGTAACTATTCACGGTCTATTTAGCAGATGAGGCACGATCACATACGAATAGCAGGGTATATGTATGTGATCGTGCCGGAATAAGTTCAAACGACAGTGAACAGTAACAAGTGACTGATTCCAATCAATAGTATACAATATTGACTGCGAATAGTAACAAAAAATTTTCAAAAAATTCTTGATATTTGCGCAATTTGTAGGTGACAAACAAAAATAAAAGTGTTATTATCGTGAAAAGACAATTAGTTGATAAGCGGATCTGTTGCAGATCTGACGCGTTCAAAAGGAGGAAAAAATGAATTACGAGGAGCTTGTTTCAAAGGTTGCAAAAGTTTATGACGGCGCTCAGGCACCGGAAGTAAGTGAACATCTTGCTATCCAGTTTGACATCTCTGAAGATGCAGCAGGTGCGTTTTATATTGAGATCGCAGGTGGTGAAGTTACTGTCGCTCCCTTCGATTACATGGACAGAGATGTTCTTGTTGCATCTACTGCAGAGGTAGTTATCGATGTTTTGAATGGCAAGAAAGATATATTTAAAGCTATCGAGGAAGGCTCTGTTACAGTTACCGGTGATCCCCAGAAGATCGAGCTGCTTAAGAAGGTTGAGAAGAAGAGAGCTAAAAAAGCAGCACCGGTTAAGAAGACCGCAGAGAAAAAGACAGCTGCAAAGAAGACAACTACAGCAAAAAAGACTACAACCAAGAAGAGCACTACAGCTAAATAAATCATACAGATACGTAAGAGCGGACATCAGTGTCCGCTCATTTTTATTTTAAAAACTTCTTGACAGGAAAAAAATACTGTGTTACAACTGTATCACTACAACTAATACAGTTAGCACACGGAATACAGCCACAAAACCGGAGGAACAGCGTATGATCAATCTTAGAAACGGAGGCTCGGGCACGATCTACGAGCAGATCGAAGCCGAGTTTAAAAGACTGATAGTGAGCGGTGCCATGGAGGAGGGAGCGAAACTGCCGAGTGTGAGAGAACGCTCGATGCAGCTGTCCATCAATCCCAACACCATACAGCGCGCCTACAGAGAACTGGAGGCGGAAGGGTATATTTATTCCGTTTCCGGCAAGGGCAGTTTTGTGTCGGACAGACCCAAGAAAAATGCCGACAAGACAAAAAAACTCATGAAGCAGCTTACAGACATCGTGGTGGAGATGAAATATAGCGGAGTGGAAGAAGAGAGAGTCCATCACCAGGTTAGCACAGTGTATGAAGGCTAAAGCTTAAGGAGGAAAAAATGGATAATATTTTTTTGGAAGTCAAAAACCTTTCCAAAAGCTTTGACGGTTTCGAAGCTTTGAAGAATGTGAATATGAACATAGAAAAAGGCAGCATCTACGGCCTCGTGGGACCCAACGGCGCAGGCAAGTCCACAGTGATCCGACACATTACCGGAATCTACAAACCGAATTCCGGAGAGGTATTTATGGGCGGACAGCCTGTGTATGAAAACCCGTCGGTGAAGAGCAGGATCGCTTATATACCGGATGATGTTTTTTATTTTGCACAGGCAAACATACTGGATATGAAAAAGTTTTATAAGGATATGTATCCGACATTTGATGAGGATCTTTTTGATAAGATGACGGAATGTTTTCCGGCTATCAGAAAAAAGGACAGCATCAGATCAATGTCCAAGGGTATGAAAAAACAGGCTGCTTTCTGGCTTGCATTATGTATCCGCGCGGAACTCATAGTGCTCGACGAGCCGGTGGACGGACTTGATCCTGTCATGAGACGCCAGGTGTGGAGTCTTATGATGAGTGATGTTGCGGAGCACGGCACCACGGTTTTGGTATCAAGTCACAACCTGCGTGAGCTTGAGGACGTGTGCGATCATGTGGGCATCATGGACAAGGGCAGCATAATGCTGGAAAAGAATCTTTCCGACCTTCAGGGTTCGGTTGTAAAAATTCAGGTGGCTTTTGCGTCAGACGACGTAAAGCTTCCGGAGAGCCTGAAAGTTCTGCACAGCACGGAGATGGGAAGAGTACATACACTCATAGTGAAGGGCACCCAGGAAGAGATAAGATCCGAGATAGATCCGCTGGAGCCGGTGCTTCTGGATATCCTGCCTCTTACGCTTGAGGAGATATTCATATACGAGATGGGAGGTGAAGAATATGCAGTCAAAGAGATACTCTTTTAGTATAAACCGGGCGATCTTAAAAAAGAACATGAAGACGTTCTGGCCCGTATCACTGATCTATTTGATATACCTTCTGCTGTATGTGACCTTAAGAGTTAACATGACCATCACAGAGTACAGCAGATATACAACTATGGGGGATTCCGTAGATTCGGCAAAAGTATTGGAAAACCGGACGGCTGCAGTCAGGGCATTGTTTTCAAGTCTTACTGAGCCGGTGACCGTAATGATAGTGGCTGTTATGGCAGTGCTCTGTACTTTCGGTTATCTGTACAAAAACAGAAAAGGATATATGATGCACTCTTTTCCGGTGACAAAGAGCATTCTTTTCACCACAAATGTATTAAGTGCATTCATGATACTGCTGGTACCCCAGGTGATCACCTTTGTAGTGACCACGGGCATGACGCTGGCGTGCGGCATCAATCTCACAGGTTATTTTGCAATGTGGCTTGCCTTTGAGATTCTCTACAGCATCTTCTTTGTGGGATTTGCAACGTTTATAGCAATGTTCACAGGACAGGCCTGGGTAGTCGGGTTATTTTACATTTGTTTCAACGGAGTATATTTCTGGACAACACTGATATGGTATCTGATCAGGGAGCTGGTATCCGGGGATCTGATCATGTCGGATGTGTCGGATCCGAATATGGTCACAGTGTTGACGCCCGTGGTATATCTGCTTGAGAAAACAGGTTTTACGTATGAGAATATATATGCACGTTATGACGATATAGGAAAAGAATACGTGAAATCAGCACCTTTCGGTGTGTCTACGGCTCTTATCTATGCCGGTGTAGGCTGCCTTTTTATCATAGCTGCATACCTGATATATGAATACAGAGCAAACGAGCGCGGCGGCGATTTTTTGTCAATCCCTGTCACAAAGCCCGTATTCAAATTTTGCGCTGGATTTTTCGGAGGATGTGCGATAGGAGTTTTCCTCACATATATCTTCGTGGGTGGAGAGACCAGGTTGCCGCTTATGGTGGGACTTGTGGTCATATTCGTATTCCTGTTTTACTGCGTTGCGGAAGTCTTTGTGCGCAAGACTTTCAGGATATTTAACATGAAATTTTTTGCGGAAGCGGCTGTTGGAGTCGCATGTGTGTGTGCTATCATAACATACGCCAGGGTTTCGGCCATACAGGCTTCAAAATACATACCGGAACCTTCGCGTGTTGTGATGGCCGGCGTGGGCGGTGATTATATAATCGCCACGCAGGACGATAATGAATTAAAGCAAAAAGTATTGGAGATGAACCGCTTTGTTGTGGAACATTACGATGAGCTCATGAAGCAGATGAAAGAAAGCCGTGAAATGGCCGGTTTCAACATCGAGGACTGGGATTATTATAACGTCGAGATCAGGTTTGAAACGGATAACGGCAAGAGCTACGACAAGGATATCTGGTATTACTGCGAGAAAAATGATACTCAGTCTGCCGGATACCGGCTGGCAGCCATGAACAAAAATCTGCATGATAACCCGGAGAGCTTCAAGCGTTATCTTTTCACGAACGCATACGATGAACTTGAACTTGACCGGATAATTTACTGCGACTCGGGATATTATGATGATGTCTATGGCATTGCAGATTACGATGGTGATGGCATTTACTCTGACGGGATAGATAAGGTGGATCTTATGGCCTATGCCATAAGCTATATATCTGCCAGCAGAGATCTGAGACAGAAATTTTACAGGGCGATCCTGTCGGATATAGATTCGGGACATGTGCCCTACGAACAGTACCCGGATGAAGTGACATATCAGATGGAACTGCAGTTTACGTCAAATAGCACAAATATTTGCAGTACTTCTCAGCTTTTTTGGGGAAACATACTGCTTACAAAAGATTACAATGTCAATATATACTTGACGGAGGACTATACCAACACGGGAAAATTCATAGAGGACGTCATCGAAGGAGTTTATTAGTACATTGTTTTACATGGCCGGATCCGGTATCATTCTGATGCCGGATTCGTTCGTGCGTTTAATTCTTTTTATATCATATCCTAAAGGAGGACACGATCAACATGAAGCTCAGAAGAGTGGCAGCGGTGCTTTTGGCCGGTGTGCTTGCGGTAACAGGCGCAGGCTGCGGGGCAAAAGACGGTCAGGCTGGAGATACTTCGGTTGTGGCAGCCAAAAAAGCGGCGCATTTCTACAAGGCGGACTATCTGGAGAATCTTCCGGACACCTTTACAAATCTCAACAAATACGGGTTTGTGGGAGATGTGCTGTATTACGGTTCAGACGGAAAAGACTACAGCGCTCCCCTGGTAGGCAACATAAATATTCAGACCGGTGAAAATACAGTTGTCTGGCAGAAAGATGAAAAGAGCAAGCAGGAAGTATCCATTACGGCAGTCTGCGGTGACGACGAAGGTAATACTTACATGATCTCAAATGTGACCAGACTCAAAGATGAGGTTGTTGAGAGATACGCCGATGCCACAGAGGATGATATCATCCAGTACTTATACGAAAACTGGGGCATGAGCAGCCGCGAAGAGGCTGAGGATTACTGGAACGGGTATTCCGAAGAGGTGCTGAGCGGCGCCACAGTGGCCGAAGTCATGGCTGAAATGAATGCAGATTATGAAAATGATTACATTCACGAGAACACAATCAAAAAATTTGATCAGTCCGGAGCGGAGCAGTTTTCCGTACCTTTTGAGATCAACGCAGCTGCGAACGTTCAGAACATGTGCGCTGACAAGGACGGAAATCTCCTGATCCTGATCAATGAATATACCGAAGATATGGACGTTTATTATGTTACGGTTATCGGATCCGACGGATCAAAGAAAGGTGACATAAAGATAGATACTTATGCGGATGCGCTCTGCAGGCTTTCCGACGGCAGGGTGGCATACACAGACACAAGTGACGTGAACGCAAAGCTCGTAATAATGGATGGTGCCGCTGTTCAGAAGGGTGAGGAGATCACGCTGACGGGTTCGGGATATATCAGTGACGTGGCTAAGATGTCCGACGCCGAGTATCTTACAAACGACAGCAACGATGCGGTTAAGATCAATGTTCAGACCGGCGAGAGCGAGAAATTCTTTTCATGGCTTGACAGCAACATCATGGGCAGCGATGTGAGAGAGTTTACGGTGCTCTCCGACGGCAGGATCGGTGTGTACATGGAAACATACGGTGCCGAAGGCAGCCGCTGCGAGCTGGCTGTGCTGCATGAGATCAGCGAGGAAGAGGCAAATTCGGTAACGCCCATCAACGCAGTATGTTTTTACGCCTCATACAAACTTCGTGCACAGGCGCTTGATTTCAACAGAAAACATTCCGATTACCGTATCTCCATTACGGAGTATTATGATTACACAGACGAGTCCGTAAAATATGAGGACGCCATAAACTCATTCGTTACCGACTGTGCTACTGATTCGAGCATAGATATCATAATGTTCGAGAGTTACAGCCAGATGCTGGATTTCGCAGACAAGGGTCTTTTAGTAGACCTCAAACAGTACATGACAGGCGACGGTGAAGTTAATGCCGACACCGTGATCCCCGCAGTACTGAATGCCTGCACCTACAGGGGCAGCCTTGCGGCTTTGCCGTCGGATTACAGTGTCCGTACTCTTATGGCGAGAGCTTCCGTTACAGGCGGCGGTAAAGGCTGGACTACAAAGCAGTGCCTCGATGCGGCAACTGCCACAAATGCCAAGGAGATAATTCCTTATATGGACAGGGCAACGGCATTAAATTATCTGGTAAGCTTAAATTATCAGGAGTTCATCGACCTTGAGAATGCAACCTGCAACTTCAATAATGAAGACTTCCAGGGCGTGCTGGAACTTTCGGCCAAGTTCCCGCAGGAATATCAGTACGATGAAGAGAGCAACATGTTTGATGACTTCCGAAGCGGAAAGGTCCTGACACGCTATGTGTCACTTCCGAACTTCAATGATGTGCAGGAGGCCACCGCTGTCTGCGGAGAGCAGATAGCTTACGTTGGTTATCCGACTTCAAACGGCAACGGAGCCATGATGAGCATTTCAGGTATCTTAGGTATCACAACAAACTGCAAGAATCCCACAGTCGCATGGGATTTCATGCATAACATGTTCCTTCCTGAGGAAGAGAGTTCCGGAGATTATTACAACGGTTCGATCTTAAAGACGGAGCTGGATAAGTACCTTGAATCTGCAAAGACATGGACCGACAGAGGCACCGTAGCTATTGAGGGTCATGAAGTTGAACTTAAGACACCTACCGATGCGGAGATAACCGAGATGCGCGAGCTCATCGAGGGAGCAACGGCTGTTATGGATTCGGTTCCGTCCTCTATCATGAACATCATCTCGGAGGAAGCGGCTGCATATTACAGCGGCGAGAAGATCGCATCCGATGTTGCGGCAGTAGTACAGAGCAGGGTTGACATATATCTTAGTGAGACACGTTAGTCAGGTTGTAAAATGCAGGGAAAAAATTTGATCAAAAAAATTAAAAACTTAAAGATCCACCCGGCGTTTTTTCTGTTACCGAGCGCGATAGGAATGCTGGTGTTCTTTGTGATACCTTACGGCATAATGGTGTATTATTCATTTTTGGATAATCCCATCAGAAAACGGTTCGTAGGTATTGCGAATTATCAGACGGTAGGTGCGAACAGAGCGTTCCAGACTGCTGTCAACAACACCTTCATGTTCACGGTAGTGGCAGTCCCCATGGCGGTGATCCTGGGGCTTATTCTTGCGCTTTTGATGGACGAAAAGATTCCGGGCAGGAGTTTTTTACGCAGCAGCATGCTTACACCTCTTATGGTGCCCACTGCTTCAGTCGTACTGATATTCCAGGTTCTGTTCGATTACAACGGAGTGGTCAACAAATACATTACCGCTCACGGTCTGGATCGTGTGGATTTCCTGAAATCATCTTACGGCATGATAGTGGTGGTCATACTTTTCCTTTGGAAAAATCTGGGTTACATCATGGTGCTGTTTTTGTCTGCTCTGGGCAATGTCCCGGAGGACGTGCTTGAAGTTGCGAAACTTGAAGGCTGTAATGTATGGCAGGTGTTCTGGGTTGTGAAAGTAAGATATCTTTCACCCACCATCGTTTTCACCACGATGTTATCCATGATCAACTCCTTTAAGGTATTCCGTGAGGTGTACCTGTTGACCGGAGAGTACCCATTCGGTACAATGTACATGTTGCAGCATTACATGAACAATACCTTCGCTTCCGCCGATTATCAGAAGCTTTCCACGGCAGCGGTATATATGTCCGCATTCATGGTCATCATCATAGGATTGCTGCTGTTTGCGGAGTTTCATTTCGGAAAAGACTTTGAAGACAGCTAAATGGAAAACCGGAATATTATGAATAATACAGAGATAGTTGAAAATCAGGAAAAAACAGAAGACCGGATAAATACCGAAAACACGCACAATGCGGAAAAGGCGTCCATGGCGGAAAAGATGGCCAGCATAGAGCATCTTGCGGTTTTGGATACTCCGGCACCAAAAAGACGCCGGAAAAAGCGGCTGATCAAAAAAGAGCATGCAAAAGTTATACGATTTATAGCAGCTCTCATGATAGCGCTGATATTCTTGGCGCCCATAGTTTTCACCATGGCAAATTCCTTTATGTCATCCGCCGAGATATCGTCCAACTACGGAGCGGTATTCCAGAAAACAAACGCCGGCGGAAAAGTATATATAGGAAAGACGGTTAACTTAAAACTCATACCGGATATCGTAAGTTTCAGCCAGTATATCACGGTGCTCTTCAAGAGTCCGGATTATCTGCTGAAGTTCTGGAACTCGGTGATACTGGTAATGCCCATAGTGATATTCCAGCTGATAGTGGCGTCGCTGGCATCATACGGATTTACGAGGACAAAGGGAAAGGTAAGTGCGATAATCTTCTTTGTTTACGTTATACTGATGATGATGCCTAACCAGGTTACACTGGTGCCGAACTACATCGTGCTTCAGAAACTGAATCTGCTGAATACAAATATGGCGATCTGGTTTCCCGGAATTTTTTCTCCTTTTTCCGTATATCTTATTACAAAGTATATGCGACGAATACCGAAATCCATATTCGAGGCGGCGCGTATCGACGGAGCGGGAGAATGGAGAACCTTCCTATATGTATGCGCGCCCATCGCAAAGGGCATAACGACAACCTGCGGAATTCTGGTATTTGTGGATTACTGGAACATGGTTGAACAGCCTCTGCTGTTTTTCAGTGATCCGGATAAGTACCCGCTGTCCATATTCCTGTCGAAGATCAATGCGGGAGAGGTTGGACTTGCATTTGCGGTTGCGGTAATATATATGGTGCCCAGCATCCTGATGTTTT
>JAEEGL015360218.1_pt1 | contig 10938 bp, 6 predicted proteins | sample 9134231 | NCBI WGS metagenome assembly JAEEGL01 (sample SAMN16246548, study PRJNA631951) | gut metagenome | biome: gut microbiome; feature: rumen; material: fiber-attached | host: Bos | place: Iran: Karaj | collected 2018-10 | reverse complement strand
GCGGACTACCTGGCGCACGCCGAAAAGGAGGACGGGACCATGGCCACGCGCGCGGACGCGATATCCGCCATCATGCGACGCGCGCGCGAGGAGGGCGTCGCCACCGGCAAGGGCGGCCTCACGGACCCAGGCAGCGCCGTCCGCGCCAAAGTCGTCGCGGACACCAACGCCGCAATGGCCGCCGGCTACTGCCAGCGGCGCGCCCAGGGGACGCGCGGCGCACGCCTCGCCTTCCCGGCGCTGCGCCTCGTCCGCGTCGAGGACCGCGACAAGAAGCGCGACTGGATGTCGCGCTGGAACAACGCGCGCCAAAGCCTCGGCGCGGCCTCGTCCGCGACCGTCGCCGCCTCGCAGGGAGGACCGTTCGTCGCGCTCAAGGAGGACCCGATATGGTCCGCCATCAGCCGTTTCGGGACGCCGTACCCGCCGTTCGACTTCAATTCCGGGATGGGCGTCGAGGAGGTCCCCTTCGAAGAGTGCAAGGCGCTCGGCCTCGTCACGGACGACTACGATCCCCGGGGCGACATCGACGACGGCTTCAACCGGCGCATGGAGGCCGAGCTTGAGTTCAAGGGCGAGAACGACCCGGAGTGGAAGTGGCTCAAGAAGGCCTACGGCGACCAAATCACCCGCGATGGCAACAGAATAACCTGGAGTCCGGAAGATGGCAGGCCATGAAGTCACAATCGACGTCGACGACCTGGAGGCGCGCAAGCTTCTGGACGACGCCGCCTCCGACGAGACGCGCAAGGCCGTCCTCGAGGCAGCCGGCGCTTCGATGCGGGCCGACCTGACCAGGCATTTCCGCGACCGCGAGAAGGAGCCGGTCGACAACTCCGTCTGGCCGAAGCTGGGGCAGAAGTTCCCGAAGCGCTACTTCTGGTCCGGGACGCGCGGCAACTCCGTCGCCGAGGCCATCCGCGAACCGAGAATCGATGGCGACACCGTCACGGTCAACATTGACTCGCCCGCCCTTGAGCACAAGATCGCCGAAAACCCGCCGCCGATCCGTCCGGGCGCGGGACGCAAGTTTCTCGCCGTCCCGGCGAACGCCCGCGCGGCGGGATGGGACGGACGCCCGACCGACTTCAGGGGCGCGGGCGAGATGGCCTTCGCCTTTGCCCGTGCCTCCGACGATCCCAACCGCTGGGTGCCGGCCCTCGTGGCGCACACGCATTACCAGCGCCAAATCACAAAAGGCAAGAACAAAGGCCAGCTCGCCGTCGCGCGGGCCGGGCAGACCGCCACCCACGGCGCTGGCGAAGTCCAGTTCTGGCTTATCCGCGAGGCCAAAACAAAGCACGACCCGAAGGCGCTGCCGCCCGAGGACGCACTTGCGGAGTCGGCGCGGATCGTCGCCCTCGGCGTCTTCGCCAGACTGACTGGAGGCAGGCCATGACCGCAGTCGAAATCCTTTTGAAAATCAAGGCGCTCTTCGAACGCAAGGGCGTCGACGAGGCCAGGGAGTCCGTCGACTCCCTCGGAAATGCCGGCAAGGAGGCCGGAGCCTCTGCATCGCAGGGGATGTCCGACGCCTCCGACGCGGCCAAGGAGGCTGGCGACGCCGCCTCCGAAGGCATGGGCAAGGTCGCGGACGCCGCCGGGGAGGCGGGCGACGCGCTCAAGCAGGCTGGCGACTCCGCAGGGCAGATGGGGAGCCAAACAGCCTCGGCGGCCATTCTCACCGCTGGCAACATCTCGAAGGTCACGGCCGCCGTAACAGCTCTCTACGGCATCTTCAAGATGGTCAACGATGCGATCATCGAGGGCCAGCACAGACTCGCGGAACTTAAGATCGACAATATCGAGGCCGGCGTTGAAGGCAACAGGGCGGCCGTGGAGAGGCTGGCCCGCGCCTACGAGTCAGCCTCGAAGATGCGCTCGCTGCTCTCTTCGGCCCAGTCGGCCGGCATCGACATGGCCCGTCAGGAGCAACTGGCGTTTTTGGAATTGGAGAAGGCGCGCGAACTGGCCTCCGCCAAGGACGATGACGAACGCAGACGCATAGAACTCCGCTATGCGGCCCAGGCGCGGGAGGTCAACTACGCCCGCGACGAAGAGGCCTACCAGGCCGAAAGAAATGCGTTGGCGGATGAATACGAAGCCACTGGGCGGCAGCTCGACGATTTGCGAGAACATCTCGCCGAACTGAACGAAGCCTTCGCCGAAGCCAACGAATCGGCCATGGACAAGAACGAGATAGCGGGCATCCTGGGCACAGGGAAGGACGCTGAAAAGTGGCGCGCCGAAGCTGACAGGCTTTTCGCCGTGGCAAAGGATTACAAAGCACAGATTAAGGAGACTTCCGGCACCATCGCCAACCTTGAGCAGCGCCAGGAGGAACTAAAGATTGCGAGCGACAGAAACAGTTCCGCTCGTTTCTCTTCGCTCCTCCGGAATCAGGCCGCACAGACAACCGAGTCGACCGCCTCGCGCGACCTTGAGAAGTCCATCGCCGACCGCAAGGCCGAGGAGGAGCGGAGGCAGAAAGAGGAGACGGAGCGCGCAAGAATTAATGCCGAGAGGAAAAGACTGGGTGCAGAAATAGACTCAGCCAGAGAGCAACGCGACAAAATGCAGGAGGATTATCGCGCGACGAGGGAGAAGTTTGCAGCTCCGCTCGCCGCCGCGAGGGAGAAGACCAGGACGGCCGAGCGGGTTGCACAAGACTCAGCCAAGGCGTATGGCATGCTGCGTCGCGGCGGAACCGACTCGACTGCCGGAGGCTATGACAAGGTCGTTGCCGAAAACAACCGCCGCGCACAGGCAGCGCGCGATGAGGAGGCGGCGCTGGAACGTCAAATGAACACCACCCTTGAAGCGATTTCCGGCGGCATCGGACGCATGAACGAGAAACTCAAGGAACTGGACAGAAAGGTGAAGTTGCTAACCAACGGATAACCGACATGGCATACTGGCTGGAAATAGGAACTGACCCGGCGCGCACCCTTGCCGACCTCAAGATCTCCAACGCGAATCTTGAATACCGCGCCAACGGATTCGATGAGCTGACATTCGTTCGCGACGCCGCCGTAACGGACACGCCCTGGAACTACGGCACCACCGTCAGGCTCTGGACCGCCGCGAGCGGCGGCGACTGCCTCTTTGTCGGTGAGGTGTCCGACGCGCAGATCCTCGGCGACACCGACGAGGGCATCGTCCACTCCTACACCTGCCGCAGCCTCCTCGCCCGCCTCGAAACGCTCCAGTACACCCAGGCCGCAAGCGCCTACAACGAGGCTTCCACCCCGTCCGTCTCCTCATTTCAGGAGCCAAAGGTGGTTCTCGGCATGTCGGGATCCACGCGCCGGACCTCCGGCCAGCAGATCGCTGACATACTAGGCTACGCCGTCAACCAGTGCGGCCTCTCCCTCTCGGTGGACTCGTCCGTTTCAAGCGCCGGTTCGCAATTCCCGCTGGACCAGCGCGAAAACATTTCATGCTGGGAGGGCGTCGTCTGCTGTCTCCGCTGGATTCCCGCCTACACGCTCTGGGTCGACTACTCGGGCGGCACGGCAACCGTCAAGCTCACGCGGTACGCCAACCTAACCTCGACGACGCTCGCCGCCGCCGGCGGTGTACTCAAGAACATCCGGGCAACGCCGCGCAGCGACCTGGTAAAGCCGGGTGTCAACATCTTCTACCGCAAGACCTTCACCAATGACGGCGTCACGCGCGAGCAGCGCTTTGTCCGCAGCGCCGGGACATCGTCCGCCGCCGACGCACTAAACCTCTACATCGACCTCGAGGGATCTACGCGCCAGACCGTCAGCCAGGCCGTCGTCGTCTCCGACTACCCTAGCTTCGCCAGCCTTACGGCCTCCGACACTAAGGCCTGGGTTCTGTCAAAGGTGCCTTGGATCAACAACCTCGCCTCCTGGACGATAACCGGCATTACTCGAAGCGGCAACCACAACTACTCCCGCGAACTCGTCGGCGGACAAATCGCCAGCTGGATGACCGTCGGCCACGAAACGGAGTTCATAACCGTCGACGTCGACTACGAGATTCAGCAGAACGGCGTGGTCGTCGAAAAGGCCTCCACCTCCATCCCCATAGAATGCGTAAGCACCTCCGCCACGAGCAAGACCTACCGGCGCACCGTCTCCTATGACTCTGGGGAAAGCATCCCCGACGGCCTTGAAACGGCCGTTTATGCAGCCTGGTCTATCCTCCACTGGGACGGATCGCTGACCTCGGACATTGAAAAGTGCGGCTGGATCCGGCCTGGAATGAAAATCAACATCTCCGGCTCGGCCTCGTCGCTCGCCTCGATGGGCGCCGTGGTCCAGTCGGCCGGCATAGACCTCGCCACCGGCGAGCTTTCGCTGTCATACGGCACCTGCCGCGGGCTTGAGGCCGACTCGCTCGTCGCCCTCTACCGTGCCACGCGCGGACGCCGCTACGCCTGGTCCGTCCACTCCCAGATATCCTCCGGCGACGACGCCAGTTCCGTCGACGGCGGCCACTTCAACAACGCCAACACCTCGCCTTCGCTCTCCAAGGCCGCCGAGCGCATAGCCGCTGCCGACTCCGGCAATCGGACTCACATAATAGACCTCAAGCCCGGCAGCATATCCTTCGGCACGGCCGGCGACGCCTCCGCCCAGACCATCCAGCCCCGCGAAGTGCGCGTCATCGTCAACGACAACGGCACACTCAAGGCCCAACTCGCCCAGGTACTCTGCGGCGTTCCCTATGGTACTGCTGAATCTGTCGGAGGAGGAGGCACACCTTCCAACCCTGCAAATTATAAAACGCTGGGAAGCGACCAGGAAGGAACTGAAACCGCCGATGCTACGACTTGGACTGCCGGCGAGGTCGATAACAATCAAAATATCCTCGGGCTTAAGGTTTGGGTCGTGTCTCGTGTAGTGTACAACCATGAGGGCAACTGCATTCTCTATGCTTTTGTCCGATGCCTTACTTTTACTCCCGGGGGCCAACTCTATTCCGCTTCCGGTGAAACTCGCGTTGAGGTGGAGGTCCCCGCATACGAATGAGTCATCATTTGTTAAGAAACCAAAACGGTCATTTGCTGCGCGTCGACCACCGCGTTTATGAACAGGGATACGTACTTGACTTGCCTACGCACCTCCTTCGCGGCACAGATAAACAAGCGATTCTAACTTCTCAAAGAATGTGGCCGATAAGTGCTTCCGTGACTAACGGTTCCTCAAATTATAATTACACTACCAGTTTGCCGTCTTTTGCGCAAGTGACAAGCTCTCTCGAATCTGGTTATTCAACCAATGCCCCAAGTGCATACTGGGTCGGCAGCCGCGGATCGAGATGGGCATCGGGATCATGCGCTTCTGCTAATGTGTGGAATGCCGACATTGGTCGAGGACTGGAATATCGATACAATTTTTCGATAACAGCGCGGTTTTACAATTTTAATTGGCCTACTGGTTTCCATGAAGTTCCAGCGATAAGTTTTACCGCCAACGCCACTTTTCTAAACAGAGGTCTGTCGTCTGTTTGTTTCCGTGCCTTTGCTTGTGATTCGGTTCGTATTGGCGGAACTTCTACACAGCCGCACTATAGATTTAACCCCACGCCCGCTACACTTGCGGACTTGGATGCATTGCCTGGGGGATATGTCATGCAAGCCAATTCAAGCATCCCCGATACACAAATCGTTATCTATGGCCCATTTGAAAAGAAAGAATACCTGACAGTAGTGGCATATCCCGAAGATTTTGCAGTGCCATATCAGAATCCACCTCCTCAATCCGGCCAAGAAGCCCATTTCGAGGGCTACGCTAATGTAGAGGTGCTGACATCATCTAACTCGGCGCCTACTGCCTGGGTAATCGGTTAGCTGCCCTTTCCCGACGATAAACTTCCAAGACGATTCAGGCGCCGTGCAATGGTCTTGCATGGCGCCTGAATTGTTTCTGCAAATTCTCAACAACTTGGAAACTTCTCTCAAGCTGCGCGGCAAAATACAGCGCCACCCGCGTTCGGAATTCTATCTCTGTTTAGCTACTCGGCGAGTTTGTCGGCCATGTAGCGGGTGCGGAGGCGGGCGACTTCGTATTCGATGTCGCGCCAGCGTGGAAGGGCCTCTTCGGCGACCTTGAGCACGTCCTCGTCGCTCATGTCGACTTTGACGAGCGGCAGGTAGGCGTCAAGTTCCGCGAGCAGTGGCTCCACGCACTTCTTGTAGAATTCGGGATCGCCGAGGACCGCGTCGCTCCAGCGACCTGCGGAACCCATGCCGTCCTTGCTCTTGGCGGATTGGTAACCTCTGCGGACATGGAAGATGACGCGCTTGAGTATCTCGATGCGGGCCTTCTCCGGCAGATCGAAGACGAGCTTGCCCCAAGTGGAGCGTCCATGGATTGACTCCGTGCCGTTCCACGCGGCCTTGTCGGCGCGGCCCCAGTGAATGTTCTCAAACTCCCAGACCGTCTTGTCGGCGGGAATCAGCGTGGCAAGGGCATTCCATGAGATCATGATGTAGGAGACGGCCGAATGGTCCGTGAATGCGGTTTCGGACTTGTAGAGCGTGCGGTCGTTGTTTCTGATGCGCCGGTGGCCCGTGGTGTTGTAGGTGGTGTTGAAGAAGCCGACGGAGGCATTCGGGGCGACATCCATGAGCAGGCAGTAATACGGCTGGTTTTCGCCGGGGGCCAGATACGCCTCGTAGGTTCCGCCACCGAGGAAGCCGGCCGCCATCTGGTCGGCCTTTTCATCGGGGGCCTCGAACCTGAAGTGGATGCCGAATGCGTCGCATGCGATCTCGATTGTCGGGACCGGAGCGTCCTTCGCGGCCTTCTCGGAGCCGATTCCCTCGCCCCGGTTGCCGGTGGCGACGTCAGTGGCGAGGAATTCCATGCTGCCGCCATACTGGCGGTTCATCAGCTGGGCCTCGGGCTTCGGGTCGATCTTGTCCCAGCCGCCTAGGCCGGTGATGGGCTTTTCGCTGTAGTGGACGACGTATTCGCGCTTTTGCACGGGAACGAAGAGGGACTTGCGGTAAGTGGCCAAAGCACGGGAGATCGGCTCGTTTGCGCCGGTGACGGTTGCACCGCCGATGCGGTTCAGACGCGAGAGACGGGTCTTCTGCGGGAGTCCCCCGGCGAATTTCTCGTCGGCGGCGCGAATGGCCTTGACAATGGAGTCCTCGTCACCCTTGAGCGGGAGGATGGCGGCCATCATGTTGAGCTGGTAGAGCTCCGCAGGGTCCTGCGTCACATTCCATTCAATGGCGTCGCGGCAAATCTTCGCCGCGGCGTCGAAATCGTACCCGGCGCAAAACGCGTTGGCCGCGTACTGCATGACGGCGAAAGACCAGGTCTTTCCAGTGGCCTTGTGAATGCCATCAAGCATGGTGTAGGCGCGGCAGACGGCGTCGAAGTTGCCGCTGAACGAATAGGAGGAACCGCCACGCGCGGCGATCATGTCCGTGAGTATCTTGACGGCATCGTTGGTCGTGGCCTCGGTCGTGCCGATGACGACGGGCAGATAGCGCTCGACAAGTTTCGGCTCGGTGATGAAGAACCAGCGCCAGGCGGCGACGCGGTCGGCGCGCGGGGCCGATTCATCCTCAAGAACCTCGCGGTAGATGCGCTTTGCGGTGGGACGATCGTCGAGGAGGCCCGCGCTGATGCTTGCCGCCTCAATGCGGTTGCCGTTCATCAGCGCGAAGGCGCGGGCTTCTTCATGTCGGTAGAAAGTCTTGTATGCGGCGAGGATGAGGGCGTTGACGCGCTTCTTCATGTCGGGAGTCGAGTTGAAGCGAAGGGGTACCTTGTACGCCTCGATCGCGGCCTCGCATTCGTCGCGCATGATGAAGCTCTTCCCGATCATCTTCGCGATATCCTCCAAGTGCGCCGGCGTGTTGTCGGGGAATTCGTAGCAGGATTCCAGGATTGCGTTTGCCCCGATTCCGTCGCCCTCCGCGCGCTTGCATTCGGCGAGATGGCTGCCGGCGGCGATACGCACCCAGGCGAGCGCGTTGGTGTTGTTGAAAAGGGCCGTGGCCGTGGCAAAGGCGTCAGCGCGGGCGCTTTCCCCTGCCGCGCGCTGGTTTTTCAGGATTTCGCCCTCAATGCGGGCGGCTTCGCGGGCAAGGATGGCCGACCCCGCTTCCGCGAGCAATGCGCGGACATGCTGGACGGGGGCGAGCTTTTCCGCCGGAGTCGGCATCCCGCGATACCATTCGAGGCAGTAGATGCCGCAGTTGAAGCGATCCCCGAACGGCAGGAACGAGTTGGTGAGGCCATCCCACGTGTATTTGCGGATGTCCGCGCCGACCTGGGGGCGGCAGACGTGTATGGAGTGTCCGACCAGACGGTAGTGGACTTCGCCGCGCTTCCTGGACGACGTCGGGAGGGCGTCCGCCTTCAGGAGGATTTCCGTTGCGAGCTTGTTGTCCTTTTTCGCTTGCGCGATGGATGTGGCCAGAAGCGCCGCGTCGGCGCGCCAGTCGGGAAGGGACTTCTCGTCGTCCATGATTTCGAGGGCGAGGCGCAGCGCGTCATCTTGGCGGCTTAGCTTTTCCCTGAGGGTGCGGGCGATGCGCATGCGCACGCCGTGGAGAGTGTTCGAGGCCATTGGGATGGCCAGCTCGGCCATCGACGCGGCAAGGGCGTCGTCCCAGCGGCCGATCCGCTCCAAAGCCTCGCGTTTGCGCTCTGTCCATTCCAGACGGTCCGCGGTGGCGGTCTTGGGAATGGCAAGAAGAGCGTCGCAACGCTCGACGACCTGCGTCCACGCCTTGGCCGACATGGCGTCCTTGAGCGCTTTAAGCGCCTCTTCGGGGGCCTTGTCCGCGACCTCTGCGGCGACAGGGGCCACGGGCTTCACGGACATGAACGAAAACGGCGCGGCCTCGTCTGCGGCGAGAACCATGCACGGAAGAATGGCTGCTAAAATGTAAGCTTTCATAGTTGAAGGGGTTGAAAGGGTTGAAGGGTTGAAATCAACGAATAAGCGAACAAACGAATCAACGAATAAACGAGTTACCGTCCGAGCCTCTGGCAGAGGTCGAGGATATGGCGCGTCATCTCCGTGCGGCAGACATCGAGGTCGACGTTCTCGCGGTTGAGTCCGGCGAGATACTGGAGCGCGGTGGTCCCCGCGTAGCGCGTCTTGATGTCCTTGGACTTGGCGGCCTCGCGGGCGAGGGAGGTCATGAGCGTGGCATAGCGGATGTCGTCGATGCCCTCGCGGAAACCCTCCCACTGGATCGTGTCGATTACGCCGTCGCCCGTGCCGTAGGCGAAGACCATCGGCTTGTAGGTGGTGCGGTCGTCGTTGAAGGAGCCGAAGTGGTGCGCGTAGTTGCAGAAGGCGCTGTATCCGGCAAGATACGCGGCGATGCCGTACTGGCGGCGGTTGAAGGCCGGATTTTCGGGACCGATGTGCATGTCGGCGTACCATGCGATGTGCGACTGCCCGATGCGGTTCCACAGGACGACCGAGGATTCGTCCTCGGGCCACTTGGCGACGTTGTGCCAGTCGTACAGGTATCCGGTCTTGTTGAAGACCTGGTTGCCGCCGGCGATGATGAACTTGAAGCCGTACTTCTGGTACGCCTCGTAGATCGGGCGGTTTCTCTCAAGCCAGCTGGCCGGAGGCTCGTCGCCCATGCCGACGAAGAAATTGTGGTGGCCGAGGCGCTTGTCCCAGAATACCATCTGGCGGCGCGCCTGCGCCTCCAGGAAGTCGGGGGCGCGCGAGGAGGCGTCCACGCCGATTCCGCCGACTATCGCGTCCGTGCGCATGCCTACGTCCTCCATCACCTTGAGCGTGTAGAGGCCTTCCGTGTTGGCGCCGCCGCGCACCCAGTGCATGTCCTGGTTGTGCTCGACCTGGTCGCGCAGGACTGCGACGAGCTGCTTGCGGGCGAGCTCAAGATCGCCGCCGTTGTAGCTCATGATGATCCCCAGCGAAATGTAGCTGTAGGAGCAGACGTAGAAGTCGCGGTCCGGGTCGAGGTAGGCCTTGGGCTTGGGCAACTCGAAGGGGAGGACTGTAACGGTTACCGGGATTTCGCCAAGGGACTTGCCGGCATTGTCCGTGAGCTTGACTGCGCCGCGGTATGTGCCTTCGGCAATGTCCGGCGTCACATGGGCGGTGAGGAAGAAGTTGCGGAAGCGCCCCTCCTTGAGCAGAACTGGCTGAAGCGTCGCGGCGTCATGGAAGTCCGGGCGCATCGACTGGAAGCCGTGGGTGCTCTCCCAGTGGTCGTAGAAGCGGCCGTCGAACTGCCGCGGCGGGTTGAGCCAGCGCTCGGTGACTTTGCCGTCCTTGTCGACGAGGCGGGCGTAGTTGGCCAGTTTCTCCTCGTCGACGCGGATGAGATCCTCGTCATTGAGCAAAAGCTCGGGGCAGAGTTTGAAGCCGGTGTCGCCGAAGTAGCTGTACCAGCCGTTCTTGTTCTGGCACCAGACCTTGACGACCTTGAGGTCGAGCTTGTCGGCCGGGAAGACCTGCCCCTTGGCCGTCTTGAACGGCGAGAGCGAGAATTTGACCTTGCCAAGGTCGGAAAGCGGGTAGACAAGGAAAGAGCCCGGTTCATACTCGCCCTTTGCGGAAACGATTCGCACCGGCGCGGACGCCAGACCGTCGATCGGGTAGACATCCTCAAGGCGCTGCACGTCGCTCATGGGCGGCACCGCGTAGTATACGAACGGCGCCGAAGGAACCGCGTTCGAAACGTCGCTGTAGACACGCTCGGCGAGAACTGCGGCCTCTCGGTTCTTGGCCGCGTCCTTCTGGACGCGCTCCAAGTGCTCCTTCATCGGGCCTGCCGGAAGCCCGGCCTTGACCTGCGCGGCCAATGCTGCGACCTCCTTGTCCTGTCTCGCCGGGGAAAGTCGCTCTATCTGCGCCCTGCCTGCGGCAGGTGCAAGCGCGATAAGCGCCCCTGCGGCTCCTAATGCCATTTTCAGTACGTTCATGTGGGTCTCCTGAGTGTGTTCG
>JAEEGL014418991.1_pt1 | contig 10938 bp, 8 predicted proteins | sample 9134231 | NCBI WGS metagenome assembly JAEEGL01 (sample SAMN16246548, study PRJNA631951) | gut metagenome | biome: gut microbiome; feature: rumen; material: fiber-attached | host: Bos | place: Iran: Karaj | collected 2018-10 | reverse complement strand
GGAGGCATTACATTTTCCAATAATACCTTCAACGTCACAGTACAGGTGAAAGAAAGCAAGAGTGGGGGCAAAGTTCTTTCTGAGATCCAATTTATTGTTAATCCTTTTGTTTCAGAAATACCGGATATAAAGTGATATTAAAAAATAAAGCTCCTTGCTATTCATAATTACCCAAGTGGGATTTATGAAGAGTAAGGAGCTTTTTAATACTGAGAAATTTAGTGCAGTACGTAGCTATTCAAAATTTCTTTAATCCATCTTTAATAGCAAGCGAGCCTGTTTTTCTGCATCCTCTCTGGAAACATTCTGAAGTTCCATTATCGAGAGGGTGACATTTTCGAAATTAGTTTGTTATAATATGCTATCAGTCGGTCTGCAATGTCTTTATCCCTTTGCATAGAATCTACTAATTCAAATATCTGGACATCTTCATTTTTATCAATTATTATCGTTTCCGGCTTTGCGTCAGAAGTTTCTCCACAAAGATATTCAGGAGAAACATTAAATGTTTGAGCAATAAAACAAATTGTTTGATATGAAGGAGACCTTTGACCGCTTTCATATCGTCCATATCCCATTGCAGACATATTGAGCATTTTAGCAGCTTCTGTTTTGTTGATTCCCATAGATTCTCTTACTGATATAAGTCTTTCCGGATTTAAATTCATTTAAAAACTCCTTGTTGACAGTAACCAATGGTTATGTTATTTTATAGTAACCGATGGTTATATAATAATTGAAAAAAGATTTTTACGCAAGAATAGTTGTGATTATCACATAAACTAATATATTTATTGAAATTTGAAAGGTTTTAAAATAAGTGATTCATATAAATATTCCAACAATAAAAGCAATAAGCAAAGGTGCTAATTCAAAGACTAATAAAGGTAGAAATAATACAACACTATATTCAATTTATGCATCATCTGCATTAAATTACAATGATATGCTCAGAGAAGCTACTGAATACGAGATGGGCAATTGGGTCGAACATACTACTAAATGGATTCAAAGAAAGCCAACTACAAATACTAAAAAGTATGGTAGAGGTACTATAGTAATGCTAGATTTTGGTGCTACTAATTATGGAAGTGAGCCATCATATCAGCATCCTGCAGTTATTATCGCAGAGAATACTTTATTTGTCCTGGTAGTACCAGGTAGTAGTAAGAAATATGGAAGGGGATTCTCGGACGTTATTGATGCCAATACATCAGATGGTTTTTATACTAATACTGGTGTTCAAAGTAAAAGTTATCGTTGGGTTAGCAAAAGTAGGATTGATTCTATAGTTGGTAAAGCAAGCTCAAAGTTACTAGATGAAATTGATGAATCAATATTGAAAGATGTCCCAACACATAAGAAATTGATACACAAATATAAATGCGACATTGAAAATTTAAAAAATGAAAAAGAAGAACTACAAAATAAGATTAGGAAATATGAGAAAATAATAACAACTAATGAAAATGCTATTAAATTGTTGGAAGCTGAATTGACAGAAAAAAACGAAAATGATATTATTAAAGTACAGAAAGGCGTAACGCCGGATTGCTCACATTAATTGTGATTTGAGGAGAAAAGCATCAGAGAAATCTGGTGCTTTTATTTTTTTGCTTTTGAGTTTGAAATATAGATTAAAAAGCTCCTTACTGACCAATCCTGTAGGATTATTTTCAGTAAGGCGCTTTTTATATGTTTTATGAAATTGCTTTATCCTCAGCCTGTTCGTAGTCTACACTTGCTTTTTGGTGGGCGGTAGAGAGCATGAGCTTAATTCTGTTGAGCTGATTAACTTCGCTGGCACCGGGATCGTAGTCGATGGCTACGATGTTGCAATCAGGATACAGGTGTCTCATCTGCTTGATAACACCCTTACCGACTACGTGGTTAGGCAGGCAGCCAAAGGGCTGTGTACATACGATGTTTGAAGCACCTTCTTTGATGAGCTCGACCATCTCGCCTGTAAGGAACCAGCCTTCACCTGTCTGGTTACCGATGGAAACGATGGGCTTAGCATATTCAACGAGCTTATAGATGCTTGTAGGTGCATCGAAGTGTACGCTGTTCTTAAATGCTTTTGCAGCACCGCCGCGAAGCTTCTCAAGAGCATAAATTCCTGCTCTGCAGAAAGCTTTTGTTTTCTTGCTTGTACCAAGATAGTCTGCTTTGTAAATCTGGTTGTAGAAGCAGTAGAGCATGAAGTCCAAAAGATCAGGAACAACTGCCTCAGCGCCTTCTGATTCAAGAAGCTCTACAAGGTGATTGTTAGCAGCGGGAGCAAACTTAACAAGGATCTCACCAACTATACCTACTCTTGGCTTAACTTCATCTGTGATCTCAATACGGTCAAAGTCTTCAACTATCTGGCGGCACATTTTCTGGAATTTGACAAAGCTCATGTGCTTAGCAGATACAAAATCGATACATTCTTTCTTCCACTTTTCATGAACTGCTTCGACAGAACCCTTAACCTTTTCATAGGGACGCATGCGATATACGCATCTCATGAAAATATCGCCAAATACTGCAGCGTAAGCAGCTCTTTCCAACATCTCAAAGTTGATATGAAATCCCGGATTACTCTCAAGCTTACTAAGGTTAAGAGATACAACAGGAATATGCTCAAGACCTGCTTTTTTAAGAGCACGTCTGATAAATCCAACGTAGTTGGTAGCACGGCATCCGCCACCTGTCTGACTCATGAGGACTGCAGTTTTATTAAGGTCATATTTTCCTGAAAGCAACTCGTCCATGATCTGACCAACAACCCAAAGGGAAGGATAGCAGGCGTCGTTATTTACATACTTAAGACCCATATCAATTGCATGCTTATTGTCATTCTGCATTACGACCATGTTGTAGCCGCAGGCTGAAAGTGCATGCTCAAGGATGTCAAAGTGAATAGGTGACATCTGAGGTACCAGGATAGTGTATTTATCCCTCATGTCTTCTGTAAAGAGAACTCTCTTATGAGCTGTACTCTCAATTGTGCGTTCTCTAAAGCCCTGCTGTTTGCGTACTCTGATGGCAGCCAGAAGTGAACGAACACGAATTCTTGCACTTCCAAGGTTATTTACTTCATCAATCTTAAGGCAGGTGTAGATTTTATCTGAGCCTGTAAGGATATCATTAACCTGATCTGTTGTTACTGCATCAAGTCCGCAGCCAAAGGAGTTGAGCTGGATCAGATCCAGGTCATCTCTTGTGCGAACATAGCTTGCTGCTGCATAGAGACGAGAGTGGTACATCCACTGATCTGATACGATAAGCGGTCTCTCCGGAGCACCAAGGTGTGAGATGGAGTCCTCTGTAAGAACAGCCACGCCATAAGAACAGATCATATCAGGAATACCGTGGTTGATCTCAGGATCAACATGGTAAGGACGACCTGCTACTACGATACCGTGAGCATTGTTTTCCTTGATCCAGCGAAGAGTTTCTTCACCCTTCTTACGAACATCATCTCTGGCTTTTGCCATTTCATCCCATGCTTTTGTGGATGCAGCGATGATCTCATTTGCGGAAATTTCTGAGAATTCCTTAACAAGTGCATCTGTAACAGTTTTAAGAGATGCGAAGGACATGAAAGGATTTCTCAGCTTCATTTTGCCTTCTGTAATTGCTTCTACATTATTTTTAATGTTCTCAGAATAAGAAGTAACGATGGGGCAGTTATAGTGGTTGGTTGCGCCATCAACTTCATCGCGCTCATAAAACAGGCCGGGATAGAATATAAAATCAACGTTGTTTTTAATAAGCCACTCGATATGTCCATGAGAAAGCTTTGCAGGGTAACACTCAGACTCACTGGGAATTGATTCGATTCCAAGCTCGTAAATCTGATGAGTTGATCTTGGTGATAAAACAACGCGGTATCCAAGCTCTGTGAAGAAGGTAAACCAGAAAGGATAGTTCTCATAGAAATTGAGGACCCTCGGAATACCTACTGTACCTCTGGTTGCCTGTGCTTCATCAAGAGGCTTATAGGCAAATATTCTCTTATATTTATATTCGAACAGATTGGGAACACCTGCGGCGTTCTTGGTCTTACCGATACCACGCTCACATCTGTTTCCTGAGATGTGCTGACGTCCACCTGTGAACTTATTAATTGTAAGACGGCAGTGGTTTGTACAGCCCTGACACTTTGTCATGCTGGTTGTATACTCAAGCTTCTGAATCTGATCGATTGTAAGCATTGTGGTCTTTTCGCCGTTCTTTTCATGGAAACGATCTCTCGCAATAAGAGCAGCACCGAAAGCACCCATGATTCCTGCGATATCTGGTCTTGTAACCTGAGCACCTGATATTTTCTCAAAGGCTTTAAGGACAGCATCGTTATAGAAAGTACCACCCTGAACAACTATGTGCTCACCAAGATCCTTCGCATCAGATACCTTGATAACCTTGAAAAGGGCATTCTTGATAACGGAATAAGCAAGACCGGCTGATATGTCAGCTACGGAAGCGCCTTCCTTCTGTGCCTGCTTAACTCTGGAATTCATAAATACTGTACATCTAGTTCCGAGATCTACGGGAGACTCAGCAAAAAGGGCAACTTTGGCGAAATCCTGAACACTGTAATTAAGGGATTTTGCAAAGGTCTCGATAAAGCTTCCGCAACCTGATGAGCAGGCTTCGTTAAGCTGTACACTGTCTACTGTATTATTCTTGATATGAATACACTTCATGTCCTGACCGCCGATATCAAGGATACAATCAACCTCAGGATCAAAGAATGCAGCAGCGTTGTAGTGGGCGATAGTCTCAACTTCACCTTCATCAAGCATAAGAGCTGATTTAAGGAGTGCTTCGCCGTAACCTGTAGAACATGAGCGCGCAATTGTAACGCCTTCAGGCATAAGCTTATAAATCTCTTCAATCGAGCTGATGGCAGTCTTAAGAGGACTTCCGTTATTGCTTGAATAGAAAGAGTAGAGAAGGTCACCATCTTCAGATACAAGTGCACATTTGGTTGTTGTGGAACCTGCATCTATTCCAAGGAAAGCGTTACCCTTGTAGTTATCAAGAAGAGCAGTCTTTACTCTGTAGTTATTCTGCCTGTCAAGGAACTCGTTGTATTCCTTTTCTGATTCAAAGAGAGGCTCAAGACGTGAAACCTCGGCAGCCATTACAATCTTGTGTGAAAGCTTTCCGATCATATCTGTCATGGAGTAGTGAGTGTCCTCGCTGGCATTCATGGCAGAACCGATAGCAGCAAAAAGATGAGAATTATCTGTATCAATTACATGCTCATCATCCAGTGAAAGAGTGCGGATGAAGGCAGCCTTAAGCTCTGAAAGGAAATGCAGGGGACCTCCAAGGAATGCAATGTGTCCTCTGATAGGTTTTCCGCAGGCAAGTCCGCTGATGGTCTGATTTACAACTGCCTGGAAAATTGATGCAGCAAGATCTTCCTTTGTAGCGCCTTCATTAATAAGAGGCTGAATATCTGTTTTTGCAAATACACCGCAGCGGGCAGCAATTGTATAGAGGTTTTGATATTTTTTCGCATACTCATTAAGACCGGGAGCATCTGTCTGAAGAAGAGATGCCATCTGGTCTATAAATGAACCTGTACCACCGGCGCATATACCATTCATTCGCTGCTCGACGTTACCGCCTTCGAAATAAATGATCTTGGCATCCTCACCACCAAGCTCAATTGCTACATCAGTTTTGGGAGCAAGTGACTTAAGAGCAGTGGATACAGCTATAACTTCCTGTACAAAAGGAACTTCAAGATGACCTGCCAGTGTAAGACCGCCGGAACCTGTGATAACAGGGTGGAGTGTTACATTGCCGCATTTCTTGGCACAATCCTGAAGGAGTCCTAAGAGAGTCTCCTGGATATTGGCATAATGACGTCTGTAATCTGAAAAGATGATGTTCCTCTCAGCGTCGAGAAGTGCAATTTTAACGGTAGTTGAACCGATGTCAATTCCTAAAGTGTAATCTCTTGAAATCATGAATAAAACCTCTGAAAAAAATAAAATTATCTATTGTTTCTTATTTATAATGCACTAAAGCGCATTCCAATGAATTATACTATTGAAAGTCCTAAAAATCAATTGAGCAACTTTACAAGAAGTGCTTTTGTGAATGGGCTTAATTGTGCAATTCTTCCGTGCAAATGAATTCATGTTATGTTAAACTTTCATAGAATACAAAAGCGAGGTGAATCTTAATGAGTAATTTCGAAAAGAAATTTGGAAAATATGCAATAGATAATCTTACTATTAAGCTGATTATTTGCTATATCATAGGATACGTGCTGTCTTATGCGCCCTTGAAGGTGAATATTCTTGGATTTCTCACACTTAATCCTGCCCTTATTTTGAAGGGACAGGTATGGAGACTTTTTACCTGGATTTTTATCCCTCCCACTGAGTCTAATCTGTTTTTCATCCTTATAATGCTGTATTTTTACTATTCAATAGGAACGACCATGGAGCGCGTATGGGGTAAATACAGATATAATCTGTATATTTTCACGGGCTTTATCCTTATGATAGTAGCTGCATTTTTATCATATCTGGTTCTTTACTTCCAGTATGGCAGGGTAGCATCCTATGCAGCTGAGACAATGGTTTTCCTTTCAGCGAGCTTTAATACATACTATATAAATATGTCCATTTTGCTGGCTTTTGCAGCTACGTTCCCGGACAATGTGATTCTGTTTATGTTTATCATTCCTCTTAAGATGAAGTGGCTTGGAATATTCTATGCAGCATATCTTGTCTATGAGGCAGGTTCCTATATCTATCACGGTGTAGCTTTTGCCTGCTTCCCGATACTGGCTTCACTTTGTACCTTTGGAATATTCTGGCTTACATCCGGAAGATTTATGCATTTGAGGCCCAGAGAAGTTAAGAGACGCAATGAATTCAAGCGTTCCGTAAAAATGACACCTCCGGGAGTCACCAAGCATAAGTGTGCATTTTGCGGCAGAACAGAAGAGGATGATCCTAATCTTGAGTTCAGATTCTGCTCAAAGTGTAACGGTAATTATGAGTATTGCCAGGATCATCTTTTCACCCATACCCATGTAAAATAAGGTGTACGAATTATTGTACACATTGTGAGTATAATAAAAATTAATCGAATTCGAATAAATGTCAGAAAGTAGGAAATATGAGTAATCTTGAGAACAAAGAACAGCTTTTTGCACAGCTTTTATCAGACATCACCAAAAGTGCAAGAAAAAATGGCGGAGTAATCACCGAGGATGAGATTAAGGATGCGTTTTCTGATCTTGAACTCAGCGATGATCAGTACGACCTTATTAAGGATTATCTTAAGAAGCACAATATCGGAATTGATGAAGCCATCGACGCTTCTGAATATCTGACAGCAGAGGAGTCAGGCTATCTTGAGAACTATCTCGAAGAGCTTTCCTTTATTGAGAAGGTCACTGATGGTGAGAAGGAAGCTCTTATTATATCAGCTATGGCTGGAGATATTTCTTCACAGAAGAAGCTTATTGAGGTAAGTCTTCCCATGGTGGTTGATATTGCAAAGCTTTATGCTGAGCAGGGCGTTTTGTTAGAGGACCTTATCGGAGAAGGTAACATTGCACTTACCAAGGCAGTAGGTGAATTATCCGGTATCGAAGACCATAAGGAATGTGACGGATTTCTTGCTCAGATGGTAATGGATGCCATGGAGAATGCCATTGAGGATGATGCTGCAGAGGCATCAAGAGGTATGAAGGCTGTTAAGCTTGTGGAAGAGGTCGCAGAGAAGGCAAAAGAGCTGGCTGAAGAGCTTAGGAGAAGCTGTACCGTAGAGGAGCTTGCTGAGGAAACAGGCATGGAGATATCGAAGATCCTTGAAGCAATCAAGGCTTGTGGCAATCAGATAGAGGATATCGATTATAAGCCTGAGAAATCTGAATGAGAGGCTCTGTGACATGTACAACATTTCCAATGAAGACGACTTCAAATACGTAATGCAGGACGTTTCAAGGTATTATTTCGGTGCCAGAATGAATTATGCAGAGATAATCGATAATGATATGGCACCTTTTAAATTCAAGACAATTCTTGAGAGATATGTTTTGAGGGATACTGAGCGGGATACTACTCTTGAGAGCGGACTGTATTATATGAACGAGGAGAGCCCTGAATACAAGGTCTTTAAGCAGCTTAAGGCCAGAATCAGAGTATCTCAGTTGAAAAAAGGCAAAAGCGACAGGTATCAGGAAAAATTATATTCAGTAAATGAACTTGTTGATATCGCACCTGAGGAGAAGGAAAAGAAGGGGATGATTATCAGAGAGCTGGTAATTTCTAAGCTTGCGCTGTTTGCATTCACGGTATAAGAAAAAGTTTTAAATTTGGGGATTGACACTTTAAATATGATTGTGTAATATTCATAAGTCTTTATTTTTGGCGAATCGCTATTTTAATCCCTTTTTGTGTTGACAAAAACGAACACTTGTTTTATTATGATTGCAGAACGTTTGTTCTGAGAAGGAGAAATGGTATGGAAAGAGAAGATAAACAGAAAGCATTAGAAGCAGCACTTGGTCAGATTGAGAAGCAGTTCGGTAAGGGAGCAGTCATGAAGCTGGGCGATTCATCAGCTCAGATGAATGTTGAGACTACACCTACAGGCTCACTTAGTCTTGATATTGCACTTGGACTTGGCGGTATTCCCAAGGGACGTATTGTTGAGATTTATGGTCCTGAGTCCAGTGGTAAGACCACAGTTACTCTTCATATGATTGCAGAGGTTCAGAAGCGCGGTGGCATCGCCGGTTTCATTGATGCTGAGCACGCTCTTGATCCTGTATATGCCAAGAACATTGGCGTAGATATAGATAACTTATATATTTCACAGCCCGATTCCGGTGAGCAGGCTCTTGAGATCTGCGAAACCATGGTCAGATCAGGCGCTGTTGATATCGTAGTTGTTGACTCAGTTGCAGCACTTGTTCCTAAGGCTGAGATTGATGGTGACATGGGTGATTCTCATGTAGGTCTTCAGGCTAGACTTATGTCACAGGCACTTCGTAAACTTACAGCTGTGATCAGCAAGTCAAATTGTACAGTTATATTCATCAACCAGCTTCGTGAGAAGGTTGGTGTTATGTTTGGTAATCCTGAGACTACCACCGGTGGTCGTGCACTTAAGTTCTACTCATCTGTTCGTATGGATGTAAGACGTATTGAGACACTTAAGCAGGGCGGCGAACCTATCGGTAACAGAACAAGAGTTAAGATCGTTAAGAATAAGATCGCGCCTCCTTTCAAGGAAGCTGAATTCGATATTATGTATGGTAAGGGTATTTCTTACACAGGAGACGTTCTTGACCTTGCTGCAAGCACAGATATCGTAAATAAGAGTGGTGCTTGGTATCAGTACAATACTGACAAGATCGGACAGGGACGTGAGAATGCTAAGCTTTACCTCGAAGAGCATCCAGATGTACTTGCTGAGATTTCCGCTCAGGTTAGAGAGAAGTTTGGTCTCCAGGCTGATCCTGCTACAGCAGAAGAGCCTAAGGAAGCACCTGCTAAGAAATCATCCAAGGCAGTTAAGGAATGATGAGGAATAATTCATGATTGTTTCCGGAATAGAACCTTTTGATAATAAGCGTTCGAAGATTTTTATTGATGGAGAATTTGCATTTGTTCTCTATAAGGGTGAAATAAGGGACTATCATATTAAGACAGGCGAAGAGATTTCTTCGCCTGTTTTAAATGAGATAACAGGTGAAGTCATCCCTAAAAGAGCTAAAAAGAGAGCCATGAATCTTCTTCAGAAAAGAGACTACACAGAATATAAGCTCACAGAGAAATTAAGAGAAGGTCTATACAGTGATGAGATAATTGCAGATACCATAGAGTTCCTTAAGTCTTATCATTATCTTGATGATGAGAGATATGCTGATGATTACATCAGATACCATCTTAATGATAAGAGTAGAAGCAGGATCAGACAGGATCTTATGCAGAAGGGTATTAGATCTGAGATTGTTGACAGAGTCTTAGATGAGGCGCTTTGTGATGAGCAGGAAGATCCCGAGATTAAGCTTGTTACCAATCTTTTGATCAAAAAGCATTTTACTTCAGATATGCCTTATGAGGAGAAACAGAAAATAATGGCTTTTCTATATAGGAAAGGTTTTTCTTCCGATGCTATTCACCGGGCTATGTCCTCTGACAGATTTGAGGAATAAACATATTTTGGTATTATCTGCTATAATGATTTAGCAGATTTACAAAATGGAGGATTGTTATTAGATGGACGATAGCAGAGTAATTCCTGACTATTTTAAGAATATATTTGGTAAGCTTGAGCTTAAATATCAGTACACATTTTTCACAGGGCTGGTTGTTGGAATACTTGTTCATTTTCTTATGATATCCAATAAGATTACCAACCTTGACGATATCGTATGTGTGCCCGGCGTAGGCGGTGGTAAGGTTCTTGGCAGATGGTTCCAGGAGCCTGTTCATGATCTTTTCTCACCCTGGTCATCCCCGGCTCTTAACGGAATAATGTCAATTATTATTCTGTCTATTGCTGCATGTGTTATAGTATCGGTTCTTGATATTAAGAGCATTACCGGAGCAGTTCTTGTACCTGTGATTATGATGACTCTTCCGAGTACTGCCAGCAATATGTATTATATGTACCTTGCGCCCACCTTTGCGCTTGCTATTCTTGCCAGTACTCTGAATGTCTATCTGATAATAAAGTATAAGTTTGGATGGATTTTGGGAGCTGTTTTACAGTTCTTTAGTATGGCTTGCTATCAGGCGTATTTTGGTCTTGCAACATCCCTTCTTGTTCTTGCTTTTATTATCAAACTGATTGATGGAAATAAAGTGGATTCAGTAGTACGTTGTGGTATCAGAAGTCTGGTGGGACTTATCATCGCCATGGGCGGATATATTATCAGTCTTAAGTTTATTGATTTGAGCG
>JAEEGL014221222.1_pt1 | contig 10938 bp, 9 predicted proteins | sample 9134231 | NCBI WGS metagenome assembly JAEEGL01 (sample SAMN16246548, study PRJNA631951) | gut metagenome | biome: gut microbiome; feature: rumen; material: fiber-attached | host: Bos | place: Iran: Karaj | collected 2018-10 | reverse complement strand
GACATGGACGGCATGGCAGTCGTCATGGTTGTTCCGCCAGAGGCAGGGCATTACCGTGTCCTCGCGGAGGTCGAAAAGGCTGGCAAGGGAAAAGGCGCCTGCTCCGACATAATTCTCGCATGGAAGAAGCGCGAGCAGTTGAATGGCGAGCGCTTCAATGGCGTGGAACTGCATCTGGACAAGACGGAATACAACGTCGGCGACGTCGCGAGGCTTCTTGTCTGCAACGACCGAGCGGACATTCCCGTATTCCTTATAAAATATATATGCGGCACTCCGCAGCCGATTGAGACGGTGCCGATCAGCGGCAAGTGCGCCGTCGTGGAGTTCGCAGTCACGAAGGAGATGGTGCATGGCGCGGGAATCGCCGCCTATTCGCCCACTCCCGACAACAAATGCGAGTCTGCCGCCGTGGCAATCAAGACGTCTTTTGGCAGGCCGCTGTCAATGAAGGTGACTCCGCTGAAATCGGAGATGCGTCCAGGCGAAACGGCGGAGGTTTCGATTGAACTCCACGATTCCGACGGCAATCCCGTGGAGGCGAACATCATACTGGCCGTCTATGACGCCTCCATAGATTGTCTCGACAATATGAATATGCCCACTACGAGCCTTCACTCTGCGATGAACACCTTCTCGGCGGCGCGCAAATTCGCTTTTTCCGATGCATGGAAATACTCCGCCATCCAGAACTTGCTGTGGAAGGCGTTCCCCAGAGGAAACTACTCGAAGGCAGGCATCCCGCCTGATTTCTTCCAGATGGCCCTTTCAGAGCATGATGATTTCGGTCGCGATTTGGAGAAGTTCAGGATGCAGAACACTGAATTCGACACTGTCTCGTCCACTGCCGAGGCCTTCTGCCGAAGGCCAAAGATATCCATTTTCAGGAGGGACAAGCCGCCTCAATTTGAATGGCGCAGCGAGTTCCACGGCACCGCCTTCTGGAAGGCGGACATCAAAACCGACGCGGCTGGAAAGGCAGTTGTTTCATTCAAACTGCCCGCCGCCACCACATGGAAAATCAACGCATGGGCGGCGACCGACGACGCACGCTATGGCGAGAATACGGCATATATCTACTGTAATAAATAGACAACAAGGAGATAATTATGAAAAACGGAAAATTTGGTGTTGGAATCATTGGATGCGGTGTCATCGCGACTGCACACGCCCCTGCCGTGCAGGGCGAAGACGAGGCGGAACTCGTGGCGGTCTGCGACATTGACGAGCCAAAGGGGCGCGAATTCGCCCAAAAGTACGGCTGCGGCAAGTTCTACAAGGACTACAACGACATGCTGAAAGACCCTGAAGTCGATATCGTCTGCGTCTGCACACCCTCTGGAATCCACGGCGAATGCGTCATCGCCGCCGCACGCGCAGGACGCGCCATTCTCTGCGAGAAGCCATTCGAAATCACACGTGACAAGATCAGCCGCATGATCGACGAAATCGACAAGGCGCGTGTCAAATGCGCATGTGTCTTCCAGTTAAGAACATACGCACACAAGATAATGGTCCATGACGCCATCAGAAGCGGCATTCTCGGACGCCTCACCCTCGCCGACGCATACCTCAAGGACTACCGCGCACGCTCCTACTACAAGAGCGCAGGATGGCGCGGCACATGGGCGCTCGACGGCGGCGGATGCCTGATGAACCAAGGCGTCCACGGCGTTGACCAGCTCCTGTGGCTCACGGGACTTGAGCCCGAATCCGTCTTCGCAAGGGCGGACCATCTCGTTCGCGACATCGAGGTGGAGGACACTTGCGTCGCAAGCATCCAGTTCACGAACGGTGCCTTCGGCACTATCGTCGGCGCGACATCCTGCAATCCAGGCGAGACGCGCCGCTGGGAAATCCACGGCGACAACGGCACAATCTGCATCACTGGCGACACCATAACACACTGGGCGACCGCCCCTATCGGCAGCGATGAAATGGCGACAGACTCCATGCCAGCCGTCGAGCAGGGCACCGCCGAAGCGAACAACGACAACACCAAAATCGGTCTTGAAGGCCATTCCTTCCTGCTGAAGGATCTTATACAGTCCATAAAGGAGGACCGCGACCCGTATGTCGTCCCGCGCGAAGCTCGCAAGGCAGTGGATTTAATACTTTCAATATACGAGTCCGCCAGAACTCACAAAGAGGTCAAAGTACCGCATTTCTGAGATACAATAAGTGGACCAAGGCAGTTTGCAAACGGAATAATCTGGTATATAATATCCCTTGCGCTGCGTTTTTTACGGCGGTTCCGTAAAAAACGCAGCCAAAGATAAAAACAATTACTATAATTGTGGGAAATTGTTTAATGTCAGTGAATGTCAAGGATTTTGGGGCGAAAGGCGACGGAATGGCGGACGACAGTCCAGCCATCCAAAGGGCATTGGACAGCGGCTCGCCAGTCGTCGAGATTCCAGAGGGGAACTATCGCGTTGTGACGACTCTGAAGATGTCGTCCAACACAAGAATCGAAGCGGCGAAGAACGCAAGGGTCTTCTCCTGCGGCGACACGCCGAAGCACCAGGGCGACTTCCTGCTCACCAACAGCGACTTTGAGCGCGGCAACACGCAAATCTCTATTTGCGGCGGAATTTGGGACGGCAACAACACTGGCAAGTTCAACACGAAGAATCCAGATCTGTTCGCGCCTGACGCATGGAGCGGAACCGTCCTCAACTTCTTCAATGTGACGAATCTCCGCCTTGAGAATCTCATAGTCGCCAACTCTGTAGTCTATTACATAAGATTCGGCAAAATCAACAACTTCGTCATCCGCGATATCGGATTCCTAAGCGACACGCCAGCCTTCAATCAGGACGGCCTTCATTTCAGCGGATTCTGCCGAAACGGCCTCATCGAAAACGTCACGGCGCTGTCGGACGGACAGACCAACGACGACATGCTCGCACTGAACGCCGACGACTCTATGGAACGCCTCGAAAACCGAGGCCTCCTTCGCGGCCCGATCGAGAACCTGACGTTCCGCAATGTCTCCGCGGAGAACTGCTACACGGCAATAAGAATGCTCAGCATAACCGCCCCCATCCACAACATCCGCTTCGAGAACATCAGATGCGGCTGCCGCTATTACGCAATCAACTTGGACGCCGCCCGCTATTGCAGAACACCGCTCTTTGACTCAAAGGACTATCCAAATGGCGTCGGAGACATCAGCAACATCGTCATAGACGGCATGGAAGTCTGGAAGTCTGGCGATCTCGACTTGCCGTTGATTGTCAACGAGACCAATTCGGAGAACATAATCGTCCGCAATTTCCGCCGCGCCACGGAGCGCGACAAGTGCCCTGGCGCGCCTACAATCGTATCGCGCAACACTGCCCCGAAGCCTACGTCCTTGGGGGACGAGCTGTTTTGAGATAAATTGCGCGGCAAGAATGCCGCGCCACAGGACAGGGCGGACAGGGCGGTATTCTTGCCGTGCCACAGGACAAGGCTCATTTGCAGGGGATTATATGGCAGAGGATGTCTGTCTGATGTTCGTCGCCAGAGTAGATTGTGCAGCAGTCGGCGTCCTTGAGACGGACGGCGTTGACGTTGCCCGCGTGGTGAGCATTCGGACTGCCCTTGGCGATGAGTGACGGTTCTGGCCACTTCAGCGGATTGTCCCATACGGTTTCGGGATTGACGGTCCTGCATTTCAGTTCGCCTTTGCCGCGGTGGTAGTAGTAGTTGCGAAGGGAATGACCGTCCTCTGAAAGCACGAGGCTTGGGGTTGACTGCGAGACGTCGGTGATATTCGTCTCCATCTTGCGCCATGTCACGCCATTGTCTGTGGATTGCAATTGGAACTGACGGCATTGCGGCGGTTCTGAGCGAGCGACAGCGAGAATGCGTCCATTGCCGAGATAGACACAGGACGGCTCGGTTGGCCAGTCGTTGCGCATGAGGTTGCTCTCAATGGTGTGCTGAACCCATGTGACGCCGTTGTCGGCGCTGGTCAGAGTGCCCCATGAGTTTTCAGGAAGGTCGCGATATCTGCCCGCAAACCAGAGGCACATGAGGCCAACGCCTGGCACATGGAAGACGTCTGTTATCTGCATCGGCATTGGGTCTGGCGTGAGCAGTGCGATTCTCGTGAACTCCTTTCCATCGCGGGTCCTGTACAGCGCATGGCATGGATTCTTGCCTCTGCAACGCACCCAGAGGAGCATCGCGCCGTCGGCATCCTTTCCTTTGCCTATGGCGGACTCGCCGTAATTAGGCGTGTTAACGACTTCCACCTCCGTGGACCATGTTTTGCCGCCGTCGCTTGAAGACCTTGCGTAAACGCCCCTGCATCGCTCGTCTATGCTATGCTCTTTCCCACGGCTATATGCGCAAACCAGAAGGTCGCCCACAGTCTCGACAAATGACCATGAGTTGTAGCCTGCGACATTCTGCACTGTGTATGTGCGAACAGACTGCGCATCTTCCGCAGAAGCGATGCCGATTGCCGCCATTGATGCCAAAAGAATCTTTGTGTTCATTGTAATTCCCCTGCTATTAAATATAATTGAAACGCCATGCCGTTCCGCTTTCGCTTCACTGCTAGGCGCAGAGAATTAGGTAGTAAGGTCACCGATTACACAATCGCGGTTGTAATATCAGTCGGTGAGGCTTTATGTTCATTATGCTTCTAGAATCTCTAGAAAATTATTCGCTTTGGGCGACGTTTGTGAGTTCTGAAAGGATGGCGTCCGACATGGTTGACAGGCGTTCCCGCAGGTCTGTTGGGCAGACAAGCCTTATTGAGAATGTACGCAGATAGTCGCTTTCAAGGACACGCTTGTGGTCTTCGTCTTTCGAGAAGAGCCAATAACTTTCGTGGCCGCCAGACGAGAAGACGCGCAGGTCTTTCGGAATGAGTTTGCGGAAGTACGGCATTGCCGCGAAGAGAATTTCGCCTGGACGAGTGCCGCAGAGTTCGGCCAATTTGTCCTCAAGCGTGGAAAGACCAGTCAAATCATCGTATTTGCGGCAGAAGTTGCGCATCATCGTGCGTGGCCATTCGGCAACGTGGATTGGCTTGTCTGCCTCGCGTTCGACGTATGCGTAGCCGCTGGGCTTGATGACTAGAAAACTGCGGTGGAGTCTGCGCGACTGAAGGCTCTTCGTGAGCAATGTCGCCATTTCCGAGGTGCCATCCGAAAGGAATGCGAGCAACTGCGAGTCGGAGAAATTCCACAACATTCGCCTGTCTTCGCAACCGACGGCGAGACGCTCCTGGCAAGCGCGTTGAAGCATTCGCTGCGCGGAGAGGGCGGTCTTGTTGAGATAGCCATGCTGATGGAGGTATGAGTAGAAGCGCTGTAGTTGCTTGGCGTCCTCGACATGCTTCTCGCCGATGGCGATGCCGTCGTCAGTCATAAGCGTGCAGTATTGAATGCGCTCAATGTCTGGGGTGCCATAGAAACCGATGTGCATGGCGTCGCGAGAGAGATAATCGAGTTTATCGACACCGAGATTGCGGTCGCAGATCCACTGGCAGAGTGGCTCTTTTTCGGCGAGCATCGCACTGATGAACGACGGCTCCGCGCCGCACGCCGCTATCTCGTCCGAAAGTTGCGTTAAAATACGCTGTCCGTTTTCGTGATGGCTCTCGCCAATGACTGGCTCCGTCTGATGAGAGAATGGGCCGTGCCCTATGTCATGCAAAAGCGCAAAGATTTGGATTGCCTGCGCTTCATTGCCCGAAAGGCCATGAATACGACAAAGGCGCTGCGCGAGAGACAACGCACCGATGCAATGTTCGAATCGCGTGTGGACCGCCCCTGGAAACACCAGATGGTTCAGTCCTAGTTGTCTGCGCTCACGCAGCGCCTGGAATGGCTCGGAATCTATTATCCGCCGCAGATGCCCTACATCCACTGGCGGAACGCCTGGTATGCAGATGGTTCCGAGCATTCTGTGAATTAAAAGAATTTAATTAGTCGCCTTGGGATGTCGGCCAGAGGTCGTTTTGTTTAGGAAGTTCGAAATCATCCTTATCGTAAGGATTCATGCCGAAGGCTTTGTCCTTTTCCTGCCACTTGGTATTCTTGTTTCCAGCCTCACCAGATGCGTGACCATCGCCCCATAGGACATTGCCGTAGCTCTTATGGTTGGAATTCTTGTCGCGTCCGATGCCGTAATCGGAATTGACTTCTGTAGATGATAGACCGCCGATGTAGAGGTAACTATTGTATTTATCGCTCTTTCCATCTGCGGTATCAGTATCGCCTGCCAAGGTCGCCCAGCCATCTCTTGCAACAGCGGTCTGCTTGGTGCTGCGGCAGTTGAAGGTCTTGCCAGTGGTGATGTACTCGCAGTACATCAGATTACCGAAAGCGTGGGCATTATGAAGTGTATCATCGTCCATCTTTCCAGTATTATCAATTCCCGCGGGATACATGTTCTTGAAATCGCTGGCATACATCATGATTGTCGTGCCGATCTGTTTGATGTTGTTCATACAGTCGGCCTGGTTTGCTTTTTCCTTTGCCTTCTGGAGTGCGGGCATCAGCATGGACGCCAAGATGGCAATGATGCCTATGACGACCAGCAGTTCAATCAGCGTGAAACTCTTTTCTTTTCTCATTGTTGTTTTCCTTTTAATGAAAATTACGGATTATTAATTCAAATTTCTGGACATTGACTGCGCTTGTTAGACAAACGCATTATCCAAAACGCTTGACAATATTAGAATATTTAGATTATTGGAAAAACTTCTCTAATTCGTTGCAGCTTCCACAAGAGCCCACTTCCAAACGGGGACGATTCGAATTCCGTCATCTGTCTCCATTTCGTCATTCCAAGTCACAACGGTGCAGTCTGTTATGCCAGTTTCTTCTTTAGCCGTGCGCATAACTGAAAGTTCGCGCTGGAACGTCTTTTCATCAGATATGTCCCATGAGACCTGAAGAAGTCTGCATCTCTTTGTCAGAAGGTCGGTAACATGGAAATCGACTTCTCCGCCACGTTCTGTATTGTAATACTCAATCTTGTTGAATCCACGGCGCAGGGCGATGAACACAAGATTTTCCAGAAGCCAGCCTCTTTCCGCATCGTTTTTGGGCGTCATTGCGCGGATTAGGCCCGTATCGACAAGATAGTACTTGTTGGGATTGGTGTTCCTGACGGACAGCGAATCTGTGCGTATCGAAACAGGATAGATAAGGTATGCGTTCTTGAAGTGGTCTATATAGTCGGCGATGTTCTCTCTGTTTCCAGATATTCCAGTGTTTTTGAGAACGCCCGCTATTGCCCTTGTAGATAATTTTCTGGCATAGTTATGTATTAAATAGTGAAGGGTGTAGGAAAGTGCCTGGACGCTTGGAATCTCATAGCGTTCAATAACATCCCTGAATACAACGGCATCCACATATTCTTGGAGTGTCTTGACTCTGATTCTGTCGGAATCTCCTTGTATGTCAGGAAAACCGCCTTCCTCAAGATAGTGCTCCATCGCGTTCCTTAAGGCTCCAGCCGTGCGTGACGAGAATGGTGGAGATGGAATCTCCTTGAAGAGTCCGTTGAATACAAGCATTTCGGGGAATGAAAGTGGAAAGACCTCTGTCTCCAAAGAGCGTCCTCGCATTTCAGTCGCTATCTCGTGAGAGAGCAGACGGGATGATGAACCTGTCAGGCACAATTGCACCAGTTGGGAGTCAAGAAGCCTTCTTGCATATAATTCCCATCCTTCGACAATCTGCAATTCGTCCAGAAAATACCAGCATTTTTCATTTGCTGCATTTGGAAACATCTTTGCATGAAGGTCGCTAATTAAGTGCAAATCATCGACTTTTAAATTTCGCAGGCGTTCATCCTCAAAATTCACATGGACGATTCGCTCTAGTGGAATGCCGCTTGCAAGCAGTTCACGCATCCGCTGATAGGTGACGTATGTCTTACCAGTGCGGCGCATTCCTGTCACTACGGTGACAGATTGGCGCTTCTCAAGATAATCCACTTGACGGGGCTTTATATCATTTGGAATCCCGTGCGCGTAAAAATCACCGAATATTTCCTCAAGGGCATGTATCATCATAATCTCCTGCAAGTATGTCGCTTATTCATACTATACCCTTGAATGTGTCAATTGCAAATAAACTGGGCACGAAATGTGACCAGTTTTGTTTGAAACTGGTATGTTTTGGTGATCAGTTTTGAATGATACTGGCCACAAAATGTGACCAGTTTGACAAATGGCTTATTCTTCTTCTGTGTGGATTTTGCGTCCAGGGCAGACGCCGCGTTTGGTTGTCATGACGAAATCTATGAACTCCTGGACTTCGGGAGTCACTTCAACCTCTGCACGGATGCGATCGCAAGCCTCTTGGCGCGATAGTCCATAGCAGAAGTAGAGTTTCAGGGCGGAGCGCACTGCGTTGCGGCTGTTCTCTTCGAATCCCGCGCGGCGGAGGCCGACGACGTTTGGCCCTTGGACCTCTTCATCCTGAAGCATGCAGAATGGTGGAACGTCCTGCGAGATGTGGTTGCCGCCGCCTATCATGGCGAGGCGTCCGATGCGGACGAACTGATGTACCATGACGCCTGCGCTAACGAATGCGCGCTCACCAACCGTCACGCGGCCCGCGAGAAGCGTCGCGTTGGCGACGATTACGTTGTCGCTTATGATGCAGTTGTGGCCGAGATGGGAGAATGCCATGAGCATAACGTTGTTGCCAAGAACCGTATGGCTGTCCTCCTCGGTTCCGCGATGGACAGTGACATATTCGCGGATGATGCAGTTTTCGCCGATGTCCAGAAAGCTGACTTCATCGTTGTAATGGACATCTTGCGGGCTGTCGCCGAGCACGGCACCAGCGTGGATCTGAGTGTTCTTGCCAATGGTCGTATGGCCTGTGATGTAGGCGTGAGGGCCGATGCGGCATCCGTCGCCAATCGTCACATTGGCATCGATTACTGCATACGGCGCGATTTCGACGTTCTCTCCTATGACTGCGCCCTTCGCAATTGAGGCTGTGGGATGAATCATTTGCCTTTCCTCCGAATCAAAGCAGTTTCACACGCTTGCGGTTTTTCTTGCCAGCCTTTATGGTGATTGGACCGTCGGCGAAAGCGTCTGCGGTCACGACCATCTTCTCGTCGCTTATCTTCTGGTCGTTGATGGAGCAGGCACCACCTTTGATGAGACGGCGCGCTTCGCTGTTTGAAGCGCAGAGGCCAGCCTTGACCATGAGCGTCAGAAGACCAATGCCTTCGCCGAGTTCAGCGGCGGCAAGTTCAAGCGTGGGGATGTCCTCTGTCAAATCCATCTTCGCGCTCTCGACGATGCGGCTGGTGGTCTGGACCTTCATTTCTGGGTCGGCAAATCCGAATTCATTGCCTGCGGCGGCGAATGCCTTCATGGCGACTTCATGGCCATGTGCGAGTGCTGTCGCCTCATATCCCAAAATCTCCTTGGCGCGGTTGATGTTGCCGCAGTTGGCGATGGCGTGGACCTCCTCCATCGGGAGGCTTGTGAAGAAACCGAGCAGCTTCTCGACGTCGGTGTCATTGACATTGCGCCAGAACTGGTAGTAGTCGAAAGGCGCGGTCCTGTTTGCGTCCAGCCAAACGGCACCGCCAGCGGTCTTGCCGAATTTAGTGCCATCGCTTTTGAGGAGGAGGGGATATGTCGCGCCAAAGACTTCTTTTCCGAGTTTGCGGCGCGTCAACTCCACGCCTGCAACGATGTTTCCCCACTGGTCCTGGCCGCCGAATTCGAACTCGCAGCCAAAGTTTTTGCAGAGGTAGTAGAAATCGTATGCCTGAAGCAATGGATAGCTGAACTCCAAGAAGGAGAGACCTGTTTCCAAACGCATCTTGACCGATTCGGCTGTCAGCATTCTCGGGACGCTGAAGAGACTTCCGATGTCCCTTAAAAAGTCAATAAGCTTCTGGTTCCTGAGCCATTCGGCGTTGTTGACCATTATAGCCTTGCCTTCTGAAAAGTCAAGAAAACGCGAGAGTTGCGAGCGCAATGCAATGACATTTGCGTCAATCGTCTCTACGCTGCTGATTGGTCGCGCCTCCGTTTTGCCAGAGGGGTCGCCGACCATTGCCGTGCCGCCGCCGACAAGCACTAACGGCCTGTTGCCGCACTTCTGAAGCCAGCGCATAGCCATGACAGGAAGCAGATGCCCTATGTGGAGGCTGGAGCCAGTTGGGTCAAATCCTGTATAGAATGTTATAGGCCCTTCGGACATCCTCTTGGACATCGCCTCTTCATCGGTCAGCTGGTATAAGAATCCTCTTTCACGGAGAATATCCAATGCGTTCTGCATATAATCACCTCAAAAAAAACGCGGCACAGGCAAACATTTCATGCAGGCCAGTTCCGCGTATTCGACTATTCTAATTGGCGGTGCGATTACACACCGCATCAAATAAATATATTAGAAGTTGATTTCCTTGACTTCCAATTTTGTTAGTTCCTGGCGATGACCTTTCTTCAGGCGGTAGCGTTTGCGGCGCTTCATCTTGAAGACGATGAGTTTCGGTCCACGGAGTTGCTCCTTGACCTCGACTGTGACTGCGGCACCTTCCACGAGAGGCTTGCCGATTGTAACTTTGTCACCATCTCCAATCATAAGGACGTTCTTGTCCAAAACAATTTTTGAACCAACCTCAGCATCGACGCGGTCAACATCAAAAACGGTGCCGACCTCGACCTTGTACTGCTTGCCACTGGTCTTGATAATCGCGTACATTCTAGTAAAACTCCTATCTATTACATTTCCGTATGCATTTAAGTGAGATAATTTAATCCATAATTGCATTTAGTCAATCCAGTTTGCCATAAAAAGACAAAACTGGCCAATTTTTCAAGGATGGTGATTGGGGGAATTCATTTTGTGGCCACGAACATTCCCGCAAGAACTTGTTGAATCTGTGGTTCAGCGACGCCGAAGGCGCGGGCGATCTCCGATGCGAACAGGAAAGTCGCGCCTG
>JAEEGL014077153.1_pt1 | contig 10938 bp, 8 predicted proteins | sample 9134231 | NCBI WGS metagenome assembly JAEEGL01 (sample SAMN16246548, study PRJNA631951) | gut metagenome | biome: gut microbiome; feature: rumen; material: fiber-attached | host: Bos | place: Iran: Karaj | collected 2018-10 | reverse complement strand
GTCGGAATCCTCATCTTCCGAGCGGTATCTGTTCAGGATGGTCACACTGAGTCCGACCCTGGGGTCGTCCTTCACTTCCACCTCGATCTCGAAGAATTTCTTCATGTTCTCCGGGGTGATGACCTCTCTGGCGGTTCCCGCAGCGGCGATCAGTCCGTTCTCGATGGCGATGACCCTGTCGCAGTACCTAGCGGCGAAGATCAGGTCGTGGGTGACGATGATGATGAGAAGGCCTCTCTCTTTCGACAGCTTTTTGATGAGCTCCATCAGGTCGAACTGGTGGTTGATGTCCAGGTGGAGGGTGGGCTCATCCAGCAGGAGGATCTCGGGTTCCTGCACTAGCGCACGGGCGATCATGACCCTTCTGCGCTCTCCTCCGGACAGTTCGTCGATGTCCCTGTCCGCAAATTTCAGGATACCGGTATCCTTCATTGCCTCGTAGACGATCTTGGTGTCCTCCTCGGTCTCGTCGGCGGAGAACGCGTCCTTGCGGGAGTACCTTCCCATGAGGACGGTCTCGTAGACGGTGAACGGGAAGGTGGTGTTGGTGGTCTGCATGACGAAACCCATGGACCTTGCAATCTCCTTCTTGGACAGGGATTCCACCGCCCTGTCATCGAGAGTGATTGCGCCTCTCGTGGCTTTCAGGGAGGTGTTTATACACTTCAGGAGAGTGGTCTTTCCGCATCCGTTCTGTCCGATGATGCCGATGACCTCTCCCTTGTTCGCTTCGAGACTGACCTCCTTGAGGACCTCTCTGGAAGGATACGAGAAACCTACTTTGTCAATGATCAACTGCATATTTCTCACTCCCAGATCTCCTTCTTACGCTTCTTGAGAACGTAGATGAAGAACGGTGCTCCGAGCAGGGAGGTGAAGATTCCCACAGGGAACGACATGACGAATGCCATCTTTGCGATCGTATCCATAGCCATCAGGAACGCTGCTCCTCCGAAGATACACATCGGTGTGAGCAGCTTGTGGTTCGGTCCAACCATCATCCTGAAGATGTGAGGGATGATGAGTCCGACGAAACCGATGGTTCCGGCTACTGATACGGCACCGCCCACGCAGAGTGCGGTTCCGATAAGTGCCAGATACCTGATTTGTTTGACATTGACTCCGAGGTTGGCGGCCTGCTCCTCACCTGCAGAGATGAGGTTGAGTTCTTTGTAGATGAATGCCTGGATGAGGACTCCGGCGATGATGATGAATACCGATCTGTAGAACGAGGTCCAGGTGACCTTGTTGAAGCTACCCATGGTCCAGTAGACGATGGCGCTCAGGGTCTCGTCGTTGGCGACGTACTGTAACAGTGATACCAATCCGTTGAAGAATGCACCGACCGCGACTCCTGCCAGGAGGAGGGTGACGGTCGAGATGCCGTATTTGGAATGCGCGATGAGGTAGACCAGGAGCAGAGTGACGAAACACATTATGCAGGCCATGGCCGAAGTGGCATAGCTGCCGAAGATCACGCTTCCGATCCCGAAGGAGATGGCAATCGATGCACCGAATGCCGCTCCGGAGGAGATTCCCAGGATGGAAGGTGAGGCCATGGGATTCTTGAAAAGACTCTGCATGGTCAGTCCGGATATCGAGAGCGCGGCACCGACAAAAGCGGCTGCCATAATCCTCGGCAGACGGACATCGCGGATCATGAAGACGACTCCGGCGCTCCCTTTGCCCATGATAGCGTTGAACACCTCACTGACGGTGGCATGATAGTTACCGACCATCATGGCTACCAGGAAGGTCACGGTCATCACTACAGCGGTGGTAATTACCGCTATGAGGAACTTGACCTGGTTCTTCCTTTTCAGCGTTTTGAGTTCGTCGTATGTCTTGATCTCTTTCAAAAGAATCACTCCGAAGGGTGATGGGGGATTTCTCCCCCTAAGTGGTTTCAGGAGGTGACTCTCATCTTGACATCCATGGACCTGTCATCGTTGGTGTAGAACATCAGGATGTCAGGTGCTGCGACGAGAAGGCCCTCGGTGTCATGCTCGGCACCGTCGAAGAGGGTGGTGTCCCAGCCGAAGAAGGCGCAGAGGGACTTTCCGCTGCTGGTGGAACTGCTTGCCTTTCCTCCGCTTCCCTCGAAGTATGCCTTGTGGGGAGTGGAGAGGGCCGCGTTCTTCTCACCGAGAGAGACGTAGACCTTGTAGAGCCTCAGCTGGAGGTCCTGGATGACGGAATCGATCTGAGCTTCGGATGCTCCGAGGATGACTCCGATCTGGTCGACCATGGCGAAGGTTGCGGGAATGTCCTTGGCGTTCATCAGCATGATGTGTCCGCCGTTGGATTCTGCGGTCGTAACGAAAGTGGGGTTGCTGGCCTTGGCGATGGATGCGGAACCCATGAGGATGACCTCATTGTAGGGTGCGCTGGCGCCCCTGGCATTCAGGATATCGGTTCCCATCTGTTCGATGTCGTAGGTCTTAATGGAGCTGCAGCGGTCCTTGTAGTCTGCGCCGTAGAGAGCGGCAAGCTCGGGGCTGGAGGTAGCGATATCTGCCTTGGTGAGTCCGGCGTAGTTGAGGGACTGGAACTCGGCGGTGAGGGCAGAGTTGTTCTTCGCTTCGTCAGAGAAGGGGGTCACGCTGTACTTAGCGCAGAGGAAGTAGTACTGCGAGAATGCGTAGGCACTTCCGGTGGCGATGAGCCTGGTGGCGGGGCCGTCCATGACCTTCTCGACGGAATCGGTACCGGCGGTGTTGGTCGCGGTCTTGTAGTGGATCTTTCCTTCTCCGTCAACGGTTGCAAGTTTGGTGTATTTGCAGTAGGTGTTCCAGAAGGTGGTGTCCGCCTGTGCGTCAGTAATGGTCTTGGCCTTCGCGGTGTCGGTAAGGTCTCCGTAGACCGACTTGTACATGTACTCGACGGTATCGATGACCTTAGGGGTTCCGCTCATGGCACCCATGTCGATGTCCAGGACCTTAGCATCGAGGAGATACAGTCCTGTTTTCTGAGGGGCGGCGTCGCCTCCGCTGTTATTGTTGTTGCCTCCGTTGTTGTTCATGAGGACAACAGCAGCTCCCGCTCCTGCTGCCACAATGACAACAACTGCAACGATTGCAAGAATTTTGCTATTCATATTTTCACCAATGAATACATTGGATGTAAAATCCAATAATACGGGGATATTATACAAATATAAAACTTTTAGCAGATACATCCAAATGTATAATTTATCAATCCAATTATCAAAGGTACTAATAGATACGAATCGATATCCCATCCATCATGCCAAACGCAACGGTCGGAGAGTACATGGTCCGCGACGTCCAGTACGTCGCCCCCAACATGACGGTGCAGGAAGTCATAGACAAACTGCTGGCGTCCAACTTCCACGGATTCCCCGTGGTCGAGAACGGATACCTGCTGGGCTACGTCACCGCCAAGGAGCTGCTGCGTTTCACCGATCTGCCCAAGGCGAAGCTCCGCTCCGTCATGAGCCGCGGTACCCTGTGCGCCATCCCCTCGATGTCAATCGACGACGCCACCCGTATCCTTTTCAGGTACGGTCTCCGCAACCTGCCGGTGGTGGACGAGAACAAGAAGCTCGTCGGCATCATCTCGAACATCGACGTCGTCCGCTCGCAGATCGAGAAGTCCCGTCCCGGGAAGGTCATGAACGTCAAGAGCTTCATGGAGAAGCAGAATAACGTCACCTTCAGGATTCACAACGGCGAGGTCCCCATCGCCGAGATGATCCCCACTCAGAAGGAGGTCTACATGGACGAGCTCGTCGGCAGGCAGTACGAGATCAAGAGGGGACTCAACGAACCCATCATCGTCATCAGGAGGCACAAGGGATTCCTGGTGGTCGACGGGCACCACCGTATCATGGCCGCGCACCGTCTGGGTCTTACAAATTTCAACTGCATCATCCTCGAGCCCAACGACATGGACGTGAAGCTCGGACTGGAGGTCACCGCTGAGAGGTGGGGCCTGCACACCCTTGACGACGTGAAGATCATCGAGGGTTCCAAGCACCCCTTCATGGAGATCACCACCATGCTCCTGCCGCAGGAGATCGCGGGTAACATCAACAACGTGCTGATGGAGCGTATGGAGGAGAATCCCGGACCGGGAGTCCCCAGCCCCATGGGACCGACCCCCAGGGTCGACAGGCCCTCAGCTTCAAAGGGCGCTAAGAAAGCGGGTGCCAAGAAGTCCTCCGCGAAGAAGGCCCCGGCCAAGAAGGCGGAGTCGAAGAAGACTCCCGCGAAGAAGGAGCCTGCCAAGAAGCCCGCGGCGAAGAAACCCGCCGCCAAGAAGTCGGCCGCTCCCAAGAGCAAGGCTTGAACGGGTCCGTCCATCCTTTTGATTATCTGCTGCAGACGTGAGTCTGGCACTTACGAATTTTCGTTGAAAAAATACGCCTGCGGGGCGGGTTGCCCCGCAGGACTCGGTGAAAGGTTTACTGTCCGAGAAGGGCCTTGCGGGCGGCCTTCAGGAGGATCTTCTGCTCGGCGGAGGCGATGACCTTCTTGGTCTTGATGAAGGTATCGGGGTTGAGGGAGATCGCGTCGATTCCCTGCTCCACCAGGAACTCGCAGAACTCGGGGTAGACCGAGGGTGCCTGTCCGCAGATGCTGACCTTGTTGCCGTTCTCGTGGGCCACCTTGATGAGGTGGGCGATGGCGGCCTTGACACCGGGGTTCCTCTCGTCGAAGTATCCCATCTTTCCGAGGATGTCGGAGTCCCTGTCGCAGCCCATGGTGAGCTGGGTCAGGTCGTTGGATCCGATGGAGAACCAGTCGCAGTACTTGCAGAACTCCTCGGCCATGAAGATGTTGACGGGGACCTCTGCCATGAAGTAGAGCTTGAGGTCGAGTCCGCGCCTGAGTCCGACGGACTCCATCATGGCGGTGATCTGCTTGACCTCGTCGATGGTCCTGACGAAGGGCAGCATGATGTTGACGTTCTTGAGTCCCATGTCGTCCCTGACCTTCTTGATGGCCCTGAGCTCGCACATGAATGCCTCGCGGTAGCTCTCGGAGATGTATCTGGAACATCCCCTCCATCCGATCATGGGGTTGTCCTCGGTGGGCTCGTAGTTGGCTCCGCCCTTCATGTCGTGGTACTCGTTGGTCTTGAAGTCGGAGGTCCTGAGGGTGACGGGCCTGGGGTAGAATGCCCTGGCGACCTTGGCGACACCGTCGGCGAGCTTGTCGATGAGCTCCTGGGTCCTTCCGTCGGCGATGACGGCGCAGGGGTGCTCCCCGATGTAGTTGGTGAACAGGAACTCGGACCTGAGGAGTCCGACTCCGTCGCAGGGGAGCTGGGCGATCTCCTCTGCCTTGGTGGGCATGGAGACGTTGCACATGACCTTGGTTCCGGTGACGGGGCAGGGCTCGGCGAACACGGTGGCGGCCTTGGCCTCGGGTTCCTCCTTGGACTTCTTCTTGATCTCTCCGCGGTAGACGGTTCCGGTGGATCCGTCGACGGTGATGATCTCTCCGTCCTTCAGGTCGGCGGTGGCGGTTGCGGTACCGACGACGCAGGGGGTTCCGAGCTCCCTGGAGATGATTGCTGCGTGGCAGGTCATTCCTCCCTCGTCGGTGACGATGGCGACGGACCTGCTCATGGCGGGGACCATGTCGGGCATGGTCATCTTGGTGACGAGGACGTCCCCGTCCTTGATGACGTCGAGGGACATTCCGTCCTCGTAGATGCAGACCTTTCCGGTGGCCATGCCGGGGCTGGCTCCGAGTCCGGTGAGGAGCACCTCTCCGCCGTCGACGGCCTCGGAGGGGGTCGCGTCGGCGGAACCGATGGCGGTGATGGGCCTGGCCTGCACGAGGTAGACTTTGCCGTCCTCGATGCACCACTCCATGTCCATGGGTTTGTCGTAGTGGATCTCGACCTGCCTTCCGATCTCGGCGATCTCGAGGACGCGGGAGTCGGGAATCTTCTGCACGGACTGCATGGCCTCGGGGACGTCCTCCTTCACGGCTCCGCCCTGGGGACCGCGGATGTACTTCCAGGTCTGTTTGAAGGTCTTCTTGCTGCTGATGGCCATCTTGGCCTTGTCGATGACGTAGTGGTCGGGAGTGACCTCTCCGCCGACCATTGCCTCGCCGAGACCGTAACCGCCCTCGACGATGATGTTCTTGGCCCCGTTGTGGGGGTCCACGGTGAACATGATTCCGGAGTACTCGGAGTTGACCATCTTCTGGACGACGACGGCGAGCTTGACGTCCTCGTGGGAGTAGCCCTGGGCCTCCCTGTAGTAGATGGCCCTGGCGGTGAAGAGGGAGGACCAGCACTTCTTGATCTTGTCGACCAGGTCCTTCTCGTCCTTGACGTTGAGGTAGGTCTCCTGCTGTCCGGCGAAGGATGCGTCGGGGAGATCCTCTGCGGTGGCGGAGGACCTCACTGCCACGAATCCCTTCTTTCCGCCGAGGAGGAGCTTGTAGCTGTCCTTGATCTCCTTCTGGAGGTCCTTGGGGATGGGGCATTTGTCGAAGAGCGCCCTGATCTCTTTGGCGGCCGCATCGAGGCTGTCGTCGGAGGAGCGGTCGATGCCCTTGAGGAGGGCGAGGATCTTCTCCATGATTCCGCTCGTGGCGATGAAGTAGTCGTAAGAAACGGTGGTGAGGACGAATGCGTTGGGGACGGGGAATCCGGAGGAGGTGAGCTCTCCGAGGTTGGCTCCCTTGCCGCCGACGATAGGGACGTCGGTTACGCGGAGTTCGTTCACATCGATGATTCTTCTCGTGTCTTTGATATCGGCCATGTTAATCCTTTATCCTTTTGCAAAGGGTTTGGCGGGGTTCTGCCCCTGTTGGTTCTTTGATTCTCTTCATCCATATAAAGGGAGTAGGGAGAGGGCGTCTGGCCTTCTCGGAAAAAGGGCTCACAACCCCCTTCCGGAGGTAAAAACAGGGCCTCCGGACGGATTTTTTATGAGCTTAATACGGACTAGTTCGGAACGGTTCAATTAAATAATGACATTGGATACCGTAACATATGGAATTGGGGTCGGAATCCGGCACCGTGGCGTTCAAATCGGACATGAGGCAGCTCGACAAGGGGCTAATCTCCCTGACGGCGATGATCAACAGGTCCAATCACGGCACCGTCTATTTCGGGGTGGACGACACCGGCTACGTCTCGGGCCTGCAGGTGGACGCGCCCCTCTTCGACAAGATCCGCTACACCGCCCGCAAGAACATCCTCCCCCGTCTGACCATCGACGTGGTGGAGCACGTCTCCACCGACGGGAAGAGCTACGTCTCCGTATCCGCATCGGGTTTCGAGACCCCTTACTCGTACGACGGCAGGTACTACGTCAGGAACTCCGTGAACGACGACATGGCGACACCCGAGACCATCTCCCGCCTGGTCCTCGCGAGGAGGTTCGACGCCATGAGGGAGACCGAGGCCTACCGTCAGGACCTCACCTTCAACACCTTCGGGGAGATGATGGTCTCCCACGGACGCCGCCCCCGCCGCGACCGCGGATACTACAATACGATCGGACTCCTCACCAAGGAGGGCGAGTTCAACCTCAACGCCTATCTGCTTTCGGATAACAACTCCGTGAGGATACAGGTCACGGAGTTCTACGGCACCACCCGGGAATCCTTCTCCAAGAGCACCGATTTCGGCAACAAATGTCTCTTCGCGGCCATGCGCGAGGTCTACGACCGGGTAAAGATGCGCAACCAGAGGACGGTGAACACCGACCAGGGTGTGAGGGCGGGAACCGCATTGTTCGACGCGGAGTGTCTGAAGGAGGCATGGTTCAACGCCTGCCTGCACAACAGCTGGAGGACGGGGATCCCCCCGACGCTCTCGATCTTCGACGACAGGTTCGAGATAGAGTCCGTGGGGACGATCCCGTTCGGACTTCCGCAGGAGGACTTCTTCGGCGGGAGGAGCATGCCGGTGAACGAATCACTGTACAACCTGGCGTCGTCGTTGGGATTCAACGAGCACGTGGGGCGCGGAGTGCCCCTGGTGACCGATAAGTACGGACGCAACACCGTCCGCATCAGGTCCGGCACCGTGACCGTCACCATCCCCTTCGCCTTCGAGCCGGCGTGGGTCGCCGACAGGGACTGGACCGAGGAGTACGGTCTGCCGGTCACCCCGCAGGAGGAAGAGGTCCTGGATTACCTGCTGTTCTACACGGACGCCAAGCTCGCGGACATCGCCGGGGACACCGGTCTGAACCTCTCGGCGGTGAAGAGGATCATCGTCCGTCTGAAATCCAAGGGCCTGCTGGAGAACACCGGGACCAACCGCAACAGCATCTGGCAGGTCAGTTCCTCGTACCGCCGCGAATGACCTCTTATTCTCTATAGAAAGAATTATATTTTAGGGTACCCAAAAAATCTGTTTCGAAATTCGTAGGATTCTTGTGAAATCAGTAAAAAGCGTCAAAATTGCTATGAATTCCGATATAGAATCCTTCGAATTGCTACGAAAATCGTAAAACTGATACTAAGGTTTATATTAAATGGGGGGTTCATGGGACTTGGTCAGTCTTATGGATACTGAAATCTGTTGGCACGGAAGAGGAGGCCAGGGAGTCGTTACCGCTAACGAGATCCTCGCCGAATCCGCCATATATTCCGGTAAGTACGTGAAAGCATTCCCCGAGTTCGGACCCGAGAGGATGGGTGCCCCCATCAGGGCATTCGCAAGGATCCAGGACACCCCCATCAGGGTGCACACCCAGGTCTACGAACCCGACATCGTCATCGTCATCGACCCCACCCTCATCGGAAAGGTCGACGTCGCGAAGGGACTGAAGAAGGGCGGTTTCATCCTCGCCAACTACGAGGGAACCCCCGCAGAGCTCCAGAAGGCCATCGGCACCACCGCCGAGTGCCACGCCGTCAAGGCAAGCAAGATCGCCATCGAGGAGATCGGCAAGCCCCTGGTCAACACCGCCATGCTCGGAGCGCTCATCAAGATCAGGCCCATCATCTCCTACAACGAGATGGAGGACCACATCACCGACAAGTTCACCGGTAAGCTTTCCGACAAGCTCATCGTGAAGAACCTTTCCGCCCTCAAGAGGGCATACGACGAGGTGCAGTGAAATGGTTAACATAGCGAACTACAAGGACCTCGTAATCGGAAGCCGCGTCATCGAGCCCGGAAACTCCGAGAACTTCAACACCGGAGACTGGAGATCCATGGTCCCCGTCGTCGATTCTTCCCTTTGCATCGACTGCCTCACCTGCTGGATCTACTGTCCCGACGACTGCGTCCTGGTCGAGAACGACCGCGTCGTAGGAATCAAGACCACCCACTGCAAGGGCTGCGGAATCTGTTCCAAGGTCTGCCCCAAGAAGGCCATCACCATGAAGGAGGACATCCAATGACCGCCAAAGCAGGAAAGGACCTCGCCATCAACGGAGACGGTGCAGTCGCTCTCGCATGGAAGCAGCTGAACCCCGACGTGTGCGCGGCCTACCCCATCACCCCTCAGACCATCATCGTCGAGGACTTCGCCAAGTACGTAGCGAACGGAGAGGTCGACACCGAGTTCGTCGACGTCGAGTCCGAGCACTCCGCCCTGACCCTCTGTACCACCTCCTCCGCCGCAGGCGCCAGGACCTTCACCGCAACCGCGTCCCAGGGTCTCGCCTACATGTGGGAGATGCTCCCCATCACCGCCGCCATGAGGGTGCCTGTCATGATGGCAGTCGCCAACAGGACCGTCAGCGGACCCATCAACATCAACAACGACCACGGTGACGTCATGTCCGCCAGGGACACCGGATGGCTCTCCATCTTCAGCGAGAACGTCCAGGAGGCCTACGACATGAGCATCATCGGTCTCAAGATCGCCGAGAACCCCGAGGTGCAGCTCCCTGTCCTCGTCAACCTCGACGGTTTCATCCTTACCCACGCAATCGAGAGGATGACTCCCCTGGAGTCCCACGTCGTCAAGGAGTTCATCGGCCCCTTCAAGCCCCTGCACCCCCTGCTCGACACCGACCACCCCGTCACCCACAACCTGATGGACGGTCCCCTCTACTACTTCCCTCACAAGTACCAGATGGTCCTCGCCATGAAGAACGCCCTCGGCGTCGCCAAGGACGTCTTCGCCCAGTTCAAGGAGATCTCCGGCAGGGAGTACCACCTCGTCGAGGAGTACATGTGCGACGACGCAGACTACGTCGCCATCGTCCTCGGATCCTCCTTCGGAACCATGAAGGAGGCAGTCGACAGGCTCAGGGCCGAGGGAATGAAGGTCGGAGTCGCCATGCCCCGTGTCTACAGGCCGTGGCCCGCCGAGGAACTCGCCAAGCTCGTCAAGGGCAAGAAGGGAGTCCTCGTCATGGACAGGCACCTCTCCATCGGATCCTACGGACCCATGTACCCCGAGATCTGCGCCGCCGCAGCTATGAACGGCGAGATCCCCAAGATGTACAACTTCATCTACGGACTCGGAGGAGCCGACACCATGGTGTCCGACTTCATGAGCTGCTACAAGATGGTCGACAGCGGTGCTGCCAAGGCCATCAACTTCGTGGGGGTGAAGGAATGAGCGGATTATCACTCAAGGAACTGAACAACGAGATCCCCGTGAGGCTCGCCAGCGGTCACAGGCTCTGCGCAGGATGCGCGGAGTCCATCATCGCCAGGCAGGTCCTGATGGGAACCGAGAAGGACGTCGCGGTATCCTGCTCCACCGGATGCTTCGAGGTCTCCACCACCATCTTCCCCTACACCTCCTGGAAGGTCCCCATGGTTCACACCGCCTTCGGAAACGGAGCCGCCGGTGCAGCCGGACTGGAGACTGCCTACAAGTCCCTCAAGAGGCAGGGCAAGACCGACAAGGACATCAAGTTCGTGAACTTTGCCGGAGACGGTGCAACCTATGATATCGGTCTCCAGGCTCTCTCCGGAGCCATGGAGAGGGGACACGACATGCTGTTCGTCTGCTTCAACAACGAGGCATAC
>JAEEGL013123717.1_pt1 | contig 10938 bp, 8 predicted proteins | sample 9134231 | NCBI WGS metagenome assembly JAEEGL01 (sample SAMN16246548, study PRJNA631951) | gut metagenome | biome: gut microbiome; feature: rumen; material: fiber-attached | host: Bos | place: Iran: Karaj | collected 2018-10 | reverse complement strand
GACATTCCTCATGCTGTGGTGTATCTGGGATATGACTTTGGCAAGGGCTGGTCGCTGAGCACGGAAATTGAGTTTGAGCATGGCGGCACTGGCGGGGCTTATGAGAAGGAAGATGAGGAAGGCGGCGAATGGGAGTCGGAGACTGAGAAAGGAGGCGAGGTGGAACTGGAGCAGTTCTGGATTCAGAAGTCTTTCGGTGAGTATGCCAACATCAAGGCTGGTCATCTGGTGGTGCCTGTGGGTCTGAACAATGCGCACCATGAGCCACTGAATTTCTTCACCGTGTATCGTCCTGAAGGGGAGAACACTATCCTACCCTCCACTTGGCATCAGACGGGTGTGGATTTCTGGGGACGTGCGGGCGATTGGCGCTACGAGGTGCAGTTGCTGGCTGGTTTGAATGCTGACAACTTCACGACGACTGGATGGATTCACAAGGGTGCTGTCAGTCCGCTGGAGTTTGAGATTGCCACGAAATACGGCACTTCGCTGCGCATTGACAACTATTCGGTGAAAGGTCTCCGATTGGGCTTGAGCGGCTACTATGGACACAGCATCGGCAACAGCTATCCGAGAAACAAGAACGGTGTGGACAGCGAGTACAAGGGTGCCGTGGTGGTGGGCAGCTTCGACTTTTCCTACAACGACCACAACTGGATTGTGCGTGGACAGGCTGACTACGGCTACATTGGCGATGCAGAGCAGCTGAACTACATCTACAACCGCATCAACAAGAAATCGCCCTATCACCACTCCACTGCTGTGAGTCAGAACGCATTTGCTTACGGCATTGAGGCTGGATATGATGTGTTCTCGCAGATTCAGAAATTGCGTGCCAATGGTCAGAAACTGTATGTGTTTGGACGCTTTGAGCACTACAACGCCTGTGCGTCGAGCAACATGAAAAAGTATGACTATAACAACGTGAAGCGCATGGCTGTGGGTGTGAACTATCATCCGGTGAAGGGTGTGGTGGTGAAGGCTGACTACTCCCACCGTTTCCTGAAAAGCCAATATAACAACGAACCAAGTCTCAATCTGGGCATCGCTTACCAGGGCTGGTTCTTGTGAGAATTGAGAATTGACAATTGATAATTGATAATTGATAATTTAAATAAACAATGAACATGAAAAAGATTTCCCTGCTCGGCTTGGCCATGATGGCAGCCGTAGCGTTCACTGCAACTTCATGCAGCAGTGATGATGACAACAACGAAAACAATGGTGGCAACAGCGAGGCTTACAGCGACAAGAGCTATGGTCAGAATGCCATCAGTGCCTGCAACGAATTGGTTTCAGGTCTTGAAGGCGCCAATGCAGTCATTGCTTCTGCTTCGCTCAACGCAGAACAGGAGGCTTACCTGAAGGATGTGGTGAGCAATCTGGTGGACAACGTGATTGTACCTACTTACACTGAACTTGCTGATGAGACTGAACAGCTGGAGGCTACGCTGAACGGACTCGATGTGAACAGCATCGCACAAAAGGATGTTGACAAGGCTTGTGACCTCTTCAAGAAGGCACGTAAAACTTGGGAACAGAGCGAGGCTTTCCTCGGTGGCGCTGCTTCTGATTTTGATGTGGACCCCACCATCGACTCATGGCCTCTCAACCGTTCGTTGTTGCTCAACTACTTCAGTTCGGGCACAATGGATGAGGACATGCTTGACGATGCTTCCATTCTGGGTTTCCATGCCTTGGAGTTCATCTTGTTCCGCAACGGACAGCCACGCAACGTGTCTGAATTCAAGAGCAATGACACCTATAAGGGTTTCACAAGTGTGAGCGGTGCCAAGGAACTGCTGTACGCACAGCAGGTGTGCAAACTGCTGAAGGAGCGCACATTCCAGTTGCAGGTGGCATGGGAAGGCGAAACTGCCAAGAATGCTGACCGTGTGCAGGTGGTGAAGAATGCCGACTTGGAGTATGTGACCAGCAAGGGCATCAGCTTCGGTGAGAACATGAAAAAGGCGGGTGAGGCAACCAGCACCTTCTCTTCTCTGAAGGATGCCATCTCTCAGATTCTCTCTGACGACGAGGGTTCTGCCGCTGCGATTGCCAACGAGGTGGGCACTGCCAAGATTGCCAATCCTTTCTCTGCCGGCTACATCTTCTATGTGGAATCTCCTTACAGCTACAATTCCATCACGGATTTCCAGGACAACATCCGCTCCATCCGCAACGTGTGGTATGGCAGCAGAAGCGGCGCTGCTGAAGGAAAGAATTTCAATGACTTCTTCGTGAAGACCAACAAGTCTGCCACCAGCAGCAACATCGTGACGCTCTTCAACGATGCCATCAACAAGATTGGCAACATGCCTGCTCCGTTTGTGAAGTATTGCAGCACCATCTGGAATCTTCCATACGAGAATGATGACCGTACAGCTGATGACCTGCCTGAGGAAGAATAAACAGCGAAACACTTGATCATATCGGTGGCCACAAATAGCGCTCTGTCTTGTCAAAGAGACGGAACGCTATTGTGGCATCAATAAATAATCAAACAAAATCCTAATACTTTATGGTTAACAACATCTTACAAAAGTCATCTTTGCTATTCTTGATGGGAGCCTTGATGCTCACTTCATGTAGCGATGACAACAAAAACGAAAGCCTCGGTGAACTGGAGGAAGAAGAGAACCAGTTTGGTGTGGGCAACGAAGTGTTCAGTGCTGAAGAATGGTATCCTGGCGGTGCTTTGGGCACTACGGAGAAAGCCAGCTATTCAGCCATTGCTCCCGGTGCTGCTGCAGCGGGACTTGAAATGAGTTTCAACAAGGGCGAAGATTTCTTTGAACATCTCTACACCTACACAGACGAACCCCGCAAAGGATTGGGGCCTGCATGGGTGCGCAGCAGCTGTCTGCATTGTCACCCTTCATACGGTCATGGCAAACGCCAGACGGAATATCGTGCCAACACCATCGGTAACGGTTATCTGTTGGTGATTTATCATCCGAACGAGGAATTCACGGAAGACGGCGTACGCTACACCACTGCCCCATCAAGCTATATCAGCGAGGTGACAGGCATGCCTCAAACAAAGGCTATGCACCCCTTCAAGGCACCTATTGACGAGAACCAAATCTCCATCACATGGAAGAACGTGGAAGGCACGATGCCCAGCGGGTTGCCTCTGCATTTCCCTGACGGAGAGACTTATGAGCTGATCTACCCTGAGGTGAACATCCCCGTGACTGCTTTCAACACCAATCCTAAGCCTACGAACTATGAGGTGCGTCTGGAATCCACCATTGGCATCTATGGAACGGGATTGCTCGATGCCATCAGCACCGAGGACATGAAGGCGCAATATGCGAAAGAAGCACGCTTCGTGAAACTCAATCCTGCCATGTGGGATGCTGAAAACAACGACTGGGCTGCTTCTGCTTACTACACATTGGCTGACGGAACCAAAGCCATCAAGAAGTTCACTTATGCCATGACACGTGCATCGTTGCAGGATGGTGCAGGAGCCAATGCCATCTGGAACATCACGAACGTGACGCGTTCTGACCGACGCTACCTCTACTCTACGGTAGCATGGGCACAGGCGATGAGTGAAGACCCCGAAGTCATCAGCTATATTCGTCAGAACGGTGCTGACCCTGCTTCGCTGGTGCATCCTTATTATGACAGCACCGATGAGGGCATTGCCAAGAAAGTACTTAACCTGCTGGGCATGAACAATGCCGCCAAGGGTGGCGACAACTACACGGCTGCCTTCGGCGAACCAGAGATGAACGACAAGGACTACTATGATTTCATGGTGTGGCATCGTGGTCTTGCTGTGCCTGCTGCACGTGATCTGGACGACCCGACGGTGCAGCGCGGCAAACAGGTGTTCAACCAGATTGGTTGCGCCACTTGTCACCGCCCATCTTGGCAAACAAGGGAGGACAACTATTGGGTGGATTTCAGTATCAAGGCTCATGCAGAAAAGAACAACCTGAACCCAAACAGCATCTTGCCGAAGTTTGCCTACCAGACCATCTGGCCCTACACCGACATGGTGCAACACCGTCTCTACATGGAGAACGACATCCGCACGGGTTGGTGCCGCACCACTCCACTTTGGGGACGTGGTTTGTCACTCCGTTTGACAGGTGCTGAAGACCGCCTGCACGACTGCCGTGCGCGCAATGAGGTGGAAGCCATCATGTGGCATGCCTACAGCAAACAGTCTGATGGCTATTCGGCAGCCAAGAAGTTCTATGACCTGCCGAAGAAGGACAGGGATGCTCTGGTGAAGTTCCTCCGTGCCATTTAACCCCTGTCAGACACAATAACTTGGGGATTTTGACGTTACTTACAATAAGATGATAAAAAAAGCCACATTCACACTCTATGCCATAGTCATCCTCGTGATGGCTATGGCTACTGTTGTGGAAAAGACACAGGGCACCCCATACGTGCTCAACAACATCTATGGTTCATGGTGGTTCACGGGATTGTGGGCTTTGCTGACCATAGGTGGCATTGCTTACATTCTGCAACGCAAGGTGAAAAAACTGAGTGTCATCATGCTCCACTTTTCGTTCGTCGTCATTCTGGTGGGTGCTTTGTTGACTCACTTGACATCATGGCAAGGGTCAGTGCATCTGAGAGAAGGACTGGATGTCAATCTGTGCATGGAAGAAAACGGGGAGGGTATGCTGAGAGAACTTCCTTTCACCATCAAACTGGACAGTTTCAACATCAAATACCACAATGGCACAGATGCTGCAGCGGATTATGAATCGCACTTCACCATCACTTCGGACGGAAAGAAGGAAAAGGGCATCACTTCCATGAACAACATCTATTCCACACAGGGCATGCGCCTCTATCAGAGCGGATATGACGAGGATGAAATGGGCAGTACGCTTGCCATCAATTATGACAGGTGGGGTATTCCCGTCACGTATTTCGGTTATGGGTTGCTGTTCCTCTCCATGCTGCTCGTGCTTGTAGATCCGAAGGGACGCTTCCGTCAGCTCATCAAGAAGGCGAGCGTTCTGGTGGTGTTGCTGTTGCCAATGCAAGCGCATGCCACCGAGACTCTCAACGAGGAGCAAGCCAACCAGTTCGGAAACCTGTGCATCAACTGGAATGACCGCATCTGCCCTGTACAAACGCTGGCTTTAGATTTCACCCGAAAGCTCTACGGCAAATCTTCTTATAAAGGGTACACCGCTGAACAAGTGCTGTGTGGCTTCATCTTCTTCCGCGACGAATGGAGCAAGGAACCTATCATTCGCATCAAGTCAGCAGAAGTGAGACAACGTCTGAGACTGCCTGAATATACTTCCGTCTCCTCTTTGTTTGATGAGAACGGGTATCGGCTTGGTCACCTCATTCAGGAATATTACGCGGGAAACAGCGACAAGTTCCATGAGGAAGTGATGAAGGTGGATGACAAGGTGATGCTCATCATGCAGGTGTCAAGAGAAGAGAAACTGAAGCTCTTCCCTTATGAGGGAAAATGGTATGCTCCTACCGATAGCTTGCCCGAGAAAATGGAGGAAGAACGCAAGGACTATTTTCAAAACGCTCTGTCAGTGTTGGGTTCATACATTATTGACAACCAAGTCAACAATGCAGATGACATGATGCAGAAGATGAGGTTGTATCAGCAAAAGTATGGCGCAAATGACCTGCCATCTCCTACCCGTCTGAAAGCTGAGCACATCTACAACAGCATCCCCTTTGCCACCATTCTTTTCATGGTGTGTCTGACATTTGCGATGTTGAGCCTGCTGGGATGGAAATGGATGAAACGCCTTTCTCTCATCGTGCTCGGATTATCTTTCCTGGCATTGACGTTCTGTCTCTCATTGCGATGGATTGTGAGTGGTTACATCCCCATGAGCAATGGGTATGAGACGATGCTCATCATGGCATGGATGATCATGCTTGCCTCATTGCTGGTGTATCGGAAGTTCCATGTTATACTCACATTTGGGCTCTTGCTGTCAGGCTTCCTGCTGCTGGTCAGTCATCTTGGACAGATGGACCCAAAGATTACCCCCATCATGCCCGTGCTGTCTTCACCTTTGCTCAGCATTCACGTCAGTTGCGTGATGATGGCGTATGGTCTGTTCAGCATCACATGTCTGTGTGGCATCTATGCTCTCATTGTCAGAAAGAAAGCAGAGGAGCTGCATCTGCTTTCACAACTATTCCTCTACCCTGCCGAGTTTCTGCTCACTGCCGGCATCTTTATCGGTGCCATCTGGGCAAACGTAAGTTGGGGACGCTATTGGGGATGGGACCCCAAAGAGGTGTGGGCACTCATCACAATGCTGATTTATGCCTTGCCCATGCATAGCGCTTCCATTAAATGGATGAGAACCCCTGTGCATTACCATCTTTTCATGGCAATAGCATTCCTCGCTGTGCTCATTACGTACTTTGGAGTTAATTTTTTCCTTGGAGGGATGCATAGTTACGCTTAAATTTGCTAACTTTGCAACCAATTATGGATTACAAGTCAACCAACATAGAAGAGATTGGAGCACGCATCGAACTGACCAGCTTCACGGCTGGTGAGGTGACAGAGTTTCATGCCATCCTCCATGTGAAGTCTCAAGGAGAAGTTTTTGAAGGTCAGCTTTCACGCATAAAACAAGCTGAAAGCACCTTGATGGCGATGTCGGAACTGGCTGGTGCTACAGCTGTGTTCAAGCGCTATTTTCTCAGCGATGCCACCAATCAGGTGCCTCTTATCAAGGAGAAGAATCCTTGCACCACCTCCTACATTCAGCAGCCACCCCTTGATGGCTCAAAAATCGCTGTGTGGCTCTATCTGCAACGTGGCACAGACATCAGGAACGTGGATGAATCCACAGTGGTGGCACACAATGGCTACCAGCACATCTGGACGATGGGACTCATGAATTCCACTGCTGACACTTCTTATATGCAGACATGGAAAACGCTCTTCGCCTATATTGATATTCTCAAAAACTTCAACGCCACATTGGAAGCCAACTGCATACGCACATGGTTCTTTGTGCGTGATGTGGACACACAATACAATGGTTTGGTGAAGTCGAGACGCGAGTGTTTTGCTGAGCAGGGACTTACATCTGACACCCATTTCATCGCTTCTACAGGCATTGGTGGCACACCTGCTGACCCGAAAGCACTGGTTCAACTGGGCAGTTACGCCATGACAGGCTTTGAACCTGAACAGCAACGATATCTACATGCTTTGTCACATCTGAACAGAACAATCGAATATGGCGTGACGTTCGAACGTGGCACCCTTATGCAGTATGGTGACCGCAATCATGTTTATATCTCAGGAACTGCTTCCATCAACAACAAGGGTGAAGTGGTGCATGTGGGCGACATTGTACATCAGACCTATCGCATGTGGGAAAACGTGGAGAAACTCCTCGAAGAAGGAGGCATGACATATGATGACGTGATGCAAATCATCGTCTATCTACGCGACTGTGCTGATTATGAGATTGTCCAAAAGTTGTTTGAAGAGAAATTCCCCAACATTCCTTACGTCATCACACTCGCACCCGTCTGCCGCCCTACTTGGCTCATCGAGATGGAGTGTATGGCTGTGAAGAAAGCAAGCAATCCCCAATTCCGCAATTTCTAAAAAAGGAGAATTATTCACAATCGAAAAGGGATACTCAAAACGAGAAATAACACTCAAAACGAGAAACAGAGATACATAAAAAAGGGCAACTTGATTGGAATACCAAGTTGCCCTTTTTATTGTGTTGTTGATTACAGAGAGGCTGTAGCTGTGTATTTTGCCATCACACGCTGGTAGTAGCCTTCTGTGCGAGCCTTACGCGTCATGCATTTCAAATCGCCGGAGTTCCAAAGACGAATGGCACGTTCCATGTTCCCGTCAGGATTATAATGTTCCTGGTAATCAATGAACATGTCAATGCTCTTTTGCTTGTCATAACGGTCCGCATAAGTGTATTTTTTGTATCCAACAATACGATTACACTCGCGAACAAGAATCTCGGAAATCTGAAGATATCCGACATAGAGACCGTTCTTGGATACGACGTTGGGCTGTCCCTGACTCTCCACCATAGCAATGGCATGGATGACAGCACCCCATTTCTTTTGAAGATCCACCTGTGGGTCAGACTTCGCAGTCACCATCAGTGAGGTGGTCAACAATGCTAAAAATAATACTAACTTTTTCATACAATTCTTATGTTTATAGATTTGAAGGTTTCAAAATAATCCTCACGATTAGCGAAACTTCATGAGCCCTATAATCGGACTTACAATTCCTATTTTTGATAGAATTGCACTGCAAAGTTAGGCGATTTGGAATAAAGAGCCAAATTTTTTTATGCTTTTTAGCATGTTTTTGGCATTACAAGATGGCATTTAAAGATTTTTTAACAAATAAGGGGCTTTTTGAATAGCCCCTTTTCATTAATCGTCGTCGAGTTTCAGCACTGCCAAAAATGCCTTTTGTGGCACACTCACATTGCCGATTTGCTTCATACGTTTCTTGCCTCGTTTCTGTTTTTCAAGAAGTTTTCGTTTACGGGAAACGTCACCACCATAACACTTCGCCAACACATCCTTTCGCACCTGCTTGACGGTCTCACGTGCTACAATCTTGCCTCCGATGGCTGCCTGGATAGCGATGTCAAACTGCTGACGCGGAAGGAGCTCCTTCAGACGTTCACACATACGACGTCCTAACGTCACAGCATTATCAACATGAGTCAGTGTGGAAAGAGCGTCAACAGATTCTCCGTTCAAGAGGATGTCAAGCTTAATGAGTTTACTCTCACGGAAACCTGCTGGATGATAGTCGAAGGAGGCATAACCACGGGACACGCTCTTGAGCTTGTCGTAGAAGTCTATCACAATTTCACCCAACGGCATGAGAAACTCAATTTCCACACGGTTACCAGCAATGAAGTCTTGCTTCACCAATTCAGCACGCTTGCTCAAACAAAGCGTCATGATGGGACCGATATAGTTGGCAGTCGTGATGACAGTGGAACGGATGTATGGTTCTTCCACATGATCTATCAATGTGGGGTCAGGCATGCCACTGGGGTTATGCACTTCCTGCACACCACCCTGCTTGTCATAGACCATATAGCTCACGTTAGGAACCGTCGTAATCACATCCATATCGAATTCGCGGTCAAGACGTTCCTGCACAATCTCCATATGGAGAAGTCCGAGGAATCCGCAACGGAAACCAAAACCCAGGGCTGCAGAACTCTCATGCTGGAAAGTTAATGAGGCATCGTTCAATTGGAGTTTTTCCAATGAAGTGCGCAAGTTCTCATAATCTTCCGTCTCAATGGGATAGATACCGGCAAACACCATCGGCTTCACTTCTTGGAAACCCTTGATAGCTTCTGTAGTGGGATTGGTCAATGAAGTGATGGTGTCACCAACCTTCACTTCAGTGGCATTCTTGATGCCCGTCACGATATAACCCACATCGCCCGTACGGAGTTCCTTCTTGGGCACCATGTCCATCTTGAGTGTACCAATCTCTTCTGCCAAGTATTCCTTCTTCGTATTGATGAAGCGAACCTTTTCGCCTGGACGCATCACACCATTGATAATCTTGAAATAGGCAATGACACCACGATAGGAATTGAACACGGAATCGAAGATGAGTGCCTGAAGAGGTGCATTTTCCTCACCCACCGGATGTGGCACTCGCTCCACCACGGCATTGAGGATGTCCTCCACTCCTTCACCGGTCTTACCACTGGCATAGATAATATCTTCCAAATCGCAGCCAATGAGGTCAATGATTTCGTCAGCCACCTCTTCCGGCATTGCATTCGGCATATCTATCTTGTTGATGACAGGGATGATTTCCAAGTCATGGTCAATGGCCATATAAAGGTTGGAAATGGTTTGTGCCTGCACACCTTGCGTGGCATCCACAACCAACAGCGCTCCTTCACATGCAGCGATGGAACGGCTCACCTCATAAGAAAAGTCCACATGTCCTGGAGTGTCGATAAGGTTCAAGACATACTTCTGTCCCTTGAACTCCTCTTTGTCACCATCATACACATGTTCCATCTGGATGGCGTGACTCTTGATGGTAATACCACGCTCTTGTTCCAAATCCATGTCATCAAGCATCTGACCTTGGGTGATCTTGATGGTCTTGGTTTTCTCCAAGAGTCGGTCAGCCAAAGTCGATTTGCCGTGATCGATATGTGCTATGATACAGAAATTCCTGATATTCTTCATGTTCATCACATCACTCCTCACCCTCTTCTGCACTAACTTCTTCAACTGCCTGCATCTCCTCTGTCAGTGCCAATGAGTCATCTTCACTCACAGCCAACGAATCAATGGAGTCTGCCAATTCTTCTGCTGTGTAATGACGGTCAGGCATGGGACCATAGCATGATGCCAATGTGATGGGGGCTGTAAAGCCCAGCAGAGTGAGTAGTACTGCACACACCTTGCTTACGCATTTGTAAAAGTTCTTCTTCATAATCGCAAAAAAGATGTTTGAGCGTTTGTTTTTGCAAAGGTACGAAAATTTCGAATAAATGAATGAAAAGAGAGCTTGTTTTCTTTTTCGAAGAGAGAAATTTATACAATAAGTGAAAGAACTCCCTACAAATTTGAAAAGAAAAATGCGTCGCTCAACAATTGAGTAACGCATTTTTTATAGTTTTAAGCAACTATTACACTGAAAGATTCAGTACGGATTACTTCAAAGAGTATGCGTATGGGTCCTTCTCATCACCAGTTTCAACAGCGCGAACCTTATCCTCGCGGAGCAACCAGCCAAGACCGAGGTTGAAATCCTTTTCAGCAAGCTTAGTAGCTTTCTTAATCTGCTTGAATGACTGTGCTGACTCAGCTCCTGCAAGAGCATTCCAAATGATGCCAGCAATGTTTCCTGCTTTTTCCTGTAACATAATCTTTAACCTTACCTTTAATTTGTTTAACTTATGTGTG
>JAEEGL012299348.1_pt1 | contig 10938 bp, 12 predicted proteins | sample 9134231 | NCBI WGS metagenome assembly JAEEGL01 (sample SAMN16246548, study PRJNA631951) | gut metagenome | biome: gut microbiome; feature: rumen; material: fiber-attached | host: Bos | place: Iran: Karaj | collected 2018-10 | reverse complement strand
GGAAGAAGATCCGGAAGATAAGAGTACCTGGGTTCGATAAGTATGAGCCAAATATGGGGAGAGTAGTGAAATGATCACGGATTCATTTGATAACTGAAAAAGGTAAAGGAAAACGGAAAATAGGTTAGTAAAGGTGAAAAAGTTTACCACAATCATATTACTATGTCTTATATCTCTCGCATCCTGCGGCGCTCCTTCGGATGTGAAACAGGAGGCCCGGGATAGATTAAAAGAATATAAGCCATTATTTGAACAGAAGGTTGAGGATGTCTACGGTTCCGACGCCAGGCTGAAAAAAGTTAAATGTGACGTGACTACATATGTTGGTTCTCCGGTTCCTTCGGTAAGTTACAGCGCTAATACATATTTATCGGGAACGATCAGCTTGAGTGGCGGGAATTATGACGCTATCTATCTGACATATGAAAACCGTATGATTGATACCGTTCACACAGAAGATATCTGCAGTTCGGTAACAGATGCCCTCCCTTTAGATCCTGATAAGTTTATTCAGGTGAAATATATAAGTTCTGTGGGCTTTGAACCAATGTTTGAGTCGGAAGTTGATTCTCTGGAAAAAGCGGCTGAATCAGATGAAGGAAATATAATTACATTTGTTATTATTACGAGTGAGGATTTATCAGCATACAAGGAAGATGATTTTGCAGATATACCCGAGCTTCAGATGATAACGAACAGCAAAAGTCTGAGCGGCAATATTAAAATAGTATCTATTAAAGATAAGAGCATGGCTTCATCTCTGTGCGGCAAGATCAGGGATCTTAATTTTTCATATGATACCCATCCCATGGTTTATAATAACAATGGAGATAAAGATGCATTTGATGTTTATGGGATCAGAAATGCAATATCGATTAAGCTGAATCCCGGCAATCTGGATTATAATTATATGGATTAAAGAGGTGTAAAAGAGAACGTGGGGGATACAATATGCATACAACAGACATTAATATATACGGACTTCCTGTTCTGCTGATAATTATCGGCATTTTGTTTATTGTACGCTGGCGTTTCTACGCCGTAAGATATAAGAATAAATACACAGTTGCGGTGACTGCACAGGTCACCGAAGTGAAACGCGCTGCATTATTCATTCCACTGATAGTGTATGAAGCCAACGTAAATGGTATGGCAGAGAAACTGATAGAGCTTCCGCCGATTGGTGCACCCGCACTTAGGCTTCCGCCGGGTGCAGAGGTAAAACTCTATATCCATCCTGATCCTGAAAAACGAAAAAGGGTGATGTTCACGGAAAAGAGCAGACCTTTTGTTAATGAGCTTACAGCGCCTTTCAACAGCTTATTTTTCGAACTGCTGGGACTGGGCTTCATACTGGCAGCAATAGTGATATTCAAGCTTTCTGCGATGTTGTAGAAAATATCATTCGAGTGACAGATTGAAAATAAGGTTTTTCAGAGAATCAGAGATCATAGGAGGAAAAATGGGACGGTTAAAAGAACTCAGAAATTATATAAACGGTGAGCTTGATAAGATAGATGATGTCGATGAGAGAACTGCTGCTACAGTACATCTCTATGGGGTTTCCCTTGCAGCTGTTATACTTGCCAAGAAGCGAGGTCTGAATGAAGAACTTGCTGCTATGGCGGCTATGCTCCACGACCTTTATGCATATAAAACCGCATCATACGATGATCATGCTCACAAGGGAGCTGAATTGGCAGGAAAGGTTTTGAAAGAACTTGACCTGACAAATAATGAGGAGACCGAGATCATCTGCTCGGCAATATATCATCATGATGATAAGAACGCCGTGGATTCTCCTATGGAAGAACTTTTGAAGGATGCCGATGTAATATCACATACTATGAATGATCCTTCAAAACCTGTAAAAGAAAAGGAACAGCTTCGCTACGATAATATATGTAAAGAATTTGGGCTCACATGAAATGAGGATAACTTACAACGACAAAGGATAATGCATTAAGTGTAGTCGTTTTTGCATTATATGCAGCATAGTATGGAAAAGAGTGCGTCTTTCCTTTATTATTTCGTTAAGGAGGGACACGGCATATGAATAAACGAAAAGCATTTTTGGGGTTGCTTATCATCTTTACTATAACACTTTGTATACAGAACAATATATGGGCTGCAAACGGGAATGATATTGAAAGCATAATAAAGCAATATCAGCAGGAAACAAAGTGTGAACATGTAAGCGTTGCCGTCTTCGATAACGGAAAAATATCATATTATGGAGAAAGTGAGAGCCTTTATCAAATAGGTTCCATGACTAAGGCCTTCACCGGCCTGGCAATTCAAAAGCTGATAAATGAAGGGCTTGTGGATGCAAATGGGGCTGTATCTGACTATATTAATGGGTTTGAGGCTTATTATGGTTCTGAAAGAGCTGATATTGCGGTAAAAGATCTTCTTGAGCAGAAAAGCGGATACACAAATATCGAAAAGGATTATCCGAGTGCCACGGAAACAATGACTCTCTCTGAATGGGCAGACAGCATCTCCGGGCGTGAGTTGAGCTTCAAGCCGGGAACGGAGTATACTTATTCCAATGTGAATTATAACCTGCTGGGTTTGATCATAGAAAATGTCTCCGGAATATCCTATCGGGAGTATATGGAGCGGGAAATCCTGATTCCGCTTGGATTAAGGAATACTTTTGTGGGAACACCTGATGACAACAGGATCATTGAAGGTACAAGGCTTGGATACCGTCACGTGTTTAAGTTTCCGCTGACCGTAAAGGAAGCAAGCATACCCGCAGGATATTTTTATTCCAATGCCGAGGATATGGGGCGGTGGATTGAAATATGGACTGAAAGCTGTGACCTGCCGGATGATCTTAAAGAAGCGTTATCAATGGTCAAGGAACAGCTGAAAGAAGAAGGGGATTATTATTCCGGCTGGGAGCTGTTCGCAGACGGTATAACGGGGCACTCGGGAGGTACCCCTAATTATTCTTCAAGGATTGTGTTTGATGAAAAAAAGCAGATGGGTGCCTGTGTCCTCAGTAATCTGAATGTAGCAGCAACCACGGACAGTCTGTGTAACGGCGTTTTTGATATAGTGGCCGGGAAGGTGCCTACGGAGCTTAACAGAGACATTTGGACGATATTTGATAATATCTTTGCTGTTGTGACAATGACCGGTATGTTCCTTTTTCCGATCATCCTCGTCACTAAAAAGAGATCCGTGCTCATTGCCTTTGATGTGATATTGATATCTCTTCTTACATTAATGCTCATATTGTTTCCGATGATATTCGGTGCAGGAATGAAGGAAATAGTGTTTATCTGGGCACCCTGGAGCCTTGCCGGAGGGTTATCGGCCATCATAGCAGATATTGCGGGAGCCGCTGTAAAACTTTTGTCAGGAAATAAAAATGCAGATAATAACAAGACAGGTAAAGGACAAACCGCTGAAGGTTATAATTGAATATCCGGAATACAATGAATCCGTTAAGACTCTGGTACATAAGATCAGCAGCATGGAAATGTCTTTTTCTGCCGGTGTAGACGGAAGTAAAGTGAAGATCGGGCTGTCAGAGGTCTATTATATTGAAAATGTTGAGCGAAAGCTGTTCATCTACACCGAAAAAGAAGTGTATCGCCTTGATTATTCCATGCCGGAGATAGAAGCGATGACTTTAGATACCGGTCTTGTCAGGATATCGAGAACCTGTATCTTGAATACGGATCATCTGAAAGAGATCAGGCAGGTCAAGAACAGCCGTCTTGAAGCAGTGCTTGATAACGGTGAGATAATTATTGTTTCCAGAAAGTATTTGAAGGATATAAAAAGGATTTTTCAGAAGGGATGATTATGAAGAGAATATTAAAAGATACCTGTATAATAGCAGCATTGATGATCTTTTCAGTATTTTCAATCTCAATAATATGGTCAGGTATCACTGATGAGATAGGTCTGGTTCTGAAGCTGTTCGGACTCGCATTTATCATATCATTTGCTGATTTTCTGTTTGATGAGTATATAAGCTTGTCAATAGCAGTGAGTTATGTGATTAAGTATTTTGCGATAACAGGCATAGTGATGCTGTATGGCTTTATAGTCGGCTGGTTCTATCCGAGCAATTTCTGGATGGCGTTTATATATGTCGGTGTGGTGCTTGTACTGGCGTATTTTATTGACAGCTTCAAAGTGAAAAAGGATATCGCATATATAAATACGCAGATTGCCGGTCGTACAAACCTGGCAGAGTGATGGACGATCAAACAAAAAAGAAGGTGTGTATCGGATCAGTGAGAGGTGAAAAATGGATATAAGTAAGCTTTATAACCCGGGAGAGGAAATAATAGAAAGCGACAGGCTCATCATGAGACGCTTAAGGCCTGAGGATTATCTTGCAATGGCCGCATGGGATATGGATGAAAGAGTATATAAATATCTGATGAGTTCCGTATGCAAGACTCCGGAAGAGCCGCTTGTATGGCTTCCGAAGAAGGATCCCAAATCGAAGATCAATATACTGATGCTGGTAATGGATAAAGAGGATGGCCATGCCGTCGGTACGTATGCATTAAACCATGTTATCGAAAGAGATGTATGGACTATATCATATGTGAATCGATTTGACGATTGGGGTAAGGGCTATGCTACCGAAGGAATGAAAGCATTTATGGACCATGCAGTTAAGGTCTACGGAGCACGGTCCTTTGAAGGTGAATGCGCCAAAGAAAATGTGGGCAGTGCCAAGGTAATGAAAAAACTCGGAATGGTATATGATCACAGCTCTTCATATTCCAAGAATGATGGGAGTGCCACATTTGAATCTGATGTTTATGTTCTCAAAATTGACTGATGAGAATGAAAAATGGGCGATCATTATACTTATGCTGCGGAGCTGTAATTTATCCGTAATGAAGCGGATCAGATAAATCTTTAAGTGAGGTTAACAGAGTGCGATCAGTGTATGCAGGTGATATCATGGGGATGCTTATCTTCGGGATCATAGATATTGTGATCCCGGGGACATTAACCATATGGAACCTATATAATTGCATAGCGGAGAAACCGAAGCTGGAGAAGCTTATATCAACTCTGACAGTTTTTATCGGAGCGGTTTTTTATGCGGCTTTATTTACTCTTAACTATGAGGAAGCGGGGGATTGGTATGAGCAGGTCAATACAATGCAGTATCATTACTGTGTTTCGTCAGAGTATTGGTTGATTGGCTGGATAGTCTTTTTCGGCTTTATCGGATATTTCTTTTTGCTGTATGTAAGAGCTGATGGGTTGCCGCCATTGATATCTGCATTTTCAATCAGCCTTCTGATACTTATGAATATCATCCAGATCGCATTTGCTCTTCAGATCAGCAAAAATGTGGACGGTGCGGATTGTCTTCTGTATGTTTATCACGCAAATATCCTGCTTTTGTCAGCGAGAGTGATCCACAGACATATGAAGGAGGAGGCTGAGTTTTTCAGAGACCGCTTATCATCAAACGGAGAGCATAAAAGATACAGTCGGATCTACAAAATAACAGACAGTCTGTCGAAGTATTCGATCCTGATCTTTGTTGTACTCTTTTTCGTTATCGCGATCATTGAGATGATATTTGTACTTTTGGGACAGGGGCTGGATGCTCCGGTCAAGGCGTTTACAGACACCGCGGACTGGACTTTTTCCAAACAGATCCCGCCACCGCCGCTGGATTATGACGGACATTATCTCTGCACTGTGGCTGCAGGGGGACACAGGAGAGTGGTAAAGCCTCTGAGATTAGGCACGAGAAGAAATGAAACTATAGTGGTCAATCGACAGTTATGTATTGCAAATGCTTTTGAAGAACTTATTCAGGAGAAGCTGCCGCGCTTCCACAAAAAGATCAGAAGTTTTTATGATACATACGGATATCCTCTGTCAAGAAAGATCACGACACCCTTCAGAGCAGATCTCATATATATTATGATGAAGCCCCTGGAATGGATATTCCTGATAGTTCTCTATACCTTTGATCTGAGACCGGAGCAGAGGATAGCGAGACAATATACATATACCGGACCGTTGGATTAAGGAGGTGTTTATGTTTATAGCTGATCCTGAGAAGCTGAGAGTGTCTTTTAATGAGTTTCACAACGTTGATATAAGTGATATGCCGCAGTATGGGGAGTTCTGTCTGCTTGAATTAAAAGACGGACGATATACCGGGGGAAAATGGCATCCGGATGATTACGAGGGTAAGGGCATGGCCGGCAAGTTCGGACGCGGTACGGCGGATACTGTTGACATTAATGAAGTATCGAGATGGCATTCGCTGGAACGTTACGATCTGACGAATTGTCTGGAAGATGAAAAGATAAATCATATAAACCTCGGAGTCGAAGAGGACAGTAATAGCGTAAATTTCGGTGACTTTAAGAGTTTAAAAGAGGGAAGCTTTCCGAAGCGTGAGCAATACTGTCTTCTGATACTGAACAGCGGAGAATTAGCTGCAGGAAGATGGAATATGTGGCCTGATAAGAGCGGAGGAACATTTATTTATGCATCGGCCCTTGCCTGTCACAGTATGGAGGAAGTGTGGGCGTGGACAGCCTTAAGTTCCGACGATATCTTCGAGCGTGAAGAAGAACGTGAAAGAGAAAGAAAACGCGAAGAGGAACTGAACAGGAATCCGACAGCGGATAAGGATAAATTCAAATACGGAACGGATATCGATACGTACTACGAAAAAGCATTGGATAAGCTCCGTAAGGAATACCCCTGGGCAACAATGCAGCAGATGAAAAAGAACCCGGCATATGTGATCATACCGCGCCACGGACAGTATATTTTCGGACGGGATAACGGAATGTTTATGGGCTCAAGGATGGTTGCGGAATGGACAGAGGGCAGTACCGCTGACGAGTTTGTTGATTTCCTCTGTGAGTATAACAGGGACAATGTGAAGAACTCTGATCCCGGAGTAAAATTTAAGTATGGCAGGGATATTGAAGTATATCTGGATAAGGCATACGAAAACGTTAAAAAGGACTACCACTGGGTAGAAAGAGACATGCTTGACGGCTGGCACTATGGGATAAAACAGATCGACGGTGAATGGGAGTTTGTTAAGGAATACAAGGACGATGGTGATCTTACGGTGCTGAATCCCGAATCTGCGGACCGCTTCATAGAATATGTTGAGGACAATTATGAGCGGGCAGCTCTTAATGCCAATCCGGTTGTGAAAGAGTATAAAGTTAAGTTCGGCCATATTGAGATGAACGGCTGGAATCTGGAAAAGTATGTCTTTTCAAAATTAAAGACAGGGGACTACAAGGTTTATGTGCAGGCCGGAGACCGTGTGACAGGCGGGGGCAGGGAGTTCTTTATAACACCGGATTGTTTTGAGGTACAGTCATATGGGGAATTCCTTGACCGTTATCTTAAGATCGTTCCGGGAAGTTCATTCGGACTGAACAAAGAAGATCTTATCAAGGATGAGAAACTGAAAAAATTCCTCGGCTTTGACTGATCAGTCAAGGCCTATAAGCTGCTGCAGTTCGGCGGCAACGGCGTTCATCGTATCTATGTCGATACGTTCCACCTTTCTGACGGGATAAATGAGATGCTTTCTTTTATAGCCGGGCTCCTTTGCTTTGTTTCCGCGCATCACAAAGCCTTCCTCACAGGTTTCTATGGCGCCGTTCTTATCATATGCACCATCCACATAAGTTGTGATGCTTTCTTTTTCCGAAAGGATCAGATAATAGGGCTTAAGTTTTTGAGGACTGTTACAGCGCTTTTTGACAGGAAGACTTTCACCGACACCGATGATGGCGTAGATCTGTGTATCGACGCAGAGAAGTTTGCATTCCACATAAATATCTTCGCGGTACGGAAAGGGAGCTTTTGAAGGACCTTTGATCTTATGCTGAGCATATCTGGCAAAGGGAGCATAGCGGAGTTTCTCCCCCTTTCCGGGACAGATCAGGATCGCATTGTAAATGTATGCCGGCCACATCTTTTCAGTCGGGTGTCTCCAGAACTTTGTCCGGTTAAAGGTATCGTCAACGCATGAACTTCTGAGAGGCATCATGATGGCTTTGGTATAAAAGAATTCCTCGTTGTTTTCATTTCTGACACCCTGATATTTTTCATTCATGGCGTTCATGAGTTCGTAACCGCCGTTCTCTTCTGTGAGCCCCCGCTCATCAAGTATGGCGATAAAGTCGCGGGGGCTCATGGCATAGTCTTTGTCTTCATCATCCGCAGTCTCGGCGGAGTTTTGAGCCTGATCATCGTTTGCAGGTATAGTCAGCTTTGAAAGATTCTCATCACGCTTGTGCTTTGTTTCAGAGCGCATGAATGCAGATTTTATTTTCCTGTGGAATACCACATAAGCCCAGATACCGACATAAAGAACGTAGATAAGGATCGGAAGCCTGATAAGAGCGTTGGTAAATATGCGCTTCCACATGGGTTCGATGCTTATGAGTTCTTCATGGAAATCCGAGATGAGCTTTAACGCTTTTCCGATAAAAAGAAATGCGCCGGCGGCTATAACGGCTATTACGCGGACTGCGGTTAAGATCACAGCGAGGCCGATGGCATCCCAGCCCTCTGTATGGTCAACAACAATGCACGTCAGTATGATCGCAAGAAAAGAAGCGGCGAATACGCAAAGTACGCCGAGCCATTCACCTCCGATGTTTTGCCAGAGCAGATCATATCCCTGTTGCATGTTTCCACCTCTCTTTGAATATATTTTAAGGATAAGCTGCCGCCTCGTCAAACGGATATACATGAGGTATTAAGCTGTGCTATACTATAGGAGGTTTCCGGAGTTATAAAAGGACGGGTCATTTGAAGCGGGAGGGCTGATGGGATGAGCACTGTGCCTGATAACAAAGAAAAAGTCATAAGAGATTTTCGTGAGGAGATCAAGTCGGCCTATGAACCCGGGGCAAAGGTGATGAGTGCGGACCGCGAACTCAGATACTGTCTGGAACTTCAGCGGGACAGACTCGTGAACCGGCGCCTTACATGTAAAGAGGAGATGGTCCACAGAGGCCAGTTCCCCGGCGGGCTTAACAATGTCCGTTCCTGGAAGGACGGTCACTATGAGACGAGCTGGGCCGTTGATTTTATAGATCATAACAAGATGTATCAGAGAGACGGGATGATAACGTACAAAAAAACTGAGAAACAGTCGATGTACGAGACCGTCGTAGATGTGCGTGAGGGAGAGGATGTCAGTGAGGATACCTACTGCTGTCCCAACTGCGGGGCGGTATCCACCATCGCAGTACTGCAGGAGGGCTGTCCCTATTGCAGGACGTCTTTTAAGATGAGCGAGCTGTTTCCGAAGATCAGCAATTACTTCTTTGTTTACGATATCAGCGGCAAAGCGGATAATCTGTGGAAGACAGTATTAAAGTACGGCTGTTATCTTCTGCCTGTCAATCTGGCATTATTCCTGGGGATCAGTTATTTTCAGCAGGGGATCACACCCTTTGATTATCTCTCCAATCCCGGTATGCTTATAAAGCTTCTGGTGGGTATGGCCATACTCACACCGGTTTTGGGCTTTTTCGGCTGGATCTATTCCGTCATCTTTGATTTCATCAGACTTGCTAAAAAGGATCTGCCGGTGCTGTTCTCCACGGCCGGGTCCCGCGGAAAGTTCGCCTATAAGATGTCAGCAATCTGCCCGGAGTTTACCTTTGAGTATTTTACTTCGAGAATTACTTCGCTTTTTAAGATAGTTGTCTTTTCGGATCACGATGAGGAACTGCCCTTTTATCGCGGGCCGGAGCTGGGAAATATTTTCGATGATGTGGTGGCTGTGGATTTTCGCGGCAGCATGGGCTGCAAGAGAATAAAAGAGAAAGACAATATGGTCTATGTCACGGCGGATATCTATGTTGAGACTGCTCATGACCCGGGCAGACGCATAAAGGTGGAGACCGAGACCTACAGGATCACTGCGGGAAGAAGGACCGACATTCCTTTTTCCACAAACTTCTCGATCACAAAGATACAGTGCAGAAACTGCGGCGGCAGCTTCAATATCTTTAAATCGAAGAAGTGCCCGTTCTGTGGTTCCGAATATCAGGCGGAATACGATGACTGGGCGATATATGATATTAAAAAGATCTGAGAGATGAGCTATGAACAGTGAGGACAGGATACCGGATTCAAAGAGAGAATGGATAAGGGCGCGGAATCAGCTGGTGAATGCGATCGTTGCACTTGGCTTTCCCGGGGAACTGGGAGAGCAGGTGGCGAAGATGCTTGGCAGCCCCAAGGCGATGGACAGGATGAGAGCGTATCTCTTCAATGTGAAGCCTAAGAGCGTCGAACTGGTGGTGGACGAAGCGCTGGCCATATGTTCCGATATCGAGAGATGGCGGGACAAGAAGGCTGCAGAAGAAGCAAATGCGCGGTATAATGAGATACTGTATTACGGATTGGAAACGGAGGAAGACGGATAATGCTTAAGGCGATCAAAGCGGATATCACAAAAATTGACTATGTGGATGCTATCGTTAATGCGGCGAATAATTCGCTGCTGGGGGGCGGCGGCGTGGACGGAGCGATACACAGGGCTGCAGGATTCGAGCTGTATACCGAGTGCCTGTCACTTAACGGTTGTCCTACGGGGCAGGCCAAGATCACCAAGGGCTATAAGCTGCCCTGCAAGTATGTGATACATACCGTGGGTCCCAGGTGGAACGGCGGAGATAAGGGGGAGCCGGAGCTGCTGGCATCCTGCTATGAGAGTTCGCTGAGCCTGGCTGTTGATAACGGTATACGCAAGATTGCTTTTCCTTCCATATCGACCGGGATATACGGATATCCGGTGGAAGAGGCAGCCGCGGTAGCTGTACGGACAGTGAAAGAGTTCCTGAAAGCAAATCCCAAAAAGATCGCGGAAGTGTACTGGGCCTGCTTTGATGACAGGACATTGAAAGCATATGAAAAAGAGATAGG
>JAEEGL011624907.1_pt1 | contig 10938 bp, 6 predicted proteins | sample 9134231 | NCBI WGS metagenome assembly JAEEGL01 (sample SAMN16246548, study PRJNA631951) | gut metagenome | biome: gut microbiome; feature: rumen; material: fiber-attached | host: Bos | place: Iran: Karaj | collected 2018-10 | reverse complement strand
GATTGTATCCGCTTTCGGTCATAATTTCAATGCTTTTTTCCCGCACAACATGCATTTTCCAGCCGCCGGGAACGCAGCGGCTTTCGCCGTTTTCCCGGCTGTCTGTTCGCCTTGCCCGGGATATTATTCGACAAAACGGCAGGAAGCCTTGAAATCCGAAGATTTCAAGGCTTCTTTTTTCGTATGGTGCGGTCTTTTGTTTTTCCGTCACAGCGAAACCCATTCGCCGTATGGCGGGAGGACACAGCGGATCTCCGGGGCGCGGACGGCCAGCACGCGCTGAAGCTCCTCTGCCAGATCTGTGTGATCCTTGGCGTAATCGTAATGGCTTGGGATAACCACCCTGGTCCCTATTTCCATGCAGAGGCTTGCGGTCTCCTCCGGGGAGTTCCTGGTCAACTGCATGATCGCAATGTCCGGGCGAAGCTCGCGCAGGATATTGCACTGATCCGGCGTCAATTCGTTGCCCCAGACCAGAAGCTTCGTTCCGTCGGGTGTGGTAAAAAGATAATTGCGGTATTCCAGGATGCCGTACAGTGCCAACTGGGACATCCCCTCGTCGCCGGCGACAATCGAAAGCCTCTTGTACCGCTCCAGGTGTGTGCTGACCCGATCGGCCAGGAAGGTGTGCCTGCCAAAGAGAGCCTTGATCCGGACCGTGTTGAAATCCAGCTCCAGGTTGGCGCTCATGGGATAGAGGCTGGTGGGGCACATATCGGACCACTGGAGAAGCAGCGGCGCCGTCAGCTCTCCGCACAGCACCCGGGGCTTAAACTTTTCCGCCAGATAGGGAAGATCGGTAATATGATCATAGTGGGCGTGGGTAATTGCGATGAAATCACATGCGGAGATATCCTCCGGACCAAGCGCGTTTTTGGGGTTCTCTGTAATAAACGGGTCTGTCACCACGGTCACGCCGCCCAGCCGAATCTCATAGGCCGATACGCCAAACCATTTCAGTTCTATGCCAAATTGGCCTTTTTCTTCCATTCGTTCTGCCTCCTTCTGCAATTGCTCCCGCTTTCGTTTATTGAACGCCGCCGCAGCTGTGCAGCGCAAGGATTTCCTCCTCGCTGTACCCGTACTGCCGCAGAATTTCGTCTGTGTGCTCGCCCACGCCCGGTCCCGGCTGAATCGTCGTCTCATCCGGGACGGAGGCCAGCTTGATCGGCGGTTTTGCCATCGGGCACAGCCGGCCTTCGGTACCCTGGTACTCCACGATAAAGCCGTTTGCCAGGGCCTGCTCATCCGTCAGGACTTCCTTCAGATGGGCAAGCTTGTCGATAATCAGATCCTCCTTGCGGAACGCCTGCAGCCATTCCCGGGACGCCTTTTTCGCAAAGGTCTTCCGCATAAGCTGCAGCAGCTCGCGGGCAATCTGCGGATCTCTGCGGCTCGCATCGCTTACCACGCCGATTTCCGCAACGGCGTCTTCTATCCCCAGAATCCTGAATATCTTGGCGCCGTCCTTATCAAAGCTTCTGGCCGTAATGACGACCCATTCGCCGTCGGCACAGCGATACTGGGTTACCAGCGGGTTGACCTCCATCGGCGTCTTGGGGAATGTCTCCCCGGTGCGGGGCAGCGCCCGAAGCAGCATGTTGCTGAGCGCCCAGATAGCCGTTCCGTACAGGGAGACATTGACCAGATCTCCCCGGCCGGTCCGCTCCCGCCCATACAGTGCAGATGTGATCCCCGCGACTACAAAACCAGCGGTCATGCTGTCCCCCACGCCGGACAGCACCGGGATGGGATATGAGCCCTCGGTCGCCAGCGGAATATCCGCCGCGAGACCGGACCGCCCCCAGAAGCAGATGTTGTCAAAGCCCGCGGCGGCAGCGTCGGGGCCCTTGGTTCCGTACCCGTCCACCGTCGCATAGATCAGCCGCGGAAAGGCGGCCATCAAGCTCTCCGCATCCAGCCCCAGCCGCTTGAGCGAGGCGCTGCGCACATTGGTGAGAAACACGTCCGCCTGTTCAATGAGTTTCATCAGCACCGCGCGGCCGGCTTCGTTTTTGATGTCAATGCATATACTCTTTTTGCCGGCGTTATACACGTCAAAGAAGGGCTTAAAGCCCCTGTCATAATCCGGAAACCGCGTATCCTCCACGCGGTGGGCATCGCCGGAGAAGTTTTCAACCTTGATTACCTCCGCGCCCATATTGCTCAGCATCTCGGCCGTGCTGGGCGCCGCGATATAGGTGGACAATTCGACAACCTTGATATCCTCAAGCGGTTTGTGCATAATGGCTCCTCCTTTATTGGTTCAGATGGTTCTGAGCGTTCGCCGCAAGCCCTGGGTTTTACAGCGTATTGAATGAATTCAGTTTACCATAGTTCGCGGTAATTGAAAATACAAAACGGCAAATTCTCCGCAAAAATCCGGTTTTTTCGGGCACGGCTTTTTCGCCCGGCCTGCCACGCTTATGGTTTTCCCGGCTGTCCCGCGCTTCCGGGCGAGTTTCGCCGGGTGCACCACACGACAAGCAGCACCAGCACGATGCAGATCAGGCCAAAGCAGGCACAAAGCGCAAAAACAGCCAAAAAAGTGCCCGTAGCGTCAAACAGATAGCCATACGTAGAGGTAAGAACGGTGTAAACCGAGGAGATCGGTACCAGAATACTGATGGCGGCGCCTGTCTGCTCGCTCCCGTAGGCATAACGAACCAGGGCAAAAATGCTCACCGAGGCCAGCGCCAGCATTGTGGCGTATAAGAACGAGCCCGCCAGCAGAAGAACAACGCTGCCGGGAAACGCCGCCAGCATGCCGAGGGCGGCCAGGGCCACAGCGCCGCCCGCGATTGCGGCTTTGACCGCGCCGACCGCATCGTTGAGCGCTCCGATAAGGAGCTTGAACACCGCGCTGCCCAGCATAAAGGCGGAGGCCATCAGTGCGCCCACGCGGGGGCCCTGGCCAATGCTTTCCGCGTAGCCGGGAAGCTGATCCACCAGGCGGGCCGCCGCGCTGCTGAGAATAAAATAGGCGGCAAGCACGACAAACAGGATCGACCGAACGCGAAACGGGACCGCGTGCGCCGTCTCCCGCATCCGATCGGCCGTCTTCTCCTGCTTGGGAGAACGATACGGCTCCAGCCCCAGCATTTCAGGCGTCTCCTTCATAATCAGAGCCCCCGGCAGCCCGGTCAGCAGAACAATGCCCGCCCGGATCATCATCGCGGCCTGATAGCCAAGCGAGAGGATCAGCGAGTTGAGAATCGGATTGAGAATCGCGGCGGAGATTCCCACCATGCTGAGCACGATACCGGTCACCGTGCCGATTTTGTCCCTGAACCAGCGGTTGAGATACAGCGAGACCACCATATTGCTGGCATAGCAGGTCGTGCCGAAGCCCCGGAGCACCGCGCAGAAGTATACAAAATAGATGCTGTGCGCCGCGCCCATGCCGACGCAGGCCGCGGTCGCAATGCAGATCCCGAGCAGCACAACCGACCGCAGCGAAATGCGCTTCGTCAACCGAAACGCCAGCGGATACAGCAGGAAGCTGGCCATCCCCGCAAGGGATGTGTAAAGCGTAATGGCCCCGCGGCTGACGCCCAGCCCCTCGGACATGGGGGTGAGAAAAATGGAGTCGGCGTTCATGCAGGCGCCGAGAGATGACGTCATAAACAGACAGCAGATTGCCACCGTGATGCCGTAATACCGGTGAAAAGACCTGATCATAGAAAACAATCCTCCGAAAGCCGCGCACCGCGCACTTTCATGATCTCGCCATGGCAGATGTCTCCTGCGTTTTTAGATATAGCACGCCGTGCAGCGGGGCGCAAGCCCCAAAAAATCAAAAAACTTGTCCTTTCTATCCCGTGCCGCTTTTGGCCGCTTCTATGAGAAAAGACCTTGAAATCCTGGATTTCAAGGTCTTTTCAGCCGTCAGGAGCCGGAAGCGCTTTCCGCCCGGGCCTCCCGCTTTGCGCGGCTTTCAATCAGCAGCAGAAGCAGCAGACAGGTCAGGCAGAGTCCGCCGCAGAGCAGCAGAACCGCCGTATACGCGCCGGTTACATCATAGAGAACGCCGTACACCGTGAGCAGTGGCGGGTAAAGCGCGGAAAACGGCGTCAGGTATTCCATGGCTGTGCCGCTCATTTTCTCCCCATAGACACGGCAAACCACCGCAAAGAGCGTCACGGAGCCCAGCGCCAGGGTCACGCCATAGAAAAACGCGCCCATCATCACCAGGAACACACTGCCGGGGAAGCACAGCAGGAGCAGGATGCCGAACAGCGCCAGCACCAGACCGCCCGCCGTGGTTTTGAGCACACCGATGCTGTCGTCCAAAACGCCCACAAGCAGCTTGAACAGGACGCTGCCGATCATGTAGGAGGAGGCCAGCAGCGCGCCGATCCGCGGCCCCTGGCCAATGCTTTCGGCGTAGCCGGAAATCTGATCCACCAGGCGGGAGGCCGCGCAGATCAGGATCATAAAGGCCGCCAGCAGGAAAAACAGGCAGGATTTGGCCCGCAGGGGCGCTTCGTGCTGCTCCCGGATTGCGCCGGGCCGGCGGCTGCCGCGGTGGGAAGTGTAGGGCTCAAGGCCGACGTCCGCAGGGTATTCCCGCACGAAGAAAACCGCGCCGGGGAGTGCCAGCAGAAGAATGACGCCTGCCCGCACAAACAGCGCCGCCTGATAGCCGAAGGCGAGGATCAGCGAGGTAAAGAAAGGGTTCAAAACCGCGCCGGATACGCCGGCCATGGTAAATGCGATGCCGGTCATCGTGCTGACCCGATCCTTGAACCAGCGGTTCAGCAGGAGCGCAACCATGTTGTTGCAGTAGCAGGTAACGCCCGCGCCCCGGAAAACCGCACAGATATAAATGCCGACAATGCTCTTCATCAGGCCCATGCCGGCACAGCTTGCGGCGGTGATCAGAATCCCTGCGATTGTGACCGCCCGGACCGAAAACCTCCTCTGAAGCTGAAAGGCGGCGGGGTACAGCAGGCAGGTCGCAAGCCCCGCGATTGTCACATACAGCGTGATGGCGCCGCGGCCCACATGCAGGCCTTCGGCCATGGGCGTGAGAAAAACCGCGTCAGAATTGCTGCAGGCGCCGATCGCGGAGGCCATAAACAGGCAGCCTGCCAGCACGGTAAGCGCATAATAGCGCTTGGGGGATCTCATCATGAAAGACAAACCTCTGAAAATGCGCTTTTGCGCACTTTCTCTTTGCCGATACGCCTTTGCCCTCCGCTTATGCCGGAGGCGGCTGGGTATTCTCTGTCCGGGTTTCCTTCTGTACTTGCCGGAGCATCAGCATCAGGAGCAGCAGGCAGGCTATGCAGAGGGCCGCGCACATCACAAATACTGCCGTAAACGCCCCGGTCGCATCATAGAGAAAGCCGAAAGAAGAAGAGAATACCGAGTAAAACGCGCTGATCGGCACCAGAACGCCCATCGCGGCGCCGCTGGCTTCGCCGCCGTAAAGGTATCGGGCAAGCGCAAATATGCTCACGGTGGCAAGGCCGCCCACAACGCCGAAGAGAAATGCGCCAAAGAGCAGCATGAACACGCTGTGAGGGAAAAACAGCATGACTGCGATCGCACCCAGGGAAAGAAATCCGCCCAGCATCGTCGTCTTCCCCACGCCGATGCTGTCGTTCATGACGCCCAGAATCAGTTTGAAGACCACGTTTCCGACCATATATGCGGAGACCAGCAGCGCGCCGATGCGCGATCCCAGGCCAATGTTCTCGGCATAGCCGGGAAGCTGATCCACCAAGCGGGATGCCGCGCAGATGAACACATTGTAGATCGCCAGGGAGATAAACAGCAGCGTATGGAACTTCAGCGGCACTTCCAGCGGTATCTCCCGGGTGCGGCTGGTCTTCTGTTCCGTCTGGGGGGCGGTATAGGGTTCAAGCCCAATCTGCGCAGGGTATTCTTTAAGCACCAGAGCCCCGGGCAGCGCAGTCAGCAGGATCAGCCCCGCGCGCACAAGCAGCGCCGTCCGGTAATTGGTCGCCAGAATAACAGAGGTAAAGAAGGGATTCAATACGATAGCGGAAAGGCCGGCCGCTGTGAGCGCAATACTTGTCATGGTGCTGACCTTGTCCTTAAACCAGCGGTTAAGCAGAATGGCGACAATATTTCTGCTGAAGCAGCAGGTTCCGAGGCCGCGGAAGACCGCACAGACATAAACGCCGAAAATCGTCCGGACAATGCCCATTCCAAAACAGGCCGCCGTGGCGACGAGAATCCCGAAGATGGCAACCGGCCGGACGGCAATTCTTTTCGACATCTGGAAAGCCACCGGATACAGCAGGGTGCCGGACAAGCCCGCGATCGTCGTAAACAGCGTGACCGCGCCGCGGCCAACGCCAAGCCCCTCGGACATGGGGGAGAGGAAGACCGCGTCGCTGTTCAGGCAGACGCCCATAGAGGAAACGATAAAGAAAAAGCATATCGCTTCCGTGATTCCGTAATATCGATTGGGGGATTTCAGCATGGCAAACATCCCTTCAAATCCGTATCCCGCGCGAAAACTGTAACACGTGTAAAAATACCATGTCCTTTTCCATTAAGCAATAGAGAAAAATCCAAAATAATGTCTCTTTTCTCACCGTCCGAACACCGGGGAATGCGCCGCAGCTTTTTCTGCCCGACGATGCCAAACCGGCTGCAGCCCGGTTTGAACTGCAGCCGGTTTTTTACTTGCCGGAGGTTCAGCTGTCCGGTCTTGTTCCGCCCGGGCTTATTCTTCCAGCGCGGCCCGAATCTCTGTAATCCGCGCGCTCTTGTCTCCCCAGGTGGCAAGGGTGGTAATCCGCAGCTTTTCCACAGGCGCCGTGTCGAAGCGGTGCACGCGTTTGCGCATGAAGTTGCCGCTCACCTCCGCGACCTTCCGCCAGCTGCCGCCGGTGAAGATCTCCACCTCGTAGTCCTTCACGCAGCGGGGTACGCCGGGGAACTTGATCGGCCTGTAATGCACGTGGCAGGTGCTGGGGTTCGTCATATCGGTGTCGAAGACCACTCCTACCGAGTTGATTTCCGTCGGTTTTTCAAAGGCCAGTTCGATCCACTGGGGCAGTGCCTGCGTCGGATCGGATACCCACTCGTAGCGATCCTTGTCCAGGATGCGGGAGTACCCGTTGATCACATTCTCCGGCGCGCAGTTGGCTATGATTTCTTTGGGCTTGTTGGGCTGCGCACAGAAGCCTTTTCCCGCCTTCAGATCCCAATTCCCGTCTTCACCCAGCACGCCCGCCAGACGATAGAAGGACAGATTTTCAAGGGAACGCCAAGAGATGCCTTCAGCCGGCTCCAGCCAGACCCGCAGGTAGTCGCCGCTGTTCTGCTTTTCCTTCTTGACGATATTGACCGGGAAGCATACCCAGCTCTCGCCTCCAGGCGGCACCGTGGCTTGGGAAATCACTTCCTCGCCAAACTCCGGCGCGGTATCCAGGTCGCCCTCCGTGTGGGTGTGCAGTGTCACCTGGCAGGGCTCGGACAGGGCGGAGTGCAGCTTCACATACAGGTTGTCGACGTGATCAAACTTGCGCGAGATGCCAAAAACCGTGCCCCGGGTCACATCCAGAGGCAGCAGCGGGCCTTCTGTACCGTGCTTGTTCTGGAAGATCTCCGTGCTGCTGACGCTGGAGGCGGTGGCCGCCGCCGTGAGGCAGGGGTCGCCGGGATCCTCATTCTTCAGCCCGGGGATGTACTGATCGTTCTTGATCAGCAGCTGCTGCAGCTCATGGATATGCCGCTGGTAGATCCCCCGCGGGCTCTCGTCCAGCCGGATGCACAGCGCCGCCGCCGTGCCCGCAGCCTGGCCGATTGTGGCAATGGTGTTCTGTACCCGCAGTGTGCCGATAGCGATATGTGTCGCGCTGACATTTCTTCCCGCAAAGAGCAGATTTCCGATGTTTTTCGAGTACAGGCAGCGGTAAGGCACCTTCGGCAGGGGAACTCCCACTGCGCAATACAACGGACCCTCCTTGCCGGAATAGATGCCGCGGGGGTGGTGCACGTCCAGCGCCCAGCCGGAATAGGACACCGCGTCCTCAAACATACGGCCGCTGGTGCAGTCGTCCTGTGTGAGCACATAGTCCCCGATCAGCCGCCGGGACTCCCGGCGTCCGTTGAACACGCTGGCAAAACGCAGCTTCTGACAGCGAATGCTCTCCCGTTTCTCCCAGTAGTTCTTCATGTGGTCATAGGCGCCCAGCACCACCAGCAGCAGCGCGTCCCGGGTCTCCTCGCCGTCCCACATATCGTCATAGTCGTTGGGAGCCTCCATCCACCAGTGGATCCACGGCCCCTTGATCACCCGGCCGAACTCCTCATCGCTCTCCGGCAGCTTGGGTACCCAATCCGGCGCGTGGTATTCCACCGGCGCCCCCGCATCGAAGAAGAAGGGCAGGCCGCCGGACTTGATGCAGCCGCTCATGGTGATGGTGTCCGCCCCCGCCGGCGCATAGCTTTCGCCGTATTCGTCCTTTGCTTCACGGCCGTAGTGATACTTGGCTCCGGCGTAGTAGCCCAGCCAGGCGTCGCCTGTGCAGTCGATAAAGATCCGCCCCGTGTAGCGGCTGCGCTCCAGCGTCCGGATGTTCAGCGCCTTCACGCCGGTGATGGTGGTCTCATCCGCCATCTCCGCGTCATAGACGTGCTGGTCGTGTACCACCGTCAGGTTCTCTTCCGCGGCGGCCAGCTTCTCCATGGCCCGCGTCCAGTCGCCGTAGGATTCGGGATCCGCATCCCGCAGACGGCGGATCTCCTCGGCAATACCGCCCTCCCGGGCATAGGTGTGCCCCACGGCGGCGCCGTCAAAGGTGATACCGACTTCCGAGCTGCCGTTGCCGCCCAGAATCGGGCGATCCTGGATCAGCAGGGTCTTCGCGCCCTCCCGGGCGCTGGCAATGGCTGCCGGCACGCCGCCCGGGCCGCCGCCTACGACAATCACATCGTAGTCTCCGCCGAATACGATCTCCGTGCTCAGCCCCCGGATCCGCGCGCGCTCTTTCTGGAGGCGTTCTACCTCCCGCGGCGGGACATAGTCAAAGTCCGTGGTCAGCAGGATGCTCGCGCAGCGGCCGAAATAACCTGTCAGGTCGTGCAGCGCGATATTGCACGTCCCCGCCTCCAGCTCATAGTCGCCTGCGATCTCCCAGACCCAGGCGTCCGAAGGCAGAGCGCCCAGCACCCGGCCGTTGTTCTCCCCGTTCACCACCAGATTGAAGGTGCCGGGGGAATGCCAGCGCAGCCAGTTCCGATCCCGCACCCAGGCGCGATACTTCCCCGCCTCGGGGATCTCCACCTGTACCGCGGCGTCCGCTACCGGAACCCCCGGCTCGTCTGCCGCGATCAGATAACCGCTGCCCATCAGATGGACGAACTGGGTGTCCTCTTTCCAGCCGCCCTTTTCGGTGAAGTCCAGCGCGTCAATCCAAATTTCTCTGGCTTTTTCCATGATCTCTCGCTCCTTTTCCCTTATGTCTCCTGTCCGGCCCGGATCTCCGCAATCCGTGCGCTCTTATCGCCCCAGGTGGCGCGGACAGTGACGCGCAGCTTTTCCACGACCGCCTTCTCAAAGCGATGCGTCCGCCTGTGCATGAAGTTGCCGCTTACCTCCGCGACGCTGCTCCAGCCGCCGCCGGTGAAAATCTCCACATCGTAATCCTTTACGCACTGGGGCACGCCCGGCCGCTTGACTGTCCAGCAGGTGCCGGGGTTGGTCAGGTCGGTGTCGAAGGCCAGGCTCACCGTGTCGATCTCCGCGGGCTCGGCAAAGGCCAGCTCGATCCACTGGGGCAGCGCCTGCTCCGGATCGGATACCCACTCGTAGTGTTCCGGATCCACGATGCGGGAATAGCCGTTGATCACATTCTCCGGCGCGCAGTTGGCCGGCGGCAGCCACGGTTCGCTTCTGACTGCGCACATGGCCAGTGCGCTTTCCATCTTCCACTTGCCGTTGGGGAGCCTCTCTCCGCGGCGGGTGTAGAAGGACCGGTTCTCCAGCGCGCGCCAGGAAATCCCCTCCGCCGGATCCAGCCGAACCTCAATGGCGCAGCGGGAGCGGCGGGGATCGTTCCCCAACCGGACCTCCACCGGGAAGCGCACCCAGCTCTCTCCCGGCGGCACCATGGCCTGTGCGCTCTGGGCATACTGGAACTCATAATAGCTCCATGCGCCGCACGGCTTGGAATCGCAGTGCAGGGTCACGGGATACGGTTCCGCGTGTGAGGAGTGCAGCTTCAGCCAGACCTCGTGAATATCGCCGTCCTCCCGATGGGTGTTGACCCATGTGGAGCGGGCCACGTCCATGGGGAGCAGTTCGCCTTCCGTTCCCGGAACGGTGTTGAAGATCTCCGTGCCGCTGACGCTGGAGGCGGTGACGGTTGCCGCGAGGCAGAGATCGCCTGGATCCTCGTTCTTCACGCCGGGGATGTACTGATCGTTCTTCAGCAGCAGCTGCTGCAGATCCCGGATATGCCGCTGGTAGATCCCCCGCGGACTTTCGTCCAGCCGGATGCACAGTCCCGCCGCCGTGCCCGCCGCCTGGCCGATCGTGGCCAGCGTGTTCTCCACCCGCAGCGTGCCGATGGCGATATGCGTGGCGCTGACATCCCGGCCGGCGCACAGCAGATTGCCGATGTTCTTTGAATACAGGCAGCGGTAGGGCACCTGCACAAGGGGCACATGCTTGCCCACGTCGGTGGAGCCCTCCCTGCCGGAGTAGATGCCCTTGGGATGGTGCACATCCAGCGTCCAGCCGGCGTAGGCCACAGCATCGTCAAAGACGACTTGGTTCAGGCAGTCGTCCTGGGTCAGGACATAGTCTCCGATCAGCCGGCGGGTCTCGCGCTTGCCATCAAACACGCCGGCAAATCTGAGCCTGTAGTTCTGGATGCGGTGCTTCTTCGACCAGTAGTTCTTGGCGTGATCATAGTAGCCCAGCACCACCAGCAGCAGCGCGTCCCGGGT
>JAEEGL010725437.1_pt1 | contig 10938 bp, 13 predicted proteins | sample 9134231 | NCBI WGS metagenome assembly JAEEGL01 (sample SAMN16246548, study PRJNA631951) | gut metagenome | biome: gut microbiome; feature: rumen; material: fiber-attached | host: Bos | place: Iran: Karaj | collected 2018-10 | reverse complement strand
CATCAGGATTTAAACTATGAGATAAAGTTACTGATTGACCAGAATGAGATATAACTGGATAAAATATTCTATCTTCAATTACGGCAGAAGCATCTCCAAAAGCAACTCCCAAATAATCAGATTGAGTATCACCAGTAACTGTATAAGTAGTCGTTCCTGCGGCTCCTGTTAAATAAATATGAGTAACACCTGAAATAGAAAGACCAGTACCTACACTGAAACTTCCAGTTCCTTGAGCATTTGAATAACCACCACTGGCAAAACTCTAAGCTCCTAAAGCATTTGATCCACATCCACCAGCATGAGAATAAAATCCTTTTGCTCTTGTGTTTACACCTTCTGAGTGAGCATAATCATTATCTGCTAAACTAGCACCTTCTGCGTGAGCACCTTTGGCAGTAGCTCTTGAATTAATGCCTTCTACGTGAGAGCCTTCACCAGAAGCAATAGGAACATGACCACTACTATTTGGGCCACCTTCTGCGTGAGCATAACTTCCAGTAGCTTGACCTTTTCCTTCTGCGTGAGAATATTCGCCAGATGCTATATTATTAGTATAATCGTTAAAAATTTCACCTTTTTTAACGCCTTCAACTTTATAATCTTGACCTACGCCACCGCCGCCAGAAAAATCAGTTATATCAGCCATTACGTGAGTATGAGACGTATTGGCCTTTGCTTGATCTATAACACCAACGGCTGTTTGTAAATCGCTTTTAAATGTCTAATAAATTTTAGTAACACCGGCGCTATCTACAAACTTTTTTGTTTCTCTACTTGTAGCCATTAAGCCTACCTCCTTTTTGTTTTTAAAACTATATAAGAAAATATCTATTTTATATCTTTACCTATAAAATAAATAAAAATTCTTATATTAGTATTAATCTTATAGGCCCAAACGGGCCATCAAATCGGAGATATTTTTCTTTTCAGCTTCTGTGATTTCAGCGGCGGGAAGACTTGGAGCTTCTCTTAGCACACTTCCACCATCATCACTCCAATCATTATCTGGCACGAAATTCTTATCTGGTGCGTCAATCATAGTTTTCGGGCAAGTAAGGGCAATACAAATTTGAACTCTGGTATCTCCATCATCGGCCCAAACATAATACTTTTTATTAACCTCGCCAATCCAATCTTCTCCAAAAGCATTGGCAATTCTATTTATAACTTTTTCTTTTGCTACACTACCTTTTGCCGCCATTATTTTTCCTCCATATATTTTTTAAAAAACCAACTCAGTTTCTGCACTTGTAGGTTCTAATTCTTCCATACAATCAGGGCAACAATAACTATTACGTCCATTAATTTCAACATATCCGCCTTCTTCTAAGACGAAACGTTCGCCACAAATCGGGCAAGTGCCGAATATCTCTTCATTATCATCTAAATTAAAATCAATCGCACAATGAGGACAAATTAAAAGTTCTGACACTGAAAGAGGATCTCCACATATAGGGCAATCAACTCTTTTGCCGACTACGATTTTAGGCATCCAAGAACTGCCGGTTCCAACAGGACGATTGAGATAATTTCCAGAAAAATGATTTTTACAAAGTCTGAAACAATAATAAGGATTTTTATAAAATGATGATAAAAGTAAGTCATTAAACTGTAAAGTATCATCACCATCCATAACAATCTTTTTATATTGTATCAAACGATCGCCCCAAGGCACATAACGTTTTTTGAGATTAATCATATATTCATTATTATCATTAAACTCATTATCATCAAAAACAGATTTAACTTTTATGGTATCAACATATTCGTTAATCCAGCCTGAGAATTTAGCATCAAATACATCTTCAAATTCTTTCTTAATCGGCAATAAAAGATTGTTAGCATCAAACGGATATTGCCGACCTGCCATAATCATTGTATAGTAAGTGTCAATGAACATTAGCACTCGCCATTTTTTTGAGTTCCACGGCACATCATCAGGGAAATCCGGCAATTTATGTTCGCCATCTGCTCTAAGATAACAAATTACGGTAGAAGTATCGGCCATATAGTTGAGGTTGCCGGCTCTGTATTCACCATCCAGAGCGTGACAAGAACGCCAATTATGAACGTTTTCACTTAATGAAAGATAATCAAGCGGATGAACAGACATACAAAGATGCCCTGTAACCTTCTTTTCCTGAATAACACGACTTGCTAAAATCTGTAATCTTTCAAGAAGTTCTTTATTTTCACAGAAATACTTAAATGACCTTACTACTTTTGAACCTTTTGGAATTTTTATATTTCCTAATATATATTCTTTATCCAGATAATTATTGAAAAAGGCATCCTCATTATCGTGAATAAAACGAAAAAGATTTTCACATTCATTATAATCTTCGTCACAATAAGTATTACAATATAAATAATCAATCTGTTCTATTAAGTTGGCAAGAGCTTGATGCTTTTGAGTTTCTGTAAATTCAACAGTTACTTCACCCAAATCTTTAATAAGTTCACCTTCCCAGGCATCAATGAATACCTGTTTGCCGTAAAGCCAATCGTCAAATAATTTGTCAATATTGAGGTCTTCAACGGGTAATTCTTGTGAATATTTAATAACTTCTTTTACTTGTTCTTTAATCTTATCGTATTTCATCACTATTTACAGTCTCCCATAATCTATCTGAACAATCACAACACAATTCCTGATGCGGCACAGATGATACAAAAGCGCATCCACAATTAGAACACCACTGAACCTTTTCTGCTGCACAATCCTGGCAATAATAATGGAAATTTCCATAATCATTTTTTGCCCGAATAGATACAGATTTAGTTATCGTCTTGCCACAGGAATGACACGCCGTTGAGGTATTATCCCACCTTTTTGAGAGTTCTTCGTCATCATCTTCATAGGGGTAATACCCCCAATGATAGAAGCTACTACGAAAGGGGTTGGAAAAATACCCCTCAAATTTGAAGTAGTCGGCGCTATCTACATTGGCCAACATATTCTTGACCTTCTGGAGTGTCATATAAAGATATTGTATATGAAGTGTTTGTATTTCCAAGTGTTCGTCTTCATATCCAACAGACAAATTGACACCAGAAACTTCCCATACAGGACTAAGGAAAGATATATCAGAGAATGAACCGATATTTTCTTTGAAACCAAAACTCTCTACATACTGGGCGAATACTGCGTTACTATCATCATAAAATACACAATCAAATTTGCCGCGTCGGTCCAACTGTATCATATACTTCATCGGCCAAGGTGGTTTAGGGAAATCTTCACAAAGCTGACTTGCCCCAACCCCTCCGACCTCTTCATCCTGAGTAAATATAATATGAGGAAGTTTTCCTTTCTGAGCGGACTGAATAATTTTGACAATAAGAAACACTCCCGCCCTATCATCTGCTCCTAATCCATCCGGCGACCATATAACACCTTTCTCTCGGTCAAAAAATATATCTTTTTCCAGAGGTGGAATTTTGAAGACTGTATCCATATGAGCTATGAGAGCAATGGGGATGTCCCCTTCTGCTATAAGATAATCTCCGGTATTTATAATATTTTTGTAGTGTCTTTTTAAAATCTTGAATAATATTTTCTGAAGTTTCTGTTTATTTGAAGTTACTAACATTGTAAATAATTCATAATCATCTCTCGGCATCTGTATCATAGGTTATCCCCTTCTTTATTTTTTCTATTTTATATATTATAATATATTTTTTTTGAAAAATCAAGTTGCGGGTGCTAATAATTGCTCGATAATATCACCTGACGCAGCTAATTTAAGTGATCGGGAACAAATCTTACAAAGACCATTGCGTTGGCATTTTTGCTGGCATTGAAGACGTATTTTAGCAAACTCATCGGGCAGCAATCTTCCAAGAGAAGCAGAAGTTAGATTGCCGATGAGGACATCTATACGAGTGGGCCATTCCTTTTGTTCCATATATATCTCATACATTGTCTTTTGGTCGCAGTTATGAAATTCTATTGTTGAGATATATGGTTCATAATATTTTAAGTGCTGCGGCAATATCCAAGTGCCGGTGACTCCAAGGTCATTATGCGGCAACCCATCTTCAAATGCGATATTGGGGGCGTGCCGAATTTGTATTTTAGTTCCACGCAAACGTTCAAAGACATTTTGAATATCAAAGAATAGACCGGCGCCGAGAACGACATATTTTGGGTATAAATCTACAAACCCTTTTAGTTGATAATAACTCTCAACGGGCACGGGAGAATACCAGTCAATTTCGTGTTCGCGGGCGTGCTTGATATTTGTAAGGTCATATAGGGCAAGAATGAAATTGTTTTCGGTAAGAATTTTATAGTTTTTCATTTCAATCCAATCCAATTCAGTTGCCCCGTTTGTATCAAGAATAATAGTCTTTTTATATGTTTTATATAAATCAGGAATGATTTTTCTATCTTTATATTCAACTTTCAATTCGTCTGCCTTCATATATAAGTCAAGATTTGTGGCAGATACTTCAATACATACTTTCATCTTTTTCTCCTTTTGGAAATAACAATAAGAAGAGAGAACAAATCCCTCTTCTTATTCTCTTTATTTAGTTTTGAAAGAAAAGGAAGGAGAAGGGCTTATGCCCCTCAGCCTTCTGCTTCGGCCTTTTCGCCGTCCTCGGCTTCGTCGTAGAGCTTATAGACCTTAGCCGTGCGGGACTTACCTTCCTCGTCCTTGAAACGGGCGTCCTTCTTCACTGCGATGCCCTCAACGACAAGAACGCGCAGACGATATGCCACCTTGGAAGCAGTCACTTCGGCAATGCCGGAGTTGGAGACATCTTCCGTGATGTCGGCGATAGTAGCCCAGTCATAGGACAGAGCGGCCTTCACTTCATCATAGAGCGGGTCTTCCTTCTTCTTCTCGGCCTTACGCTCCTTAGCCTTTTCAGATTTTCTGTCAAGAAGGTTGAGTTCGTTCTCGGCAAAAGCCTTCAGGTCATTGTCAAAGAGTTCTACGACGTTCTCACCATCGCGGAATTCAAGGTTTCCACCATTAGCGAAGTTGATAAGGGCTTCATAGACATTACGCTTCGTAATTTTTTTCATCATAGTCATTACCTCTTTCTTTTTTTGTTTTTTCTTTTGTTCTGTAATTATTATAACAAATTTTTTTTAGAAAATCAAGTTAGCCGTTCTTTTTGCTATTGGTGAGTTTTTTTCTTTCTTTCTTTACTGTATAAATATTATAACAAAAATTTTTTAGAAAATCAAGTTAGCGAATTTTTTTGTTTTGTAGAAAATGAAAACTTTGTTTTCATTTTCTACAATTATTATATCAAAAATTTTTTAGAAAATCAAATTATTAGGGGCTACGTAGAGCTAGAGTGGATGATTTTCACAAAATCTTTTTAAAACTTTATCAAGAATTGGGGCCTACCCCACCTTCTTAACTTCCATAAATTTTCTAAGTTCTTCGGCATATTCGGCGTAACCGTTATATTTCAAGAAGAAGAACATTTCATCTAAACCGTTTTCGTTTAGCATAGTAATATCAATCGTAGTGTAATCTTTGTCTGCCTGATACCAAATATCGTCTTTATACTCTTCTTTGATATTAAAGCGAACAAATCTTGCGAGATAGACTGTTCCTATTTCTATTTTATGCTCTCCAAGAGTGAAAACAACATCAGTGCCATCTTCTGAGTAGTGGGTCATTTCAGTAAAAGGGTCTCTGAAACTTATCTGAGAAAAGCAAGTATAGCAAGAAGATGTATCATCAATCCATTAAGCATCATCTACGTGTATGATTTCGCCACACTCTTCGCAGTATACATAGTCGCTATCTAATCCGGCACACTTCATACAGCTTAAATTCTCTTCACAAGAAAACATCTGAGGGTCTTCAGAAGTGAAAAGTTCGCCGCAGGTCATACATTCACTTTTGCCCGAATAGCAAAAAGTAAAGGTATGAGTGCCGTTATCGTTATATTTTTCTTTAAGCGCAATAAAGTGTGTAGCAGAGCTGAAATCATTATACATACGATAAGTATGAGGATTAATTCTAATTTCAGCGTCGTTTATGAATTCACTTCTATACGGATTGAAAGTTACGGGTTCAATATAGTTGTTTTCTTTATCCAGATTTGCGAGATACTTGATTGAAAATAAAATAATATCCTTGTGATAATAAGGATAAGATTTGACGCTAATTATACCAGGTTCGGCAATCAAGCAAAGAGAACGCCACTTTTTAGAGTTCCAAGCAAAGTTGGAGTCCATATAATATTTACGGTCAGATGCTTCAAGATAAACTACTACCGCGTAAGGAGAGTTCATCATTTCTACTGTGCCCGAACGGTAACATCCTACTTCTTTCCAAGACATACAAGAAGTCCAATCGTTGGCGTTATCGCTCATTGTAAGATAGTCAAGAGGATGGATAGAAAAGCAGAGTTTCCCTTTGATTGAAGATGTATTAAGAAACTGAGAGTGCCATACGCAAAAAGAGTTGAAGTCATCCATAGAGCCTACTGCTTCTTCGCCATAAGATTTGATAAGCTGGCGCATTACACGAAGAGGCTTTGTGCCTTTCTGAACTCTGTATTCCCGAACGGAACCATCAGGCTTCGGCATCGGAATAGTAAATCCTTCTTCTACGGCATTTTCTGCCAAAGTCATTGAAGCAAGAAGATTTTCAATCTGATACCAAGGCTGTATTTTTGTTTCATAGCTTATAGAGATTTCAGAAGGGTTCTTGGTGTGATACTCTTCCCAGATTTTGTTCTTCTGGTTTGAAAGAAATTTCCAGAGAGACTCAGTAAATCTATAAGCATCTTCCGGCATTTCGTTCCAACCATTGCTAATATCAAGAGCAACTGCGTCATTAGACTGAGAGAATTCTACATCAGTTTTAAGGATAAGCTGTTCTCCAAACAGCTTGAAAATATGAGCTTTCTGAGTATTCCATTCACGCAGGAGAAAGTCAGCGGAACAAGTTGTAGGTGCTTCTGCGTTGGCGTTGATATAATTGATAAAAGCGTTCTTTTCAGTTTCGGTTAACAAGCTGAATGGAGTTTTAGACATATTGTTTTACCTCACTAAATTTTGTTTTTTCTTTATTGTATAAATATTATATCAAAATTTTTTTAAAAAATCAAATTGAAAAATTTTTCCAAGCGAAGAAGATAAGGGAGAGAAGAGGCGTTTAGCCTCTCATCAGGACACGATTTACGACTGTCTGCTTCTTGCCGCGGAAGGTTTTATGCTCTTTCACGGTAGCCCTGATGAGGCACTCTTCGCCCTCTTCAAAGTTCTGTTTAAGAGACTGAGTGAACCAAGTCAGGAGATTGCCGTCTTCGGTTTCAAACTGGTGAAGGAAAGAAGTGCCGTAGGCTGAATGGATTTCTTTTACGGAAAGAACCTTTACGGTTCTTTCAATTCTTTCACCAATTTCTCCTTCAAAGGAAGTCGTGTCGTCCTGTTCATAGCGAAGAGTGTCAAGGTATTCGGCAATTTCTTTGTCGGAAACGAAACGCTCTTCACCGGTAGCAGGAGAAGTATAGGTAATTTTGCTCCATTCAATCTTGAAGGGAGTAATGCCATCTGGCAGGTTCTTCGGCTCTTCCTCAGAAACGAGTGTCCAGAGGAAAGTCTTGCTAAAACGAAAACCCAGAGCTTTGAGTTCATCTTTGACGGGATAGGTGTTACCCTTTAACCCCCAGATATAACCGAAGCTAGCAAAACCGAACTTTTCCTTTTCTGTCTTTTTCATCATATAGAACACTTCCTTTCTTCTTTTGGAATTTTTGATTGGGGTTTTTGTTTTCTTTCTTTATCTTATATATATATTATACTAAAATTTTTTAAAAAAATCAAATTGAAATATTTTTTAGTTGAAATGCTTAGGTGCCGAATTATGTTGATTTTTCCGATTTTATATGGTATAATATAAATATAGGATAAGGTTGCTGTTTTTTTTCTTTTCTTTCTTTATTGTTTTGTAGAAAATGAAAACGGAGTTTTCATTTTCTACAAATATTATAACAAAATTTTTTTAAAAAAGCAAATTTAAAATTTTTGTCGGACAAAATAGGACAAAGTCATACGGGCAAAAAAGTCAAAGGGAGCATATACAATTTTGAAGTTTATTTAGAAGAATAAATTTCAAAAGGAGGCTTTTTATGAGCGAAATAACTGATAAATATGAACGATACTTTTCGTTAGAGGAAGACTTTATGAATTATAAAGTAGATGACTTATTATATGGTTATATGTTTTATCATGCTACTCCAATAGAAGAGGGCATAGGTAAATTAAAATTTTATTTGAGAATAAAAAAATATAACACAATGAGAAAAAATTTAAAAAAATTATTAGATGTTGATACAAAAACGCTTAAACGGCATTTAGATTTACTTATAAATAAAGGACTTATTTGGAAAGAAATAATGAAAATAAATGATAAAGATGAAGAAGTATTTATTTTCAAATCAGATGATTTTATTGGCAAATATCAAAAAGTAAATTATACGATGTTAGAATACTTAATTAGAACAAGTAGCAAATAGAAAATTAAAATGTATATTTATTTGTTGGATAAGTATCAGTGGAAATTAAAACAGAATGATTATTATATTTTTACAAAACGAGAATTATTAGGGGTATTAGGTTATGAAACAAAAAATATTTCATCAACGGATATGAGTTATGGAATAGTTAGTGATAATTTAGATAGTTTATACAGAGAAGGTGCTTTGATATTTGAAGTAGTAAAAATGAAAGATAAAATGGAAAATGGAAGAGAAGTATTAGTAGAAAGATTGAAATTAACTTGGATGGCCGAAGCATTAGATGAATTAAGACCAGTGCCGGAGACCGAATAAGCAAAGTGGATTTTTCATTTGAAAAACGGACAAATTTCCCTAGCCGAAAAAAACGGACATTTTACCCTAGCCGAAAAGTAGATAAAAAATATAAAACGGACATTTTACCCTAGCCCGTAATTGAAAAAACGGACAAAATACCCTAGCCCGTACATCCAAAAACGGACAAATTTCCCTAGTCTTCCTAAAAGTACCTAAAAGTATTTTTCTTTCCAAAAAGTATATGAGATTTTGGCCCGCCTTTGGCGGTCCAAAACTCATATAAGGTGCGATTTTTTTAGGGACATTTTAACTACCAGCGTTAGGACATTTTAGCAACCAACGAGCGGACAAAAAAGGAACCTACGAGAAAACGGGTCTAAAAGTAGGGGGAGGGAATAAAAAATTTGGGGGTAAGGAACAAAAAAGAAAACCGATTTGAAAATCACGAACGGGAACAGATAAAAAATGAAATGAAAAACGAAGCGAAAAAGAAAAAGGACGGTAAAAAAAACCGTCCTTTTGAAAGAGAGGGGAAAAATTTTTTACGGATAAAATTTAGTATTTTTCGTCTGCGGACAAAGTCCGCAGATTTTTTTTGTTCGCGTTTTTTATAAGATTATATAGAATTGTATATTGTGAGAAATGATGAAAAATTATTGAGGACTACTGAAAATTGTGAAGAATTATAAGAGAAATACTGTTGAAAATTGTGAAGAATTATTGAAAAATCGTTGAGAATTGCGAAAAATTGTTGAGAATTGCGAAAAATTGTGGTGTGGGTCTGCCGCCGCCCGGTGGCATCACCACCCCACACCATCCTACCATTTGTCATCATCAACCGACCCCTATTCACTTATCAAGCTACAAAAAAACTTTGAATTTTTGAGAAAAATCGGGATTTATCCCGATTTTTCTCAAATAAGTTTATTTTCTCTCAAAAATTTCTGAATATTATCATCACTATCAAAAAGTTTCATTGTTTCATCATATGCCTTATCAAATACATCAACTAATTCTCCGGCAACTCTCTTGATTGACTCCTCCGGTACTTCCTCTGTCAAGAGTTTAGGGTAATATTCATTGAGGAACTTAATCAGTTCTTCAATAAGATAACCGAGGTCGGCAACCTTAGCTTTCTTTGCTTCAAAAGCGGCAATCTTCTCCTTCGCTTCAGCCATTCTCTCGGCTTCCTTCTTCTTTTTCTCCTGTAGCTTCATAGCATCATTGATAGCATTTGCGGCAGCGGCCGCGATATCATTTACATCAGTCCCATTTTCAAGCTGTTTTAGAATATCATTTACATCAAAAGTCATTTTATTTTTTCCTTTCTTTTTTTTTCTAATTATATTATACCAAAATTTTTTTGAAAAATCAACTTATTATTACTTTTTATCTTTATGATAATAATTCCAATCATTCTAAGTATAAATTCCTGCTATCTAATCAGCACTCGCAGCATTAAATATAGCACTAGTCATTGGCCCTAAATCAGGAATAAGTCTTTTATTGACAAAATCTTCTACATTTTCGGCATAACATCCATCTTTCTTTTTTCCTGTTGGAAAACAACAATGGAATAAATGGTCATAGTTATCCTTTGTCAGATATATTTTATACTCTTCTTTTCGGGTCTCTGTGTCCTCCTCAGATATGCCGTAGGCAAGTCTCATTGCCTCTCTAACTAACTCAGATTTAGTCATCCCTACTTCGGAACACTTCTATGAAATTTTCTCGGCAATTTCATCAGGAATAGTTATCTAAAATCTTGCCATATATACACTCCTTTCTTATTTTCTAATTATATTATATCAAATTTTTTTAGAAAAATCAACACGATATTTCCAACAGGAAAAGATAATAAGACCGCTGCCGCCTTAGATATTTCCGGTCAGTTTAGGCTTTGCGGCAGCGGGCCATTTGTTCTTTTCTCTTTTGGAGCGTGCCGAAAAATTGGCTTTCCGAGAAAATTTTTGTGATGCGAGAGCACCATAAATTGTAATCTATTTGCCGATTTTATTGGTCGGCACGACCAATAAACCGCTGCCCCGAAAAAAAATCGTTTTTTTATATTATATCATATTTTTTTATATATGTCAAGCGGCACTCTCATTCCTTTTCCTTTTGGAACATATACTTTTT
>JAEEGL016576206.1_pt1 | contig 10939 bp, 7 predicted proteins | sample 9134231 | NCBI WGS metagenome assembly JAEEGL01 (sample SAMN16246548, study PRJNA631951) | gut metagenome | biome: gut microbiome; feature: rumen; material: fiber-attached | host: Bos | place: Iran: Karaj | collected 2018-10 | reverse complement strand
GTCGCCGGCCGCGTCGTTGGTCTTGGTGGCAACTTCCTTCAGCAGCTGTGCGCCCATGTTCTCGGACGCGTCCTCAAGTTCGATCTCTTTTGCTATGGTTACGCCGTCGTTTGTGATCAGCGGCGAGCCGTATTTCTTGTCCAGGACCACGTTTCTGCCCTTGGGGCCCAGAGTGATCTTGACCGTGTTCGCAAGTTTGTCAACGCCCGCTATGAGCGCGTTCCTTGCGTCTGTTCCGTAAAGTAAATCTTTTGCCATGTTTCTCTACTCCTTCCTGTGATACCCGCCGTCTTACTCGACGATTGCGAGAATGTCGCTCTGTCTTACGATGCTGTATTCCTCACCGTCGCACTTGACTTCCGTGCCGGAATATTTGCTCGTGATAACTTTGTCGCCGACCTTGACGGTCATCGCGACCTCTTTGCCGTCGACCATTCCGCCGGGGCCAACTGCCACGACTTCCGCTATCTGCGGTTTCTCTTTTGCCGCGCCGGGGAGAACGATCCCCGTCTTGGTCGTCTCTTCCGCTTCGGTGGCCTTGACCACTACTCTGTCGGCTAAGGGTTTGATCGTCATAATAATGACCTCCTTCAATGCGTCGTTCAACGCGATTTTTTGATTTTTTAGCACTCATGATATGTGAGTGCCAACCTTTCACGCTATATTGTAGTCTCATGCGGAGAAAAAATCAAGTACTTTTTCGAACATTTACATTATTTTAACAAATATTTTTTTTAATTCCCGCGTTTTTCCATTTTCTATAGTGTTTTAAGCCCTTCACGGTCGCCGGGAGTCCCTGTTTTCGTCCCCTTTCGCGCCTCCGGCGGTTCTGCTCGGAAGAGAAACGCCCCCGCGGGACCTCTTTGATCCTCCGGGGGCTTTTTTAGCTTATCTTGCGTCGCGAGTGCTAAATATCCTCTTCTTCGCCGGGATCGGCAACGTCTTCCAGCCGTTCCAGAAACGAGTGGACCTCCCCTCCGAGCTTGTAGCCGGTCAGTGTGTCCACGTTCACGTTGTGAACGCTGTTGAACAGGTTGATTTCCACGTCGGGGCAAATCTCACGGAGAGATTTGATGAGCTTCTTTGTCTCCGCCCTCTTGGAGGAGACGCGCGAATCCGCCGTCACCGAGCAGGCGCATCCGAGAAATTCGAGACCGCAGTACGCCGCCCACTTCACGATGTCTTCTTCCCTTATTCTGTACAAAGGACGGATCAGTTCCATTCCTTCGTAGTTGGTACTGCGGAGGCGGGGGAGCATCCCCTCGATCTGGGAACCCCACAGCATACCCATGAGCGTGGTCTCTATCACGTCCGTCATGTGATGACCGAGGGCGATCTTGTTGCACCCCAGCTCCCGGGCAAAGTTGTAGAGGTGGCCCCGTCTCATCCTGGCGCAGAGATAGCACGGTGATTTCTCCTGCCTCGCCGCCACCCGAAATATGTTAGTGGAAAAAATCTTTACAGGGATCCCGAGCCGCTCCGCGTTCTCGCGGAGTTTTTCGAGATTCTCCGGCGTATATCCCGGATCCATGGCGATATATTCCACGTCAAAGGGGACGTCGCTGTGAAGCTGAAGTTCCTTCATCAGCACGGCAAGCAACGCGGAATCCTTCCCGCCCGACATACAGACGGCGATCTTGTCGCCCTCCCCGATGAGGCGGTATTTTTTCAGCGCCGAAATGAACGGGCCCCAGAGCTGCCGCCTGAACTTGCCGGTCGCCGCGACGGCTGCGTCACGATATTCCATAAGATACCCCCGAAACCCGCAACGGGCGCCGAAGCGCCCGTTGCGTCTGCCATACGCAGCATGTGTTTTTGTTTTAGCCGGTGATACCGGAGCGCTCGATACCCTGAACGATATACTTCTGTCCGAAGAGGTAAAGTATGATCAGCGGGAAGATAATAAGCAATCCGCTTGTGTTTGTGATCGCCGACTGGTACAAGGTGCCGCCGGACGTTTTCACCGCGTCGTTCAGAGACGGAGGAACCTTGTTGACGATACTGGGCAGCAGATGGTTCTTGGACGTTGTGAAGAACAGTCCGGAATAGAACGTATCAGTCCACTGCCAGCAGAACGCAAACATGAACACCGTGATCATCATCGTCACAGAGATCGGAATGATGATAAACAGGAACGTTCTGAAAACGCCCGATCCGTCAAGGTATGCGGATTCCTCCAGCTCGTCGGGAATTCCCTTGAAGAACTGCCTCATCAGGAAGATGAACAGACCGTTCTTGTATGCCAGTCCCGTGGCGGAAAGCAGCCACAGAGGCCAGTTGGAATTGAGCAGATTGAGCGACGTCGTGTTCGTCAATCCGAGAGTCCCGAGCAGTTTCATGATACCGAAGCCAGGAATACCGACGTCAAAGTATCTGAACTTGATAAAGAGCGACAGCTTCAGCGTCGGATGGGGCACGACCATGGTGAAGATGACGAGGAAAAACAGTATGTTGCTCCCCTTGAACTTGAATTTGGCAAAACCGTATCCTACCATACAGCAGACGAACGTCTGGAGCACGCCGCAAACGCCGGAGAGCAGGAACGATTGCAGCAGGGAGCTGAAATAACCGTTCTCCACAAGGATCGCCTTGTAAGTCGAAAGCGTCGGATGTTTCGGTATCAGAAGGACCGTCACGTCAGAGAAATCAGCTGCGCTCATGAAAGAGGCGGCGATTTTCGAGAAGAAGGGGAACAGGATGATATAGGACACGCCTATGAGCAGCAGAAGTCTGAACAGATACCACAGGATCTTCTTTAGCGTATACGTGTTCAGGAATCTGGCTCTCAATCTCTCCAGAAGAGGTGTGCGTTCAAAGTCTACCCGGATCTTATTTTTGGTTTTTTTGATTTTCGGGCTGTCAGCTTTATTCATTTATCGCACCTCCTCTCAATCTCTTCTCTGGTAGAACACTACCGAACTGACGATTCCGGCCGCCGCGGCTATTATGAGAATAACGATCGTAAAGTACGTCCACGACATCGCAGACGACAATTCCTTGCTCTTCTCATACACCTTGGAGATGTGTTCCATGACCTGGTTGCTGGACGACGTGAACGCGTCTATGATGGTATAGACCACGTTGACCAGAATGATCGGGCTTATCATCGGGAAAGTGACTTTCCAGAAAGTTTCCCAGCCGCTTGCACCGTCGATCTGACACGATTCGTAGATCGCGGGAGATATCGACTGGAGTCCCGCCAGGAAGATCAGCATCTGTACGCCGCACCGGTTGACTATATCAAAGATACGGTTAACTATACCGACGACCCACGGGACGATCTGACTTCCGATCATCATGGAATTCAGGACCCCTTCCAGGTCCGTGATCTTGACAATGCCGTCTTGCACCCCTCCCGTTCCGGCGCCCGTATCGATGCTTGAGTCCTTCATCACGTCCAGCAGTGCGTTGTTCGTGTCGATCTGACTGATGAGTCCGGTCGTCAGGATGACCGGGATGAAGAATATCGCTCTGAACGCGGCGCGTCCGAGGATCTTCTGGTTCAGAATGATCGCGATAAACATGGAGAACAGAACGATGGCGGGCACGTCGGTTATGAGCCGGAGCAGGCCGGTCGAGAGGACCGTCCTGAACTCGGTGTCTACCATGAACGCGTCGGAGTAGTTTTTGAATCCGACGAATTCAAGGGTGTAACCTCCGGTATTGCTGCTGGTCGTGTTGATCTCGTTGAAACTGAACCTGATAGAATTGAAGATAACGGGAAGATAGATAAGGATAAATCCTATGATGAAAGGAAGAACGAAGAGCCAGCCGATCCTCGCCTTTTTCTTGTCGAGAGAGGCGACCTTCTTTTTCTTCTTCGGCGGCGCGGGGGTTTTTACTTTTGGCGTTTTCTTTACTTCTGCATTCATTTCCGCACCTCCTTATCCTATCTTTATGAAGCCCATGGCTTCAATTGGGAGATTCTGTCCCTCGTATTCCACCTCAACGTCGAACGAGTTGTAGTTGAGGATGAAAACCGTTCCGTCCTCATACTCGACTTTGACGATGGAACCCTCGGCGGTATCGTACTTGCTCTCGTCCACTGCGGATTGCTGTTCGCCGTTGTCGTTGGATCCTCCGCTTTTTTTCACCGGAACGAATCCGCTTTCCTCGTAACGTTTCTTACGTCTTTCTTCTTTTTCCTTCTTTTCCTGCTGGATCCTCTCCCGCTCCGCGGCTTCCTCAGCCGCCTTTTCCTCGGCGAGTCTGTCGGCTTCCGCCTCTTCCTCGTCGGGGATGCGCTTTCCGGAGATGAATTCATGTCCTACTATCAGATCCTCCTGAACGTCTTTCATTGCGTCGTTCAGTTTGATGTAGTATTTGACGACGTCGTCTTTCCAGATATCGTATGCGACCGAGTAGTATCTTCTCCAGTATTCGTTATCCTTCAGCTTGTCGGTGTTCTGATAAGAAAGCGTGAAGTTGATCGTGGCGCCGTTTTCGATGGCGTGGAGAATAGCTTCATTGATGTCGCCTTCCATGTTCAGGGGAGTTCCCGTAAACACCTTCGACCCGTGAAGCACCATTCCGACGAAGGGGACCTCTCTGCTGGCCTCGATGTATCCCGAGGAGTTGAGGGAGATGTCCGTGATGATATCCGAATACTTGTAGGTATAGGCGTTGCCTCCGGATACCATTACGCTGTCGTAATCCTTGTCGGCTGTATCGAGGATCTCCGCCGTCAACTCCTTGCTGTCCTCTCTGTGGTACGGGTTCTTCTTGTTGAAATCGGAATTCAGATCCGAACCGAGAGTGGACATGGAGATGGATTTGTTTCCGTACTTCGAGTAGTTCTTCGTGAACTTGGAGTAGAAGTATCTGAAAGACGCAGGGGAAATCGCCGTTAGGGCGACCGTGGGATTGAAGTCCAGGGTCTGGGTCGCCGGGTCGTATTCCTGTTTCCTCGTGTACCTGTCGTCAATGGTCCTGACGGCGTTCTTTTTGAGGTTGACTCCGTCGAAGGATTCCTTCTTCGCCATGTACGCAAAGTCGAAATCAGGATAGACCCCGATGCCGTTTTTCTCGGCGTATTCCAGAAGGTCTTCAAATCCCTTCGATCCGCCGAGGGCACCGACCCAGCTGAGCTTATAGGGCATCGTGGACTCAAGTCCGCCGTTCGAGAAGCCGAGAAGTTTGAAGTTTACGTTTCCGATCCCGGATTTTCCGAGATCGTCCGCCATCGTCTTCAGATTTTCGAAAGTGGTCAGCGGGGTGTCGACGTTCACAGGAACGGAAAGCACTCTCTTGACCGTTTCGATGGAGCCGAAGGACTCGATGAAGAGCGGAATGTCGTCCGTCGCCTTAAGCTCCGTCAGAATACCGTTTTCATAAAGGTAATCGCGGTACGCCTTCGCCATTCCGACGTAAGAAGGTACGTATCCTTTTTCTTCGCCGCCCTTCTCGTTCAGCATGATATATTTGATGGAGTAGCTTCCGGTGAATCTTCTTTCCGAAGTGACCGTCCACTTTGAGTTGCCGGATACCGAGATGGAATCCGAAAGGTCGTACGTGTCGCTGGGGCGCGGAGTGAACGAGGCGTAAACGCTGTTGTACTTGTGCGTCTTGGAACCGCCGTGCTCACTGGTGATCGTGGCCATCGAGTCGCCCTGCGTGATTATGGCGAGGAATCCGGAATCGGGATACACCTGTTCCTCTTCCATATTGGCGTTCACCGGTTTACTGTAATTCGTGACCAACCCGAACACGGGCATCCTCAGGATCTCCTGATTGCCGGATTTGATCTCGTGATACGCGTAATCGGGTCCGTACATCTGACCGGAAATGACGACCTTGGATTCGCCGATATCGGCATACCTTATGATCGTGCCCGACCCGTCCGGGAAGAAGGTATACCCGTCGTAATCAGCGCTTCCGGCGCCCATATAGGGGAGGATGCTGACGGACTTCAGGGGATACGCTTCCTCGTCGAAGGAAATACCGTTTGCAGGGAGACGTACGGTCACGCCGTCTTCATCCAGGGTGTACTCCAGCGCCATTGCAAATCTCGGCGGAGCGGAGTCGGTATTGACAAATCCCGTCTCCTCGTTGTCGGCCTGAAGTTCATCATAGGTGTACTGCGGGCAGTAGTTCTTGATGTATTTCTCCAGTTCCTTCAGTTTTGCCGCCGCGATCTTTGTGTCGCAGACGTACACCGGCATCCTCTTGACGATGGGGTACGCCGCAACCAGGTCTTTCACCTGGCGTTCGCCGCCGGCCTTTTCAAGATTCTTCTCGTCGTAGAAGGACATGATCTTGGTTTTGACAAACTCGGCGTCGCTCGCGGCTTTCTTGTCTTCGCCGTTGATGACCGCGTCAAGGGGCTCAATGATAAATTTGTTGAATCGTTCGACGCTGATCCTTCTCGGCACCAGACGCTGGACAGCGTCTTCTCCGAGAACGTACTCGACTCTGATGCCGTTTTTGATATACTTGAGCTTGATCTGCCCTCTCTCAGCCGCCTCTATGTACGAGTTCATCGTCTTCTCGGTCTCGCTGTTAGAGGTGCCTCTCGTATCGATATATTTGAGCTGGATCTGAGAGAGAAGATCTTTCTTGATCTCCCTTGAAAGGGTGGATTTCTTACCGGATATGTCGTAGGGGTTCGTAAACAGAACGTCGCCTGTATCCAGCTGCTCGATGGCAACCTCTCCGGTATAGTCTTCAAACCAGATGCGGTATCCGTCCTGCTCGAAGACCGCCTCCATATCCTGGAGTTTGGCTTCTCTCGTCTCGTATCCCGTCTGGAAATACTTCTTGTCGATCGCATCCTTGCTGGTGCCGTTCTCCGCGTCGGCATCCGCGTCGGCATCCGCGTCCGCATCGGCATCCGCATCCGCATCGGAATCGGCGGCATCCGCGTCGGCATCGGCGGAGTCTCCGTCAGAGGCGGTCTCATTGTCGGAATCTCCGGTGGTAATGACCGGCTCGTCGGCAGTATCCGCAGTCTCTGTCACGCTTGCGTCCTTGGCTGCGTCTTCGTCTTCATCCGCTCCCGCAGCAAATGTGAAAGCGGAAAGCATGAAGATCAATGCAAGAAGGAGAGATATGATTCTGATCTTTTTCATTTTAATATCGCTCCTTTCCTTACATCCTGAAACTTATTTCCGTGGCGATATTCGTCACGAACTTAAGTATCTGTGTCATAAGCATCGTAAACAGCAGTCCGAGGAACATCAGGAACATCATTCCGACTATCGTTCCGATGGATGTCAGGATGCTCTTGAACGGAGTGTAGTCGTGAGTGACCATCATTCCGAAGAAGACCAGAAGTCCGAGCCACAGGAACGCGATCGTGGATACGATCGTGATGATTCCCTTCTCGTCATCAACGATGAAGTTGGAGAAGATCGTCAGCGGGATCATAAACATCGGCAGAGGCGTCAGGGAATAACAGCAGGCGATGTAGATATCCTTCATGCTGCCTTCGCCGTCAAACAGCGTGGTGAGACACCAGTTGGCGATCGCCCACAGCGCCAGCGGAAGTATGACCGCGAATATCGTTCCGACCACGTTCTGGGTAGTGGCGTTGCTTTGGTTGATGATGTATCCGGAGCCGATGGATTTGTAGAAGAACGAGAGCACCGTGATAAGGAGAATAATGGTCGCGCTCTTCACCGAGCCCCGTTTCTCATGCTTCAGATCCCAGAAACCGTCGAAAGGATGGAAGATGACGTGGAAGGCGTAGAGCAGTTCCTCCTTGAGACTTCTCCGTCCGATCTTAAGCGAGGCTCGCTTGTTGACCTTTCTCGTGTAGGCGAAGAACTTGAAGATCCCGAATACCGCCGCCGCAATGACGATGGGAAGTATCCAGAAATACTTCGACGCCCAGTTCTTTCTGATCTCTTTATATGACTTGGAGTAGTTCTCCGTTTCCTTTATCGCCTGGAAGTATTTTATCGATTCTTCGTACTTCGCGTCACGGTAGAGCGCCTTACCGATCTGGACGTACGCCACTTCGTAGTTGTTGTTGCGCTTCAGGATCTCCGTCCAGTCGTTGATGGCCTGGTCGTAAAGGCGATTGTTGTCGTTTTCCAGCGCTCGCATCAGCAGATCGCCGTATTCCGTCCGTCTGTAGGACACGAACGACTTCGTCTGCTTATCCAGGAGGAGCATCTTATTGCCCTGATAGGCGATACCGCCCAGCAGTTTGATGTTGCCGGCCTGGGTGGCTTCTCCGTCTCTGCCCTTGTCGCCGAAGGCGAACAGGAGGTTGCCGTTCTCGTCGTACGTGAACACCTTGGAACGCTTCTGGTCGATTATCGACCACGTTCCCTCGGGGCCCACCGCTACGTCGACGATCGTTGAGGCGCCCTGGATCTCCGCGGTTGATTCTTCGGCGACTTTAACCTCGCCGGAAGGCGGGAACACGCCGTTTCTTCTCATTACGTCCACGCCGGAGGAATTCAGCTTCTTGACGGGAGCGTAGGCGGACTCTTTGGATTTAGCTGCGATCTCCGCCTGCTGCGCGCTCTCGTCGATGGACGACGTGGTAACGTAGATGAATCCTTCGGAGTCGATGGCGATGTTGTTCAGCTCTTTCGAGGTGATCTGTGCGGTCTGCGCGCGCTGTTCTTCAGTCTGGAAGGATCGGATCATCGCCTGGAACAGGCTGACCGTATCCTTCTGCGCGCCGATGAATCCGTAGAACTCGGCGTTCTCGTTGAGGACGATGACGCCCTCGTAAGTCGTCGAGGAAATGACGAACAGTCTCCCGAAATCGTCTACCGCGCAGGCGATCGGCTTGTAGATCGATCCTTCCTCAAATACGCCGTCTTCGGGCTTGCTGATGATCTTCAGGTAGTTGGCGTCGCTGTCGAACATGACGATACGGTTGTTACCCGTGTCGCAGACGTACATCTTCTCCTCGTTCACGAAGACGCCGGAGGGGCCGGAAAAAGTATCGGGAACTCCGTACTCGTTGTCGAATTCGTAGAGGATGTTTTCTACCTTATAATACTTATTGAGGATCAGCACCGCGTTGTGATTTCCGTCAACGATGTAGACCTTTTGGTCCGGTCCTACGAAGATATCTCTGAAGTCGTAATCCGTTTCGAGGTTGAACGAATCTTTCAGATTGTTTTTGTCCACGAATTCCTCGATCTCCATGTACTTGGCGTCGACCACCACGTCCGGAACGTATGCTTCCGGAGAAAGGAGGATCGTTCCGTCCTGGGTGTAGGTGTACGTGGAGTACGGAGCCGCGGCGGTCACGATCGGAAGTACCGTCAGCAGTGCGAGAACCAGGAGGAGAACTCTTGTTATCTTTTTCATTTTGTTCCTCCTTAATCCTTCATGCCGCTGGAGCCCATCGTCTCGATGACGTTACTCTGCGAAACGATGAAGACTATGATCGGCACGATCGCCATCAGGAGCGTGGACGCCGCCGAAATACCCTGACGGGCGATACCGCCCGCCGCTATCTGACCGATACCGGTGTTCAGGGATTTTAGCTGCTCACTGTAGATGGCGGATGATCCGCCCGCCGTCCACATATCCTTGAAGGCGTAAATGATAAGCGTAAGCCACGCGGGCTTGACCATGGGCATCGCGATGGACCAGAATATCCTGAATTCCTTCGCGCCGTCGAGTCTTGCGGACTCAAGCATTTCCTGCGAGACGTTGGTCTCCATGAACTGCTTCATGAGGTAGAGTCCGAGGGACGACTGGAACGCGGGCACGATGACCGCGAGATAGGTGTCGACCCACCCGAGGTATCTCATGATGACGAAGGTGATGGTTCCGGCGACTGACGCCGAGAACATCAGGGACTTCTGGATCATCTGGAACATGACCTTTCTTCCGGGGAGCTCCATCTTCGCCAGCACGTAGGCCGCGAGGGACGCCAGGATCAGCTGTCCGAAGGTGCCCGCCACGGAGGTGAACACCGTGTTGAACAGGTATCTTGAGAGCGGGACCCATGAGGTGCTCATCAGGAAGAACAGATCGCGGAAGTTGTTGAGTGTGGGATGGTGCACGAGGAACCGGGGCGGGAAGACGAAGAACTCGTCAAGCGGTTTCAGCGACTGCATCACCATGTAGATGAGAGGCAGGACCATGACCGCGCCCATGAGGGCGAGGATGATGGTGATACCGATGTCTCCGCCGCGGGATCTGTTGAGTACGACGGCGTGCCGTCTTGTTCTGAGTTTTTTCATGACTGGCCCACCTTTGAAATGATCCTGGTGATAAGCAGGTTAGTACCGAACATTATGAGGAACATGACGAACGTCAGCGCCGAGCTGTAGCCGACCTCCCATCTCACCGAGCCGTATTCCGAAATGTGGTGGGACAGGGTGTAGCCTATGTAGTCCGTCGGCGGGTTGCCGGCCAGGTTCGTGACGATGCCGCCGAATCCAAAAGATCCGGTGATCGCCATGACCGCACCGAACATAAGCTGCGGCTTCATGTTCGGAAGGGTGACGTACCACGCCTCCTGCCATCTGTTCTTGACTCCGTCGATGGCCGCCGCCTCATACTGGCTCCGGTCGATACCCTGGAGACCGGCGATGAACGCCAGGAACGAGGTACCGAGGGATGTCCACAGCGCTACGATAACGCACAGAGGCAGGATCCATTTCGGACTGGTGAAGAACAGTATCGGCGACTGTATGACGCCCATTTTCAGCAGCCAGGCGTTGACCCATCCGTAGGAGTCGCTGGAGAACAGCGTCCTCCAGATGAGGTAGACGTCGCCGCCGATAGCCGGCGCGTAGAATATGACCGTTACAAACGCCCTGACTCTCGGGTTAAGGTCGTTGATGAACCATGCGACCACGAACGAGAGCAGGTATGACGCGGGGCCGGTGACCACCGCGAAGAAGAGGGTGTACTTCAGCGCCGTCATGAACAGCTCGTCGTCGAGGAACATGGTCACGTAGTTCCTCATGCCGACGAAGTGCGGCCACTGGAGCATGTTGAAGTCCGTAAAGCCTATGAT
>JAEEGL016535043.1_pt1 | contig 10939 bp, 6 predicted proteins | sample 9134231 | NCBI WGS metagenome assembly JAEEGL01 (sample SAMN16246548, study PRJNA631951) | gut metagenome | biome: gut microbiome; feature: rumen; material: fiber-attached | host: Bos | place: Iran: Karaj | collected 2018-10 | reverse complement strand
CCTTATCTTCATCTTCCTGGGCTCCACATACTTTGACAGGAACGCTATCACCGGCGTGGCTTTTTCTCCCAGCTCTCTTCTGGGAAAGATCGTCGCCGTCTTTTTTGAAGTAAACACAAATATATTCGACCCTGTGGCGCACACCTTTACCACGCCGCTCCAGGGCTGCATCTGAACGGTATCATCCTGGCTGACCTCCAGGCCTTCCCCGCAAAGCCGGTAATGCAAAGGCTTCCTGTACGCATCTACCATGAGCACATTCTTTTTGGCGCTGACATAAAGGGTCACCGGCAGATAAAACAGCACAATGAGACCAAAGATAAGGTATGCCATCTCCCTGTGTGTGGCAAAATTCGCCAACAAAAGAATAGCTACCAGCGTACCCAGTACCCCTGTCAGGGAGGTATAGGTAGTGTACAGATAAAAATCGTACAGCGCACCGGTGCTCATCTTTACATCAAATTCTATTTCGTCCAAGGTTCTGTCTCCATTCCCGTCTTTACACGCAATAAATCACACTATATTATACTTAAAAACATCTTAGACCGCAAGTATGACGCATGAGATCAGCATATTGCCTTTTCTCTTAGCCATCATAAAAGGTCTTCTTTGGTAAGTGTACCATAGAAGACCTTTTATTTTTGCTTTCACAGACCCGACCTTATCGGTATCATGGTTAGCTTTTGTCTACTTCTTATTGACGGTTACGTTTATGCTGATGTTCTTTCCGTCCACCTTTGCGGTGAGGGTCGTTCTACCGTCCATCTTTGTCCTTATTGTTCCATCGGCATCAACATAGGCAACCAGGGGTGCGCTGCTCTTATATACGGGAACCCGGTCCGTAAGCGCCTTGTATTCCAGCTTTATTGCAGCTTTGGGATCAAGGGTGACGCTGTACTTGTTTTTCCCTTTGCTTACGAGATCTTTTGACGTTACAGTGATATCTTCGACAAAGGTATTTACCGTAAATACTTTGCCCGCCGCAGTCGTCGTTTTAAGTATGGTGCTTCCGGGCTTAAGAGGAACAATCTTACCTTTTTCCACAACGGCTACGGAAGGATCGCTGCTCTCCCAGACATCTTTCTTATTAACACCCTTTATTTTCACAGCTTTCCCGGTTCCCACCAAAACATGCATGGTCCTTACTGCTGCCGCACCGTTTTTCTCCGTGACTTTAAGTTTGCAGCTATAGGTCATTCCGTTTACATAGGCGTTGATGGTCGCAGTTCCTCCGCCTACGGGAGTGACTATTCCGTTTGAAGAGATCGTCGCTATATCCGGGGCGTTACTGCAGTAATGAACCGCCAGGTGTTCACTGTCGTAGTTAAAGTTAAGCTTATACGGATTTTCAGATACATCCAGGGTCTTTTTTGTTTCAGTCATCACAGGCTTTGTGATATATACCTTAATGATCCTGGCTTTGTCTTCCGCTGTCTTTTTAAGTTCAACGGGAGTGCCTGACTCCTTCTTTACCGTTACAGCTCCGTTCTTTTTATTAACGGATAAAAGCTTGGGCTCCGAGCTTTCCCAGCCGGCATCGTTTAAGCTGAACTTCTGCCCCTTTACCACATGTATCTCCGTAGTCTCATCATTGATGACCGGCGACGGATCCATAGGGGATCCCATGGGTGTCGGATCACCGGGTGTTCCGGAAGGCCCCGGCGCAGGTGTGGGGTCATCCGGCGAACCGGGTTTATTTGTCGGATCGGTCGGATTTGTCGGATCGTCAGTTGGATCAGTAGGATTTGTCGGATCATCAGTTGAATCAGTAGGATCGGTTGGCTCTATTGTACTGCTTCCGCCTTCATAGATCAGCGTTACACCTGCAGGAAGCTTGATATTATATGAAAGCCACTCGTCTTTGGTGCCGCTGTAATACACCTTCTTCAAGATATTTGAATCCTCTGTAAAATCGTAGTTTTTCAGCATATTCTTCGGAAGCTTGAGTGTTTCTATACCACTGTCTCCTATAAGACCATTGCTGTAGAAATCACTGTCATTTCCGCCGTGGGACTTATTGTTCCACCAGTTAACTGCGGAAAAATCCCAGTCTGTAAGATCCAATTCTTTAAGTAAAGTACAGCGTTCAAACATCCCTCGTACCGATACACATTTCCCGGTATCAAGGCCGCTTACATTTACACTTGTAAGCATCGGGCAATCCTGGAAGATAAATTCCATATTCTTAACATCGGAAGTATTAAATTTACTGATATCGACGGATGTCATGGCACTGCATTCTCTGAACATGTCACTCATATCCGTAACTTTTGATGTGTTAAAACCATTACCGAATTTGATCTCCTTCAGTACCTGACATGAATAGAACATATGACTCATGTTGGTGACATTTGAAGTATCCAGCATACTCACATCCACACTTTCAAGCATATTAAGATCTGAGAACATAGCTCTCATATTCCCGGTTTGGGAAGTATCAAGACCTGTAAGATCAAGCTCTTCCAATTTCAGGTTCGTGAACAGATTTGTAGCATCACTGCCGAGCTTTACACCGTTTTCAAAGCTTATCTTCTTTATGGTATTCATGTCTTCATACCAGAGGCTCCTGTTCGTATCACGGGGCCTCGGATCAAGAACAACCTGATAAGGCTCACCTTCCACAGTCATAGTGGCGGGAACAACAAGATCTTCTGTGGTTATTGTTCCAAGAGAATAGTTAAGGTAGAGGATCTTATCCGTATCATCCCTGGTACACATATAATCGCCGACCCTTACCTTGGTTACAGGTGCGTTTTTTTGCTCATAGTCATATGTCAGGGTAATGCCTTCAGGAACTGTGTTCTGAAGATTATTCCACTCTGTTTCGTTTCCTGCAAAATTGATCTTTTCAAGCTTGATCCCGCTTCCTATGTATTCTTCAAAATCAAACTTAACAAACCATCCGGCGGAGAGGGAAAGTTCCTCGACTCCGCAGTTGCTTAAGAAACTTGACATATAATCTGCCCTTTGATCTTCAGCCATCCCATTCATTTTGCAAAAATCGAAGGTTCGAAGATCCAGTTCTGTAAGAGCATTGCATTCACTGAACATACCGCCGACATTGTATACCATCGAGGTGTCAAAGCCTGAAAGATCAACCGAAGCAAGCTTTCTACATTCCGAAAACATGGAACGCATCGTTTGAACTCTTTCCGTATTAAAACTCGTAAGATCCAGGGAGGTCAGGCTGCTGCAGCCGGAAAACATCTCCCCCATTTCCTTAACATTAGAGGTATTAAAGTTCGAAAGATCTAATTCTGTAATCCCCCGGCAGTACTGGAACAGGCAGGTCATATCCTCAACTCCGGAGGTATCAAAGCTGCTAAGATCAACCTTATTAAGGACGCTGCAGGATGCGAACATACTGTGCATATCTTTGACCTTTGAGGTATTAAAACATTTAAGATCAAGTTCTCTTAAGTACTTACACCCGGAAAACATGCCATACATGTTAGTTACCTTTGAGGTGTCAAATTTATCACCAAAAATCACCTCTGCAAGCCTGCTGTCATTCTCGAACATACTCTTCATGGTGACGACATCTGTGGTATCAAGTCCACTAAGATCAAGAAGCTTGAGGGAATAAACATGCGAAAAGAGGTAAGCCGCGTTCTTTGTACATTTTACGCCTTCAGCTATTTTGATACCCTGGATAACCTTCCTGTTCATATCCTTCTCCCAGAGTCCGTCCCCCATAGCTGCGAGGATCTCTGCTGCGGGTCCGGGATCATTGTCCAGGACTACTTTGTACTCTGTCTCATCCTTTGTTACGGTTGCAGGTATGTAGATAAATTCTCCGGTGACCGTACCCTTTGAAGAATGTATAAGAAGCTCATCCCCCTTGAACTCATGCTCGTAATCCTCGTACCAGTCCTCGGGACACTCCCACATATTTTGGCTTCCCTCATAGGAATAGCTTACCGTAACGTCATCATCAAAAGCCGGATTGGTGCCAATGGAATCATTTTCATCAGGCTTATATCCGAGAGCTTCAAATTCTTCCTTTGTTCCGGCATAACGGATACGGAGAAGATTACAATCAATGGTAGTTTCATATTGCTTTTTAAGATTTGAAACAGCAGTAAACTCATAGTTCTTCATCGCTTTCTTAGGAAGATAAAGAACATAAACCCCGGAATGCATCAGAAAACCTTTAAGCTTATACATAGAATACTCATCAGGATGTTCATCCAGGTTTTTGTTATAGTCGGAGAAATCAAAGCTCAGAAGATTTAGTTCCCTGAGGTTCCTTGTCCCCGCAAACATATCGTCAAATACATGAACTTCGGATGTATTAAAACTGCTGAGGTCAAGGGACTCCAGGGAAGCGCAGTTTTCAAACATTTTACGCATGGTTTCTACACGTTCAGTGTTGAATTTGGAATTAACCCCACCGCTGAATTTTATACTTTTAAGTGATCTGCAGCCGCTGAACATGCAATCCATATAGGTGACCTTTGGCGTATCCCAGTTGCTCAGATCAAGCGATGTAAGATTTTCATCATTAAAAAACAGACTGGCAAAGCTGAAGCAGGAAGATGTATCCAGATTTTTGGCCTCAAATACCCTAAGCTTCGTAAGACCACTGAACATATAATCCGTTGATCCTACTTTTACTCCGTCTGCTATCTTTATCCCGGTAATTATGTCTGCCCCTTCATGCCACAAACCAATTTTATCACACTGGTTGTCCAAAACAGTTGGATATGTCTTTTCCTCACCGTTGTCTGTATATTTTGTTGCATTCGGAACATAGATCAATTCATCATTCTTATGTTCTTCCCTGGGAGTATACTCTCCTATCCTTAGAATATCATTTTCATACAGATCTTTAGTAAATTCATAATCATAATCCAGATACCAGTCATCCGCCTCCGGCCAGTTTAACTGCTCTGCTTCAGACTCCGCAGTCTCTGCAGTCATGGTTTCGGACTCTGCAGTCACTTCAGTCATGACTTCAGACTCTGCGGTTTCTTCTGTCACGGCTTCCGTTTCGTCGTCGTCATTCGGTACTGTTGTCCCCGCATATGCAGGTATATCCGATATGATAATTATCATAAACATCAGAAACGCAAAAAAGCGGTTGATACTTTTTCCCTTCATAAATCTTCCTCCTATAGATGTCGCGCAAAAAAGTGCATAACAATTCACCCAATATCATAACATAAAAAGGACGAACAATATATAGTATATTATTCAGCAATGGTGTATCATATTGTCTGATATGTGTTGTATTCTTGTTTAGAGAGATTAAATAGGATTGATTTATTTTAAGGATAGGAAGGAACAATGGATCAGGTAATTATCAAAGCTGCTGAAATAGTGAGGCAGGCGGGAAAACTGATGGACTCATCCGATTATGAGATAGAGCAGAAGGGCAATATGTCAAATTATGTGACAGATGCGGATAAAGCCGTGGAAGCGTTTCTGACGGAACGGCTCACCGGATTGATAAAGGGCAGTGAGATCCTGGGAGAAGAGAATCATCACAGAATACATACGGTCAGTGATGTCTGGGTAGTGGATCCCATTGACGGCACCTCCAATTTTATCAGAGGCATCGGCTTTTCCGGTATTTCCGTGGGTCTGGTGAGAGACGGCGAACCATACGCAGGGATCATCTTTAACCCCTACAGGGATGAGATGTTTGTTTCCGAAATGGGGCAGGGTGCTTGGTTAAACGGAAAACATATTACCGTATCTGACAGGGATTTTTCCCACTCACATCTATGCTCAGCCATGTGTCTTTATGACAAGCGGTATGCCGCTCCCTGTTTTCGCATAATCGAGGAAATATATATGCAGTCGGACGATCTGAGGCGTATGGGTACAGCTTCCCTGGAACTTGCCCTGGTGGCTGCGGGAAGAGCAGAATTGTATTTTGAGATGAGGCTGTTTCCCTGGGATGCGGCTGCAGGTTTTGCTCTGATCCGGGAAGCCGGTGGGATAGCGGAATGCCTTCATTGCGAGGGTTTCCCCCTGGACCGTCCGTTCCCTGTCATCGCCGCCAACAACCGTGAAAGTTTTGAAAAACTTAAGGAGATCGTATGCAGGCACGTGCCGAAAGTACCTTATGACGAACGTATTGGCTGAAGGAGTTAGAACAAAAAAGGTACCCGATGTTCCATCGGGTACCCCGGGTGTAACTATGATGTGCTGCGGTCCAGCAGGTTGATCTTCATGTCATAAAGTCTGGGAGTCAGATCCACATGGACAGGATGGGCATTAACGATACGTCTGTTCTCATCCCAGAGCGTATCCAGCTCCTTTGCACAGAAATCCCTGATCTCCATCACCTTGGGGGATTCGTATACACATTCGCCCTTCAGGAATATGGGCTTAAGGATCTCCTTGACGGTAAACTCGCCGGGATTAAGGTGGGTCTTTTTCCAGGGCTCGTTCGGATCGAACAAAAGCAGGGGCTCATCTTCTCTGATCTCTTCTCCCACCAGAGCGATAAGCTCGGCCTTGATCTTGCCGGTGGCCTTTTCGTAAATCCTGTAGATCGTCTTATTTCCGGGATTGGTTATCTTCTCGGTGTTTTCGGAAAGCTTTATCTTCGGGATAAATTCGCCGTCTTCACCCTGAACCGCCGAAAGCTTGTATACACCGCCAAATGCAGGCCAGCCTGCAGAGGTGATGAGGTTTGTACCCACGCCCCAGGAATTGATGGCAGCACCCTGCACCTTAAGAGAATCGATGAGGTACTCGTCCAGATCGTTGCTGGCGGCTATTATAGCATCGGGGAAGCCTGCTTCGTCCAGCATTTTTCTGGCTTTTTTGGACAGATAGGCCAGGTCTCCCGAATCCAGTCTGATACCATAGCGGCTGTTCAGCCTGCCCTCTTCCCTCATCTCCTTAAAGACGGTGATGGCGTTGGGAACGCCGGACTTGAGCGTGTCATAGGTATCTACCAGAAGCGTACATGCGTTAGGGTAGAGCTTTGCGTAAGTCCTGAATGCCGTCAGCTCATCGGGGAAGCTCATGACCCAGCTGTGAGCATGGGTGCCCATAACAGGTACATCAAAAAGCTGACCGGTGAGCACATTTGAAGTCCCCACACAGCCTCCTATCATGGCTGCTCTGGCGCCATAGGTTCCTGCATCGGGTCCCTGGGCACGCCTTAAGCCGAACTCCATGATACCGTCGCCTCTTGCGGCAAAACAGATCCTGGAGGTCTTTGTAGCTATAAGTGACTGATGATTGATGATGTTGAGGATCGCCGTCTCCAGAAGCTGGGCTTCCATTATAGGTGCTATCACCTTGACCAGGGGCTCCCTGGGGAAGATCACCGTACCCTCAGGTATGGCGTAAATATCTCCTGTGAACTTAAAATCTCTGGCCCAGTTCAGAAACTCCTCGTCAAAAATATTGAGGGACCGCAGGTATTCTATGTCCTGCTCGCTGAAATGGAGTTCCTTGACATATTTGATCACCTGCTCCAGACCTGCCATAATGGCATAGCCGCCTCCCAGGGGATTAGTCCGGTAAAACATGTCAAAGATAACACGTTTATTCTGGTTTTCATTCTTGAAATACCCCTGCATCATGGTAAGCTCATAGAGATCTGTCAGAAGGGTCAGATTTTGTCGATCCATAACTTTCTCCTTATTATAAAAGATTCTTCGTCACTGCGTTCCTCAGAATGACAACAGATATACTGCGTTCCTCAGAATGACAACAGATATACTGCGTTCCTCAGAATGACAACAGATATACTGCATTCCTCAGAATGACAAATGATATACTTCGTTCAATCCTTCTCCTGCATCGCCTGGATTTCAGGGATCACGGAGTACATGGGTTTAACATCCTTTTTATTCTTGAGGACACGGTCAATATAGTTCCTGGTAGCTTTTGCCACGAGGGGTGACAAAGCCAGCACACCGATAAGGTTGGGAAGCATCATCAGACCATTGAAAGTGTCGGAGATGTCCCAGGCCAGCTGTGCCGTCATGACCGAACCTGCCAGAACTATGATCACAAAGATAATACGGTAGGGCCATACAGCCTTCTCTCCGAAGAGGTAATGACAGGCTGTGGTGCCGTAATGGCTCCAGCCAAGTACCGTGGAATATGCAAAAAGCAGGATAGCCAGGGCGATGAATACAGCGCCCGCAGGTCCGAAAACATTAGAGAATGCGGTGCTTACAAAGGATGAAGAGCCTACGCTCTCTCCCAGCTCAGTCAGCTCACCGGTGGTCAGATCCACCACGCCGGAGGAAAGCACCGTGAGTGCGGTAAGCGTACATACTATGATAGTATCCGCAAAAACTTCGAAGATGCCCCACATACCCTGTCGCACAGGCTCCTTTACATTTGAAGAAGAGTGCACCATAACCGACGAGCCAAGACCGGCCTCATTGGAGAAGACGCCTCTCTTAAAGCCCATCTTCATGGCAAGGGCCAGACCATAACCAAAACCGCCGCCTGCTGCAGCCTTTACGGAAAATGCTCCCCTGAATATCGCTGAAAAGATCTCGGGGATCATGGAAATATGCATGATTATTATGATCGCAGTACCTATGAAATACAGTACTACCATGAAAGGAACCAGCTTCTCGGTGGTAGCTGCCACTCTCTTAAGTCCGCCCAGGATAACCGCCGACACTGCAATGAACAGGAAAATGCCCACTGCGATAGGGGGTATGGTGACGCCCACGCTGCTGCCTGCAGTCACCACATTTGAGACCATGGAATTGACCTGGCTCATATTACCTATTCCAAAGGAGGCCAGCAGACAAAATACCGAAAAAAGCATAGCCAGAACGGAGCCCACTGTCTTAAGCCCGGGCTTTGCCCCCAGACCGTCTCTCAGATAATACATGGCGCCGCCGTGCCATTCACCTGTCTTTCCTTTACGACGATACAGGATACCCAGCACATTTTCGGAATAGTTCGTCATCATTCCGAAGAATGCGATCAGCCACATCCAGAATACGGCACCGGGACCTCCGGCAGCTATGGCTCCCGCCACGCCGACTATATTACCTGTTCCCACCGTAGCTGCCAGCGCAGTACACAATGACTGGAACTGGGATATACTGGCATCCTTGGTCTTGCCAGTGACATGTGAATCGGAAAAGATAGCCGCTATGGTATTGCTCATCCAGTGCTTAAAATGCGTTACCTGGAAAAATCCGGTAAGTCCCGTCATGATAATGCCTACGGCTCCCAGCAGAATAAGCGCCGGCCAACCCCACACGATGCCATTGATGACGTCATTTACACTCGCAATTGTGTCCACTATCTGATTCATAAAACACTCCTCTCAAACTAAGTTTCTTCCTGTCCTTCATGATGAAAAGCGTATGGTTCGGGATCTTTCCTTGCCCCATATGGTCAAATGCCCGCTTCACACGGTTAAGTATTATACTACAAATCACGTTTTCTGAAAAGACCTGTTATTTTCGGCCTTTTCCGCAATGACACATCAGGATCTAAGGCCCGAGAAGAAATCCTTGAGCACGGCGGAGCACTCATCCTCCAGGATTCCTTTCTTTATCTCGCAGCGGTGATTAAACTCCTTCATCTGAAGCAGGTTCAGAATGGAGCCGGCGCAGCCGGCTTTAGGGTTCATGGCACCGATGACTACCCGGTCTATCCGGGATTGTATGATGGCGCCGGCACACATCTGACAGGGTTCCAGGGTCACATACATGGTACAGCCCTCCAGCCGCCAATCTCCCAGTTTCCGACTGGCCTTCCTGATGGCTGTGATCTCCGCGTGGGAAAGGGTGCATTTGTCCGTATTGCGCCGGTTATAACCCCTGCCTACTATTTTCCCCTCAAATTCCTTCATGCGCTCTTTTATGTCCTGAACCGCTTCTCTGTTTGAAGACAGGCCGTTATACACTATCACACAGCCTATGGGGACTTCACCTGCTTTAGCTGCCTGTTTTGCCTGCTTTATGGCTTCACGCATGTATTTTTCGTCCATGTCCATTTTATGATACTCCGTTATTATAAGATTCTTCGTCACTGCGTTCCTCAGAATGACAACAGATATGGTAAATGATATAATATGAGATAATCATTACCTGCAAAAATAAAGTCTTTCAATATTTCAATAAAGGGGATTACCATCTGATAATGAAAATATATTCCATCAACAAAACCACACTCATCGATTATCCGGGGCTGGTAGCGGCCTCGGTATATACCGGCGGCTGCAATATGCGCTGTATCTACTGTCATAATGCGCCTCTGGTGATGTGCCCTGCATCGCTTCCCACCATCGATGAGGAGGAATTCTTTTCTTTTCTGGATAAGCGCAAAAATATCCTCCGGGGAGTGTGCATCTCAGGAGGAGAACCCACGCTGTGTCCGGATCTCACCGCTTTTATTGACAGGATCAGGTCCTATGACCTCAAGGTCAAGCTGGACACCAACGGCACAAACCCTGATATCATCTCCGATCTCATCAGATCAAAACGCGTGGATATGATAGCCATGGACATAAAATCCCATCCCGAAGATTACCCAAGGATCTGCGATTGTGATGTTTCCATCGAAAATATCAAAAAATCCGTCAGTCTTATAATAAACGCTCCCATAGATCATGAATTCAGGACCACCGTCCCCTCCGGCGTCTTTTCCGAAGATGATATGATCAGGATCGGACAGTGGCTGCAGGGAGCAAGAGCCTATTTTCTCCAGGCGTTTAAAGAAGCCGACACCTGCATGACTACGGGATTACAGGAGCCTTCAGGAGAGGAAATGAACAGACTGAAGTCTGCCATACTCCCGTATATTCCGGTCGCATCGATCCGGGGAATAGATTAAGATTCTTCGCTTCGCTCAGAATGACATTAGGGGAGCTCAGTATGACATTGGGGGAGCTCAGTATGACATTAGGGGAGCTCAGAATGACATTAGGGGAGCTCAGTATGACATTAGGGGAGCTCAGTATGACATTGGGGGAGCTCAGTATGACATT
>JAEEGL016493876.1_pt1 | contig 10939 bp, 10 predicted proteins | sample 9134231 | NCBI WGS metagenome assembly JAEEGL01 (sample SAMN16246548, study PRJNA631951) | gut metagenome | biome: gut microbiome; feature: rumen; material: fiber-attached | host: Bos | place: Iran: Karaj | collected 2018-10 | reverse complement strand
GAGCCCTATAGGTCCCACTTCATGTATCTGCCGGCGTGGCGGAATTGGCAGACGCACAGGACTTAAAATCCTGCGAGACTAACCTCTCGTACCGGTTCGACCCCGGTCGCCGGCATTATGTACGTTTAGCTCAGCTGGATAGAGCGTCTGACTACGGATCAGAAGGTCGGGAGTTCGAATCTTCTAACGTACACTAGAAACTAAGACCTAAGAGATTGGGTCTTAGTTTTTTTTACACATATGATAACATAATATCTTGACAAATCACATGTTATATGTTATTGTAAAGAAAAAATGTTATCGAGGTGATTAAGATGCAGAATCTATACAAGAGAATATTTGGCTTGGATTTTCAAATCAGTGACGCGATAACGGATGGACTTCCTGTATATATGACTATCGGAAGATCATACTTTATGTTATCATATGATGATGTGAAGTTTCTATTAGTATCTCTTTCAAAGGATGAAAGGTTCGGTATCGTTGCACTTGAAAAACAGATAATAAAGCTGGTTGATAAATATGGTGTTCCAGTGGCTTTTGGGTTTGATGCGGTGACTAAATTGCAAAGAGATAAGCTCTTAGAGCGTAATATTCCATTTATCACTGATAATGGACAGCTGTATCTTCCGTTTCTCGGGATGATGCTTAGTAATACTTTCAAAAAGGATTATTCTGTCAAGAAAGATAAAATGATGCCGATAACACAGGCTCTCTTTCTCTACTTGCTTTATAAGGGTGATGGGAAACCTATTATGAAAAAAGAAGCGGCAGAGCGATTGGGGGTTACTAAAACTTCTATTACAAGAGCAAGTGAACAACTTGTTGAGATGGAACTTATATCTCAAGAGATGCGTGGAAAAGAGCATTATATGAGGGTGGAAGCAACAGGGATGGAACTATATAAAAAGGCTAAACCATACCTGATTAATCCGATTCAGCAGGTATTGACTTTAGAAGAAAATGATAATTATAAAGGATATCTTCTTTCTGGAGAGTCTGCACTTGCGAGAAGAACTATGCTGAATGATCCTGCAATTCCAGTATACGCTGTATATAAAGCGAATATTGATATCAATGACTATACTCAAATTGATCCAAAGTGGATGCCGGAAAGCAAACCTATATGTGTCGAATTGTGGAAATATGATCCGACCTTGTTTGCTAGTAGTCAAACAGTAGACCCTGTTTCGCTGGCGCTTTGTTTTGAGAATAGTGAAGATGAACGAATTGAAGGTGCGATTGAGGAATATATGGAGGGGTATGTATGGTAGCAGGAATGGAGAGTTTTATAAACAAATTCAGTGCTTATCAGGATTGTTATACAGTAATTGGTGGTGCTGCCTGTGATATTCTTATGACTGAAGCAGATGCGAGTTTTAGGGCAACAAAAGATATTGATATGATACTTATCATGGAAGCAAGGTATCAAGAATTTGTTCATGTTTTTTGGGAGTATATCATAGAAGGTGGATACCGTTTTGGGTGGAAAAACAGTGATAGAGTTCATTTTTATCGATTTACTGAACCACATATGGGTTATCCATCTATGATAGAACTTTTTTCGAGAGAACCTGATTATATAAAGGATGTCCCAAATGGGATTATTCCGATACATATTGACGATGACACTTCAAGTCTATCAGCAATTCTGTTGAACGATGATTACTATGAATTTATGCTTGCAGGAAGAAAGAGCGTTTCGGGTGTAAGCGTTCTTGATGCAGAACATCTGATTCCGTTTAAGATGTTCGCATGGTTGGATTTAAAAGATAGAAAGCTAAAAGGTGAGCATGTAAATGAAAGAGATTTGAAGAAGCATAAGTATGACGTCTTTAGGCTGCTTCAGATAGTTCATAGAGATGAGAAAGTTGAAACCGTTGGAATGGTGCGTGAAAATATAGATCGGTTTATGTATGAAATTGTTTCTGAAAATATACCGTTTGCACAATTATCGTTGCCTTTTAAGATGCAAGAGGCATTATCTTATCTGGAGGAGATTTATATATGATAAACAGAGATTCCTATAAAAAAGAAGAAATCGACGCTTTATATACTGCAGTTGAAAATGCTATGGCAGGCAATCATATCCTTGATCTGACAGATATAGCTTATCTGATTCATGAAGGTGATTTTTACCTTCGCAATGTAGGTAGAACACTCCACTTTTGTTTCAATGGTCTTAGATGGGTAAAAGATGGCAAGATACTTACAGTAATAGTTCAGGTGCAGGGAGATCCTTACGATGCAGTTGGTGTTAAGTGGGTAATAGTTGATTGTGTGGATGAAAGAGACTTCCTGCATCAGGGGGACCCGGCAGCTATAGATAAGGAATATAGGTATATAAAGTAGTTTTTGAAGATGGTAGATATACCATGAGGCGTGAAAAGACTGTAATGTTCAATTGTATCATTAATTGGATATTACAGTCTTTTTAATCATAAGCGAATTATGAGAAGTATTCTCAACTTAAGTTATAGCTTTACTGTATACAATAACTGAGTATTAAATACCAATCTCTTTTTCTATTTTGAGGGCTACTTCATGAAAAATAATGTGAATATTTTTGAGAAACATGACGATATATTTATTGTAGAATATTTAACAGAGAGGAATGGCTTATTATGAAGAAAGTATTATTCTTATCTTTGGGAACAGGACCTATTGTTGATAATGATTCAAATAAAAGTCGTATGGATATGATTGAAGATGCGATAAAAACACAGAAGTTTGCTTATCGAAAGACTACATATTTACTGAATGAAAAAAAGATTGATTCAGAATTTGTAGCTGGTCCATTGGCTATGTTAGATAAGCCAGATTTTATATATGTTTTGGGTACTGTAAAATCTTGCTGGACAAGTTTTTATACCAAATATGCAAATGAGATAAGACGTGAAGATGTTTATTCGTTAGATGAAATTGAATTCAAAGGAGGTATTACTGATGATTTCGATTATATTAATAATGCAGAGGAAATCATAAATGATATATACACTAGAAGTATTAACAAAAAACTAGTGGGTGACGAGATATCTGCTGATTTTAGAATTAAAGTTGTTTTATTGAGATATGGCATTGATAATGAGCAATTAGAACAGAATTACACTATATTATCAAATGTTTGGAAAGACTTTGATATAAAAGAACAATATTCTGTTTCTTTTGATATAACTCATTCTTTTAGATCAATGCCTATATATAATCTGACATTGATTGATTATAAAAAAATGGTGGCAGGTTATAATATAACGATTGATCATGTTTATTATGGGAATATAGATGTTAAAAGAGAATTGGAATATGCTCCTATTGTTGATATGGTTGATTTGATAAGAGTTATGGATTTAAGTAAAGCGATAGCAGAATTTAAGAATGTCGGCTATAGTATGTCTTTGCTTGTGCAAGTGCCAAATAGTCAAAAGGAACTCAAACAAAATCTTGAGGATTTTTATTGGGCGGTCCAAATAAATGACATAATGATGATTAGTAAATCAGTATATAATATTTTTAAGATGCCAGATTATTCTACAGATAACAGGTATACGGATTTAGTTTCTATGGTTAAAAAGGCATTTTTAGATATTCTTGGAGAAAAAACAATAGAAGATGTCGATATAAGAAATCCATATAAGGTTTGGAAATTGGGTTTTGAAATTGCCCAGTGGCATTATAAGAAAAATAGGTATTCAGATGCAGCTCTTGCTGGATTTGAGGCTTTAAACAGTTTTATTGTTCCATTTTATATAGAGGATGATAAAAGATGCAATCCACAAAGTATTAAATTAGAGGAATGTAGTGATTATGATAATAGGCAGAAAGCGTACAACCAATTAAAAAATAGGAAAAAAATATGCGAAATAAGTGGAATGGAAAATCTAGTTATATTAGCGGAAAAAATAAGAAATGATCGAAATCAAATAGCACATTTTAGTCTCGATGAGGATATACGTACTAGTGTGAATGATATAAAATTGGATTTGGAGAAGTATTTTGATGTTTTGACTATTATTAGTGAATGGACTCAAGAACAACTTGAAGAGTTTAGGAAAAAGTATAAAATTCGTAGCGAGTCGAAAAAGCAAACTGATGAAGTCGAAATAATGGATAAGAATCTTGCGATTTTGATATGTGAAAACATGGAGGATGCTAATGTTAACGATAAAATAAGTGAATTAAAGAAAGCGTATATTGTAAAAGGTGTTGGAAAGGAAGTATTAGATGAGTTGCGAATAAAAAATTCAACTAATACATTTTGGACAAGTAACGCTCTTACATTAAGTAAATATTTATTGAAAGAAATGGAAATTGATCCGAAAACGAAAGTCATAATTTCATTTAAGGATACAGAAAAAGCTTTTTTCTATGCGATGATATTGGGATCACAGGGCATGTATAATGTTGCTTATATAAAAAACAAAAAAGAAATAGCTGTTCCTATGTCAAGAAATAAATACGATATGAGAATAATAATTAAACCTTTAGGAGGAATTGAAACTACATGTGGTGAGAATGCTGCTAAATTAGCTGATTATCCTTTGATTGTTTTGTGAGTACACGTAGATTATAGGAGATTTTCGTATGGCTGGTGAAGGAATTAAAAGACAAAATAGTATTATCGAAGATCTGAAAAAGGGACCTAAGACTAAAGAGTATATAATGAACCAATATGATATTGGTGAGGAGTCGTTCAAAAAAGATATTGCCGCAATAAAGAGAATACTGAAAGACTCTGATTCGAAACTAGAAAGAATTGGAAAAGGTACCTATGTTATTAAAAATGAAATATCATGTTCAGAAAAGATTGATCAAGCGAAAATTATAATTCCTCAAAAGAGCAGAGTGACAGATTACAATAAATTGATTTTGCTTGGTTTAATAGAAAGCAATGCTAATATGGACAAAGTTGCTTTGAAAAAGGAATATTCCAAGTACTTTTTAGATGATGAAGATGATGAATTACAAGATAAATTATTTGAAAATGCTTGGAATGGTCTTGAAAAAGATGGATTGATCAAGTATGACGGAGAAAAACTTATAATTGATACAAAGAAGGCTCCTATAATGTTACCTATAAAATACTCTGATGCTGAGTATTGGTTGAATAGAATTCAGGCATATGGTAATGCGCATTCTTTTGAAGAAGTATTTGAGAATATAGAGACGAAGTTGTTGGAATTGTTAGATTATGATAAAGTTGCCAATAATACTGTTATAACAGGGAATAGGCTCAATAAGAATAAAAAACTCAAAGAAAGACTAGATGAGTTTAATAAGTATGACTATGATAAATATGCATTGAGAGTTAGTTATGAAAACTCTGTCGGTGAGAAAGTAGATTATAGTTTCTTTGTGGGTTTTGTGTGTTATGTTGTTGATAAAGATAGGATATATGCGATAGGTAGAGAAGTTTCGAGTGAAGAAAATATTATACTGAACATAGAACGTATTAGTAAAGCGAATATGATTACTGATTTAAAGAATGAGATATTTGGAAATGAAGATTTCAAGAATATATATTATGAGATGTTTTCGATTTCAGTTGCTGTGCCTATTAATGTGAAAGTTGAATTTGATGATTGCTATAATATCAAAGAAAAACTAGACATATTGAAGAAAAGTAGACGTGATGCTGTTGTAAAACCCAAAACTAAAGAGATTATAGAATATACTGATAAAATACGTGGTGAAGAGGATTTTGCGAAATACTTGCGTAAATATGGCAAATCTGCACGAGTTATTGAACCACAGAGTTTAAAAGATAAAATGAAGCATTCGATCGAACTTATGAGGGAAAGGTATGGTATTGCTGATGAATAGAGAAAGAGATGATAGTTTATATCGTATTGCCCGTGTTACGCAGTTGCTTTCTGCTTATAGATTAAACGAAGATAATTATTTCAGTATTGCCAAGTTATCAAAGTGTCTAAATGTAAATGATGAGACTATTCGGGATGATATTAAACAAATAATTAATTTCGGCGAAAAGAGTAGTAAAGTTTCCATACATAAAACTGTTGACGATGAGGAAGTGACGGCTTCGGAATTGAAACAATTAAGTAACGATGAGAAAATATATCTATTCGATGAACTAGGAAGTTCGATTAATTTGGTTCTTGATTTGGAAGAATATGCTGTTTTCAACGACCTTATGAATGACAAGTTGAAATTGAGTATCGAGAAGGACAGGTTTTGTTGGATAAAAAACAGTAATGTTTTCGATTCTAAGGAATATGCAGATTGTATTTATGATATAAATGAAACCATAGCAAATGGAAGAAGCATTAGTTTTAAGTATAAAAAACGTAATGGTGGTTATGACACTATAAAGATTAGACCAATAAAATTGCTTCATGCTGTTGATGATAGTTTTTTTTACATAATAAGTCACGAGATGAAGTTTTATAGACTTGATAGAATATTATTTGATGAAATAAAGCCGTGCAAAGATTTATTTGAGTTATCAGATAACGTCGATTTGAAAAAACTTGATATGATGTGGGGGGCTGAATACAGTGATACACCGACACATGTTAAAATAAAGATATATAAAGAAGTAGGTGTGCCTGATCGAGTGTTAAGTGATCTTGGAAAAAGGTCAGATGGACATATACAGGAGTATGATGACCATATTATCTATGAAGATGATATAATCGGAGTCAATAAGTTCAAATCGTGGGTTTATGGTTACGGAAGTTCTATTGTTGTCCTTGAACCGCAAAGTTTACGTGATGAAATTATAGATTCAATAAATGAACGATGGAAGTATTATACTGAAACGGAGTAATAAATATGCTTAGAGAAATAAAACTAAAGCTTCAAGTTCCAGATAATTATAAAATGCACCAAAACAAGTCGAGTCTTTTCCATGGTGCGCTTATGGAACTTATTAATGAGGATTATGCTCAAATAATACATGTTGATGGTATAAGACCGTATAGTCAATCTTTGACTTTTAATAAGTCAGGAGAATGTTACTGGCAGATAAGAACGCTTACAGATGAAGCATATAGTAACATAGGTTTAAAAGTACTGGCTGATGAATATAAAACTGTCGATATAAAGTATGATAATGTAAGCTTTGAAATTCTCGATAAAACAGTTAATCAGTTGTCGAATAAGGACTTAGTTGACAAGTTTTATAATAATGATTCTTCGGGATTATATAGAATATATTTTGAGTCGCCGACGGCATTTAAGGTCGATGGGGTATACCAGTTTTATCCTGATTTATTCCATATATACCAGAGTATAATGTTAAAATATGATGCGATTAATGGTGCTGATTCTATGTTTGATGAAGAAACTCTAAATCTCCTTGTTTCTAATAGTCGCATAGTGTCGTATAGACTCCATGATGAGAGATTTGGATTGGAAGGTGTTAAGATTCCGTGCTTTAAAGGAGAGATTCTAATAAAGGTTAATGGGGCGCAAACAATAAAAAATCTGGCGAGACTTTTGTTTGAATTTGGAACTTATTCTGGAGTTGGAATAAAAACAGCTTTAGGTATGGGATGTATTCGACTGGAGGAAAGGTAATATAATGACAGAAAGACATATAAAACTGGCTATAATAACATTACTAGACTCTTTGGATAGCTTTGATGAAGTGGTTTTTCCTGAGACAGTTGTTGAAGCATGTGATAATCTGAAGTCTGAGTTTTCGAATTATGATTATCTTATTCAAAATGCTAAGTCTATCTTGAGTGTTTCTGCCAAAAAAAATATAGGTAAACTTAACTCTATATTTAATATACTAGATGCAGATACTAAAGAAAAAGAATATGTTACTAAAGAGTCACCGAACAGCTATATAGAGAAGTTTTTGATTGAAGCTGAAGAACTTTTTTTAGGGCGAGATGCGTATGATGAATTCTTCTTGAAGAATTTGATTGGCATAATGGAAGAATATATGGGACAGATATCTTGTTTTGATGATAGCAATGATTATATCCCTATATATGATTTTCAAAAACTGAAAACAGCTATAGTGCTGTGTATAGACTCGTATATGATGGAAGCCGGTAGATATGATGAGGAGGAAAAAGCATTTCTTCTTTTTGAGTTTGACTTATCGGGTATACAGAAGTTTATATATACCATAACATCTAAAGATGCACTTAAGATGCTTAGAGCGAGATCATTCTTTTTGGAAATACTGATGGATGATTTGGTAGATTCCTTATTGGAAGAATTTGATTTGAGCAGTATAAATCTGTTATATGCTGGTGGTGGACATTGTTACATGTTACTTCCTAACATATCTGAGGCTAAATCTATAATTGACGAGGTTGATGACAGGTTTAACAGATGGTTACTAAAAGAGTATGATATATCGTTATACTTGGCTGCTGCTTATGTGAATGTATCGGCTTTGGTGTTGAAAAATGTTCCTGAAGGGGCATATGATTCAATGTTTATCGAATTAGGTGATAGTCTCAATGCAAGAAAGATGCATAGGTATTCAGCAGAGACTGTAACAGATTTGATTAATAATTCAAAATCACACGGTATGAAAGCATGCAAGGTATGTAATAAGCTCTTTAGTGATGCAAGTGAAATCGAATTGTGCGATACATGTGATGCTTTAAAGAGTATTTCTGGAGATATTCTAAAAGACGATGCAGTTTTTGCTATCGTTAAGGACGAAAGTAATAAATCTGGAATAAGACTTAGTAATGACAGGAGGCTTATATCATGTACACTATCTGCTGTTGATGATGTACCAGGGCTTATCAGGTTTTATTATAATTCTGAAACAAAGAAGCATTATGCTAATGGTATTAAGATTATGGTGGGTAATTATAGCCCTAGAGGAAAAACAACTCTTGAAGAGTTAGCTCAAACATCAAAGGGAATTAAAAGACTGGGTGTCCTAAGAGCAGATGTTGATAATCTTGGTAATACTTTTACAAATAGAATAACAGATAATTCTATTTTGAAAACAGCGATATTGTCGAGAAACCTATCATTGTTCTTTAAATCCAGAATTAATAAGTTACTAGAAGGTACTAATACTGCAGTAGTGTATTCTGGTGGCGATGATCTTTTTTTGGTAGGTGCTTGGAATGAAATAATAGATGCAGGGATAAAGATTCGAAATGCATTTAGTGAATATACCTGTGAAAAGTTATCTTTATCAGCGGGAATTGGTATATATAATTCCAAATATCCAATTAATAGGATTGCTGAGGATACAGGAGAATATGAAGACCGTTCTAAGCTATATCCTAATAAAAATGCTGTGACAATCATGGATGAAACATATTCATGGGACGACTTTGATAAAAAAGTCATCAAAGAAAAAAGAGATGAATTAGAACGATTTTTCTCGACTCAAGAGGATAGAGGTATGTCATTCATGTATAATCTTCTTGAATTGATAAGGAATGCGGAGGATAAGATTAATCTTGCTAGATATGCATATGTATTAGCTAGACTAGAACCGACTGTAAAAGAAGAACAAGAAAGTTACGGTATATTTAAATCCAATATGCATAAGTGGATACAAAATAGTGAAGATAGAAGGCAACTTCAAACAGCAATGTGTATATATTCATATATGAGTAGGGAAAGGAGCGATGAGTGATATGGGTAATAAGCCAAATGTATATGAATCAATTGAGCGTAGTACGTATATTGTGGATGATTCGTATATTGATGAAGCAGAAAAGGTGATGCAAAATGAAAAAATCAAACATCTTACAACAACACAAATTAGAAATGTATTAGCAATGTTCGCAGACATATATAATGATGTAATGGCGTTGAATACTGATGATGACAAATTGGATGATATTCGCGGAAAAATTGATCGGCTTAGAATAAGAATGATTTATGAATGCGGTAGAACCCCAGATGTTAAGAAATTTGATGAGTGTACAAATATAGTTGGTAATATCAAGAATATTAAGAATAGTCGTTCTCAGTTCATAAAGGTATTCCATTATATGGAAGCTCTTGTTGCTTATCATAGATTTTATGGTGGAAAGGATTGAGTAGAAATTATGTTTGCTAAGATTCAAATAACAGGAAAACTTATAGTTAAATCAGGATTGCATATTGGCGGAAATACAGCATTTTCAGCAATAGGCGCTGTTGATTCGCCAGTAATAAGAGATGTCATTAGTAATGTTCCATTTATACCTGGAAGTTCTTTAAAAGGAAAAATGAGAGCATTATTAGCCAAAGCATATAACGATGAATTGAAAGGAAATGCTGATGGTGATTGTCCTGAAATATGTGCACTTTTTGGAAAAAGTGCACAGAAAAAAGATAACAAAAACAATACTGGAAGGATTATATTTTCAGATTTATTCTTAAGTAATTATGATGACTTAAGAAAGAGAGGCGTAAACGGTATTACGGAGGTTAAAACCGAGAATTCAATTAATAGATTAACTGCAGTTGCGAATCCTAGACAAATTGAAAGGGTAATTCGCGGTGCTGAGTTTGAGTTAAATCTGATGTATGAATATGATGAAAAGCATTATGAAAAGGATATTGAGCTTATTACAACAGGCCTTAAACTCTTGAAAATTGACTATCTTGGTGGGAATGGTACTCGTGGATATGGTAAAGTAGACTTTTCTGATTTTGAAGTAATGCATGTGTATGGTGATAATGGTGAAAAGGTACAAGATGCGATAAGTCGGTTGAAAGATGGCATAACTAATCTTTGATTGGAGGATTCGAATATGGATTATTCGATTTATAAATTGCGGTTTAAAGGCAGTGTGCATTTTGGTAATGGCTCGTTATCAAGTTCTAATAATACTTTTATGGCTGATACTTTGTTTTCATCATTGTGCGTTGAAGCAATAAAAAGTGATAGTAAAAAATTGGAAGAACTATATGGTTATGTGAATGATGGGCAATTACTTTTTTCAGATGCATTTCCTTATAATGAATTGGATTTGTTTTTACCTAAGCCTTTGCT
>JAEEGL015865664.1_pt1 | contig 10939 bp, 9 predicted proteins | sample 9134231 | NCBI WGS metagenome assembly JAEEGL01 (sample SAMN16246548, study PRJNA631951) | gut metagenome | biome: gut microbiome; feature: rumen; material: fiber-attached | host: Bos | place: Iran: Karaj | collected 2018-10 | reverse complement strand
CGGCCTTGCTGAGCAGTTTTTGAAACATGTTGTTCATCCCATACCTCAAATAAATCTCCGGAATCTATGTATCCTATGATAATGTATCATATTTTTCCGTGTTTTTCAATCTAAAAAAGCCAAATTATTAAATAATTCAAAATGTGCACGCATGCCTGTCACAGTTGTTTTGCCGTGTTCCCTGCCGAAGACCGGTTTCAGCCCGGCAGATTGTCCAGCCGCTCCTTGACAAAGATGGATTTGCACGGCGCGGTTGTGACCAACACGCTTTCCTGATGGAAAAACGCACACAAATCCCGCGCAATCTCTATCACGGTCTGTTCCGGCACATCCATCAGCATCAGCGACAGCGTGTTTTCCTCCGTATAGCGACCGTCCTCATGAAAATAGCCGCCGTTGATCCGGTGCACGGAAAACGCAACCTGATAGTTGCGGCAGACGTTTTTGAGAATGGAAAGATATTTTTCCGTCTGAAAGCGCTGTTCACCCGTGTCGGCGTCGTTGAGTCCGATATAGATTGTTGACTGCGTTGTCTGTTCACGCATGGTTCTCTCCCCTTTTTGTCTGCACACCGAAATTCCGGTTTTATTATACGCCGCCGCAGCTGCAATTGCAAGATGCAAAGCGGAACATTTCGTCAAAGGCACGCGCCGGCGCTTTACAAAACAGCCGATTTGTGCTATTGTGGGTTCAGAAAACAAACCGGCAGCCGGCAAATGCCGGATGACAAAAGAGGAGGGACGTACGGATGAAGCCGCTGACATTGCTGATCAAGCCCGCTGCGGGGCTGTGCAACCTGCAGTGCGCCTACTGCTTTTACCGCTCGCCGCACGAAAACGGCGTGATGGCGCTGCAGACCGTTGACCGGCTGATTGCACAGATCCGGCAGTTTTGCCCTTCGGCGCTGTCCGTGGTCTTTCAGGGCGGAGAGCCGACGCTTGCCGGACTCGACTTTTTCCGCACGTTCGTGCAAAAGCTGCTTGCCGAAGTTCAAACGCCGGTTTCCTTTGCGCTGCAGACGAACGGTCTGTTGATTGACGACGCGTTTGCGTCGTTCTTTCAAGCGTACGGGTTTCTGGTGGGCGTCTCCCTCGACGGCGATGCAGAGACCCACAACCGCTACCGGCATGCGCCGGACGGAAGGGGCGTGTTTGCGCAGGTGCTGCGCGCAATTGAAATTTTGCAAATGCACGGCGTGGCATACAACATTCTGTCGGTGGTTGACAACGAAAGCGCCGGAGAAATCGACCGCACCTGGCAGTTCTTTCGCGACCGCGATTTCCGGTTTCTGCAGTTCATTCCCTGCATGGAGGCGGGCGGCGTTTCGCTGTCTGCCGAACGCTATGCGGCGTTTTTGAAGCGCAGCTTCGATCTGTGGTATGACGCGTGGGAAACAGGCACATACATCTCTGTGCGCCACATTGACAACTACATCCGCATCCTGCTGGGCGAGCCGCCCGAAAATTGCGCCATGTGCGGCGTGTGCGGCAGCTATTTTGTGGTGGAAGCCGACGGCAGCCTGTACCCGTGCGATTTCTATTGCCGGGACACATACCGGCTCGGGTCGGTGTTTGACAACGACCCGTTCGGCGAAAATGACGCGCAGCGCGCGTTTATCGCGGCGTCGAAGGTCATCCACGCGCACTGCAAAAGCTGCGAATATCAGTTCCTTTGCCGCGGCGGCTGCCGTGCGGACCGCAGCGCGGACGGCACGAAGAACCGCTTTTGCGGCGCATACCGCGCGTTTTTCGACGCTGCGCTCCCCCGCATGCGGCTGGTTGCCAAAACCCTTGCCGGATTGGGTCCGGCGCGTTGACTTTCCCGGAAAAAAGTGCTATACTGACACCCGATATTTCCGTTTTTGAAAGAAGGTTCTTCTATGAAAAAAACACTTGCCCTGTTGCTGTGCCTGCTGCTGGCGGCATCGCTCACAATTCCGGCATCCGCTGCCGACGCGCCCGTATCCGGCACGCTGCAGATGCTTGCCTACAACGTCTCCGGCATCCCGCTGATCGGCGATTTTCAGGGTTCGGTCTTCACGACGACCAACGACCGCGCCAAGAAGCTCGGCACGCTGCTCAACGGCACAAACGTGGATTTCATCAGCGTGGAGGAAGACTTCAACGGGCACCCGCATCTTGCAAAACAGATGACGAACTATCCGTTCTGCTCCTATACGAGCGGCGGTCTGGCGCAGGGACAGGGACTCAACGTCTTTTCGGCGCATCCGCTGTATAACGTTGACCGTGTGAAGTGGAACTGCGAATACGGCACGCTCTCCGGCTCCGCCGACGCGCTGTCCAACAAGGGCTTTCTCTACAGTCTGATGGAGCTGCTGCCGGGCGTCTATATCCACGTGATCACCGTACACTGCGACGCAGGTTACGAGCCGCTGTCGGTCCGCGCACGCAGCAGCAATTTTCAGCAGCTCGCCGCCTATATCAACGACAATCTGAACGACGGTCGCGCCCTCATCGTGCAGGGGGATTTCAACTTTAAATTTAAGCGCGGGCTGCGCGACGATCTGGTTGGCAATCTGCTGGAGCCGACCGGTCTCAAAGACGTTTGGGCTGAGCTTTCCAACAACGGTCTGACCGACCTCGGTGACCCGGCGTTTCAAAAGGACGCGCCCGGCGACGATCTCGACCGTGTGCTTTATCGCAGCGGCGAAAGCGTCACGCTGACGCCCGTATCGAAAACGGTGCCGCCGCTCACCGGTGAAAACGGCGAACGCTACACCGACCACAATCCGATGCTGACCGCGTTCCGCTACACCGTGAACGGCACAGACCCGGCGCCGGAAGCGCTGGAGACGCCCGTTGCCGTTCCCGCCGCAACGCTCGCACTGCGCGAAGCGCTCTGGACCTTCGTCCGGCTGGTGCAGGTTGTCTGCGGTCTCGTGGAGCTGCCCTATCTGATCGGACAGGGCGTGGATCTGCTTGTCAACGGCAAGATGCCCTGATGATAAAAACGGCACAGCCCTGCAGGAGGTTTTCCCGCAGGGCTGTGTTTTTGCAGATCGCGTTATGCTTCCCACGGGGCAAGAATCCGCCGGTCCGCAAAACGCAGTTCTTCCGGCGTGTGAAACCAGTGCGCCGCCGTTTCCATCACGGTCAGTTCCGCGCGGTTCTTTTCCGCAAACGTCCGCACGGTTTCACAGGGCACCAGTGTATCTTTGCCGCCGCAAAGAATCCTCGTCGGCGCCGACCAATGCACGGGATGCGCCCGGACGTAGCACAGATACGCCCACGACAGCGTTTCGCCGAACGACGTGGGCAGCTCGCCGCGGCGGCGCAGATCGTCTTCCGTCTGCCCGGTCTGCCGCAGCATGGAAAGAATCATGGCTTCCATATCGACGACGGGCGACAGAAAATATGCCCGGCGAATCCGGCAGTCTATGCCGGCGTGCAGGCAAAAGAACGCGCCGATGCTGTTGGCAATCAGCGTGAGATCGTCATAAGTCTGCCGCAGCTGCTCCACGGCTTCGCAGATCTCTTTGCCGGTTTCCCACGGCGTTGCCGTCCGGTAGTCCAGCCCGATCACGTCGCTGTTTGGAAACAGCGGTTTGTAGTGTTCGCTTTCCGCCGCACTGCCGCCCTTGCCGTGAATATAGAGCACCGCTTTTGTGTTCGGTTCGCTTGGTTGCATAGCAATCCCTCCGAAACGTGATAGTGAGCGGAAACCCGCAAGGCGGGTTCTCCTGCTTCTTTGGTTTGATTATAGCAGACGCTCCTTCGCTTGTACAGCCCCCTTTTTTACAAACCGCCGCTGCGCCCTGCACGGTGTGTGCTTTCTTGCGCAGATTCATCGGCTTTGCCAAAACATCTTGATTTTTCTGCGGCATTTGCGCTATAATGCGTATAGATTGCGCGGCACACCGCAGCGCCGCGCAAAACGTGAAAAGAATGGATGAAGCAAATGGATTTAGCGTTAAATCTGATCGGCACGCTGGCGGTGATTCTGGTTGTCTCCGCCGTCATCGGCGGCAGCGACATTCTGGAAAAGCTGTTGAAGGACGGAAAGAAACAGTGGCTTTATCCGCTCATCGCAGGTCTGCTGGGCGGTGTGTTCGGTGTTTACGGCAACCTTTCCGGCTTCAAGCTGGACGGCGCCGTTATCTCGGTGCGCGATATCGGTCCGATGCTTTCCGGCTTTACCGGCGGGCCGGTCGGCGGACTGGTTGCCGGTCTGATTGCCGGTATCCACCGGCTGACGCTCGGCGGCGAAACCGCCCGGGCGTGTGTGGTTGCAACCTGCTGCATCGGTCTGTTCTGCGGTCTGCTCTCCATGAAATGGTACGACTATATCAAAAAGCCGTATGTTGCGTTTGTGCTCAGCGCACTGATGGAAGCGTTCCATCTGGGCATCGTGCTGCTGATGGTCCGCCCGTATGAAACTGCACTCGGCATTGTGAAGCAGATTGCGCTGCCGTTTATTCTGATCAACGCCGTGGGCTTCGCGCTGATGGTTCTGATCATCGCCTACACGGAACGGCAACGGGCTCTGATTGCCGAAAAGAGCCGCCTGCAGTCGGAGCTGGAGGTTGCAAACGTGATTCAGCAGTCGCTGCTGCCCACGCTCAATGCGGACTATCCCGGACGAGCAGAGGTGGACGTTTGCGCCAGCATGCAGGCTGCCAAAGAAGTCGGCGGCGATTTTTACGACGTGTTTTTTGTGGATAACCGCCGTCTGGCGTTTGTCATCGGCGACGTTTCGGGCAAAGGCATTCCGGCGGCGCTGTTTATGGCGATGGCCAAAATCACGCTGCAAAACTGCATCCGCGATATCCCCGAACTGTCCAAAGCGATTGAGACCGCCAACAACGCGCTGTGCGCCAAAAACAAAGCGGACATGTTCGTCACGCTCTGGGTCGGCATTCTCGATCTGCAAAGCGGCAACATGCAATACGTTAGCGCCGGACACAATCCGCCGGTCCTTGCGCAGGCAAACGGCGCCGCCTTTCTGAAGGCGAAAAACGGCTTTGTGCTGGCAGGCATGGAGGGTATGATTTATAAGGAGAACACCTATACGCTCCGCCCGGGCGACCTGCTGTTTTTATATACCGACGGCATCACGGAGGCAAACGACAATACCGAGGCGCTGTTTGGCGAAGCGCGGCTGCTGGACTGCTTCAAAGACGCCGACACTCTGCACGCGCAGCAGATGCTCGCGCACGTGCAGCAAAGCGTTGCCGCCTTCGTGCAGGACTGCGACCAGTTTGACGATATGACGATGCTTTGCTTCCGCTATCTCGGTCCGGCGCAATAAACGCTGTTCCAACAGAATAACAAACCTCCCTGCATCCGGCATCCGGATACTGGGAGGTTTTTGTACATGGAGATGCTGCGGGTTGCGGTGAAAACGCTTCGTTTACCCGAGAATCTCTTCCATCGCCGCCGCCAGTGCGGCAAGTCCCGCCGCGTCTTCCGCGGTGAACCGCCCGGTCACCGGGCTGTCGATGTCCAGCACGGCGCAGACCGTCCCGCCGCGGTGGAGCGGCACAACGATTTCCGAGCGCGACGCACTGTCGCATGCGATATGCCCCGGAAAAGCATGGACGTCGGGAACCAGCTGCAGCCGGTCCTGCGCCCACGCGGTGCCGCAGACGCCCTTGCCCTTTTCAATCACAACACAGGCAACGTTACCCTGAAACGGACCGAGCAGCAGTGCGCCGTCCTTCACCAGATAAAAGCCTGCCCAGTTGACGTCCGCCATGCCGTGAAACAGCAGCGCCGCTGTGTTCGCCATGAGGGCAACGGGATCGGACGAGGCTTCCGCCAGCGCTTCCATTTGCCGGATGATGGTTGTGTAATCTGTCATGGTACATTTCACCTCGATACAAGTGTAGTATTGATTTGAAAAAGGCTTTCGGAGAGGAGAAATCTTTTTATTCTAAAATCGATTTCACCCAAGCATCACACGTTTCCGATTCTACAAGTCCTAGTTCTTGCCATATTCCGGCATAATAAATTCCGGTTTCCGGATCCTTTGCTGCATTCTTTCTGTTGCAAAGAATGTGATCCAAATCGTAAACCGTGTTTTTCTTCCAGGTTGCCTTGTTGCTATGCTCCAACGTCAATACTCTTTTCAAGTCATAGCGTAACACTCCGGCACCCGGTTTGCTGTCATCAAACGACAATCTCTCCGTAGGCGTAAAAATAACATTTGTTTTGTTGGCTCTTCGTTCTTCACGTGCATGAGGATGCCACCACAGAAGCTTTTGTTCCAAAGGATCATCTATAATCTTTCCGATTTGAAGATATCCCCAAATTGCTTGTATATCTTTGTCTTTATAAAAGTCTCCGGATTTGCGCACATATTTGAAATGTCCGTTCACTTGCTCAACATGATGGAAATTCCCAAAAAACAGGAACAAGTCTCCTTCTTGGATGCCGATATTTTTTAAGTATGTTGCGGATGCATCCATTTGCCCAAACGCAGGAATCCACTGATCAATCAGAGTAACCCTTCTGGTTAACTCAAGATCAGGGTCCACATGACAAAACGCTTCCCCTTTATAATGAAGATCGGATAGAATCTCTGCATATGATTTTCCCTGATACTGCAGTTCGCAAAAGCGATTGCTATCCTGACTGGGAATTGGAAATGAGAGCATGGTGCCGTCCTCAAAAATCGGACTGGCAATACCGCCGTTTGAAGTGTCAAAACCCTTCCGGCTCAAAATCACTTTCATCGTTACATACTCCTTAAAAACAGCACTGCCGCTTTGACCTTTTTATCCGTTCCCCGCTTCAAAACGGACGGTTTGGCCCGCAGCCGCATGCAGGGTATAGATCAGACAGCCGTCTTCCGCGCCCGTAAAGGTCAGATCCTGCGTGCCCGTCGGACGCCCGTTTTCATAAACAACGCTTCCGTTACAGCGGAGCGTCTGCCCGTCGGTATACGGAATATACAAAACCGCCGTTGTCCCCTGCGGCACCTGCGCGTCGAGCCGCAGCGCGCCTTCCGTTTTTTCGGTATTCAGGCGGATATATCCCCGGACGGTGGGCACCGTGCAGGTGATCTGTGCGCAAACGTCGGTCTGCGGACGGATCTCACACCGGTTCCAGCCGGGCTCCAGCGGGCGGATACCGGCAAAGTATTTGCTCATAATGACCAGCGGTCCGCCGGACCAGGCGTGGTTGCGCGTGCCGCCGATCCGGATCCAGAGCTCCCACAGCGTGGAGTAATCCTCCCGGATCATACGTCCGTAGCGCTGCAGCGTCCGCGCCTTTGCAAGATCGGACCTGCCCATCTGACACAGCGCCTCCAGCACGTAGTATTCCATGTACGGGCTGGCATTTTTGGTTTTGGTCAGCACCTTTGTCAGCACGTCGTACTGATCGGGCGTTGCAAGCCCGGCGATTACCGCCAGCGCGTTTGCGCGGTCGTCCGGAAACAGCCCCTTGCTTTTGAATCCGTGCTTTGTCCAAAGCGATGCATAGCCGTGCCGGATGCGTTCCATGTTCTGCCGGAACGTCTGGCTGCTTTTGCCGAGAACGTCCGCCATGCTGCAAAGGCAGGACAGCGCATGGTAATACCAGGCGTTTTCGATGGCGGCGTCGTCGGCAAACAGTCCCCAGTCCATCCAGTCCCACGAGCCTTCGCGGTGGCGGACAAGGTCGTCGTCGCCGATCTCCCAAAGACCGACGTACTCCGCGGCGGCATCATAGACCGTTTCCAGAAACGCGCGGTCGCCCGTATACAGATAATAGGTCCAGAAGCCGCACACGCCCGCGAGCTGCTGCACGGGAAGCTCAAAGAAATCGCCGCTGCACGGCACAACCGTCTGCAGCACCTTCGTGTTCGGGTCGATATGACCAAGCATGGAGGCAACGCCCTTCTGATAGAGCAGCAGCGCCCTTGCATCGAGCGCATACATCGACATTGCCATTTCGCTGGTGACGTCGCCCCACCACTGCGCGCGTTCCCGGTCGGGACAGTCCATAAAGCTGTCGCGCATGGTGACGTAAAGCGTACGCAGCGATTTCTGCCACAGGGTGTTCAGCGCTTCGTTTTCGCACGCGAAGGCGCCGGCAAAGGCGGTGTCGTAGCCCGTTTCGCGGTATTTGAGCGAGAGAACCGTCACCCCCGCGGGAATCTCATAGCGGATATGCGCGCCGTTGAACCAGCCCAGCGCCTCAAATTCCTGTTCGCCGTCCCGGGTGATATAGGTGCTGCGAACGGCGCCGATCGACGTGTTTTCGGTGGTGATCCGGATGATTTTCCCCGCCGGCGCGTCAATTTTGAGATACGGTGTGCACTGCGCATTGTAGGGGATATCGAGCGTCAGCTTCGTGCGTGACGAAAAGGTGGCGCCGCTATAGGCGTCTGCGTTTTCATAAGGCTGCAGCCCGCTGTCTTTCAGCAGCGGAATTCCGCGGGGAACCAGCTCGCCCCAGGGTGCGCAGCCGCCGGTGCCGTTTTGCGTTGCGGCTTCCCACGTGCTGTCGTCAAAGGCGGGCGACGTCCAGTCTCCCGGTTCCTTTCGTGCGTCGTAATAGATATTGCTTTCCGGCAGACGGTAATTCGGCTTTTTTCTGCCGGGGTCGTTCTCGTATGCCGCGTTGCGGCAGACCTTCCAGCTGCTGTCGGAAACGATCTCCCCCGCTTCAAACAAAAAGCCCGCCTTGCCGCTGTCGGTGCTGGAATAGCTCGTGTCCTTGCCCCAGTACCAGACGAGGGCGCAGATGACGTTCTGTCCTTCTTTCAGAAAGCTGCTAATCGGCACGCTGTCATAATAGCTGCCGCCGGGCGTCGGTCCGCGTTTAACGCCGCCTTCAAAAACAACCGGCGTTCCGTTGATATACAGCCAGTATTTTGAATCGGCGCTGATCTGTGCGGTCAGATCCGCCGGCACCGTTTTCAGCGCAACGTGCTTGCGAAAGCACATCCACACGTTCTCCTCGCTGCCGTCGGATGCGTCCCAGATATACTGCGCCGTCCAGTCGGTCTTCGCCCGTGTCTCTATCCGCGTATACGGTGAAAGCGTTTCCGGCACGTCATAGACGTTCTGAAACGACCGGCGCTGCGCGTTTTTGCATCCGCAGACCAAAAAAGCCAGAACCAGCGCCAGAAGCCCCGCAACGATTCTCTTTTTCATACCTCGACCTCCCGAAAGATCTCTTGTGTCGGCGCTGCCCGCGCAGCGTTTTTGCTACGCCTGTTCTCTGCGCGGCGTCAGCGAGAGATGCTCGCCCCGGATGGTCAGCACGTTGCCGGCAAGCGACACGCTGCCGTTTGTTTCCAGCGCGTACCGCGCGCCCTTGTACCGATAGTGTACCGCGGCGCCCTTTGCGCACAGTTCGGCCTGCTTGTGCATCAGATCATACGTCATAACGCCGATGCCCGTCGTTTCCAGACCGGTTTCGGTGAAGACAACCGCCTTATCGTTCCAGGTGATCCGGACGGCTGTGTCAGAAAGCGCTTCGAAGGAAAACGCGCCGCCGTTTTCATCCAGCGTCAACCCGATGTTTTCGCGGATCTCCTCCGCCCAGACAGTGGTATCGACCAGCGGCAGATTTTCATACAGCGCAAAGAACGATTCGCACGTCGTTTCCATATAGTGCTCCGGCACGTTCTCGTCGAACAGATAAAACGCCCGCAGAAAGACGCGGCTGCCGTCGCGGAAAAGGTTGGCAACGTAGTTTTTGCACTGGTAATAGACCGACTGGAGATCTTCGCTGTCCCAGTTTTTCATTCCGGCGGTCACGGTCGGCGGCGTTTCGTTCGGGAAGCGGCGGCAAAAGCGTTCCGCCGTCTCGCTCATTTTTTCAAACCGCACGTCGCCCCGCCGCTGCAGCACTTCAATCTGGCGGCGCAGCGGGGTCAGAATGTCGCTGTCGCCGAAGCTGTTTTCCTGCCCGATCTGCGCATAGGCGAAGTTCAGCGTTTCGCTGCCGAAGAAATAGTCGAGCATGGCGGTTTCGAACGCGGCGGCTTCGCCCGCGAACCAGACCGGCTCCAGCGTCCAGAAAATCACGTTTTTGTCTTTGGTTTCTTTGGCAATGAATTTTTTGCCGTCGTAATTGTGGATGGGACTGGGACCGAGCAGCCGCAGCACCGGCACGTCCAGCGCGTTTTCCGCGGTCTGCGCCGGGGTAAAGACGTTGTTGCGCGACGGATAATAGGCGCCGTTGAAATAACCGCCCACCAGCGAATAGGCGTCGGTGTTCGTCTGGTCGCGGCAGATGCAAAGACATTTGACGCCGTAGTGGTCTGCCAGGCGGCAGGCAGTCCGCGTGTCGATCAGCCACGAGCCGACAACGGCGGGATATGCGCCGAACACCTCTTTGAATTTCCGCATGGCTTCGTCAATCAGCCGGTCGCGCTCGCGGGGCGGATACGCCATGGAAAAGCCGGGTCTGATATGCCAGTCCCATTTCCAGCCGTTCTCGCTCTCATAAGGCATGCCGCACGCCGTTGTAAGCGGCTCCACAATCTCATACCAAAGACCGGTTTCCGTATTTGGACCCGCCTGCTCCCGAAACAGCTGCACAAACCGCGCGTCGCACAGCGCGTCATATTGCAAAAGAAATGTGTTGGGCAGCTGCAGCTCGTTGAGCATTTCCAGCTGCTGCTTTGTTGTTTGGAACAGCAGCGCGTCCGTTTCCGCATCGCGCGGTTCGCACTGACGGGCAAAATTCATGATATTGACACTTTTCATGGTATGGGAATTCATTGTGCGGCTCCTTTCGCTGCGCCGGTTTTTGCAAAGCGCAGCCTCTTTTTGCTGCCCTCATCATACCACACCGTGCCCCGGTTTGCAACCGTTTTCTTTCCGCACGGCGCGAAGCAGTCTGCCGGCATCCGCAGCGGTTTCTTGCGCAAAACCCATTGCAAAGAAAGGCAAATAATGGTATATTGATCGGGAGAAAACCACCCGCTGCGGCACTCGCGCCCCGCTGCGTGCGGCAAGGCTCGACCCCGACAACCGGAT
>JAEEGL015075510.1_pt1 | contig 10939 bp, 11 predicted proteins | sample 9134231 | NCBI WGS metagenome assembly JAEEGL01 (sample SAMN16246548, study PRJNA631951) | gut metagenome | biome: gut microbiome; feature: rumen; material: fiber-attached | host: Bos | place: Iran: Karaj | collected 2018-10 | reverse complement strand
TTGATGTTAGATTTACCGCATAGCGGCATAACATCATTATGAGGAATAACAGCAGCTTATATCAATGGAGGGCGGCCGCTCGCTCCGCATCGCGGCCGTTTAGCTCCGCACAAGCGGCCGTTTACGGCCGCCATATGCAGTATATCTTCCTCTCCCTAAAAATAATCTTTTTTCAAGTTCATTTTTTACAAAATCGTTTGAAATAACATTCACATATGATTCAAGAATTCTTATCTTTTTTTCAATATCCGCCCTTTTCCCCTTTTCTCTATATCCATCAACATAGGCAGCTAAAAATCCACTAAAAATATCTTCATAGAAATCCATCGTATCCCATGTAAACATCGAAAAATCTTTTTCCTTAAGTAGGATATCGTAAACTGCAGTTGGATCATTATCTATAACATTCAATTCTCTTTTAAAAAAAGAAGCAATCTTATATTCTTGATATAAATCTACGATCTCATGAACGCTCTTCTCGTTTCTGGATCTATGCCATATTTCAATCATACAACAAACTATCGATTTTATAACTATAACAAAACTTTCATCTTTCGTATTCAACCCACAACTCGCAGTATTACAAAGAATATTAATATCATATTTGCTAATATCAAATTTAGATAGTATCAGTTCTTTTCCTTCGTACAAATAGTTTTGAATAATTTGCTCTTCCGCACTTTCAAACGCTTCTGCTTTTTCTTCTTGTATCCAATGATCCACACCGCTTAATCTAGGCATCATATTAGGAATAAACTTGAAACTATCGTCCTTATGTTTCCTCATCATGAATTCAACATTGAACACTTGATGATTCATCTCGTCTTCTGCAAGTTTAATAACCGTATTAAAAAACTTCTTTGCAAAATTATTTTTTTTAGACAAAAAAACATATACTGTTTCAGATAGTTTACTAATTATGCCGGAATGCTCCTTATTTACAATACTCTTTAGCATAATTAGAAGAATCCGTTTTTTCAAATTATCCTCTATATTTTTATTCAATTGTTCCCATAATGCTATTTCAAGATTTACTTCCGCTAGGTATGATTGATTTATAAACACTTTTTCAACACGCCCAGCCCATTCCTTGACAAGTTTATTACGTCGCTCATCCGTAAGACCTGGCGTTATAAGAGCAGAAGCAATTAGAGCAATAAGGACTGATTCGAATTTCATCTCTATCATTCTATCCTTATTCATCTTGAAACACAACTTATCAATCCCATTAACAATATGCTCAGCAGTAGCCTTTTTCTCGTGAATACTACACATCAAATTGTTTATAGTCTCCATCAATTGTTCTATTGGTTTATTTGCCGCTTCAGTTTCTTCAATTATTCTTCTTGCTTCTCCTTTTATCGTCGGTTCAATCATTAATGTTTTTTCATCAACTTCTGTCACAATAGCATCCCTAAAGTCCATTTTTTGAATCTGTAAGTTTTCATTCGGACAAGAAGCTTCATCGTATAAATCGTATAAATAATTCATTATTGCAGAATATTTATTTTTTATTGCTTGGTCACCATATAGATATGAAGTCGAAAAATATTGTTGCAAATTACAAGCACATTTTTCATCTTTTTTGTATCGTCTTTCAATTTCCGGCACTCCAATTGAAACTCATCCGTTCCGGATCGTTTTGAAATAACTCGCAAAACTGTCAAGCAGATGTTATGATATCGTTGATCACGCTAAGGAGGAGTTGCTCTTTATGGCAATGATATATGTCGCCACGCTGGATGCCGATATGCGGCGTGCCATCAAAAATAAAAGATTCAGCGATGAAGAGGTCTGTCAGCTTAATGTACAGTTTGAAGAGAAATGGCGTAAGCAGATAAAAGCTTTGCAGTGAGCATGACCATAGTTTCGGTGATGCTTATTGGACTCGGCTCCTATACCATGATCAAAGCGGCCGGTCTGCCGGATGCTCTTCCGTACATCCTGTTTTATGTTCTGGCGCTCGTCTTTATAGGCGTGGTTACCTGGTTCTTTTCAATAGGTATTACAAAGATGCAGTGGAAGAGCCTGATCAGAAAGTACTACCCGGATGTTTTCTATTTACATGTACTATAACCCAGAGAGACGGACCTTGTGGTTTTTCTATTTACGTTTAGTATAAAATAAAAGAATGCCGCCGACTATAATGAACACGCCGCCCGCTATACAGTCAGCTGCCTGTATCAGAAACTGTATGAGTTCCAGAGCCATCTCACCTTTCGGTACCAGTTCATACGGGACAGGGATACGAGTGAACAGAAAAAAGCCCCAATATCCGCTCCCAGAGCGGGTTTCAGGGCTTTTTGCTATCAAAACGCTGTCAAAAACGGGACTTTCATCCTCATCCAGTATAAGTATACATCTTCAAGACTGATTTCATCCGTCATAACCGCTTCACCGGGCAATATATCTCCTATTATTTTAATACGAAGTTCCCCTTCTTTACGCTTTCTGATACTACTTAATATATATTTATCACGATAACGGTATACATCCGATTCCCGGATATCTATATACGCTGTTTTACCTGTTAAAGTTTTTTTCAGGTTACTTTCTTTACCTGAAACGATAAGTCTGCCATCCTTCATTAGCAGTATTTCATCCGCTATATCCTCAATATCTCCCACTATATGTGATATTAGCAGAATTATTTTATTTCTTGAAAGCATAGATATATAATTCTTAAATGCGATCCTCTCCTCTGGATCCAATCCAACAGTCGGCTCATCCAATATAAGTATCCCGGGATCTCCCATAAGAGCACAGCACAAAAGAACACGCTGTTGTAAACCACCTGACAGACAGCCAATCTTAACATTTATTCTGTCTGTGAGGTGCATAGTTTCCAAAATACTTAAAAGCTCTTTTTCGTATTTTTTTCTCTTTATCCCTTTGAGACCCATAATATATCCGATGAATTGCTTTACCGTAAAATCATCATAAAAACCTATGTGCTGCGGTACATACCCTATCATTTCTCTATAGTTCTCTTTAAGTGCAAGAATATCTCTGCCGTCACATCTAATCACACCACCATTATTTCTATCTCTTCTTACAGTATCCGTAAGAAGTCCAACAAGTGTGCTCTTTCCTGCACCGTTAGCACCAAGTATACCATATATCCCATTATTGCAGATATAATTGAAATCTGAAAGTGCGCATACATTTCCATAATGTTTATTTAATCCTATCATCTCAAGAGTCATATTCTTACCTTTATCCAGTTCCGACGGGACCACAAATACGATATAACCCATACAACAACCGCACTTACCATACACAGCGCCATAAATATAATGTCTCGGCTATATATGCCATATCCTGTAATACATACAAACGATATGATCACAGCAGGAAAATATACCATGCTTTTTAACCTCATTGATGTCATCCATACAGTTATCATGCAGGAAGCTTCTATGACGCACAGATAAAACAATGCTCTTATTATCAGATAATCTGTTAGACTGAGCGGGATCCGGCATTCGCTGAAGGAGCTGATACTTTGTATAGGAAATCTGAATATATTCAATTTATACCTGCATACTATCAAAACAATATCCAGTAATTCCATCATAAGCCATACAATTAATGTCACGGAATTCAACACTCTCAGTTTTACTTTCCATACACCCTCCGCCCCGATTTTCGCGGAACGTATCAGGGAATACATTTTGTTTCTTTCCTCAACCAAAAGAACATTTTCAGCCATAACAACACTCATGCATACTATGACCAGTCCCAGAATGAATTCCCTCATTACGCTTCTTTTGCCAGCCATCTCTTCATAGCCAATATCCGGTATCATTGCTATACTGATACCCATATCCGCATATACTTTATCATAAAGTTCGACCTTCCTATAACACTCAGTCATCACCCTGTTCAATTGTTCCGACTTTACCTGCAATGCTCCTATTGCTGATAATTCTTCAATATTCGCCTCATTTTTATTTACTTTATCCTGCAGCTCATTTATCTGTTTCATTATTCTGTTATTCTCTTCTGATACACCATTCACATACTCTGCCAATTTATCGTAATTCCATTGGTGTTCAGCATATACACTATCCATTTCCTTTTGAAAGTCTGTATAGATTACTGTTGTTCTTTTCAAAATATATAAATATATAGTCAGCAATATCACAACTATCTTCAACACTCTGGCGTTCAAACATATTTTTTTAATTTCAGGCATAAAGACTGATTTTTTAATCTGAACCTTATTTGATCCGGCCGATCTGTTCTCAGCCGTTTTCAAAGGATAACGTTTTGCATATATAAAAACAGAACACACTATCATTATTACTGCAAATACAATTTCCGATATCTGTCGCAGATTGTTGACCGATACCGCCTTTGAAAAAAGTGAAATATTCCTGTATTCACTGTCCATTGTAGCTACATTTATCATACTGAAAATATTTATATTTCTTAAGATACTCCATTTGTCACTGACTGATATAGCAAATGCCAGATAGTATTCTATACCTATGATCGCACCTAAAGCCAGCAATGCAATATTTCTGTTTATAAACAGTATAAAAACCAGCTGCGTAAGGCAGACAACCGCAACAACTATAAGGATTGATTTCACAGTGTGTATAATAATATATCCTGATATACTCACAGGATATGGGTAAAGCATAAACATCGGTATATTCTGTATATAAACGTCATATTCCGCACTCCCATAAAGCACTCTTGTTACGATCAGATTCATAATTGTACAAAATATCAAAAAAACAACAGAAACAGCCACCAGAGCTCCTCCTCTGATGGCTGCATGTTTTCCTCTACCATTTTTCATTGCAAATATGTAATGATGAAAATCATCTTCTCTCATCATCTCATACATGCAGTATATTGCAAAAATAAATACAAATACAAGGGTATATGTATATTCCAGATATTTTTCAACACCTCTTATCTTTGCTGTATGCAGTTTAACGGATCTGACACGTTTGAAATCATTCTCTGTCTTTAAAATATTATTATATGAAAATCCGGAGTCCTCTCCAAAAACTGAAACTTCTCTCAGCTGCGCAGAGTTTTTTATTATCTGCTCGATATTTTCATGATATGACGTAATATATTCGGTATATTTTTTGATGCTTTTAAAAGTATCCTCATCGGTTATGCTTCTATAGTCATCCGGATGTGTAATCGCACCACTTTTTTCCATATCTTTCAGTATTTCAATGATCCTGTTGTATTCCATATTTGATCTTATGAATGACTGAATCGATCTTCCGTTACACTGTATGTATAAAAAGAAAAGTGTCTGGATTGTGAAAAATATCAATCCTGCCAATATGATTTTTTTCCTGACAGAAAACAGATATGACATATACTCAATGTCCAATGAAATTCCAGTAACCGTTCATGATGTCTTCTTTTTTGTAGTATGCCCAGGTCCAGTCACCTTCTTTTCTATAAGAATATGCTATTAAATAATCAGGGTCACTTAATTCGATATATAATGCATACAATTCATCATAAGGTATTACCCCTATTTTATTACCATCCGTATCACAAACCGTAACACTCATTTTTATCTGCTTGTCATACATGTAATGCGTATCGCTGTTATCCATGTATATATATTTTCCATCACAGGATAATGCTGCCGCCATCGTATCTGCATCGGCTTCCAGGATACATTCTTCCGTATCATCTGTAATCCTGATCAGGCCCTCTCCTTCTTTGTAAACATACAGACGATTATCCGGTGAAAAAACATATGAGCTCACATTATCTCCTGCTATCTCACTAATCTCTGCCTTATCCACGTTTATACACAGAAGCTTTGACCGTCTTTTCCCCAGCACGGTTTCCTTGGCCATAAAAAATACACGATTATTGATATAGTCCGTCTTTTCGAACATTGCCTGCTCTCCTTCTAAAGAATACATCAGCTCCATATTCTTTTTTTCTATATCAATCCTGTATAATTCAGCGGTCCAATTATTCTCCACTTTAATATTGTTATGTGTCAGCATTAATGTAGATTCATCAATAAATACATAAGTAAAATAGTTACCATTGTCAATCGTATGTCCGATCATCATCAGATCTTCATGCATACCTCCATCATCACTAACCCTCGCAAGCATAACCTCGTTATTATCGGCATTATATTTCAGATAATATACATACCCGTTATAATACGCCAGGGATCCACGTATTGCATATCCCACACATGCATTACATGTCTCTAAGGCCTCTTCCCCTATCATTGATGGACTATCATTTTCCACGTGACGGCATTCCGGTTTCCCGCAGAGATATCTTTCCTTCATATCAACTCTGTCTATAAAAGTCAGAAACTGTCTTTCCCCTCCGCCTTCTAATGCATAGTATCCATCCGGCGAAGCAACTATCTGACGGGTTCCCATTCCATAAATGTTATTATTCCAAGCCGTATATTCCGTAAGATCATCAGCTGACATCCGGACTTCATTATCCGATATGCCAGGCGATCTATCCTCACATTCATCATGTGCACACCCTGAAGCAGTGCATACGATCACAAATAGTATTATTGTCAATAATCGCTTCATCATTATCAACAATCCTTTTACCAGGCTGTTGAAAGCTGAAAGTGATATTCACTCCCGTCACTCGAAGTAACATCAATATAGCCAAAAACCTCCAATATGTCGTGATGACAATTCAACGACGCCTGTGCGCTTGATCTTTCAGAAAATGACCCATATAAATGGTTTCCACCTTCATACACCCATCCATTTATAACCGCATCAACATAGTCTGTGGCATTATACCCTTCATATGCTATGGTACCATCATAACCTATATATGCAGTAACATATGCATCCCCCACCGTGTGACTCGTTGAATAATAATCGCTGTCAGCTTTGGCTTTAAGCGGTGCTACCAGCAGCGAGCCTGTCGCTATGATCGATGCAACTTTTAATATTTTGTTGTTCATTTTTGCATACCTCCTGCCAATATTATTCTATGACATTTCGAAAAGTATGGTATTATTATACTCTGATAATAGCCTTTTCACAATCCGCAATAATTCCTGTCAATATGAACTTTAGTTCCGAATGTCTATATTACTCAGCCTTGAGGGAAGGTACTGTCAATTCAATTTGCTTTGCGTCGCTTGAACTGTACGGATACGACTTATGTTTATGAAATTGAGAGCTACTGGGATCCCGAAAAAAAACAGGCCCGTTCACGCAGAAAGGTGATAGGAAAGCTTGATCCGGTGACAGGCGAGATCATCCCGACCGGAAAGCGGGGAAGAAAAAAGAAAGAGGTAACGGTTACAAATGAGACGGATGGTACCGCAGAATCCCGTCAGCTCTCTCTACTGTATGAGGATGCAAAGCGCACACTGGACCGACAGGACCAGATCATCCTGTCGCAGAAAGAAGAGATCCGCGACTTAAAGGAAAAACTGGCAAGAGCAGAAAGTCGGAACAGGTCCCTGCAGCAGGCTCTCAAAAAGATCCGATCAGTCATGGATAGCCTGTCCTTATGATGAGAGCTGCCCTGGAAAAATTCAGAGAGAGTATCTGATCGTGGAATTGCCAAAGCACCTGACAGATGAGCCGGCAGAATATATGGACGATATGATGCCATGGTCGCAGCAGTATCTGGAATACGAACCCAGGGAAAGGGAACGGCTGATCAAGTATATGTTACCGCCACCGGGAAATGAAAAACCGGACATCAAAAAACTGCGAAAAGCCAATCGGGGTGTGGCATAAAGCCGTATTATCCACGGCCTGATTTTAACGTGCGTAACGAAAAGTACGCAAAATACCAAAAGTGTTAACCTTTTTGGAATATTATGTACTCTGCACCATCATTATAGCAAAAGTTTAGCATCGGAAACAGGCACGATTATTTGACGCTTACTTTGTAAACTCATAATTATATCCTCCGTTAGGCATTAGGTTCAGCAAATTCTTTGCTACATAATAAGAATATTCAACTAGTCTAATGAATATTTAATATTAATTACAAGCTCTTCGCATTGATTAACAACAACCTTATTCTGTCTATATTTTGATCTGCGCACTATGAAATATTTATTTCGTTCCATAGTTTTTCATAGCTTCTATTAGTTTCCAAACATTACAGCCAATGTTATCAATCAACTCATACTCATCTGATGCAAATTCTTTCGCTCTCGCAATTGCAATATCAACATTCGGCAAATAATTCTTCCTAAAGTTTATTCCACTTTTGCCATGATGAGCTTTCATTGATACTTCCTTACTTACAAATGTGTGGCTATCCGATACCTTTTTATTTTCAGATATTTCCAGTAATTTATCAGCGTACTCATTCTTAACATCCGAAAGATGAAGAAGTAACCAAAATTCAAAACAAGGGTTAACAATGTAGCAAGAATAATTATTATCTAAGCAGTGTCGGATACATTCTTGCATGTTCAATTCTGAATGCGTTTGAATATCTCTATCGATCAGTATTGCAAACTCATCTAAATCAGTGTTATATTTATGAAGAAATCTTCTATAATTTATGTCATACCCAATCTTCAATAAATCTGTTATAAATTCATTCCGCTGTCGTTTGGTAATACCTTCTTCATCATCCAAAAAGTGTTTTATAAAATCTACTCCATATTTTTCTACAAATGATTCTGGAATGTCTTCTATTAACGATTCTTCTCCACACTCTCTTAGCCTTATATATTCCTCTAACAATTCAACGACCTGCTGCGGTGCACTATTCGTATCATTACGCCTCCTGTGCAATACCTGTACATCAACAACAGCATTAATCCCTAACAACCGCCTGTTTGCCGAAACACCTTCAAAGTATTCTTTTTCTGTAGCATTACCTTCTACTGACAAAAAGAATATTTTTTGTGGCTTGATTTTTTCTTCTTCAGTCTCTCGCTCAAACGCGTTGGAGCTCAACCTATATTTATTCTTCATAGATTTCCTCCAAGACAAATTTATCATCAAATACCGGAATAGCCCCATATCTTCCTATCAGATATTCTTTATCAATTTTCTTATCAAACCTTTCTTTGAATCTATTTAATGAAAAAACTTTTGAGCTGTGATCTTCCTGTCGTTCAACAAACCATATCTCATCCTGTCTCAACAGTTCCAAATCTAATAAATTGGAATCATGTGTTGTTGCAATTATTTGACATTCTCTTTCTTCAACTACCTCATAAAACAGTTCCAAGAATTTTCTAGTCAAATTTGTATGCAAACTTCTATCTATTTCATCAATTAAAATAAGGCTTACTTTTCTATTTTCATAAAATAGTGGAATTAAATCAAATAATCGCTTTGTACCATCAGACTCATCATTGTAATCAAACATATCCTCTGCATTACCATGATTTAATAGCAATTTATTGTAAACAATATTGCCATTCTCATCTTTTCTAAGTTCAAATACTTGTTCGTCTATCTTAAACATTATTGGATGTTCATTGGCAGCATTAGATAAATCAATCTTTATTTTTTCAGCATCCTCTCGTGGGATACTATTAAGTACTTTGTCGAAATCCATCTGCTGACTTTCTCCTTCGACAGACTCAATACCCGTATCAAAATATCCCATTATACTTGAAAAAAATAGTTTTTTACTTCTATCTGCAGCGACTTCATTTAAGCCATGGTATTTAGAATTAGGAAATAATATTATAATATTCTCAAACCATTCGTATACTTTTCTAATTTCAGCAAAAATACCCGTTTTCTCATTCGCACGCAACGCAATATCGCTTAATATACTTTTTCTCTTATATGCCTCTGACATATTTTCAGAAAATCCTTCTAGGTAGAAATTCATTTTATATTTCTCGTCCATACTCGAATATTCTACTTCGCTTTCAGCATGACTAATATTATTTTCGTCTACCTCTCGATTAAAAAGGTAAATCTCCTTACCTAAACTATCAATTCTAATCAACCACTCACTCAGAATTGTTTTGTCAAAATATGAGATTGCAATACCATATGAATACTCTGACTCTCCAACAACAATTCTGTATTCAAATATACCAGGTTGCTTATACATATCAGGATCAATTCTAAAATGACTTTTACTAAGATTAACTTTATCTAATCCATTTAAAACTATCTCTCGCGAAAATTGAATTGCTTTAACTAAGTTACTTTTTCCACCAGCATTAGCTCCAAAGATCAATCCACTCTTTAATATTCTCTTCTTTCGATTAATTGCAACATGAGACTTATGTCTTGTGATTTTGCTTGCTTCAAATGAGATTTTTTGTCCTTCTTTAAAAGATTTATAATTACTTACCGAAAATCCTACTAACATATAGATACCTTCTTTCTCATATAAACAATTACATAATATGTGTTTTTTTCACATTTGTCAATATTAAACTTACGTTGGTCTCCTTTTATTATGCAATTCATCATTATTATATGTGATTTTTTCACATCAATACTTGACCTTGCGATTTTTTTATGATATCTTGTGAATAGAAAGATTAATATAGCATTTGAATGACTCGTAAAATCACCTCTTGTAGTTTCACGAATAGAATATGCTATCTCCCAAGGAATCCATTGAGATTTATCCCACTTAAACGCATCTTTCATATTCGGAGAAATAAGAACTATAGTTATTGTACTGTCATATATTCTTTCCTTCATAATGATTGGACTGTGACAGAACCGCAGATTTCTTTATTTAGTGACCGGATGGAGATATTGTCTCATGGAGGATTACCTAGTGGAATGTCAACAGAAGACTTCTACGAAGGAATAAGCCATCCAAGAAATTCAACACTGATGAGAATTTTTTTAAATATGGGACTTACGGAGCATACAGGGCATGGTGTTCCGACTATTATAAAGAAATATGGCAAAGAAGTTTTTGAAATTACAGACAATTATATTAAGTGCAGGATTCCATATGATAAAAATGTATTGGAGATGAGCAG
>JAEEGL014624704.1_pt1 | contig 10939 bp, 6 predicted proteins | sample 9134231 | NCBI WGS metagenome assembly JAEEGL01 (sample SAMN16246548, study PRJNA631951) | gut metagenome | biome: gut microbiome; feature: rumen; material: fiber-attached | host: Bos | place: Iran: Karaj | collected 2018-10 | reverse complement strand
CATAGAAAAACGCTTTTAACAGAACGTCTGTTTTAAAAAGATTTATCTTAATTCCCATTACAGAGTTGCATACATTCAGATAAACGCAATATAAGACCTTTCCCAGAGCTGTACACGCAATAAGTAAAAAAAGGTACAGAAATATCATTTTAAGGGCTTTTTTCATATACTTCCTACTATAACACTATCCTATTCTCTATTATCGTTGAAAAAAATGAAATTGTTAATTGTTTATTCGTTTTTCGGACAATTGTTTCATCATTTTTTGGGTTAATTCTGCATTAAATAATTTGACGATATCTACAATATATTGTATTATATTTTAAATAGAATAATGTTTTAAGAACATTAAAAGGATGATGGAGTTAGAGAATGGAAAGTAATAATGATATTATTCCTGGTTTTGACAATGATAGAGATGACAGTCTTACCATTAATTTGAGAAGAGCTGACGGCGTGAAAGATGGTCTTTTTATCTATCTTAGCGGTTACATCGATACATATAATTCCAGTTTCTTTCAGAAAAAAATTACAAATGTTATTGAAGCCGGATATATTAATCTGATTTTTAATTGTTCTTCTTTGAATTATGTATCATCTACCGGAATCGGTTCTTTTACTGTATTCCTGAAGATGGTAAAACCAAAGAGTGGAGATATTGTTCTTCTTGAGATTCAGTCTAAAGTATATGAAGTATTCCAGCTTCTCGGCTTTTCTCAGTTCTTCAATATCAAGAACACCGCAGAAGAAGCTATAGCTTTCTTTGCAGAAGAAAGTTTAGGTTCTGGTTCTGTATTCCCGTTCGTAATTGCTTGTCCTGTTTGCAGTAAAAAGCTCAGGGCTACACGTGCAGGAAGATTCAGATGCTCTGGCTGTAAGTCAATCATAGCTATAAATGACAAAGCTGAGGTTTCTTTGGGCTAAAAGCCTTCTATAAAACCGTTATTTTAAGGCGGTTTCTTACAAAATGACCTGATACTGGATACGTATAAGTATGCCTCGTGTCAGGTCTTTTTTATTTGTGGATATCTTGTGGATAAATTGTTCAATAATAGTAATTTCTGGTGTTTATAGTAGTATTTATAGAGCCAATACAGGGCAACAATAGTATACTTTGCTATTACTTGCTCTGGAGTAATACACGTAAGTTTATATATTATATACAATTACACATATTTTTAACTGTTATTTAAATATTACATAACTATAAGGGGTTAAATAAAAATCCACAGGTTATATCACAAACTGTATATTAATTGTGGATAACCTGTGGATATCTTATGGATAAACTGTGCAATCACTGTGAATTTATCTTCAAAGCTTCTTCCAGTACTTCCTTTATATCTGTTACCGGAATAAAATTAATACCTTCCTTTACATTTACTGGTATTTCTTCCAGATCTCTGTAATTTGCCTTAGGAATTATTATTGTTTTAATCTTATTTCTCTTGGCAGCAACAGTTTTTTCGCGTAAGCCACCAATTGGAAGCACTTGTCCTGTAAGAGAAAGCTCTCCTGTCATAGCAAGATGCGGCTTTATAACTTTTCCTGTAAACAGAGAAACAAAAGCTGTTGCCATTGTAATTCCGGCACTTGGACCATCCTTTGGAGTTGCTCCCTCAGGAATATGAAGATGAACAATATTCTGTTCAAACCATTCCGGCTCTTTGATTTTTCTTTCTATTACAAATTTTCGGGCCCAGTCAAAAGCAATCTGGCTGGATTCCTTCATTACATCACCCATTTGACCGGTAAGAACAAGGCCGCCTTTTCCTGCAAAGCTGGTTGCCTCTATAAGAAGAGTGTCTCCACCCATACTCGTCCAGGCCAAACCGATTGTAGTACCAGGTACCTTTGCTGTTTTTATCTCAGACTCATCAAAGACTGGCTTACCAAGATACTTATACAAATCCTCTGCATCTATAGTAAACTTTTTTACCGGCTGATTCTGTGTTTCAACCTGTACCCCACCTGCTGTTTCGCGCTCGGTTATAATCTCTGTAACAAGCTTACGATGGATTTTGTCCAGACACTTTTCGTAATTACGAACCCCGGATTCTCTTGCGTATTCCTCTGCAATTTTGTAAAGAGCCTTTTTTGTATATTTTACCTGGTTCTTCTGCAGACCATTCTTAGCAAGATTCTTTGGAATAAGGTATTTCTTTGCAATTTCAAGCTTTTCCTGATCAATATAACCGGAAAGCTCAATAATCTCTGCCCTGTCCAGCAATGGAGACGGAATTGTATCGAGGGTATTTGCCGTAAGAATAAAGAATACATTTGAAACGTCAAAAGGCAAATCAAGGTAATTATCACGGAAAGCAACATTCTGCTCCGGATCGAGTACTTCAAGCAAGGCAGAAGCCGGATCTCCGTTATGACTTGATCCCATTTTATCAACCTCGTCAATCATAAATACAGGAGAATTGCTTTTTGTAATCTTCAAGCCCTGAATTATTTTTCCGCACATTGCGCCAATATAAGTTCGACGGTGTCCTTTAATCTCTGCTTCATCCCGCATTCCACCAACAGAAAAGCGGTAGAACTGCTTGTTCATGGCAGTAGCAATAGATTTTCCAACACTTGTTTTACCGACACCAGGAGGTCCCACGAGCAAAAGAATAGAACCCTTGCTGTCTTTTTTCATAAGACGAACTGCAAGATACTCAAGAATACGTTTTTTTACGTCGTCCAGACCAAAATGGTCCTTTTCAAGTATTTCTTTTGCAGTTGTAAGATTATAATCATCCTTTATTTCCTGAGTCTGTGGCCACGGAAGCTGACAAACAAGTTCAAGGAAGTTTCGTGTACCAATGTATTCTGCAGAATTAGGATCAAGCAGGCTGAACTTTTCAAGCTCATCCTCTACCGTTTCCTTTATTTCCCCTTCAAAGTTCAGAGATTCAATTTTCTGCTTAAACTTCTGATAGTCGGTTGCATTACCGTTAGCATCTTCGCCAAGCTCCTCCTGAATAGACCGAAGCTCTTCGCGCAGGAAATATTCCCTCTGGTTTTTGTCTACCCTTTCGTTTATTTCCCGCTGAATCTTCATCTGTACTTTAAGAAGCTCCTGTTCCCTTTTAATAAATACAAGAACCTTTTCCATTCGCTGGCGAACATTTATAGTCTCAAGTACAGTCTGCTGTTCCTCTTTATCTACATTTAAAATAGAAGCAATAAAGTCAGCAATCTTGCCAGGATTATCAATATTAATCATGTTCAGACGCATTTCTTCAGAGAAAAGAGGATTATGCTCAGAAATCTCTTTCATTTCGCTCAAAAGTGCACGTGTAAGAGCTTTTACCTCAAAGGTATCTGCTTCTTCATCATCAAGATACTCTACAGTAACAGCCATTGGAGCAGTTTCGTGAAGAGTTTTTAATATTCTGAAACGCTTGATTGTTGAAACAAATATGTTTACACCGCCATCCGGCAGCAAAACCTTCTTTATAATACGGACTGCGGTTCCAATTCTGTATAAATCAGAAACACTTGTCTTTTCGGTTTCATCATTTTTGGCAAGAACAATACCTAAAAAACCGTCATCATCGTAAGCTTTTTCAACAGTCTTAACCTCTTCCTCTCCTTCAATCATCATTGGAGTAAAGATTCCGGGGAAAATAGGACGTTTTTCAAGCGAAATAACGAGAAGCTTTCCAGGAAGCATTTTTTCTGTAGGAATTATTGAGTTTTCTTCTATTTTAATATCATCAATATCATCTGTCATACAATTAAATATAATAAAAGTGATTGCTAAAAGCAATTTTTTTTATATAAATACTTTCATAAATAATTAAATTATAAAGACACTTTATTTAAAAGAATGGAGTTACGTTGCATCCTGTCTGTCAAACTGCTGGCTGCAATGAACTTTTTCTTAATTAATTATTTGAACTGGCATTTTGCAGATGCAGTTTGCATCCAGTCTGCTACTCCACTCCATTCTTTATTGTAAAATTGTTTTTATAACTTACTATTGCATTTTTATATTAATTACATTATTATAATAATTGCAATTTTATAAGGAAAACAAAATCATGAACAGACAATATCAGTCAATTTTGGCGGAGGCAGGAATAAGGCCTTCTATTCAGAGAATCGCAGTTTACAGCTGGTTGTGCGAGCATCCGATTCATCCTGATGTAGAGACGGTTTACGATGCGCTGAACCCTATTTATCCTACACTTTCAAAAACAACTGTATATAATACGCTCAAGCTCTTTGAAGAAAAAAAGATTGTTCAGTCTCTTAAAATTGAAGATGACAAGCTTCGTTTTGATGCAGAAATGAAGGATCACCTGCACTTTAAGTGCATTAAATGCAATGGGATTTTTGATGTTTTTGCGGGAACGGAAGTTTCGCAGCTTTTTAACAATATTTCCACAATGGTACCAAAGGGTTTTTCTATCTCTAAGATTCAGACAAATCTCTGGGGAATCTGCCAGAACTGCGCAGAGAAAGCCTGAAACACTGCTCAGACAGGCATAAAATAATCAAAAAATAATTAAGATTTCTCTAAATCAACAGTCATATTCTCCCGATATTACACTTATAGAAGTGGATTATTTTAAATTCAAATATAGGTTATTAGAGGGGAATTTATGAATAAAAAGATTGCTTTTTTTATTACATTATCTGCTATTCTTGCACTTTCGGGCTGTAAGTCTACTCCTACAGCATCTACGAAAAACTTATCTCCACAGGAAATGCTTAAAGAAGGTCAAGTTGAAGCCGCAAAATCTAAGTTTATGTATCAGTATGACATAAACGGAATTGATAACGAAGGAAATACAGTTCTTCATCAGGCGGCAAAGATGAATGACCCGGATTTGATTACCTTCTTTATTGTAAAAGGTGCAGATCCAGAGCTTAAAAACCATGATGGAGATACTCCTCTTCACGTTGCAATTAAGAACGAAGCATACGAAGCTGCCAGAACGCTTGCCGCAACCGGTGGAAACCTGTTTGCCCGCGATGCAGATGGAATTACCGCTCTTGATTTAGGACTTTCTTCGAACAGTCTTTACTATGATTTGTTTATTACAACAAAGGCAGGCCAGATTAGAGATACTGAAGGCCAGACAATTGTACATTATTTTGTAAAGACAAAAAATCTTCAGGGTATAAGAAAATGCATTGAAAAGCAGCTTCCAATCTCTGAAAAAGATAACAAAGGAAAAACACCTCTCGACATAGCTTTTGATGATATTGATGATTACGATTCTGTAGTAATTGCCGCAGAACTTATTCAGGGTGGCGCAACAGAAATTGAAACAGATTTCTCTTATTTCCAGGATGCAATTGCAGCCAGAAACCTTAACAACCGCTTTGAAGATGGACAAACCCCTCTCCATCTTGCAGCAATTTACGGTCACAATGCAATTGCAACCTATCTTCTGGAAAATAACGCAAATACAAGCATGCAGGACAGCTCCGGTGCAACTCCTCTACACGAAGCAATCCGTTATGGTAACCTTGAAATTGCAAGAATGCTTCTTGATGCGGGTGCAAATGTAAATGCAAAGGATAACCTTGGAAAAACACCTATTCTCCTCATAATTCCTAAGAAAAAGGTATACGACACCTATAATCTTCTTATTAATTACCATGCAGACTTAAAGGAAAAGGATATGTACGGCGACACAGTTCTTCATACAGCAGCAATGCTCCACGTTTCTACAAACGTAATGCGTATGCTTACTTTGAACGGTGCCGACATCAACGCAAGAAACAAGGAAGGTGTTACTCCTCTTGAAATTGCAATTCAGCAGCAGGATGTAGCTATGACAAGACTTTTCACTTTGTACGGTGCTAACATTCATACTCAGGATACACACGGAGATTCTCCTCTTTCTCTGGCTCTTGCATCTAATGATGAGATTTTCGAATCTACAGTTACAAAAACAAACAGCAATACTCAGGATTCAGAGGGTAATACACCGCTTCATACAGCAATTATCCATAATGCTCCTTTGTCTAAAATACAATATATTCTTAGTCTTACAGACGATGTAAACATAAGAAACAGAGACGGTAACTCTGCCCTCTTCCTCGCAGTTGAAAAAAATTGGAAAGAGGTGGGAGAATTGCTTATTGCAAAGGATGCAGATATTTTCTCTACAAATATAAACAACAACTCTCCATTACGTGTTGCCTTAAAGGGTAACGGAGACATTCAAAACTGGCTTATTACTTCCAGAACAATTCACTCTAAGGATGGTAGTGGAAACACCGTTCTTCACTATGCAGCAGAATGGCAGTTCGGACAGGCAATCACAACTCTTACTACAAAGGGCGCAGACATAAACGCAAAGAATGCAAACGGCGAAACCCCTTTGTTCAGTGCAGCTAAAACCAACAATCCAAAGATTTTGCAGACTGTAATTGACTGCGGCGGCTCGTTCAGAGAAAGAGAGCATCTTGGAAATACAGCCCTTCATGCAGCTGTAAGATGGGATGCAGAAAAATCTGCTGAAATGCTCATAAACCTTGGTATAAATATAAATGCTCAGAACAGCAACGGACGTTCTCCACTTGCAGAAGCTACATCTGCAGGAAAGTATAAGGTTGCCCGCTATCTGCTTGCAAATGGTGCAGACCCTAACTCCTGCGATACAAACGGTGTTTCTGTTCTTGTAGATACAATTAAGACTCAGAATCTTGAAATGGTTAAGCTTCTTCTTAAATACGGAGCTAACCCTAACCTTCAGGAAATTAATGGACAGAATGCTTTCCACGCTGCTGCAGCTACAGCAAACAAGGATATTATTGTTCTTATAAGAGAAGCCGGCGGAAATCCTCTTTCTAGAGACAAACAGGGAAAAACTCCATTCTCTATTGTTCTTAAGAGAGATATCTCTGTAATAAATGCTGTTCTTGGCAACACTTACAACATTACAGACAGTGACGGCAACTCACCTATTCATATTATAGTACTTAATGATGGTTCTCCAGACCTGCTCAGAACCCTTATTAAAGAGGGCTTCCCTATGGATTCAAGAAACTCAGACGGTTATACACCTCTTGGTTATGCAGTTGTAAATAACAACGAAAAGCTTGCTCTTATTCTTCTTGAAAACGGAGCTAATCCATATCAGCCTATAGACAGAAAGGGATCAAATGCTGTAAAAATTGCCCTTGAACAGAATAATACACAAATCATCTCTTATATTGTAAAATATGCAAGAACTATGACTGATACTCAGGGAAATACAATTCTTCACTATGCAGCAAAGACTTCAACACCTGAAACTATAAACAAGCTTGTACAGTATGGTCTTGATAGAGATGCTAAAAACGTTTCCGGAGAAACTCCATATATAATTGCAAAGAGATGGAATCGTCCGGATACAGCCATAACTGCTCTTTTGAATCCAGACAATAAGCCTGTATCAATTGATAGCAGCATAGAGGAAGCAAAATGATAGCTTAAGCTATTATGTGAGGATAAAAAAATGCAGAAATACCCCGTAACAACATTACGTGAAGAGCTGACTTTTACAAATGATCTTATGCTCGATGAAAACTTCAATCTTTTACCAGCAGGATGTCCTGTAACAAATGAACTGACATCTGCTCTTAGAGAATGGGAGTTTACCGAGTTTTACTGTGATGGTACGGTTGATTTTAACAATAACCTTCTTTCAACTGAAAGCCGTTCCGCAAATCAGTTTGATGAAAGAAATGGTGAAGATAAATCTAAAAAAGAAAAAATAGGTCAGTCAGTACGACAGGTAATTAAAAACTCTCTTAACTCTCAGATTGACGGAAGCGACAAGTCGCGAATGGCAATGGTTCAGAAGGTTTATGAAGAGTATACAAATTATATTGAAGAAATATTTACTCATTATGCAACTCACAAGGAAATTGACCAGGAAGAAGTTGCAGACATTGTAAAGGATTTATGCGGTTTTATCAGAGACAATCGCCGCTTTATTCTCCGCATGAACAACAATGTTGAAGCCTCCGACAAAAACTTTCTTGTTATTCATACAATAAGAACTACGGTTCTGGCACTGGCAATTGCCATGCAGATGCATATGCCGATTTCTAAAATGATTGAGCTTGGTGTAAGCTGTATTGTACATGAAATTGGTATGCTCAGACTTCCGCCACAGATTTACATGACAGATAAAAATCTTACTCCGGGCGAAAGGATTCAGATTTACAAGCATCCGATTTTCGGTTACACAATTCTTAAGGATCTTAACTTCCCTATGAATATTCAGCTTGGTGTTCTTGAACATCACGAAAAGGAGAATGGAACCGGTTATCCGCGAAGAATCCTAGGAGATAAGATTTCTTCTATTGCTAAAATAATTTCTGTTGCATGTTCTTACGAGGCTATAACTTCTTCAAGAAATTACAGGGCAGAACGTTCTAATTTTGATGCAATTCTTGAGTTGCTTCAAAATCAGAATCATCCGTATGATGAAGGTGTAATTAAAGCATTACTGTACACTGTATCTCTCTACCCGATTGGCTCGTATGTTTATCTTTCAAACAGAAAGGCCGGTATTGTAATTGATACAAATCCTGATAACCCTAAAATGCCTGTTGTTCAGATGCTTACAGAAAAGGATAAGGATGGTGCTCCGCTTGTTATACAGACTGCAGTAAGTAATATAAAAATCCTCAGAATTATGAGTAAGCGTGAGCAGGAAGATTTGCTTAAGCTTATTGGCGAAAAAGAAAATCCGTCTGAAGCAAATGGAACTGGTGGTGCTGAAAATTCAGGTGCAGGTACACAATCTGCACACACAGAAGGTTCTTCTGGAAAAGAGGATTCAGACGCAACTCTAGATACACTTATGGAAGTTGTAGAGCCTGCTGAATTTATTGAACCAATTCCGGTAGATGAAGCTCCAATACGAACACTTGCAGGTAAACCTGCTCCAAAACCGGCACCTTCAGCTAATCCAAAGCCTGCAGCAAAACCAAACAATAGCTCCGGCGATAATATGGAGACGATTGATATTTCGTTCTTTAATTAAAAAAAAGATAAGCGTTAGTTGAAAAAGTTCTTCAACCGGTCTGCATCGGAATTGAACTTTTCGTCAATAACAGGAGGATGTTCATTGAAGTAGAGAATCTGCTCAAGCTCCTCCTGTTTTTTTATTCCCCACAAAGGTACAACACTTTCATACTGATTTAAAAATCCATAAGCTAGCGGTACATTTTCCAGCACTCCTCCGCCAAGCGGCTGCATGGCAATAAAGCCAATATCGTGCTCTTCGCACATTTTAACAAGCTCAACGCAAGGATCCGGGCTTATGATATTGAATGGAAACTGAATTGTTTCGTAAGCACCAGATTGTACAACTTTCTTTGCTGTATCAAGATTTGTCGTAACAATTCCAAAATGCTTAATTTTACTCTGACGCTGAAGGTCTATAAGAGTTTCGTAGATTTTGTCGGCACCACCCGGTAACGGCAAAAACTTTTCTGTTTCAATCTGAAATAAATCTACACTGTCGCAGTGGAGGGCCATAAGACTTGCTTCCAGGCTCTCCTTAATTTCTGCAACAGTTTTTCCGCCCGTTGAGGTTGACAGAAGAACATTTTTTCTTATGTCATAAACAGCATCTCCAAGAAGCCGCTCACTTTCAGGGCTCTTGCTTGCGGTATCAAAAAAATTAATACCACAATCATAGGCTTTTCTAACAATGGAGGCAGCATCATCTACCCCTACACTGTCAGTAAGCCTCATAGCACCAAAAGCGACTCTGGAGACAATTAAATCTGTTTTACCTAAACGAACGTACTCCATAAAAACTAGCGCAACACAGGTTTATAGTTTTTAATAGCTTTCTGGATAAAGAAAACAAGGTCGTCAAGAGAAACACGTTCCTGTTCCATAGAATCACGGTAGCGTACTGTAACAGTGTTGAAAAGCTCGTTCTTGCTTCCATCATCCTTTGTTTCCTGAATTGTGTCGTAGTCTACAGTTACACAGAAAGGAGTTCCAATTTCATCCTGGCGGCGGTAGCGTTTTCCAACAGTTCCGCTTACATCGTAATCTGTTACGAAATCTTCTTTAAGAAGGTGCTGGATTTCCTTAGCCTTTTCTGCAAGTCCGTCCTTCTTCATAAGTGGGAGAACTGCAACTGTAACAGGTGCAAGGCGTGGGTCCAGGTGAAGAACTGTTCTGTAATCTTCCGGCTGACCAGCTTCTGCAACATTCTGTTCTTCGTAAGCTTCGCAAAGGAACATAAGGAAGTTTCTGTTAAGACCGGCAGAGGTTTCAATTACGTATGGAACATACTTCTTATTTCCGTCTTCCTGGTCTATGTAAGACATATCTTTCTTTGAATAAATCTGATGCTGGCTTAAGTCGAAATCTGTTCGGCTATGAATACCTTCAATCTCTTCAAAACCAATCGGGAAGTTATAAGTGATATCGTAAGCATCCTTAGCATAGTGTGCAAGCTTATCGTGGTGGTGCCACTTGAGCTGCTTTTCTGGGATACCGTACTTCAAATAGAACTGCCAGCGGTCTTTTCTCCAGCGGTCAAAGGTTTCGTCTTCTGTTCCAGGTTTACAGAAATATTCCATTTCCATCTGCTCAAACTCGCAGGTACGGAAAATAAAGTTCTTAAAGATGATTTCGTTTCGGAAGGATTTACCAACCTGAGCTACACCAAAAGGAACCTTCATTCTGTTTGACTGAACAATATTCTTAAAATCTGTAAAAATACCCTGACAAGTTTCAGGACGAAGATAAATAAGATGTGAATCGTCTGCGATTGGTCCCTGATATGTTTTGAACATAAGGTTGAACTCGCGGACAGCAGTATATTTTCTGTTTTTGCTTCCACAGGTAGGACAGTTGATATTTGCATCGATAAATGCCTTCATTTCGTCATGGGTCATAGTATCAACTGGTTTTCCAGGATTTACATCAGGATGAGTCTGAACAAAGTCTTCAATCAATTTGTCT
>JAEEGL014271773.1_pt1 | contig 10939 bp, 11 predicted proteins | sample 9134231 | NCBI WGS metagenome assembly JAEEGL01 (sample SAMN16246548, study PRJNA631951) | gut metagenome | biome: gut microbiome; feature: rumen; material: fiber-attached | host: Bos | place: Iran: Karaj | collected 2018-10 | reverse complement strand
CAGGCGAAACTTACTTCGCGTCCGGTTCGAAGATCGCGATGACGTAGTCGCCCATCGCGTGCGGGACGGGGATGGAGAAATAGATGTCGCCGTTCTTCGTATAGCTGAACGACTCCGGGAAGTCCTTGTCCATCGGGAAGTCCGCGCCCGAGAAGATCTTGTCCAGGTCGCCGACGTCGAGATCCTCGCGGTATTCGTCGAAGGCCTTTTTGATCTCCTCGTCGGTCTCGGCCAGCTTCAGGTCCTTGGATTTGACATAGCCCGCCATCGTATAGGAGTCCATATAGTCGCTCAGCCCGATGTCCTTCATCGAGGCGATGTCGACGGTGTTCGTATAGAAGATGTTGCTGGGGTGGGCGGCCTGCGCGACGTCCACGTAGCCGTTGTAGCTGACGACGATGCGGTTGCGGTCCGCGCTGATGACCTTGCAGGTGACCTCCACGGTGTCCTTGGACTCGTCCAGGTCCCAGGCGTCCAGGAAGGAGAGCGCGTTGTCCTTCAGGCGGCTGTTCAGGGCGTCGAGCTTGGCGGTGTCCGAAAGGCCGGAAACGACGGGGTAGCAGACCTTGACCTTGTTGTTGGTGTAGGCCTTGATGGAGGTCTTGACATTGTCCTTGCCGGCAACGACCGCTTCCGTCGTCTCCACGGGGGGAAGGGTCTCAGGCGCCGCGGTCGTCGGGGCGGCGGTGGCCGCCGTGGTCGCGGGCGCCTCGGTGGTGCGGCTGGACAGGTCGACTTCCTTGTATTTCTTCGAGCATGCGGTCATCAGCGTGAGTACGGTCGCCGCGGCGATGAGCGCGGCTGCTGTGCTTCTTTTCAAATGGCGCCTCCTTTCCGGTCTGTCCGGATGCGGTCAGTGGTGCGGGAACGGAATAACAGCGGAATGCCGTAAAAACGGCCGTTCGTTCTATTTGTTTTATGAACAGAGTATAGCACCAGTCTGTGACAAAACAATGAATGAAATACTAAATTTTTTATAATTATAGTGGATACAGTATACAAGCCTCCCGCGGCTGTCTGCAGCCGGACGGAAGACGTGTCCCGGATCCCGCGGGGAGCTGCCGTGTCCCGGATTTCGCGGGAGCTGCCGTTTCCCGGACCCAGTGAGGAGCTGCCGCGGCCCGGCGCCGGCCGGACCCGGGGCCCGGAAAGGACGGCCGGCGGGGGAAGGAAGTCTTCGAAAAAAAGTTTTGTGATTGTGCTGCCTGTATGTTAAGATGAACAAAATAATGCTTCCGGTCCGACCGGCCGGGGCGGACGGAGGAAATGACTATGGCGTCCATCTACGACATAGCCAGGAAGACGGGCTATTCCATCGCGACGATATCCAGGTACATCAACGGGAGCGGCTACGTCAGCGAGAAGGCGGCGAAGATCATCGCGAAGGCGATCGAAGAGGAGGACTACAACCCGAACCTCAACGCGCGCAGCCTGGTCACGAAGAAGAGCCGCACCATCGGCGTCATCCTGAACGGGCTGAACAACCCGACGACCGGCGCCCTCCTGCCCGGGATCGAGGCGGCCGCGAAGGAATACGGCTATACGGTCATCTATTACAACAGCGACGAGAACCCGGAGCAGGAGCAGGTCGCGATCCGTTCCCTGCTGCACCGCCAGGTGGACGGGGCCGCCATCATCCCGACGACCTCGGAGGCCGGGAACTACCGGCTGCTGATGGACAGCCTGCCCGTGGTCTCGATGATCCGCACCGTCCGTTCCCCCGCCATGCCTTCCGTGCTGGTCCGCGACTACGAGGCGAGCTACGGGCTGGCGGAGGCCCTGCTGAAGAACGGCCACCGGAGGATCGGCTTCATCCAGGGGCTGATGCGCGTCAGCACGGGGCAGGACCGCTGGCGAGGGATCGTGGACGCGATGAAGGCCTACGGCCTGGAGCCGGACCCGGAGCTGGTCATCGAGGGCTTTTATAACGGCGACGACAGCTATCTCGCGGCGAAGCGGATCCTGGAGAGCGGGAAACAGGTGACCGCGATCATGGGCGGGAACCACATCACCGGCGTGGGCATGCTGAAGGCGGTGAACGAGAAGCGCCTGAGGATCCCGGAGGACATCTCCCTGGTGACCTTTGACGGACTGAACGGATCCTATATGGAGAACTTCGTCGATTTCAACATCAGCTCCTATTTTTACCCGACGCGCGAGATCGCGGAAAAAGCGACCGGGATGCTGATCGAGATGGTGGAGGGGAGGGACCCCTTCGCGGGCTATTCCGACAGAATGGTATTTGTGGAGTCTTCGTTTATAGACAGACATACCATAAAAAAACTGGATAATTAGTCATATTGCATAAACATCAGTACAGACAGGAAAAAGGGAGTTGACTATTCCATCTCTGTACTGTAAAATGAAAGTACAAAGTGTGAAAGCGCTTACACAATTCGGCGGATTGACATTTTGCAGACAGGTTCGGCCGATGAGGTGGCGTTTTTTCCAGAGAGGATGTGAAAGCGCTTACACATCCCGCGGCAGCCGGTTTCACCGCTGCGGGACGGGGCGTTTTGGCATAGAGAAACTATAATTATTATTTTATGAGGAAAAGTGTATGAAAAAGGTAATCGCAACGCTGCTCGTACTTTGTATGGCAGCAGGCCTGGCGGCATGCGGATCTTCATCTCCGGCGCCGGCCAGCACGACCGCGGCAGCAGCTCCGGCAGCGACCGAAGCGGCAAAGCCGGCTGAGACCACCGCAGCGGCGGCAGCAGCGACTGAGGCTGCGAAGACCGAAGCGGCAGCTCCGGCAGCAGCGGAGGGCCCGGTCAAGATCGGCGTCTTCCAGCCCCTGACCGGCCAGGCTTCCTACATGGGCCAGGCAGGCTTCAACGGCGCGGAGATCGCCCAGAAGGAGATCAACGCGGCGGGCGGCATCCTGGGACGTGAAGTACAGCTCATCGCTTACGATGACAAGTCTTCGCCCGAGGAGGCAGTCAAGTGCGTCAACAAGATGATCGAGGTCGACCAGGTCGACGGCGTCATCGGATCCCTGCATTCCGGCAACGTCCAGGCAGTCGGCGACATCATCGAAGAGGCCAAGATCCCCTGCCTCGGAACCGGTACTTCCCCGCAGTGGCTGCAGAAGGGCTGGACCTACATGTTCCGTCCGACCATCAGCACCTGGTACACCTCGCTGGCAGCAGTCGACATCTGCGACACCCTGGGCATGAAGAAGATCGCGATCTTCTCCTCGCAGGATGAGTACGGCAAGAACGGCCATGACAACATGATGACCCTCTGCGACCAGTACGGCATCGAAGTCGTCGCGGAAGAGTCCATGAAGCCGGGCGACTCCGACTTCACCGCGCAGGTCGCGAACATCGAGAAGGGCCAGCCGGACGGCGTCTACATCATCGCTACCGCTGACAACCTTCCGCAGATGGTCAAGGGCCTCCGCCAGGGCGGCATCGACGGCTACCTGTTCGGCGAGCAGTCCCTGGGCATGCCTCCGGTCAAGGAGATCGCGGGCACCCTGTCCAACGACATCGTTTTCGGCGCCTGCTTCATCATGCCGGCGACCGATCCGGCCGAGGCCCAGATCCCGGCCCTGGTAGACTTCTTCACCACCTACCGCGACACCTACGGCGAGAACTGCCCGTCCGAGGTCTCCGTCCGCTGCTACGACGCTCTGTACATCTACAAGCTGGCGGCTGAGAAGGCCGGCACGACCGAGGGTACCGCGGTCCGCGACGCGATCTACACGATCACGGATTACGAGGGACTCCAGGGCAAGTTCGACTTCTCCGACAAGAGCGGCGAAGGCCTGACCACCTCCCGTCTGTACATCACGGAAGACCTGAAGGACATCCCGCTGGATGAGTGGCTTGCACAGAATAAGTAATATGTGATTTTCCTGTGGCGCCGTCAGCGTGGCGGCGCCACATTCCTGCGTATGCGGAGGCCGGCGGCAGTCGGCCGGCGCCCCGCGGCGCAGTTCCGCAGAAAAGTGCGGACGACCAAAAAATAAGACAGGGGTGCGGTGTATGTTTTTCAGATTACTTATCGGCGCGCTGATGATCGGAAGCGTCTACGGCCTGATCGGACTGGGCTACAGTACGATCTACAAGGCCTCGGGCCTGATGAACTTCTCCCAGGGAGATCTCTTCATGCTCGGCGCGTTCATCGGCCTTATGTTCTACAAAACGCTCAAGCTTCCCTTCGCAGTGGCATTCCTGCTGACGATCCTCGTCATGTTCTGCCTGGGAATGCTGATCGAGAGGATCATCATCCGTCAGATCCTGAAACGTTCTGAGGGGTATTTCATCGTCCTCGCGACGATCGCGCTCTCGATCTTCTTCAAGAACTTCGCGATGCTCGCGTGGGGCAGCCAGAGAAAGGACTTCCCGGCGATCTTCAAGATGGGCAACCTCAAGATCGGAGGACTGAATATCCAGCCCGAGTCCATCTTCGTCATCCTCGTGGCATGCATCTGCATGCTGCTCCTGCATCTGTTTACGACAAAAACACGCTTCGGTACCGCGATGCGCGCGGCGGCGCAGGACCCGCTGGCGGCCCGCGCGGTCGGTATCGACGTTAACCTTACGACCGGCGTCACCTGGGGCATCGCGGCCGCGGTCGCGTCCGTCGGCGGCATGCTCTACGGACCGGTCTACGGCGTATCCATGGCGATCGGCGGCACGATCGGGCAGAGAGCCTTCTCGTCCGCGATCGTCGGCGGCTACGGCAATATGTACGGCGCGATCGTCGGCGGCCTGCTGATCGGCTTTATCGAGACCTTCGCGGCGGGCTACATTTCCTCGGACTTCAAGGACTTCATCGCCTTTGCGGTCCTGATGATCTTCCTGTTCGTGAGGCCTACGGGCATCTTCAACGAACGGGCACTGCAGGATTAAGGAGGGAAACACATGCCAGTCAACACGAAAAAGACTGTGATCACCAATGTGGCCCTTCTTGCCCTGGTGATCGTCGTAGCGCTCTGCTTCCACGGAAGGACCTATATCTTCTCGGTGGCGAACTTTATCCTGATCTATGTCATTTCCACGGCCGGTCTGGACCTGCTCTTCGGCTATTCGGGGCAGATCTCCCTCGGCCACGCCGGATTCTACGCGATCGGTGCCTATACGACGGCCCTGCTGTCCACCTCTACGGGCATCCATCCGCTGATCACGATGCTGGCCGGCGCCGTCCTGGCGACCCTGGTCGGCATGGTCCTCGCGTACCCGGCAGCCAAGCTGAGGTACCACTTCCTGTCGCTGGTCACGATCGCCTTCGGTGAGATGATCTACCTGCTGGCGGTCACCTCCCCGGGCGACATCACGAACGGCTTCTCGGGCGTGTACGGGATCCCGGTCATCAAGCTCTTCGGCATCAGCTTCAAGAGCAACTACAACTATTTCTTCCTGCTCCTGTTCTTCGCGGCCCTGTTCCTCTTCATCAAGTGGAGGGTGGTCCATTCGAAGATCGGCCGCGCGTTCATCGCGATCCGCGACAATACGACGGCTGCGGGCGGCATGGGCATCAACGTGCGGTACTACCGCGTCATGGCCTTCGCGATCAGCGCGTTCTACACCGCGTTCGCCGGCGGCCTGTACGCGCATATGATCCGCTTCATCAGCCCCGAGGTCTTCACGCAGGACAACATCTCGATCCCGATGATCACGATGGTGCTCTTCGGCGGCTACGGCACCCAGTGGGGCCCGGTCATCGGAGCGATCGTCGTCACGATCATCAACGAGCTGCTGCAGGCGACCGGTACCTACCGTATGATCATCTACGGCCTCTTCGTCGTCGTCGTCCTTCTCTTCATGCCGAGAGGAATCATGAGCTTCATCCGCGATTTCTCGGCCAGGGCAGCGGCGAGAAAGGAGGAGAAGAATGCTTAAGACTGAGAAATCCACCATCAAGTTCGGCGGCCTGACCGCGGTCAACGAGGTCACGATGCATGTCAAAAAGGGCCTGATCACCGGACTGATCGGACCGAACGGAGCCGGCAAGACGACCCTGTTCAACATCATTTCCGGCGTGTATCCGCCGACTTCCGGCAAGGTGTACTTCGACGGCGTCGAGATCGACGGCCTGCCTCCGTACAAGATCAACGAGATGGGCATGTCCCGGACCTACCAGGCGATCAACCTGTTCAAGACCATGACCGTCCAGGAGAACGTCCTGGTCGGCATGCATACCCGCCTGGGCGCGGGGCTGAGCAGCTCCATCTTCCGCACGAAAAAGACCGTGGCGGAGGAGAAGGCGGCCATCGAAAAGGCGGAGGAGCTTATGGAGTTCGTCGGCCTGATCGACCACCGCTACGACATCGCCTCCAGCCTTCCCTACGGCGACCAGCGCAAGACGGAGATCATCCGCGCGATGGCCAGCGACCCGAAGCTCCTGCTTTTGGACGAGCCGGCGGCGGGCATGAACTCGACGGAGAAGGTCGAGCTGTCCGAGACGATCCTGAAGATCAAGGACAGGGGCTTTACGATCCTGCTGGTCGAGCACGACATGAAGCTGGTCATGAACATCACCGACTATATCTACGTCATCAACTACGGCAAGGAGATCGCGGAGGGCACCCCGGAGGAGGTCAAGACCAATCCGGTGGTCATCGAAGCATATCTGGGAGGTAAGAAGTAATGGGACATGTACTGGAATTAAAAGATCTTCATTACAGCTACGGACCGATCAAGGCGCTTCGAGGAATCGACCTTTACGTGGATGAGGGAGAGGTCGTCACGATCATCGGCGCGAACGGCGCCGGCAAGTCCACGACGCTGAAGACGATCTCCGGCTTCCTGGACAAGCGCGGCGTCAAGGGCGAGATCCTGTACAACGGACAGCCCATCCAGCATATGGCGGCCGACAAGATCACTTCGATGGGCATCTGCCAGTGCCTGGAGGGACGCCATATCTTCCCGAAGCTGACCGTGGAGGAGAACCTGCGCATCGGCGCGTTCAAGCGCAGGGATACCGCGAACATCGAGGAAGACCTGAAAAAGATGTACCAGCGCTTCCCCCGCCTGGAGGAACGCAAAAAGCAGGAGGGCGGCACGCTCTCCGGCGGCGAACAGCAGATGCTCGCGATCGCGCGCGCGCTGATGGGCGCCCCGAAGTTCGTCATGATGGACGAGCCGTCCCTGGGCCTGGCGCCGGTCTTTATCGAAGAGGTGTTCAACATCATCACGGACATCAAGAACGACGGGCTGCCGGTGCTCCTGGTCGAGCAGAACTGCAACCAGGCCCTCAAGGTCTGCGACCGCGGCTACGTCCTGGAGACGGGCGAGATGGTGCTGGAAGGCACCGCGCAGGAGCTGGCCGACAACGAAGAGGTGCAGAAGAGCTACCTCGGAGGCTGATAATTCAAAAAAGCGAATGGATGCCCCGCAGCGAGGCGGGTGCATCCATTCCGTGTTTCCGGGCGCCGTCCGGGCGCCGGAAGAACGATTATCGACAGGAGACAAGGATTATGGAACGTGAACTGAACGGCCGCGTGGCCATCGTAACAGGCGGCGCCCAGGGCATCGGGGCGGCGATCGCCAGGACCCTGAAGAGAGAGGGCGCCAGCGTGATCGTGGCGGATATCAACGAGGAAGGCGCGAAGGCGTTTGCCGCGGAGCTCGGGGAGGACTGCAGGGGGATCAGAACGGACGTGTCCGACATGGAAGACCTGGACCGCCTGGTCGCCTTTGCCCTGGAGAACTATGGCAAGATCGATATCCTGGTCAACAACGCGGGCATCTCCCGCCAGGTGGACTTCCTGGAGATCGAAAAGGATGAGTTCGAGAAGTTCATACAGGTGAACCTGGAGGGAATGGTCTTCCTGACCCAGAGGGTCATGAAGCATATGATCGAACGCAGCTACGGGAGGATCGTCAACATCGCGTCGCTGGCGGGCGAGCGCGGCGGCCTGTTCGCGGGCATCCATTACTCGACCTCCAAGGCGGGCGTGATCGTCGCGACGAAGTGCATGGCACTGAAGGGCGGCGTCCACAACATCACCGCGAACGCGGTGGCGCCCGGACTGATCAGGACCCCGATGGCTGAGAGGCTGGGACTGAAGCCGGACGAGGTGGCCATGAAGCGCCTGGGCTCGGCGGAGGAGGTCGCGGAAGTCGTCGCGTTCCTGGCGTCGGACCGCGCAAGCTACGTCACCGGTACCACGATGGACGTCAACGGCGGCATTTTCATGCGATAAGGAGGAATGTTCCATGGCACTCGTCAGAAGCTTTATCCGCTTTCCCACGATCGTCGAGTTCGGCGAGGGCAAGCTGGACATGGTCGGGGACATTGCCGCGAAATGCGGGAAAAAGGCCTACTGCATCATCGACCCGGTCTTCCGGGGCACGCCCTTTGAAGAGCGGCTCCTGGGCGCGCTGCGCGGGGATCACCAGATCGAATGCGTGACGAATTACGGCGTCATCGCCAACCCTCGCGCGTCGATCATGGATGAGATGGCCGAAGAATGCAGGGAAAAGGGCTGCGATCTCGTGATCTCGATGGGCGGCGGCAGCTGCCTGGACATCGGCAAGGCGGTGGCCATGCTGGTGACGAACGGCCGCCATGCCTGGGATTACGCGACGGTGGAGAACCACAAGTACTATGAGGTGGAGGTGCAGCCCCTGCCGCACATCGTCATCCCCACGACTTCGGGCACCGGCTCCGAGGGGACGATCTATTCCGTCATCACGAACCCGGAGATCAAACGCAAGTGCACGATCCGCAGCTTTTATCTCTATCCGAGCTACGCGATCGTGGACCCGGACCTCATGGTCGGGATCCCGCCGATGCTGACGGCGCTGACCGGCATCGACACTTTCGCGCATGCCTACGAGTCCTTCACCAACAGGAACGCGACGCTCTACTCGCGCATGGTGGCCTTCGAGGCCATGCGGCTGTTCGCGGAGAACATCGAGACCTGCGTGAAGAACGGAAGCGACCGGAAGGCCCGCGGGGAGATGGCCTTCGCCAGCCTCCTCGGCGGCGTGGCGATCGCGCACAGCCCCACGACCATCCCGCATATCATCGGCCAGTGCCTGAGCGGATGGGTGGACGCGCCCCACGGGGGCAGCCTGACCTGCTGCCTGGCGCACGTGATCCGCTGGACCGTGCCGGAGCACGCCGAAGACCATGCGAGGATCGCCCGGCTGTTCGACCGGGAGCTTCAGTCCGCAGACGACGTGACGGCGGCCCTGGCGCTGCCGGACGCGCTGGACCGGCTGTTCGAACGCATCCTTCCGGAGAAGATCACGATGAAGACCTACGGCATGGACGAGAGCCGGGCAGAGGAGTTCGCGGACTTCATTTTCGACAACTATCAGGGGGACATGGCAAACTATATGAAGAAGCCGACCCGCGAGGATATCCGGATGCTGGTCAGGGCGTCCATGTAAAGGAGGACTGGAGAAATGACACTGAATGATCTGCCGGAAGTCGGCCACGTAGGGTTTCTGTGCGAAGACGTGGATCATTTTGCCGGGATGTTCGACAGCAGCCGGGTGAGGGTCTACGATTTTTCGCCGACCCGCGCCTGGGGCTACGGAAGGAGACCCATCGATCCGGCGAGCTGCAGGCTCCGCATTGCCCTGTACTCCCCGGAGCAGGGGGCGAAGCTGGAATTCGTCAAATATGTTTCGGGCGAGAACATGTGCCACAAGGATTATTTTGAGGCGCACGGGGACAGTATCCACCATGTAGCTTATTATGTAAATAATTTTGAAGAATGGCACAGATACTTCTCTGAGACCGAGGGCTGCAGTATTATATTTGAAGCGGAGATCGAGGACGAAGCCATGGGGAAACGGGCCAGCTTTTACGCGACGGCGCCCGGGTTTCCCTGCGTGATCGAGATCTCAACCCGCCCTACGAAGCTGTGACGCAGCGTTATCGAGAAGACAGGAACGGAAAGGAGAAACGCAATGGAACCACGTGAGATTCTGAAGCATGTCGACCACACGGAACTGATGCCGAACGCGAAATGGGAGGACATCGTTAGGCTCTGCGACGACGCCGTCTACTACGATACCGCGTCGATCTGCATTCCCCCGGCATATGTGAAGCAGGCGGCGGAGTATCTGGCAGGACGCAAGAAAGTCTGTACGGTCATCGGTTTCCCGAACGGCAACACGACCACGGCCGTGAAGGTGTTCGAGATCAAGGACGCGATCGCGAACGGCGCGTCGGAAGTCGATATGGTCATCAATATCGGCTGGGCAAAGGACGGACTGTTCGACCAGATCACGGACGAGATCCGCGCCTGCAAGGACGCGGCGGGACACTGCATCCTGAAGGTCATCATCGAGACCGGATACCTGACCGACGAGGAGAAGATCGCGCTCTGCAAGTGCGTGACGGATGCCGGCGCGAACTTCATCAAGACCTGCACGGGCTTCGGACCCGGCAAGGCGACCGTGGAGGATATCCAGATCTTCAAGGATCACATCGGTCCCGGCGTCCTGATGAAGCCGTCCTCGGGCATGACGAAGCTCGAGGAGGGAGAGGTCTTCCTGAAGATGGGCGCGGAGCGCCTGGGCTCCAAGCTCCTGGTCAATATCGCGAAGGAGCAGGGCATCAAATAACAGGGACGCGTAAGGGGCAGGCCATCAAATAACGGGAACACATGAAAGATCCGGCAGCGCAGGCTGCCGGGTCTTTTCGTTTCAGGGAAAGCCGGACAGGCAGGTTCAGAGCACGAAGCTGAGGTCGCAGCGCGTCCTGAACGTCCCGCCGTTTTTGCCGTGGATGACGATGGATCCGTCCCCGCCGTCTTCGACCGTGCGCGTGCCCGCGTAATCCTCCGGGATCCCGCAGACCCCCTCGATCAGGCGGAAGTCCCGGGGCGTGCCGTCAAATTCGGTATAGGTCCGGAAGCCGCGCGCAAGCAGCGGATTGTCGAGGGAGCGCGCGATACCGTAGTAGAAATAAGTATTCTGCACGCCTGCCTCGATACAGCCGTCCACGCGCCCGCTCCAGGGATAGT
>JAEEGL013114711.1_pt1 | contig 10939 bp, 6 predicted proteins | sample 9134231 | NCBI WGS metagenome assembly JAEEGL01 (sample SAMN16246548, study PRJNA631951) | gut metagenome | biome: gut microbiome; feature: rumen; material: fiber-attached | host: Bos | place: Iran: Karaj | collected 2018-10 | reverse complement strand
TTTATTATAAATATCTTTTGTATGTATATTTATAAAATTATTTTTATTATTAATATCATTTTTATCTAAATCATTATTTTGATGATAAATATTATTTTTTTCATTATTTTTATTATTTGAATTATAAACTGCTCGAAAAATGGCAATAAAGTACGATTCTTATTAAAAACGAACATAATCAGACTAAAAAAGGAAGGACAACATAATGGATATTATCACGATTACCAGCAGCTATGTCAACACCTATCTCGTGCCCGTGGAAGGGGGGTATTGCATGATCGATACCGGTTATAAACAGCAAGAAAAAACCTTTTGGAAAAAGTTTGCGAAAAAGGGACTGAAACCGGAGCAGATCAAGTATGTGTTCTTGACGCACCACCATGCCGACCACGCCGGATTTTTGAAAAGCGTTCTCGAAAAAACGGGGGCGCAGCTGATTTCCGCCGAGGGTAATCGTTTGCGTCTTGCCGCCGGTAAAAACGACATGCAGACGTATATTTCGTCCTTCCCGTTGCTCGTTTTGTCCAAATTGTCGGTAGCTTTTGTCGGGATGACGCAATGCTTCCCGCCCGTCACGGCGCCGGAGCTCGATCCGAGCGGTCAACCGCTTGAAAAAGAGGGGATCACCTTCAAAATTTTGAGAGGGCATACCGATTGCGACGTTGTGATGCAAGTGGGAGAAAAACTGTTCTGCGGAGACCTTTTGATGTCCGGTATCGGAGCGCAAAAGTATGCGCCTATGTGGATCAAAAATAAGTTCGAAATGGTCAAAAGTTGGGAAAAACTCTTAAAAATGCCCGGAATAGATACCATCTATCCGGGCCATGGAAAACCTTTTTCCATCTCCGTTCTTCCCGGCGCGATCGACGCGTGGAAGAAACGCGGCGCGCTCAGTTTGTCGGCGAAGTAGGATTTATTTTACGCTGAATTTATAAGAAGTGCGGGCGGTATAACGCTCGCCTTTTTTTAACGTCATCGACGGGAAAGACGGCACGTTGCAGGCGTTGGGATACCCTTGCGTTTCCATGCAGAAGGCCGATTGATAGCCGTACGTCTTTTTGCCTTGCAGTCCGTCCAAAAAGTTGCCGGTGTACAGTTGCATGCACGGTCTGTCCGTAAAGACTTCCATAAAGACGCCGGATTTTTGCGAATAGGCGGATGCGACGGGGCTTTTTCCGTCGTTTTTGAGGACATAATTAAAGTCGTAGCCGCGGGCGATATTCAGCATGAAATCGTCCGTTTTTATATCTTTTCCTATCTTTTTCGGCATAGAAAAGTCGTACGCGGTGCCGGCGATGGACGTAAAATCGCCGTGCGGGATCAAAGATTTATCTATGGTCGTGATCTTATCGGAAGCGATAAAAACTTCGTGGTCGAGCACCGTTTTAAAGTCCCCGTCCAGATTGAAATAGGCATGATTGGTCAAAGAACAGATTGTGTCTTTGTCGGACGTTGCTTCGTATTCGATGCGGACTTCGTTTTCGTTCGTCAGCCGGTAGGTGACGGACACGGACAAGTTGCCCGGATAGCCCTCTTCTCCGTCGGGAGAAAAATAACTCATTTTTACCGTGTTGCCGTCGACGATCTTCGCCGTCCATATTTTTCGGTCGAAGCCTTCTTTCCCGCCGTGCAGACTGTTATCCCCGTCGTTTTTGAAAAGAGAGTATTCTTTTCCGTTTAAAGTAAAGCGCGCTCCGCCGATACGGTTCGCCACCCGTCCTATCACGGCGTTGAAATAGGGGTTGTCGCCGCGAAAGTCTTCCGCTTTTTCAAAACCGGCGACAACGTCTAAAAAGTCGCCTTTCTTGTCTTTGACAAGAATTTTATGGATTCTCGCGCCGTAAGTGGACACTTGCAGACGCATTTTGTCGTTGTTTTCGATTTCGAAAAGAGATATCCCTTCCGCTTCTCTTACCGGTTTTACGCTCATGGATCATAGACCTGCCTTTTTTGGTTTTTTTATATTGTACACCATCACGATCGTATTGTCAAAATCATTCTTGACCCAAGACCTGTTTCACGTGAAGCAAACCGTCGTTTTTTTTGCTGCAAATTTTGCGTTTTCCTTAAAAAAAGACCCATCTAAGTTGACATCGCGCGCGTATTTGTGTAAAATAAATAACATGAAAAAAGCAAGAAGCGGATTTCTTATCGTATTAATGGTTTTGGCGACGATGATGTTTTCTATCGTTCTTTCCGCATGCGATATGGATATCCGCGCTTTTTTATACGGCGAGGAGAAGAAAGAAGAACAGGAAGAAGTCAACGAAGAATGCGAACATAACTGGGTCCTCTCGCAGGGAGGCGATAAGCCGACTTGTCAGAAGAGCGGGTACGAGCTATTTGTTTGCTCTAAATGCGGAGAAGAAAAACGAAACGATCTGAGCCCCGTCGGTCATGAATATATCAATAAAAGGTGCAGGTATTGCGGCCAGCTTGCTCCGGCCGATAAGTCGTATAATGAGGGAAAGGTAATCGTATCCGCGTATAATATGGGTTCCACAGAAGAACCGGTCTATAACTTATTGATCGACGGGTCCGGGGCGATGACGAGCGTTGCTTGGAAAGATATTCGTTCGCACGTTAAGACCGTCAGTATTGAAGGGACCGGTATCGGTCTGCCCGCCGAGGCTTTTTTGAACGATGCAATGCTGACCGAAGTGTCCGTAAGCGGATCGCTCGCAAGTATCGGCGCGTCTGCTTTCGAAGGTTGTACGAAGTTGAAGGAGATCACGTTGCCGGACGGTATCGTCTCTATCGGAGAAAAGGCCTTTTTCGGTTGTAATCAGTTGACCGATATCATCATCGGGAAAACTTTGACGAGAATAGGCAAAAACGCCTTTGGCGGATGTGACCGGTTACGAAATCTCACTTTGCCTTTTGCCGGATGTAACGATCAGGAGGGCTCCGACGCGACGTTCGGCAGCTTGTTCGATAACGGTACCGCTTCTTCGTATTCTCAGGTTTACGGAGGAGATAACGCGGAGACCGCCGTATACTTCTCCATTCCGGATTCGTTAAAAAACGTGACTTTGACCGGAAGCGATAACATCCTTTCTTATTCGTTTGCGGACTGTTCGACGTCCGTCGATAAGCTGACGTTATCTGCGGATATCGAAAAGATCGAAGAGTTTGCTTTTTACAATAATACCGGCATAAAGAGCGTCGTTTTTGAAGAAGGATCGACTTTGAACGAGATCGGTAAGCACGCTTTCGACGGCTGCGCCGCGCTGGATTCGTTCTTCTTGCCTGCCGGTGTGAGAACGCTGGAGGTCAACGCGTTTTGCGGATGCGGCGCTATGTCGACGTTTGTTTTCGAAGAAGGTTCTTTGCTCGAGTCTGTCAAAGCGGAGGCTTTTTTGTACTGCTCGTCCCTTTCTTCCGTCGTTTTGCCGGGAGAACTGACCGCGATAGAGACGAACGGGTTTAAGGGTTGCACCTCGCTTTCCGAAATACATTTCGGAAGCAAGGTCGTTTCTTTGGGCAATAACGCTTTTGCCGATTGTTCTTTGAAGGACGTATACATCGACAGCGCGGCCGTCGCCAACAGTACGAGTAACAACGCGTCTCGCCTGTTCAGTGCGGGGAGCGGCTTCGGATTGTGGATCGAAAAGAGTATCACGATCGACAGTCAAAGCTATTTATACAGCCATTATACCTGTCCCAACGCCAATTATTTGACGGAAAAGGACGGAAAAAAATATGTTTATTGGGAAATTAAGTAACAGAGAGGATATAGCAAAAATGAAAAAAGAAAATCCGTCTCCCGATTTCATCGCGCTCGAACGCGACGTCATGAAATTCTGGGAAGAGAATCAATGCTTTGAGAAACTCGTCAAACAAAACGAAAACGGCGAACGCTTCCGTTTCTTGGACGGGCCGATCACCGCTAACAACGCCATGGGTATCCACCACGCGTGGGGCAGAACGCTGAAAGACTGCTTCATTCGTTACAACGCCATGCATGGAAAGAGCTGTCAATACCAAAACGGCTTCGATTCGCAAGGTTTGTGGGTGGAAGTGGAAGCGGAAAAAGAAATCGGTATCAAAGATAAGCGCGGCATCATGGAATACGGCATGGACAACTTCACCGAAAAGTGCATGGAAAGAGTCCGTAAGTATTCCGGCGTTATTACCGAACAAAGTAAGCGTCTCGGTCAATGGATGGACTGGGATCACAGCTACTTTACCAATACCGACCTCAACATAACTTCCATTTGGCACTTCCTCAAAATATGCCACGATCGCGGATTGCTCGTAAAGAGCCATCGTCCGATGCCTTGGTGCCCTCGTTGCGGGACCTCTCTTTCCGAACACGAAATGAGCGGTAGTTACAGCGAAGTAACGCATACGTCCATCTACGGTAAGTTGCCCCTTGTCGACGGCAGCGCGAAAATGCTTCTTTGGACGACGACGCCGTGGACGCTGACCAGCAACGTGGCCCTTGCCGTTAATCCCGACATGGATTACGTCAAAGTTCAGGTCAAATCGGACGAACTGCCCGTTATCCTCATCAAAGACGCCATCAAGAAATTGAAAGGCGACATCGTTACCGTTTTGGAAGAATTCAAAGGTTCGGCGCTCGTCGGCAAAGAATACGTTACCGTATTCCCCGAATTCGATTGCCAAAAGTTCCCGCACAGAATCGTGCCGTGGGAGGACGTAGACGCTACCGAAGGCGTGGGCGTCGTTCATATCGCTCCCGGCTGCGGCGCGGAAGACTTCGATCTCGGCAAGAGAGAAAACCTGCCCGCCATCTGTCCCATCGACGACAGCGGCATCATTCTGCCCGGTTTCGGCGAGTTGTCCGGCAAAGCGACCGGCGAAGTATTGGATATCGTCGTCCGCATCATGACGGAACGCAACACCCTTTACAGAACGGAACCCATTACCCACAGCTATCCCCATTGCTGGAGATGCAAGCACGACGTCGTTTTTAAGCTCGTAGACGAATGGAGTATTGCCACCGAGAGCCTCAAACCGGCCCTCATCGCCGCCGCGCGTTCGGTCAAGTGGGAACCGGATTACGCCGGAAAGCGTATGGAAGACTGGTTGACCAATATGGGCGACTGGAATATCTCCCGTAAGCGTTTCTACGGACTTCCGCTCCCGTTCTATCCCTGTAAAAAATGCGGTCATTTGACCGTGGTCGGCAGCAAAGAAGAATTGATCGAACTGTCCGAAAACCATTCTTTGGAAGGCGTGCCGCACCTGCATCGTCCCTATATCGACAAGATCAAGATCCGTTGCCCGCATTGCGGAGAGCTCGTAGAGCGCATTCCGGAAGTAGGCGACTGCTGGTTGGACGCCGGTATCACGCCGTTCTCCACCAAAAAGTATTTTTCCGATCCTGAATACTTCAAGAAGAACTTCCCCAGCGAAGTGGTCATCGAAATGAAAGAGCAGATTCGTCTGTGGTTTTATTCTCAGCTCTTTATGAGCGTCGTTTTGACGGGGAAGGCTCCGTACGAACGCGTCGTGACCCACTCGTCCGTCGTTCAGGAAGACGGCAGTAAGTTCCATAAGTCCGGTTTCATGATCAAGTTCGACGAGGCTGCCGAAAAGATGGGCGCGGACCCCGTCCGTTACCTTTACTGCGCCGCTCCGTATACCGGAGACGTTCGCTTCGGCTACAACTTGACCGACGAAACGAGAAGGAAGATACTTTCTTTCTGGAATATTTACGTTTTCTTCAATTTGTACGCCAGTTTGGACGAACCGGACGTGGAAAACTTCAAACCCGATTTTGCCACCTTTACGCACAGCGATAAGTGGCTGATCGCCCGCACGAATAAGTTTATCGAAACGGCTACCGCGGGTATGGAGTCTTTCCGGACTTCGGTCGTTACCAAAGAGTTCGAGAGTTTCTGCGACGACGTCAGCAACTGGTACGTTCGTATCAACCGTAAGAGATTCTGGAAGTCGGTCGACAAAGTCGATCAGATGAACGCATATTGGTGCTTGTATAAAGCCATCAAAGCTACTCTCGGCATCATGGCTCCCATTATTCCGTTCCTGACCGAGCATATCTATCAGAATACCGTTCGCGCTCTTGAAAAGAACGCCCCCGTCAGCGTACACCTGACGAAGTATCCGACCAAGATCGCTTGCCCCGATTTCGGAGATATTTTGGACGAAACGGAAGCGGCTCGTGAGATCATTGCCTGCGGACAGCGCATGCGTAACGCCGCGCAACTCAAAGTCAAACAGCCTCTGCGCACGCTGTATATCCAAGCGGCAGAAGACTACAAAAAGACGGTCGAACCCCTCGTTTCCGTTGTTCGTGACGAACTCAACGTGAAAGAAGTCCTTTTCTCCGCAAGCGGAGAGGAGTTCAACGAAGCCTACTTCACCGTCAACTTCCGTATCGCCGGTCAGCGCCTGAAAAAGGACGCTCAGACCCTAAAGGGTCTGGTGGACGGACTGGACGGCGCGGGGATGCGTTCTCTTGCCGCCAAAGTCGCGGCGGGTTCCGTCGATATCGGACCTTTCACCGGTCTTGAAGCCGACCTGTTCGACAAGCATGATCGCCCGAAGGACGGTTACGTCGTGGAGAGCGAACAAAAGTTTACCTTGGCTCTCGACACCACGCTGGATAAGGACCTGATCGAAGAAGGTTTCGTCCGCGAATTGGTCCGTAAGATCCAGGTTATGCGTAAAGACGCCGGTTACGCCGTAGAACAACGTATTTATGCGGAAATTTCTTCCGACGACGCTGACGCAAACGCCGCCGTAAGCGCTTATGCCGAAAAGATCCGTTCCGATATCCTCGCCGTTGCCCTTGGACCGGTGGAGAATGCGGACGCCGAAGACAAAGCCGAGATCGGCGACTACACGGTCACAATCAAAATCAAAGCCGAAAATAAATAAGAGGTCATTATGTTAAAAGATCAAATCAGAGCAGATTTTATGAATGCCCGTAAAACGGGCGACACCGCCAAGAAGAACGCATTGGAAGCCATCGTCGCGTACATCATCGCCAAAGAAAAGACGGAAGCCGGACACGTTGTGACCGACGCCGAAATGTACGAAGGCATTGCCAAAGAGATCAAAGTACAAAACGAAGTGCGCGAAATGTGGGCGGGCAAGAATGCCGAAAAAGAGGCCGAAGCCGCCGGAAAAGTAGCGATTTTGACTTCTTACATGCCCAAACAGCTGACCGAAGAAGAAGTCCTTGCCATCATCAAAGAAGCCGACGTTTACCCGGACGCTTCTCCCAAGACCAAAGGTATGATCATCAAGGCCGTCATGCCCAAGATCGCCGGACAGTTCGATAAGAGTAAAGTTAACGGCTTGGTAGAAGGCTATCTCGCGACGAAATAAAAAACGCAATGAAAGAATATGAAGCGATCGTCGTCGGCGGCGGACACGCGGGGATAGAAAGCGCGTTTGCCCTGGCGAAAAAGGGTCATAAGACCCTTCTGATGAGCCTGACGCTGAATGCAATCGGCTTTATGCCGTGCAATCCGAACGTCGGAGGCACGGGAAAAGGCCACATCGTCCGCGAAGTTGACGCGCTCGGCGGGCAAATGGGCCGGGTGGCCGATATGGCTACCTTGCAGACCCGTATGCTCAATTTGGGCAACGGCGCCGCCGTTCATTCTCTTCGCAATCAAATCGACAAAGACAAATATCACCGCTTGATGAAAAATCGTATCGAGCGGCAAGAAAACCTCGATCTTTTGGAAGGGGAAGCGGCCGAAATATTGACCGACGGGGATAAAGTATGCGGTATCAAAACCACCCTCGGCGACGTATACGCATGTAGAGCAGTCGTTTTGACTACCGGCGTCTATTTGGACAGCCGCATCATTATCGGCGATTATTCCGAGCAATGCGGCCCCGCAGGGTACCGCCGCTCCACGCACCTGTCTTCCTCGCTTAAAAAAATGGGTTTGCCGATGCGCCGTTTTAAGACGGGCACGCCTATGCGCGTTTTGGCAAGTTCCGTCGATTTTTCGAAAATGATCGTCCAGAAGGGGGACGAAAACATTTATCCGTTCAGCTTGATGACCGCCGAAAAAGTCCGCAACGTGCGCGACTGCTACTTGACCTATACCAATGCGGAAACGCATAAGATCATTTTGGACAACCTGGACAGAAGCCCTCTTTATAACGGCTCCATTACTTCGACCGGCCCGCGTTATTGCCCGTCTATAGAAACCAAGGTCGTCCGCTTTGCCAATCACGACCGCCATCAGATATTTATCGAGCCGGAAGGAGAAGATACGGACGAAATGTACGTCCAGGGTCTCTCCACGTCCCTTCCTTTTGACGTTCAGGAAAGAATGCTCCACTCTGTCGCCGGACTGGAAAACGCCAAAATTATGCGCTATGGCTACGCCATAGAGTACGATTGTCTCGATCCGCTTGCCCTTCTTCCTACGCTCGCCGTAAAAAATTACACCGGATTGTACGCGGCCGGGCAGATCAACGGTAGCAGCGGCTATGAAGAAGCCGCGGGACAGGGGATCCTTGCCGGGATCAATGCCGGACTGTTTTTGGAAGGCAGAGACCCGCTCGTTCTTACCCGCGACAATTCTTATATCGGCGTCATGGTCGACGACCTTGTAACAAAAGGCACGGAAGAACCGTACCGCATGATGACGTCCCGCGCGGAATATCGTCTGCAACTCAGACAAGACAACGCCGACGAAAGACTGACTGAGATCGGTCGTCAAATCGGCCTCGTCGACGACGAACGTTACGAAAGATATCAAAAGATGCAGGCGGAAAAAGAACGCATTTACGCAAAATTGAGATCGGTCCGCTATAAAAAGGACCAAATCGCCGCCGTCATGGAAGAAAAAGGCGAAACGGTACCCGCAAGCGGTATCGGCGCGGAAGAATTCTTAAAGCGCACCCCTTTGACCGTCGAAGACCTGATCGCCGTCGACCCGTCTTTCGGCGAAGAAGACCCGTTCTTGCTCCGCCGTATAGAAACGGAAATAAAGTACGAAGGGTATCTCGTCAAGCTGCAACGCGAGATCAAGGAAATGCAGAAAATGGAGAAAAAGAAGCTCCCCGCCGATCTCGACTATAACGAAGTGGACGGTCTCCGCATCGAAGCACGTCAGCGTCTGAACGACGTCAAGCCGCTTTCTCTTGCGCAAGCCTCTCGTATCAGCGGCGTCAATCCGGCCGATATCGTCGTTCTGATGATCTGGCTTCAGAAAAACAAGCTGTAAAATTATATACGACTAAATAACAGTTGCATCAAAACCGCCGATGATCGGCGGTTTTGTTATAGAGGGGAAATAATTTTTCTTTGCGACGTCGCGGGACAAAATAAGCCTCTGTTGCATTGTAATAAGAGAAAAAGGGGGTTGTTTGATAACTCGACTCGTGCTATACTGAGATAGGAAGAGTAAGAGTTTAACCACCCATCCGTCGGCAACGAAAAAAAATTAAAAATTTTTACATTCCGTGTCACTTTTTGGCATAGTTAATGTAACTATATATAGAGAGGGGTAAAACGAATCGTCCGCGCGCAACGAAGGTTGCCGGATCATATTGCGATAAAAAAAGGGGGGTAGATAACCCTTTGGTCGTGTGTTATATGGTAACAGAAGAGATACGTATGCTTACCACTCCCCTTTTTTTATATATACAAAATCATCGTAAAAGCTTATTGCAAGGGTTCCTGCGTTTTTGTTGGAAAAACGGAACGCGGAAAAATGCCGAAGCAAAGGGTGCTTTTATTATTTGCGGGACAAAATGGGGCCCCGGTGCATTGTAATAAAGGAAGTGGATTAAAAACAGTCTTCGGACGTGTTATATCGACATTAGAAAGAGATATGCGTTATGTCGCCTGCTTTTTGAGGAGATGAAGAATGAAAAAAAATATCATTACAGCGTTCATAATCGTTTTGACATGTTTGATTGTTTTTACCTTGGTTGCATGTGTCGAGAAAGATCCTGAAAACGATGACCAGTGGTCGCAACGATCTTTCCTTAATTATTGCAACGTTGAACCGGCGGATTATATATCTTATCAAACCGACGTTTATTCGTCCGAACAAAAAAAGATGGTTACGCTTGTTTTTTCCGATAGCGATTCAAATAATTATTACCGGTGTAGGGCCTATGGCGGTGAATTGTTTAATGAGGATTGGAGGGAACACATCGAAGTGAGAGCAGCCCCGGGAGGAACGTTCAATTGGTTGCCCAATGACCAATGGAACGGCGTTTCTTTCGTCTCTGTTTTAGCCTTAAACGGTAATAATATTATCGGATGCGTTGTTTTGAAAATAACGGAACAAGAGAACGGGGATTATTCCGTAGATATACTGAATAGTTGTAAAATTACATGCGATACTACCCAAGGGCAAATAGTTACCCATGGGACCGTAAATAAACAAATCAAAGATGCCGTTATAGGCCTTTCGGATGGGAAATACAATAATATAATAAGCCACCTATATTTTAGTGATAGTTCATCCTATTATATTGATATGGAATACTTGTCTCAAAATTATACGTATACGTTTGAAGAAGGAGAAATCATTATTCTTTCGTATGTCGGCGCGGAAAAAACGGTTAAGGTGCCGAGTGGCGTTTCGAGAATTGCATCGGGTGCGTTCGTCGGATCGGATATAGAAGGATTGGAGTTGCCCAAATGGATTTCGATAGAGCCAAACGCTTTTTTCGGCGTTCATAGTTTGAGGACGGCTATTCTTCCTGTGAATGCTTTTTACGCGCTCAAGGAACAACCGTATTTGGAAAGTGTAAGGATTATAGGTAATTACGGCAATGCGGATACCAGCGGGATCAATTTTTCTTCGTATGAGAAATTATCGTACGTTGAATTATATATTCCTCTTGAACCGCAAATGTTTGCTGATTGTATTCGTTTGCAGAAGGTATATCTTTATAACGATTGCAAAAGTATTCCTGTTCAAGCATTTGAAGGTTGCGTCAATTTGATTAAGGTAAGCGG
>JAEEGL012853974.1_pt1 | contig 10939 bp, 8 predicted proteins | sample 9134231 | NCBI WGS metagenome assembly JAEEGL01 (sample SAMN16246548, study PRJNA631951) | gut metagenome | biome: gut microbiome; feature: rumen; material: fiber-attached | host: Bos | place: Iran: Karaj | collected 2018-10 | reverse complement strand
TTATATCCTGCGGCACAGGCCGGATACCATCGGGATCACCTTGGATGAGCATGGCTGGGCCGATGTGGAGGAGCTGATCGCCGGGATTGCGAAGCTTTACAAATTCGACAGGACAATGCTGGAGGAGATCGTCCGCACAGACGAGAAGCAGCGTTACTCTTTCAATGAGGACAATACGCTGATTCGGGCCAATCAGGGGCATTCCATCCCGGTCGATGTGGAGCTGGAGGAGAAGGAACCGCCGGAGATCCTGTACCATGGAACCGGAGAGAAATTCGTCGCTTCGATTGATGCTGCAGGACTCATTCCGAAGAGCCGCCTGTATGTGCATCTGTCCTCGGATTATGACACGGCCGTCAATGTAGGATCCCGGCATGGCAAGCCGGTGGTATATGAGGTCCATGCCGGCCAGATGTTCCGGGACGGATACAAGTTCTACCTGTCGGTCAATAAAGTCTGGCTGACGAAGGAAGTGCCGGTGAAGTATTTGAGAATAATATGAAGTAGTGTTTGATGTTTTGGATCGTTGTTCCATAAGTATGAGGGGGAAGATTATCTGATATGGAAAACGTTATCGCTGTACTGTTCATTCTTCTTGTCGCGTTGATCATTGCGGTTTCGGTTATGGGTATGCTCTTATCAAAAAGGAAGCAGGAAATTGAGCAAGAGAAGTTCCAAACGCAAGCAAAACTATCGGCAATGAATGCGTCGTGTGAGAATAAGATTAATGAATTAATCAAAAAGCATGAAGAGGCGCTTGCCTTGGTTAATCAGCAGCATGCTGAAAAAGAGGAAATTCTTTGTCGTGACTATGAGAAAAAACTTAGGGAAAATCAGGAGCATATCGAAAGCCGAAAAGAAGTCCTTTTGGCCAAAAATGAGAAAGAACTCCTAACTGAAGTAATGGTAGCTCTTGATGGATATGCGTCACGGCTTGCACGTATTGAAACTAGTTTGATAGATACTAAGATTATTGATCATGTATCAAAACTAGTTGATGAAGTATCGTCCAAAATCCATGGAGTTGAAGATCAGCTTGTCAAACGGATTTCTGATATGAATGATTCCCTAGAAAATGCTTTTGATGACTATTATTTAAGGCAGAAAATGGATGAACTCGATATGGAAATATCATCATTAAGGGATGATATGACATCGATTGGATCCAAGATTGATGACATTCATTCCGGTATGGATGATGTACATAGTATTTCGTCTATGTCATATGAAATGGAATCTATAAAAGATGCGGTGGAAGAGTCAAAGCAAGCAGCAGAAAATGCCCAGTACGCAGCAGAAAGTGCTCGTGATGCTATTGAATCACTTGGATAATGTATTATCAAGAATGAATAGTAGTGCTTGGTGAGTGAGGGACATAATCATTTATAATGCTGGAAGCATTGAGGGTGCGTTATGAGTTATCGTATTGGTTCGTTTAATATGTATAAGTTTTCGTTTCGCGCGGATAAAGAGGTACAAAAAGATATTGCTCTGATCGCTAAAATCATCTGTTCGGAGCAATTCGATATTGTCGCCTTGCAAGAAGTGCTTACTCCGAATGTATTAAAACTATTGAAAAGCCATCTAGGAAACAGATGGTGCTATAGGTGGGAACAGCCCAAAGTCGGAACCGGATATAGTGGATCGGAGCAAGAGGCAGAGGGGTATGCTTTTTTATGGAATTCCGATACGATGGAATTGTCGTGGATGAATAAAGTGGTTGGTGCTGGCGCTACAGCCAGGTCGGAGAAGCATACAGCCGAACCGCATATATATAATCAGTATCGTATCGACCGGAGTAAGGGCGAGGAAGAATTGGCCAGAAACCCCTACTACGGAAGGTTTAAACCGGTTCATGGATTTTGTGAAATCAGGCTTATTAACACCCATTTCTATTTCGGAGACAACTCGAGTATTAATATTGCCAAAAGAAAAAACGAGTTTGATATTCTCACAAAAGTTATTTATCGCAATATAAGTGATAAGAGGTATGGTAATAATCTTCCGGCATATACCATTATTTTGGGCGATTACAATTTGAATCTCGACAGACCATGGACGAGGGCACCATATTTGCAGGAAGATGTTCTGCTTGATGATGCCGGAATAAGAAGACATATCATAACAGTTCAGGATCAATTAACAACATTAAAGGCTGCAAAAACCAGTGAGCCGGAATCTCCATCTGCAGGAGATTTCCATGGTGAAGATATTCCGATTGTTGATTCTGACAGCGGAAGAGGATATGTCAACAACTATGACCATTTTTCGTACGATAGAGACCGATTTCAAGGTACATATGTCAAGGCCAGAAGAGTCGATACTGTTCGTAAATATGAAAAAGATGATTTCTCGAAACATCGGAAGGAAATATCCGATCATGTTCCAGTAGTACTTAGTTTGAATTTGAGAAATGACGAAGATGTCATGTAAAAGGGATGGCTATGAATACTTTAACGGAAAGTGAGCAGAAATTACAGGCGGCATATGCATTGAATCTGTGTGCGGTTTCAGTATCTCAGATAGTAGAATATCAAGATGTCAATATTATGGAGCAGGAATATGAGGCGATTCTCAACAATCTTAACCTTGAGAATATGCCTAAAGATGAAGCCCTTTTGGAGGTCCTGCGTCAGATATTGGATGTAATTACTTTTTTCAGGATTCAGGATGGAGACAGGAAACTTCTTGAAAAAAAGTATGAGCAAAAAATGAAGAATGCCCTGTGGAGAGCAATGCCGAATCCCGGAATCTTTCTAACTGGAGGATCTTTGGCTTCTATTGGAGTCTCTCTCGCTTATGCAGTCGGTACCGGATATATGAACTACCGCAATGTTAAAGCAGAGGCTTCGATGGAACAAGAGGAAGAGCAATGGAAACTTCAACGTTCTGCAATTGAGCAGTTGAATGGTCTTCGTCGCGAGTTATTCACTACAGCATGGCGCTTGGCAACAAATTATGAATTCCCCGATTCTTATAGGCTAACGGAAAATCAGATAAGACAGTATAATTCTATCCTCATGGATACAGATGTCATACGAAAGTATGAGCGCTTATACGCCATAAAAGATAAGTTCGAGGCATACCCCAACTTTTGGTATGAACTGGGGCATGCCGCGAATGCAATTGTATGGGAAGAAACTCTTAACTTTAGTGACGAGATGCGTGTACCTTATCGCAAGCAGGCGAAACAGTGCTTTGACCGATATTTTACGGCTAATAAATTTCTGCTTCTTCGAGAGGATCAGACTGTTGCTGCTTGTGCATTAGAATATGCTGATCTTCTTGATGTGGTAACTGAAAAGGCGCTAATTGAAGAATTACTTGAAAAGGCACAAAACGCATGTGGACAAAAGGCAGATGTGCTACAGCTATGCGCGTTTAAATATCTTCAGATTGGAGAAAAAGAAAGGACAGCCGCCCTGCTTAGGTACCTCGTAAATGAAGGTTACAATGAGGTGGTAAACGGACAGATTTTAAGCGCCATATATGCGGATAGATTTTATGATTCTGCAGATATTCAAGCGAAAGCAGACCATGCACTCTTATCGCAGAGAGTCAATCCGGCGTACTTATGTCCGATTGATTGTGAGGATTTCCCTTCCTCTATGCAGCTTTTCATTGATCGGCAGAAGAGTAATTTGGCATATAAGCTGGGGGTGATGATCGACGAATTAAAGCAGAAATATGAATTGCGCTTTAATCGAGTGATTCCAGTCCCGAAATATGACTCCCGTGAGGAAAGCTATTTCTCTTCTTCGCCAGAAGCGGTTGCTCAGAGAATAGAGGATGGAGAGAGAGAATTAAAACGTTCCGGGCAAAGATTCAAAGATCTGATTTTTGATGCGGAGATTACAACTCAATATTCACATATCCTGTCAGAAATGTTAAAGGCTACGGCAGCTATGCCTTTTATACAGGATGAAGAAAAACTGAATCCGTTGGTTGAGGAATTAAATAGATCCATAAAGTCGCATGCAAAAGAGATATCTGCGTTGGTATCTTTGGCTGCATCTGACAATGTGGAGTATGCTTCCCTTATGAAGCCCTCCTTTTCTGATTTGACGGATGGATTCTTTTCAAAGCTGGTGGAAGTAAAAAATTACTTTGTGGACTCCAGAGAAGATATGCATGATTTTACTCTGGCCGAATCCAGTCTGACAGAATTCTGTATTCGTGAGGAATTAACGGAGCCGGCTCTTGAAGATGAACAGATGGGCTCACAAACGGATTTCCGATTTGCAGCGCCTGCAGTTGATTTGGTTCAGGGAATAAATCAAGAAGAATTAAGTAAGTCTGTTAAACGAAGCCTTAAAGTTCGTCAACTAATTTCAGATAACATATCTGATGTATTAAAAGAGACGACCAGCATTAAGGTATATTATAAGAATACGAGCGATTTCGACGCATATATAGCAGGAACGAAAAATAAGACACTTAAGCAAAAGAAACCTAAAATACTGGCTATTCTGGATGATTGCTCTGAGTATGATTACGATCTCGCATTTACCGATGAGGGTATAGTACCAATCAAAAATGGACGAGGAAAAACTGAAATATCCTACACGCTTGTTGAACGCACGCCGGATGGAATTAAGATTGGATCTATGATTTATGACCATCATGAGGTTAATCTTGATAGCCTGATGGATATGATTACCGGTCTAAAAGACGGGGCAATGGCGGTTAAGAAGACTGATCCCATGGACGTAGTGGCAACGGGAATAGCTGTTGCGGTATTGCCGGCTGCTTTGCCTATAATGGGAATTGCTAATCTGGTTAAGCAGGCATCCAACGGGGGGAATAAAGACTTATCCGAAAAAATGGCAGTGGTAATCAGGGCTAATGACAAAGCTCTCCGATGCAAGGAAGCGTTTGCACATTACATTATTCCGGACTTTTCTCCGGAAAACCTGGATTTAATCAACAGCAACTTCTTATGTGGAGAACCGGTAGATGATATTATTGCGTTTTATGATTCTACCAATATGAAAAATTATAAATGCGGAATTTTGTTCACCATTTCCGGAATGTATTATAAGAATAATAATTTTTCCAGTTTAGATTATTTTGCTTATAAAGACATCACAAAGGTTGAAATAGAGGAAGCAAAAGGAAAGACAAACGCTCATCGACTGATTATATATCGAGGAGAAGTGAAATATTGTGTTGACGATGTATTTGATAGCAAGGCCTTGAGCAAAATCCTAAACGAGATGGTTAATTTGTCTGCAAAGTGATTTAGAATGGCAATGAAGGAGGATGCCATCAAGGAAGCCTGGAACGAACAGATTCGCTTGACCATCTATGATGATACCCATAATATCCACATGCCATAATCACCGAATGCACCACACGAGGCTTTGGAAAAACGAGGCTTGAAAAACATGACGCGAGTATACTTTGTACGCCACGCAGAAGCAGATAAGACCATCGGGAACGACAGAACCCGCCCCCTTACCGAGCGGGGAACCGCCTCCACTTCCTTCGTGACGGATATCCTTCATGACAAAGGCATTGACGTAGCCATCAGCAGCCCCTACAGACGAAGCATCGATACCATCAAGCCCTTCACGGATTCTGCCGGTCTGACCATCCAAACCGATGAACGCTTCCGGGAACGGGAAGCAGGTGTGCCGGGGCAGGGTCTCCGATCGAATCCGGAACGATGGAAATCCCTGGACTGGAAGGAGGAATGGGGAGAGCCTGTAGCGGATGTTCGGAAGCGTAACGTAGAAGCCCTGATGGAGGTGCTTGAGGAGTATGAGGGGCACAACATCGTAATCGGAACGCACGGAACATCCTTCAGCACGATTTTAGATTTCCTGTCCCCTGAGTACGGATATGATGATTTCGTAAGAATGATGGACTGGATGCCGAATATCGTTGAAATCGTGTTTGAGGGAAAAGAAGTGGTCGCCATAAACGAACTCGGGCATCTTGAATGATGGAAAGACGATAACACCCGGATATTCACGGAGGGAAATAAAGACAGACAAACCAGCATCCTTTGGTTGCTAGTTTGTCTGTATAATGTAGAAAAAATATTGGAAGAAAGCGAAAAATACATCTTGGAAGCTCTGGATGCAGGCGGAAGATTAGTCAAATGAGAGGTCCCACTCTTCCCAATGATAATAATTGGCATAATAAAATAGATTTTCCACTTCACCAATCTCTAGAGAGTAGTCGATCCCATTAATCTCAGTAGCAGAAGTACTACCTACATTCGAAGCGACCCATTCGGAAACTTCGGAGGAGTCGGAGGATGGGCATAATACGGAAGCCATGTCTATTATGAAGGCACCTTGTTCTTTCCTTGTTGAAGCATTGTTGGTGTTTATGATGGCGCTTATTATTTCTTCGGTATCAGTCCAGTATACTATGTCAAGCATTATCCCCCCGGTAGAATCAGACAAGGATTTCAATCTTGAACCATGGCCAAAGTCTTCATCGTCTACTTCGGAAAGACCATGTTTCTTGGCAGAAGATATTACTGCATTCAGAGATGAACCCGAAAGTATAGGCACATTACCGCTGGCATCTATGTTACTTGAATCGTCGGTGACTATTGCGTCGCTTTCCGATGCTATAGTTATAGAGTCGAGGACTTTTCTAAACACGTTGATATATGAGTATTCTATATTATTTGTTTGAACAAATGTAACACGGATCCATTTATTGTCACTTTCAGAAGGAAATAGTAACACTTCAGAATAACCGTCTATTCCATTTTCAGTGAAGGAGCCAGTGCATAGAAATCCTTTGATCGATCCATTATCGAAAGGAGTGGTGGAATCAATATGGCTTTCATCGTACAAGGCTTCAAAAATCTGTGTTAGTGTGCCTTCCTCTGCTTCGCTGGTCAGGTTTTCATAGGAAACGGTGTCATCATCATCGGTGATTGCTATTATTTCAATTCCGGATAAGCTATTGCCGGATTGATAGTAGCCAAAAAAATGATCCGAATCTGAAGAGTCTTCTTTCCAGTATGAAGGAATGGAAAAGGCGTAATTTCCGACTCTCACAGAAATGCAATTTGACTCATACGAATCGTCCATTTCCTGTTTGTCGGAAGAACTTGCAACGACACTTGAACCGTCAAGAAATTGTTTAACATTGGCATACTTGTACTTTGGATCTTCAAGTATAAAAGCAACAAGTTTATCATTCTTCCAGTAGGTTGCATTTTGAGGATCATGAGTTGTAATCGTAAAAGATGTATGCTCTTGATCGGACCATTCAAAATCAGTTGAAGAAGAATCAGGATTGACAACACACCAATCCCATCCAAAAGAATAATTACCAACTGCCAATGCCCTTGACCAACACTCTATTTTAATCAAATTATCAGATAGAGGGATGGCGCGATACTTATGCCAATCGTCGTTTGCGTAAGTATAACAAGCAATTTCCTTGTTGTAATCAGTTCCTTTGTATTTGTTTGAATCGCTGATATTAATAGTAAAAACGACAGGTTTTGCTTTTTTCAAATCACTAATACTATCGTCTTGTAAAGTAAAAGAAAATGCCAAATGATCGTCATCTATCCATGCAAAACCGTTCTGCGTATCGTTGATCTTATATGTTCCAAGGTCTGAACTATATCTGAGATTCGTTGAGGTCTGCAAGGTTTTATCCCAGCGTTCAATTTTTATTACTTTATCAGATAGTGCCGTAGCAATATATACATTCCACTCATCACACATATAAGCATATGTAGAACCAGACTCTATTGAATAATTAGTTTCTACGGATGTGGAATTGTTTGTGGATATGTCTGAACTGGTATTGGAACTATCACCTGAGTTAGTAAATATGAACAACATGACATAACACGAAACAATAAGACAAAGGAGAATGACTATTGCAAATATGAAGTTTTTGTCATTTCGTTTTGAGGAAAGGGAACTAATTACAGATGGAGCTTGGGACTGAGATACTACGTTTTCTTTTTGAGGCGTGGGTGAGTAAGGTTCTGATTTTATTTGGGTTTCCAGGTTGTCAATAATGTTGGTATCAGCACCGCAATTGGGACAATACCTGATATTAGATTCCAGTTTAGCCCCACATTCTCGACAGAAAAGCTTTTTCTTCTTTTCTATAAGAGCTCCACACTCACAGCAAATGACAGAACCGTCATCAAGAAGGGCACCACATTCTGGGCAGGTAATCATACTTTTACTCCTTGTAGTCACAAATTATTTACTATGATAACTGATCAGGATATTTACTTTTTTGGAGAAAACATCATTTATATGAAAGTCTTCGCTACCATTAATTGTAACAGTTTCTACTAACCCTTGCTTGCGACGAGTAAGAATATTTAAATCGTGAAGGGGAACAGCTTTCACATTTGTGAAGCCGGCGTCTTTAAACAATAGAATGGCATGATTATAGTCTTTTTCAGAGCAATTGGTCATAGGAGCTGTTATCATTACTTCATCCTCTCCGACAACTACTTGCTTTTTTTCGTGTTTGTTCATTTGAGAGAGAAATGTAAAAAGGCCAATAAGTGCACCTATCTCAATTGCTCCCAATCCTCCCATAGGACTAACAGAGTAAATGATAAAACCTGCAATGACAAATATTAGGGCAATGCCGTATGCGATCATCAGGGCTTTTCGTTTTTTTTCATTCTCCAGAGTTTCTAATTCGAGCTCTTTCAAACGGATGATTTGCTCTGTCTCGGCATGCTTAATCTCAGCATCATCAATGTGGTGATATATGTGTTCATTTTCGTTTGTTATTATCACTGGAGTTCCACAATACGAACAGAATACTTGCTTTCGCCCTTCTTCGATTGGTAAACTCGCACCGCATTCAGGACATTGAACAGACCGTAATGAAATAGACATATCACACCCCTCCTGAAGGCATTAATAGATTAATTGTATATTATCCATGACTAGTTCTCGCTATAAAATGTACAGGATTGCAAGTGGGTAGTCAATTCTTCTTTACGCACCATACTAAAGATGTCAAAATAATAATATAATTGCATAAAAAGAATATGTGATAATACAGAAGAATTAGGTTTATAGTGACTTAACGAAGAGAGGGCACACATTGATCGATATCTATGTAAATGAAATAAGGACTTCCTTAACGAATAAGTGTTATTTCGCTGCCTTGTCTCTGGCACTGACATTACCGGATATATGCGGATTGGCCGAGTTCTCAAATAACACAAGCGTGGCGGAGCGTTATATCAATTGGTATGACCGCTATTTGGGGGCTTTCGCCAAAGAAGGAAAAGTAGAAGACGGGATAGAGCATCCCTGGCTTAGCGGAGAGATCGTTTACAATCTTAGGAACACATTCCTCCATCAAGGTTCTCCGACTATTGTTGCCGGCAAGGTGAAAAATGAAACCAATCAGCTTGATAAGTTTATTTTGATTCTTGGGGATGGCACGGTTATACAGGAATTTACCCTTGATGCCAATATGGATCATGGAGAAGTGAAATATAGAATCATTATGGTTGATATTTCCTATCTGTGTAACTGCCTCTGTGATGTGGCGCTTTGGTATTATGAGCATAACAAGGACAGGTTTTCTTTTGATATTAGCGTTATCTCTCAGGAGCAACTTCAAACGGAAAACACAATTGACTATTTTATTCAAGGTTTTGGGGATTTGCTTCTGAGAAAAAAGAAGCAAGAGGAAAATACGTAATACAGAGGAAGGAGGAGCCGGAATGCATAATGAAGAAACAAGTTCATTACGACTATTGCTTCTCCTTTGTTGTTTTATGCTTCTGTTAGGAGTATATCTGCACCGCGAACCGGAAGCGATAGACGAGACCCTGATGTATGTAGACCGGATCGCGGTGCAATTGGCTGAGGTGATTCGAGAGGACCTTCTGGATACTTCACCAGCGCCTTCTGTCGCATCTTATCGTGATTCTAGCAGCAACACTTCCCACACGGGTTATTATGCTGAACCGACGGTTTCCCCCACTCCAATTTATATTGATCCGAATTGGGATATTTCGCCGGAATATGATTCGGTGACATACTATGAACGGGATGAACGCGAACCGGATTATTCGATCATCAATTCCCTTGAAACCAACAAGGTGACCGTTCATTACTCGTGGAAATCCTATTACGGGAAGCAAAGCGCATCATGGGATCTCAAGGTGGACGAGAATCTCTATGAATATTTTTCAGGATTGCCGCGCTATTATCATACGGAGGATTATGATAAGTATATCAACGATCCGGCGAATGCCAGAATGATTGACCGGGTTGCCACAGGGCTTGAACATCTAGGAGACGACAGAGGCTATTCACAGGCTGAAGTAGCCAGAGAGGCAATGGCTTTCTGTCAGGCCATGACTTATGAATATGATCTGGATGAGGATGGGAATAAAATCGAATGGCCCAAATATCCGATAGAAACCCTATATGATGGTGGGGGAGACTGTGAAGATACCAGCATTCTCCTGGCCGGACTGATCAGCAGATTGGGGTATGGAGTTGCGCTGATTGATCTGGATGGTCACATGGCCATCGGAGTGAAAGGGTCAGATCTGGGCGGGACTTATTTCACACACGATGGAGTGAAGTACTATTATGTGGAAACGACCAGATCCGGCAGAAAAATAGGGGAGCTCCCGGAAAAAATCAAGAACAGGGAACTGGAACATGTATATCCAATCAAGTGGCATTCCCCGGATGAATGATGTTGGATGAAATCGCAAATAGTATTTGTTGAGTCGAGGGAGAGAAGGGATGAACGAACTATTGGAAACACTGGAAGAATTGTTTCAATCACAGGCATTCATGATCATTGGTATCGTTTTGATTGTATTTGCGCTCAAATGGGCGTTTATCAGCCTGATCATCAAGAGTGCGGTAAAGGATGCAATCAAGGAAGCCTGGAACGAACAGATTCGATTAAACATCTATGATGATACCCATAATGTCCACACTCC
>JAEEGL012757790.1_pt1 | contig 10939 bp, 11 predicted proteins | sample 9134231 | NCBI WGS metagenome assembly JAEEGL01 (sample SAMN16246548, study PRJNA631951) | gut metagenome | biome: gut microbiome; feature: rumen; material: fiber-attached | host: Bos | place: Iran: Karaj | collected 2018-10 | reverse complement strand
TCCTCAAGGTGGGCAAGCAGAAGTTCACGGCCGTGGAATGCGCCACGGACCACGCCCTCCGCAACTTCCTGTCCGAGTCCGATTTCTTCCGCCGCGGCACCTTCACCGGTCCTTCCACCGGCCGTCCCGGAGACGAGACCCTCACCTTCGGCGCCTTTGAGCCCGAGGCCCTGAGAATCGACGGCAAGAAGAACCCCCTCATCATCTGGCTCCACGGTATGGGCGAAGGCGGTACCGACGTTTCCATCGAACTGATGGGTAACGAGGTGGTGGCCCTCATCCGCAGCGACATCCAGTCCCACTTCACCACGGAAGGCGGTGAGAACGGCGCCTATGTGCTGGCCGTCCAGTGCCCCACGATGTGGATGGGTACTTCCAAGGGCTTCGGCCGGGGAGAATATCCTTCCCTCTATTCCGACGTCCTCAAGTCCTGCATTGACAACTACCTGTGCCAGAACCCCGACGTGGATCCCTACCGTGTATACATTGGCGGTTGCTCCAATGGCGGTTATATGACCATGAACATGGTTCTTCGCAATCCCGGCTTCTTTGCTGCCGCATATCCTACCTGCGAGGCTTATATGGACCAGAACATCTCCGATGTGCAGATCCAGCAGCTGGCCAAGGAGAACATCTGGTTTGTCCAGTCCTTTGACGACACCACGGTGAACCCCAACGAGTACTGCATCCCCACCTTCAAGCGTCTGATGGAGGCCGGTGCCAAGAACGTCTGGATGTCTATGTTCGAAAGCGTGATTGGAACCGACACGCCCGGTCAGAGACTCTTCGGTCACTTCTCCTGGTGCTATGTGTTCAACGATCAGGTTACCGGTTCCCAGGAGCAGTCCACGGCCGACGTAAAGCCCACCAACAACGGTGGCGGTACCGTGGCTCCCCAGGGCTTCAACAACCTCTTCGAGTGGATGAACGCCCAGAAACGTACCGACCCCATTCCCGTACAGAATCCCAGATGGTAATTAAAAGAATATAGCCAACCATGAATAAGATGAGACTTTTCGCAGCCCTGGCTGCCTGCGCGGCGGTTGTATCGGCCCAAGCGCAAACCCTTAAGATGGAACCCCAGGTAGTGGGTGTGACCACTTATGAGGCCTCCACCGCCGTGAACCTGGTGGTGGTAAAGCCGGAAGTCAAGATTGACCTCCCCGATCCCTCCGTGTTTGCTGTAAACACCAACGGAACCGACCGCAACGTGGTCTCCGTCTATCCTTCCGACGCCCGCGGCGCCTTCAACCCGGAAGGGGAGTACATCGCCCTGGGTCTGGAGAAGGCTACGGGCCGAGGTCTGGGCCTTTCCAAGGCAGGCAGCGTATGGAGACAGGAATACAAGGTAAAGGTGGACCTGAAGAAGGGCAAGGCCCTCAAGGCCGGCAAGCAGAAGTTCACCGCCATCGACTGCGAGACCGACAAGGCCCTCAAGGACTTCGTATCTGAGGCCGATTATTTCAACAAGGGCACCTTCACCGGCAAGGCTACCGGCAAGGTGGGTGACCTCACCCTCACTTATGCCGCTTACGAGCCCTGGTCCCTCAAGGGAGACGGCAAGGCCAATCCGCTGGTGATCTGGCTGCACGGTGGCGGCGAAGGCGGTGTGGACGTATCCATCACCCTGCTGGGCAATGAGGTGGTTTCCCTCATCCGTCCCCAGATCCAGTCCCACTTCACTACCGAAGGCGGCGAGGGCGGAGCCTATGTCCTCTCCGTCCAGTGCCCTACGATGTGGATGGGTACCGCCGACGGCGGCTTCAACCACGGGGATTATCCTTCCGTGTACGCCGACGTCCTCAAGTCCTGCATCGACTACTATGTGGGCCTGAATCCCGATGTAGACCGCAACCGCATCTACGTGGGCGGCTGCTCCAACGGCGGCTATATGACTATGCTGATGCTGCTCCGTCATCCCCGTTTCTTCGCCGCCGCTTATCCCACCTGCGAAGCCTATATGGACCAGTACATCTCCGACGTGCAGATCAAGCAGCTGGCCGAAGAAAACATCTGGATCGTCCAGTCCTACGACGACACCACCGTGGATCCCAAGGTCCACTGCATCCCCACTTTCCAGCGCCTGGTCAAGGCCGGTGCCAAGAATGTCTGGATGTCCATGTTCGAGTCCGTGGAAGGCATTGACAATCCGGGCCAGAAACTGTTTGGCCACTTCTCCTGGTGCTACGTCTTCAACGATGCAGTTACTATGTCCCAGGAGCAGAGCGAAGGCGACGTGAAACCCTCCAACAACGGCGGCGGTTCCGTAGCCCCTCAGGGCCACGCCAACCTCTTCGAGTGGATGAACGCCCAGGTGCTCACCGCACCCGAGATGCCCCAGCAGCAGTTCGGTGGTGGAAGAAGAAGATAATCCGCTGAAAATGAATACAAAAAAAGACATCCGCGAAAGCAGATGTCTTTTTTTTGCTCCCCCTGAAGTCGAATTATTGAACCTGTGGAGGGACTTTCTCAAGGTAGCGGCATTCATTGATGAAAACGCAAAATGGCTATTACCAATGCTCGGTAAAAAACCGAGAGGATAGCGGAGGACCTTTTTCTAAAGGATTATTTGAGTGCACCAATTGGGCGATTTGTTGCACCTTCATTAATAGCCTTGCAACTCTTCAAAAATCAAAAAGTTGCCATCACTAACGCCCCTTATTTTCTGTAGGGGTAGTAAGCACAACAAGACTGTTAAACCCCTTGTTCGTGGTGCGAGGGAAGGTGATGTATGGTGATTTTTCAAAAATCCCTACTACTCTTTACTCTTTTTCTATTCTTACTACTATTTATATGTAAAACTATTTTATTATGAGACAATACAGAGACCTCGAAGACGAGGTGAAACAGAAAATCAGTGCCTCAACGAAAGGCAAGAGCAAATCCTACGACCATAAGCTTCACATCTCTCAGGCGATGAAGAAGTACTGGGACACCATCCCTTATAAGGATGGTCGTAAGACCGATAATGACCAAAACCAAGGTACGTATGAAGACCAAGTATAAGTTGAATGTTGACTACCTCAAACTATGTTACCGTCAACCGGAAGGATTGTATGAGACTCTTGCCTCATTGGAAGACGGCTACTATATGGGCGATGGCTACTCATTGAAGGTCATCGAACAGGACGAGACGCATGTCTTGATGAAAGTGATTGTCCCCGATGCTGCAGGAGCGTGGTCACTGGGAACCCTGATACTGAATGATGGCGCAGCTTTCAAAGGGAAGGCTTTCTTTGAATTTGATAACCGCGCCCTTTACGAAGTATGCACCCGAGACGGGCAAAAGCCTGTCAATTGTATCGGCTTTATGGATTATATAGCCGATGACCTCGGGCTCGAGTATAACAACTGTACCAAGGTGGACATTGCTTTGGATACTAATGTCAATGTACTGGCTAAGATGAGAAAGCGTATTAGGAACCACCAGGAACTGGATATGTACCTCTGTCGCCGTAAGATTGTCGATGCCGATGCAAAACTTGATGGTTATGGCGAATACTACGCCTCAACGCGCAAACGCCTCATCCGACATCCGGAAATCATCATCTCTCAGGCAAAAGACGAAGGAACCAGACTGAAGGTTTATGAGAAGACCAGAGAACTCGAAGAAAGTCGACCAGATAAGAAGGACAGGTATTTCAACTGGCTTGGAAGGGAATGGGATGCCGGGAAAGACCGCATCTTCAGGGTGGAGGTCAGTCTCCGCAACGAAGACGTGAAAGCCATCCACTCAAAGTATGCCGATGCGATTACCGATTACAGGCGGGATATGACCTTCCTGCAAGAAATTCAAGAAGAGGGTTGGCTGAAGTATTATTTCATCGAAGGGCTGGAGTCACTTATCTACTTCCGTGATAAGACGACTCAAGATAAGGTCTGTGCATTCTGATTAGGGGTTATAACAATGACCCCTAATTTTCTTGAAAATAGTTACTAAGTCTATTAAAATCAAAGAAATAAATCATTAATCATCTTCTTTTGACCGAATGCCTCTGTTCCCTTCCTTGCTTATTAAACGTCCCACCCGAATAACTACCCCTTTCTTCTCATTGATGTATGGTTTCCCCGGGGAAAGACCATAGTTTCGGAGGGAGCCATAAGTGATGCCGATATCGTCCTTCGTGAAATGGTCATAGAGCGCGGCGACTGAGCCGAAGAAGAAATGCTGCTCTCCGATTTGTAGATAGACAACTTGCCGTTCTTGTTTCATAATCCGATGTTTGGGCAAAGTTAGAAAAATATGACAGATATTCAAAAAAAGTCATAATAAATTTGCATATATCAAATAAATGTCATATCTTAGCTATAGAGATAGAAACTGATATATAAACAACAAAAATATGATTACCTCCATTATTCCCATTACCAACTTTGATGCGCACCGCGCCATTGTGATTGCCAGTAGGACGAAGAACTCTTTCGTCACAGGAATGCTCGTCAGTTCCATCCATACCCTCAAGGCAGAACTTGCCAAACGCATCGTAAAAGTGACCTTTATGAAGAAAGACGGAACTATCACCACGAGGTTCGCCACCACGCTGCCGGAAATGACCTCTCGTTACGTAAATGGTCGTGGTCTGGATGCCGACAGCAGGAATGTTGTTTGCTTCTGGGATTGCACCGCCCCGGGGGAGAATAAATGGCGCTCGTTCCGTTACGAAAGGTTGATTTCTTTTGAATAACGCTGTGGTCAGAAATCAAGTGTGGTCAAATTAATACCGTACGGATTGTGAATACGGCTCTTGGCAGTATTCACGAAAATCAAAGAATTATATGAACTGTTACATTTACGCCCGTGTTTCCAGTGTTACTGAACGACAGAGTACAGAGCGGCAGGTGAAGTCGCTTACAGAGCAGGCTGCAGTATTGGGCTATGATGTCTCCGGGCTTTATGAGGAGCACATCTCCGGGGCAACCATCAATAAAGACAGAGCTGTGCTGACTGCCTGCTTGCAGGATGCCGTTGCAAATGGCATTGACCTTATTCTCTTCAGTGAACTCTCGAGATGCGGTCGTGCCATCTGGGAGGTGCTGGAGACCATCAAGTTTTGTGTGGACCACCACATTGACCTCTACTTTCAGAAGGAGGGGTTGAGGCTTTTTCAAGATGGGAAAGTGAATAGTGTAATGGCTATCTATATTTCATGTCTGAGTTTTTGTGCCGAGAAGGAGCGGGAGAACATCTACTTCAGGCTTTCCCAAGGAAGGGAACTTGCCAAGGCGAAGGGTGTGAAGATGGGGCGAAAGCCGGGTAGCGTCAAAACCCTCGAACAGAAAGCCGAGCAGTATGCCAAGGTCATTAAACTATTAAAGCGTGGTGAGTCCATCAGGAACACAGCCACGCTCTGTAAAGTATCTGTTTCGACCGTTCAGAGGGTAAAACGGGAGTTTGAACTATAATGCTTCCTTGTTTTACCTCTCGGGCTCGAAGAGCTAATCAATCATCCATTTGGGAAGAATCCATTCAATTACTAACCTAATTCTCATTATGCTATTTCCCAGCGAAGTACTTATAGCCACACCATATCCCATATATAATGGCTGATACACCAGCAAGAATGCCAATTCCATCTTCAAATAATGCAATACATGCAACGCCGCCTGCGATACCCGCTATCGCCGTCCCTATTAGTTGATATCGGTATACTTTATCCCCTTTTTCCCGCTCAGCGAGATTCTTTTCCATAGTGGCTGCGAGATTCTCAAAGTCATTCACACCGGCACCTTTCCCTCTTAGGTAATTACCCTCGGTGTCATATACTGCGGAATCTGTACCATCTTCTATGTCTAATTGGTATGATGTAATCGTTGCTCCTAATTGTTGTGCAATTTGGGTAACTAATTTTGCTGCACCCTCATAATCAGTCCCGAAGTTAGCAACCCATACTTCATTTTTTGCCGTTGGGAACTCATCATCCTTAACCATTACATCATACAACGCAGATTCATAGAATCTATCAAGTACTTTATCCGTTTTATCGACATCGAATTTGACATAAATACCGTCATTGCCATCTGTGGGAAAAACTTGTAAGCCAGAGCCATCAGCATACAACACATCAACAAAAGTCGCGTATTGATACCTTTTCATGATGCCCAGTTGCTTTTTTAGCACTTTTTCTAACCCCTCATTCTTGAACTGGGATGCCTGCTGGACATATGCGGTCAAATCTTTTCCTTCTGCGGCTTGCTGTACGAGGAAGCTACCGCAATAGTCACAGTTGTGGAGATTCTTTGTAGTTGCCCCACAATTCGGACACACCACCGTTATTACTTGATTTTCCATATCTATTGATTTCTATTTATATAATGATTCCATTCTTTCTATAAGAGAGAGAATTTTAGCCAACTCTTCTCGAGCTTCCTCGCTCCAAGATTGAGTATTTGAATCTTTTAGAACCCTTGCAAGGAAATCTTTATTTTCACATATACTATGCACTATTTCACAGGTTTCAACATCCAGTGACACGGGAAACACATTTCCGCATTTAGGACACTTGACACTCTTTTTTGTTTCCATATTACTTTACGCTTTTAGAAATTGAACTGCAGATTAATAAGAGAACCGCCTGGAAGGCGAGGAGGATGATGGTGGCGATGACGTAGCTGTTATCCGTTATCTCAGGCTGTGAGACCAAGCCGAGGATGTACTCCACGATGCCGAGCAGGAGGAACAAGAATCCAAGACCTATCACGTAGCCGTCTTTCATAGGGACTACCCGAAGGAGGAAAATCAGTAGCGTAGTTAGGGCAATGACAATGCAAGTAAAGCCTACGTTGAATGGCTCAAAACCTGAAAGGAGGAAGCCAAATAGGAGGTTTAGGACAAGGGCGATTCCGCCGATGATAAGCGTCAAATTCTTCATGTCGAAAGCGTTTATTCAGTTGGAGGTGTGGGTGGAATCGGTGGAGGAGTCACGCTAAGTCCAGCCAGTTCCGGTACTGAAGATATAGGCGCCCAATTCGCCATGCCGGGTTTCCAGACGAGCGTATTATTATTGATACTGCCTTGCGCCATCATATTGGCAAGGTTAGCGGCAGTTTGACCGCCCAACTGCTGACCGTTCACATAGACAAACCATAGGGGGTCTCCAGGTAGCGGTGGAGGAGCAACGGGGTTAGTATTCAAATTCTGCCCGGCAAGTCCATTGATGGATGAGCCGAAGCCCATTCCGACACCGACACCCATCATCTGCATGCCTCCACCCTCGTTACCTGCCGCTTTCTCCAGTACATCGAAACTCCGCTCCATCTGGTACACATCCCTTCCCGCTACATTCAGTCGCGCCATAGTTGCTTTCGCCTCCTTCAGTTTCTGGAAACTGGGGTCTTCCTCGGGTACATTAATTGACATAATGGAGAAGTCCACCAGATTGATACCGTATTTCTGAGAGAACTTCTGGCTAATCTCATCGTTGCAAAAGTCGGAAATGTCCACTAGATGGGCGTTGATGTCAAGGACTGAGATTTTGTCTTCCAGTATCTTCTTTGTGATGGTGGAATTCAGATTCGCGATGAGTCGTCCTTTGAAATAATTGTCGATGTCGTTCACGGAGAACGAGGACATGTTGCCTATAAGGACTTCTAGGAATTTCCTAGGGTCGCTTATCTTGAAGCCGTATTGACCGAACGCGCGGACGGGAACGATGATTTTGTATTTGGGGTCTTCCAACTGGATGGGGGTTGGCGTTCCCCACTTCAGGTCCAGTTTGGTAATCTGGTTAACAAACCATACCTCAGCCTGAAACGGAGAGTCCCCGCCGAAGGGGATATTGATGAGTTTGTTGAGGATGGGGATGTTCTCCGTTTTGATGGTGTATGTCCCTGCAGAAAACTTGTCGCAGACCTGTCCACCTTTTACGAAGAATGCAGTTTGAGCTGTATATACAACCAACTGGGTCCCTATACGCAGGTCGTTGGACGGGAATTTGTGGCAAAACTCCCTTTGGCTAACCTCCCATTTGACAACATCGATTAGCGCCATTAGTTCTAGTGTCTTTCCTCCAGGCTCCTGATGAGGTGTTGGATATAACAAAAGTGCGGAGCCTACTTTCGCTTATCCAATGGAGGTTGTGGAAGAACCTGAACGCAATAAACTACTGATAACACTCCACACTCGACGCTATATGGAGTGTCTCCCAAGAAGTTGAGGAGCACAGCATAATCAAAGCGCGAGCGGAAAAGGTTATCGCAATCCTGCGTTGTTGAAAACTTCCACATTTCCATTGAGGACACGAAAACACTTTCGCTTTATGTCTACTGCTTTCGCAGCAAGACAAATATAAGAAAAATGGATAACTTGCGCAAAACTAATTGCTTTTTCTTGCAATTGCGTCTTCTCGAGCTTACCTTAGCTGCAGACAATGGCTACATTGATGAGTATTCGTTTTCCAAATCCATATGCTTTTTGTATATTTGCCATGAAGATAGGTTCAGCCCCTCCCATCGGCATTAACGCAGGCAGTCTGAAGAAGCCCTCGCGGTCGAGAAAGGCAATAAGCATCAAAAGCATTTACTTCCAAAGAACAGAATACTATCTGCCAAGGCAGGGCGGGTAAGGTGTCCCGTGGCGACCAGCAGTCTCTACCAGTGCGGTAAGAGAGCCGAAACACAAATAAGGTGCGTATAAGCACCATCCAAATTGTTTTAAGCAGTTGGAAAGCATAAGTTTAACGAAAGATGAAATCATACGTTATGAAGGATTTGAGACGATGACGGATGAGCAGATATGTCAATTGAAAGATTGGCTGGCAGGATTTGCAATAACAGTGTATAACAGGATGAGTCACGATGGAAAAGTACAAAGATGAGTTGAGGCAGTTTGCCAAAGGAACAAAGCGACAATTGAAGCAGGGCGGTCGCGCGGTTATTTATCAGCGGGTGAGCAGCAAAGAGCAGGAAGACGGCTTCAGCCCGGAGACTCAGCTCGAACGTTGCCGTGAATGGGCGGCGAGAAATGGCTATGAGGTGGTGAAATGCTTCGACGGAGAACATGAGAGTGCCAGGAGCGATGCGAACAGGAAGCGTTTTAACACCATGCTGAAGTTCGTGAAGGACAAGAAGAATCGGATTGATGCAGTCATTGTCTACTCTACGAGCCGATTCTCTCGTACGGGGACAAAGTCTTTTTCCATTGTGGATGAGTTGATGGAGAAGGGTATCCCCGTTTTCTCCGCCACATCATCTTATGATGCACGGACAGCAGATGGAAAGATGATGCAACGCTTTGAACTCCTGCAGGCGGAGCATGACAATTCAGTCAAGTCACAGGCAGTCAAAGACAACGGAGCAAGGGCGTTGAGGAGTGGACGATGGATACAGGCTCCTCCACGGGGATATGATATGAAGACTACGCGAGCGCAACAGACAATAACTGTGAATCCGGAGGGGGAACTGATAAGGATGGCATTCAGGATGAAAGCCGATGAGAATTTGTCCAATGAAGAAGTCCGTGCGCGGATGAAGGTGATGGGGCTGGACCTAAGCAAGCAGAACTGGTCGCATATCTTCCATAACATCTTCTACGCCGGATACTTTTCCCACCCATTCCTGGAAGGGGAAATCATTGAAGGTCCCCAGGAGCCACTGGTTAGCCTTGAGGTTTTCCTAAAGGTGAACAACATAGTTATGAAATCCCATAGTAAGGGGTATGAAGTGAAATCCGAAAAGGAGTATGCTCCGCTGCTGGGTTTGATACGCTGCCCAGTCTGTGGACATAATATGACGGCAGCGCTGAGTACGAAGATGCTAAAGAGATACAACAGGAAAGTTGGTTACTATGTTTGCAGCCGAAAGGGCTGCAAGTGCAACGCCTCGGCTCAGAAGGTGAATGCCAATTTTGAAGATTGGTTGAGTGCGGTATCAGTCCCCGAGAAACTAAGCGGATTGATGGAGTACCAGTTGAGGAAAGCCTTCCCTATTCTGAACGAAAGGGAACAGGAAGAAGTTTCTGCTATCAAGACGACGCTTGCCAAAAAGGAACGGGAGATTGAGCAGATTGAAGCGAATCTTGCCCTTGCCCCTAATGCAAAGGTGCAGGAAATCTGCTGTAAACAACTGGAGAAGGTCGAGGCTGAAAGAGATGCTATCAGGGCAGAACTGGAGGAAAGGGACAAATCTTTATTGAACCTCGATGATTATGTCTCATACGGAATGGCGCTGAAAAATAACTTGTTGAAATTATGGCAGATAGCCAGTCTTCCCCACAAGCGGCATTTCCAGAACCTTGTTTTTCCGGACGGAATTCTCTACAATAAAGAAAACGACGATATTGAACCTCTGTCTAAGAACGAGTTCCTGTTTACATACGGTTTGAAATCAGGGAATTACGGGAAAAATGAAAGCGGACAAACCGATTTTTCAACCAATTTGTCCGCTTTGGCTCCCCCTGTTGGACTTGAACCAACGACCCTCTGATTAACAGTCAGATGCTCTAACCAACTGAGCTAAGGAGGAATGTTTTCCGCTCTCGTGGAACGGGATTGCAAAGGTACAACCTTTTTTGAATTCTCCAAAGGTTTTTGATAAAAAATTTCATAAGAATACTTATCATTATTTTTAGTATCTTTGTACGATAATCCGTAATCGCCTAACTAGTATGGATATTGACCTCCTTTCCAAAATGGTGAAAGAAGTGGTAATGGACCACGACGTTGTCACCCTGCCCGGAGTGGGCAGCTTTGTAGCAGAATTGGTTCCGGCCAATTTCGCGGATCGCGGCTATACCATCATGCCACCCTACAGGAGACTCTCTTTCTCCCCCAAGCAAGGCGATGACACCCTTCTGGTTACCCTCTATGCCCAATCCAACGGGATTTCAGAGGCCGATGCCAACCGCATCCTCACAGACTTCCTGGCCGAAATGAAGGAAGTGCTCAAGGTCAAGAAGACCATCATCTTCCCCGGCCTGGGCCGCCTCAGAGCCACTATGGAGAAT